>Ga0209976_10000487_pt1 | contig 26361 bp, 29 predicted proteins | sample SumtaG_FD_182806 | JGI IMG/M metagenome (GOLD analysis project Ga0209976, IMG submission 182806) | Deep subsurface microbial communities from Indian Ocean to uncover new lineages of life (NeLLi) - Sumatra_00157 metaG (SPAdes) (version 2) | ecosystem: Environmental > Aquatic > Marine > Oceanic >...
CAGGAGCTGGCTCGACTATCTTTATTGGGACACCGAACTGGAGCCGTAAGCTACTCGGTGCAATCGACGTGTTCAGCCGGGCGACAAAAAGGCCCCGGCGAACCCGCCGGGGCAATTCCCTCCTATTGCGAAACGAATGAGACGGGCTCAAGCCGCTCGTTTCACAGTCTGCGCGCAAAGTATCTCGGCGATGACCTCCACCGCCTTACCCCAGTCGTTTGACGCTCGTTCGTTTTCGCAGATGTCGAACGCGCGTATGGCATCCAAAGGCGTGCCACCATCGCGGAAAACGCGCGCGCAGGATTGGCGCGCATATCCCACCGCCTGATACCACTGCATGGGATTGACGTGACGGGGGTTCATCAAAACACCTCCTCGGTTTTCTTACGCGGCGGGCTGATCCCGACCATGCCCACCCCTATGGTGGGAGGCGGCAAGCACACAGAGCGCACTGACATCACTACGCAGAACCCTGTCACGTAATGCCTTTAGGAGACTTTTCGCTCCAACGCTCCACGTGCTTGCCATCTCACTGGAAGGATTCTCACCTTCCAAACTCATCTCAATTCACCTGCCCTTGTGGGCCTCATCTGGTATTTTTTCCGGCGCGGGAGACGTGCCTTGGATGGTATTCAGCACTAAAGCCACCACGTCTGGAAGTGAACGCCACTCGTACGGCTGCAATGTCACAACAAACCTCACACAACTTTCAAACGCGGCTTTGCCGCCCACTCACTTAGACCTGCGAACCCGCGAGCACACAGCCATCTGGCTGGCACCTGGATCTAACGCGATACGCAACTGGGAACGCGAGACTTGGTCTAACCCTGGACCTGAAACTCGGCCTTGGCTGGCGAACCGCTCGAAAATACGCCTAGACGTTTTCCTCCGAGCAGTTCGCCTTAATTCCTCGAACACGCACTTCAGCGTGCTGCGGGGAGATTGTCGATACGCGAACTCAACCATACGCAACGCTACGGTACGCAAGGAACACTCTCGGATACGCTTTACAGACGAACGTCGCAGAACACATGACGCCACGAACTCGGACGCAGGGGTTCCTGTCGCCACTGACTCGCCCAACCGCGATACGCTGCGACTCAACTCATACAAGGGCGACGCCGAAGATCGGCGGCTACGCAATACGCTTGTCACTGACCGTCCCCCTCACTTGACGGGTTCGCAAAGTGTTCCGCGAACGAGGTCGAATAGACCGTCCCTTTTTGACAACCGCGTGGCGCTCTCATGGCCAACCGACGGTATTTTGCTTGACAGTTGCTGAACGGGGGGTGGGCCCGGGCCAACGCCGCATCAGGTCTATGAATAAGCTGTGGAAAACAGCGTTTATCTAGTCTGATGGCACCGAATCGGCAGCGGCGCGCAGGCTTGCACCGGACGCGACAAGTGACGCCACGACGTTCCAGCCAGCGAACGATAGGCCAGCAAAGCGCCAAGCTGCCTGGTCACAACGGATGACGGTGGTGCTGGACAGCGATTCGAGAAGTCCGCCAGCCGACGTCGCAATTTCCTGAACGCCGGTACAGGAATCAGGACCCGGCCAGAACCCCCACTCCACGCCAGCGTGATAAACGCCAAGCCCGGCATTTGCTAGGAAAGCCAGCGACACGAAAAGAAAGATAAGGCCGGCTGGGTAGCGGTGGTCGGCACTGACGAAAACAAGCGCGATGAAGAGGAGTGGCACGCCCACATAATAGGCATAGCGCTGCTCCAGACAGAGCGGACAAGGCGCGTAGCCGCCAATGTACTCGTATGCCAACGCGGTGAGAATCGCCCCGCCCGAAATGATAAGGGCAAAGGCCCCGGCCTTGTAGGCTGCACGGACCGTTTCATTTGGTTCGGCAATCACCATGGGAGCGGTTTCGCCTTTATCGTTACCTAGAGCAAGATCGTTCTTGATGGAATCGCTCACCAAGCCCGGAAGGTTTCCGGCAAGGACGTGAATCTTGCTCTAAATCAAAAGTGTAGAGACTGATTCACGTTTCACTTGGACGCAATTAGCGCCTCCAAGTGAAACGATCAGGCTCTAAATCAGATACTTGATCGCAATGAACCCGCCGACCAAGAGCAACGTGAAGATGGTGGCAACGAGGCCGAGGCGCTGCTCGATGAAGGCGCGAACGGGCTGGCCGAACCAATAGAGCAGTCCCGCCACCAGAAAAAAGCGCAATCCGCGCGCCAACACGCTGGCAATCATAAAAACGAGGAAATTCAACTCGGTGACACCGCTTGCAATCGTGATGACCTTGTAGGGAAAGGGTGTTACCCCGGCAATAAACACGATCCAGGCACCATACTCGTTATAGCGACCAGCGAACTGATCAAACGCCTCCGTCATGCCGTAGAAATTCAGCACTGGCGCCCCGATCAGCTCGAACACAAAATAGCCTATGGCATAGCCAAAGACGCCGCCGATCACCGAGCCCACCATGGCGATGGTGGCAAACCACCACGCCTTTTCGCGCTGAGCCAGCACCATGGGCACAAGCATCACGTCAGGTGGAATGGGAAAAAACGAGCTTTCGGCAAAGGAAACGCCAAACAGCGTGGCGGGCGCATGCCGGTGCGCCGCCGCGTTCATCGTCCAATCGTAAAGACGTCGCAACATGTCGGGGCGTGATTAGTCGGCTGCTGAGCGAAAGTCCATCGGCGATTGCCTGTCCTCACGACGCGCAAAGCTCATAGACAACCGCAACACGATCTCATTGAGAACAAAGCGACCCTTACGTGTCGCGCACAAACGCCAGGACCCCACCGGGCCAGGAACAGCCTCGAGGAGGCCGAGTTCGGTGAGCTCGGCGATCGCTGCTGCAGTTGGCCGCATCCCCCCCTGGCGGGCGAGGCGGTCGAGATCGACGCCTTCGGTGAGCCGTAATCCCATCAAAAGCATCTCGTCGGTCGTTTCGGCAGCCGTCAACGGGATGGCTTCCACGCGCCCATGGCCGTCGCGCTCGACCAACTCCAGCCAGCGCTCAGGGTTACGCTCCGTGCTCGTTGCGTGACGCGCGCCAGACAATCTAAGACGCCCATGGGCCCCAGGTCCGATCCCGGCGTACTCGCCCGTACGCCAGTAGATCAGGTTGTGCCGGCTCTCTTCGCCAGGTGCGGCATGATTGGAGATTTCATAGGCGGGAAGACCAGCAGCAGCCGTCAGCTCTTGCGTCACATCGTAAAGCGCATGCGCCACATCACCATCGGGCACGTTGAGTTTGCCCGCCGCATGCAATGCGGCAAACGGCGTATCTGGCTCGATCGTCAACTGATAGAGCGAGAGGTGACCACCCGCGAGACCAAGCGCTTCGCGCAACTCAGGCGCCCACGCAGCGGCGTTCTGACGGGGCCGCGCATAGATGAGATCGAAGGAAAAGCGATCAAAGGCTGTGCGCGCAATTTCGATCGCTGTCTTCGCCTCGGCGGCTGTGTGAATTCGCCCCAGCGATCTCAGCACATCGTCACGCAGCGACTGAACGCCTAGCGAGATGCGATTGATGCCAGCCTCCCGGTAGCCACGAAAGCGTTGCGCTTCAACGCTGCCGGGATTGGCTTCCAGCGTGATCTCCGCGTTTCGATCGACCGTCCAAACGTGGCCGATGCGATCGAGGATCGCGCCGACGGTACGTGCCTCCATCAATGACGGCGTGCCGCCGCCGAAGAAAATGCTCTCTACATTGCGCGAGCCAATGAGGCTGGCCGTGTGATCGAGCTCGCGAAGAAAAGCGGCAAGAAAGCGGACTTCATCGACGCCACCAAACCGCACATGGCTATTGAAGTCGCAATAGGGGCACTTCTGCGCGCAGAACGGCCAGTGCACGTAGACGCCAAAACCTGGATTGTCAGTCGTGCTTGGCATCGAGGCAGGCGTGTTTGAAGACGTCAAAGGCGCGGGTGCGGTGCGAGATTGCATACTTCTTCGCAGGCTCCATTTCGCCAAAGGTCAGATCTTGGCCGTCGGCGATGAAGATCGGATCGTAACCGAAACCATTCGTACCGCGCGGCGGCCACACGAGGTGCCCATCGACCTTTCCCTCGAAAAACTGGGTCGTACCGTCAGGCCACGCAAGGCACAGCACGGAAATGAAGTTGGCACGTGGGCTTGCGCCATTCCAGACGCCACGCTCCCTCAGCTCATCATGCACACGCTGCATAGCAACGGAAAAGTCCTTAGTCGGGCCAGCCCAGCGCGCCGAGTATATTCCAGGCGCGCCGTTAAGCGCTGCGACCTCTAGACCCGAGTCATCGGCGAGCGATGGCATCGCGGACCCGTTGGCGGCGATCATTGCCTTGTGGCGGGCGTTGCCCTCAAACGTCGGCTCCGGCTCGTCAGGCTCAGTCAATCCCAGGTCGGTCGCCGCCACGGCATCGAGACCGTATGGTGCGAGCAGCTGGCTAATTTCCCAAACCTTGCCGGGGTTGTGGCTGGCAACGACCAACCGGTCACCGCGCTTCAATCGCCGCATCGTCAAAGACCCCAAATTCTTGGTTCGGCGAACTCCAGGCAGTTGCCGGCGGGATCTCGAAAGTAGATTGATCGGCCGCCGCCGGGCCATTCAAAGTCGGCCTCAATGGCGATCCCCTTCTTCTCCAGATGCTCGCGCCAGGCGGAGATCTCCGCTGCGCTTGCTTGAAAACACACATGCCCGGGCCCGCGTGCGCCGTGCGGCGGGACGGGAAACCGAGCCTGAGGCGCTGGGGGCAGCTTGGTTGCGTTCGGATTGAAATAAAGCAGCATCTGGTTGCCGCACCGATAGAACACCTGACGCCCTTCCATCTTAGCGTGTGGCTCCATTCCAAGCACGCCCCGGCAGAAGTCCTCGATCGCGTCCAGGTCCGGCGCATAGAGAATGGTTTCAAGGATGCCTTGCGGCGTCATGGTAGAGCGTCCCGCTCGCAGGCAGGCGTACCTCAGGTCACCGTCAGCTTTTGGAGCGCGACCAATTCCCCGATACCCTTTTTGGCGAGTTCCATGAGTTGGTCGAAGCTTTCTTGACTAAATGCGACGGTCTCGGCCGTGCCTTGCACTTCGACGATACCGGCCTCTCCGGTCATAACGAAGTTGGAATCCGCTTCAGCTGACGAGTCCTCGGCATAGTCAAGATCGAGCACCGCGACGCCCTTGTACAAGCCGCAGCTCACCGCTGCTACCTGATCGCGCAGAACGCCGTCCTTAACCATGTCGCGCAGCTTCATCCACTGAATGCAGTCATAAAGCGCCACCCAAGCGCCGGTTATGGCTGCTGTCCGGGTGCCTCCATCCGCTTGGATCACATCGCAATCGAGGTTGATCTGGCGCTCACCAAGCTTTTCTAAGTCGACGACAGCGCGTAAAGACCGGCCGATAAGGCGCTGGATTTCCTGTGTGCGCCCGGACGGGTGGCCCACCGTCGACTCGCGCCGGGTGCGCTCAGTCGTGGCACGAGGCAGCATCCCGTACTCGGCCGTGACCCAACCGCGTCCCTGGCCCTTGAGCCACGGTGGCACCCGTTCCTCCAGGCTCGCCGTACACAGAACATGGGTGTCGCCGAATTTGATCAGGCAGGAGCCCTCGGCGTATTTGGAGACCGCGCGCTCGATGGAGACACGGCGAAGCTCGTCGGGCTTGCGTTTGGATGGTCGCATTGGGATGATGTCGAAGTGGTTTGTTGCTACCGGTTGGCCAAAATCGCCCGAACCCTAAGGGAGGGCCCCCCGCGCTTCAACCAAAACCGATAGAGAATTTGACGCGGATGGCCAAGCTTTCCTAATCTTCGTGAACAGAATCCCAGGCCAGTGATATCCCGAAACATGACCGAAGGCGTCAGCGAGCTCAACGAACTCAGCGATCGCTCCCGCACTATTCTCCGGCAGATCGTCGAGACCTACCTGACGACGGGCGAGCCCGTCGGCTCGCGCAATTTGTCGCGCGTGCTGCCGATGACCCTGTCGCCGGCCTCGATTCGCAACGTGATGTCGGACTTGGAGCAGCTCGGACTCATCGCAGCGCCCCACACATCCGCCGGACGCCTGCCGACCCAGCTTGGCTTGCGCCTCTTTGTCGACGGCCTGCTTCAGATCGGCAATCTGACTTCGGAGGAGCGTCGCAAGATCGAGGCGCAGATCGCGTCTAAGCGTCAGCAATCGATCGATGACGTGCTAAGCGAAGCAAGCGAGATGATTTCGGGCTTGTCGCACTGTGCCGGCGTGGTGCTCGCTGAGCAGCAAGTTGCCTGCTTGAAGCACATCGAGTTTGTGCCGCTGGAGCCAGGCAAAGCTCTCGTGGTGCTGGTGGGAGAGGACCAAGTCGTCGAGAATCGCATTATCGCGTTGCCACAGGGGCTTCCGCCATCGGCGCTGGTGGAAGCGGCGAATTACCTCAATACACACATCCGCGGGTTCACCATTGCGGAGGCGCGCGCGCGCATCGAGAAGGAGCTGCGGAGCTCCAGAGCCGAGCTTGACGATCTGACGCAGAAGGTCATCCAGGCAGGTTTGGCGGAATGGTCGGGCGCGTTCGACGATCGACAGAGCCTCATTGTGCGCGGCCAATCCAACCTCTTAAAGGACGTGACGGCCCAGGACGACTTGGAACGCATCCGCCAGCTGTTCGACGACTTGGAGAAAAAGCGCGATCTGGTGCAGCTTCTCGGCTTGTCGGAGAATGCGGACGGTGTCCGCATCTTTATTGGATCTGAGAACAAACTGTTCTCGCTTTCTGGCTCGTCGCTGATCGTTGCGCCTTTCCACGACGAAAAGCGTAAAATTGTTGGTGTTCTGGGTGTCATCGGGCCCACGCGCATCAATTATGCCCGGATTATCCCCATGGTCGACTATACGGCCAAGCTCGTTAGCCGCTTGTTGACTTGATTTCTCTAACGCATCGACCGATATCGGGCAGAAGCGAATTCACGCATTGATCCGCTCCCTTCTGGATGCGGCTGAATCAACGATTGCTGCTAAGAGAAAAGAACCCGCCAGTAAGCGGAGATGTCATGACGGATGAGAAGAAAATGACGACCGAGGCGAATGATCCCGGTATCGCAGGCGAACAAGAACCTGCTGCAGACCGCGGCAAGCCCGCAGACGATGCTGCCGCACTGGAAGTTCAGATCAGTGATCTGACCGACCGCCTTTTGCGTGCACATGCTGAAATGGACAATATCAGAAAGCGCAACGAGCGCGACAAGGCGGACATTGCGAAGTTTGCCATTAGCAAGTTCGCCCGAGAAATTCTGGCCATAGGCGACAACCTGCAGCGGGCGATCGCCGCAGTGCCGCCTGGCGCTGCCGAGGAGGATCCGGCGCTGAAGAGCTTGATCGATGGCGTTGCCATGACCGAGCGCGAGTTCGTTAATGTGCTGGATCGCAATGGCGTGCAGCGCATCGATTCAGAGGGCGAGCCCTTCGACCCGCATAAGCACCAGGCCATGAGTGAGGTGCATGATCCCGGTGTCGCCGCCGGAACCGTGGTGCAAGTGTTCCAACCCGGATACATTATCGAGGGTCGTGTCCTGCGCCCCGCGATGGTCGTCGTGGCGAAAGGTGGGGCCAAGAAGGCCAAGGTGGACGCAGCGCCCCCCGGCGCCGAAGCGGCCAATGACGACACTCCTGGTGGCAAGGGAGACGTAAATCAGAACCCTTAAGTATTTCCATGGAGAGCGGCCAATTCTCGCCCAGCGGGTCTTAACCGCCAACCTCGATCACGGTTCGAGGCTACTGGATACAAATATGGTGGGGAAAATTGATCACACGCGTGTGGCCCAATCCCGTTGCGCGCCCCAAATGCAACCCTATATAAGCGACGGTTGCTATTGGACGCTCCAAAGGGGACCGGACCTAGCGCGTAAATTCCGCGAAAACGGATAATCCGGACGCCGAGACCTTGGGTCCGGCCGGTCTGCCGCAAAAGATGAGGATAGGCACATGGCAAAAGTAATCGGCATTGACCTCGGGACCACCAATTCTTGTGTGGCGGTTATGGAGGGCGGAAAGCCGAGAGTTCTAGAAAATGCCGAGGGTATGAACACGACGCCATCGATCGTGGCCTTTACCGAAGATGGCGAGAAGCTTGTTGGCCTGCCAGCCAAGCGTCAGGCCGTCACCAATCCGATCAACACTTTGTTCGCCATCAAGCGCCTGATCGGGCGCCGCTACGACGACCCGATGGTCGAGAAGGATAAGAAGCTCGTCCCCTACAAGATCGTCGAAGGCCCCAACGGCGATGCTTGGGTTGAGGCCCATGGGAAGACCTATTCTCCGCAGCAGGTCTCAGCATTCATTCTGCAGAAGATGAAAGAGACGGCGGAAGCCAAGCTCGGTGAGACTGTTACGCAAGCCGTCATCACCGTCCCTGCCTACTTTAATGACGCCCAGCGCCAGGCCACCAAGGACGCCGGCAAAATTGCCGGCCTTGAGGTTCTGCGCATCATCAATGAGCCGACTGCGGCCGCGCTTTCCTACGGTCTGGAGAAGAAGACGGAAGCAAAAACCATCGCGGTTTACGATCTCGGTGGTGGCACCTTTGATATTTCGATACTGGAGATTGGCGACGGCGTCTTCGAGGTGAAGGCGACAAACGGCGACACGTTCTTGGGCGGCGAAGACTTCGATATGAAGCTCGTCAACTATCTTGCCGACGAGTTCAAGAAAGAACAGGGTATCGATCTGCGCAACGACAAGCTCGCACTCCAGCGCCTGAAAGAGGCCGCGGAGAAGGCGAAAATTGAGTTGTCGTCGTCGCAGCAGACCGAAGTCAATCTGCCGTTTATCACGGCGGACCAGTCCGGCCCGAAGCATCTCACTATGAAACTCACGCGCGCCAAACTGGAGAGCCTGGTGGATGATCTCATCGCGCGCACCAGGGGCCCGTGCGAAAAGGCACTTAAGGATGCCGGCCTCAAGGCCGCCGAAATCGACGAGGTGGTTCTGGTCGGCGGCATGACCCGCATGCCCAAGGTGCAACAGGTCGTCAAAGAGGTGTTCGGCCAGGAACCACACAAGGGCGTCAATCCGGACGAGGTCGTGGCCGTGGGCGCCGCCATTCAGGCCGGCGTGCTGCAGGGCGATGTTAAGGACGTTCTTCTCCTCGACGTCACCCCGCTGTCGTTGGGCATCGAGACCCTTGGCGGCGTGTTCACGCGTCTTATCGACCGCAACACCACGATCCCAACCAAGAAGAGCCAGACCTTCTCCACCGCCGAGGATGGCCAGAGCGCCGTTACGATCCGGGTGAGTCAAGGCGAGCGCGAGATGGCAGCGGACAACAAGCTGCTCGGGCAATTTGATCTCGTCGGCATTCCATCCGCACCACGCGGCCTACCGCAGATCGAGGTCACGTTCGATATCGACGCCAACGGCATCGTGCACGTTTCGGCAAAGGACAAAGCGACGGCTAAGGAGCAGTCGATCCGCATCAAAGCCTCTGGCGGATTGTCCGAAAACGAGATCGATCAGATGGTCAAGGATGCGGAGTCGCACGCGGCCGACGACAAGAAGAAGCGCGAGCTGGTCGAGGCACGCAACCAAGCCGAAGCGCTGGTTCACACCACAGAGAAGCAGCTCTCCGAAAACGAGTCCAACGCAGCGGTTGCGACCGCGAAACCCGACGTCGAGAAGGCGATTGCCGACGTCAAGGAGGCTCTTGGTGCTGAAGATGCTGAGCGCATTCAGTCGACCACGGCCGAGCTTGCTCAGGCTGCCATGAAGATCGGCGAGGCGATTTACGCCGCTCAGCAGGGGTCGGGTGATGATTCCGACGGCGAAGCCAGCACCGGCGATGCCGCGGCCTCTTCCGGCGACGACAATGTTGTCGATGCAGACTTTGAGGAAGTGAAAGACGACAAGAAAAAGTCGGCCTGAGCCGCGGGTTCAGGCAATCCAGCAACATTTGGCAATGGCGAGCCCGGCGATCCCGCCGGGCTCCCCTTTTTATCGATCAGGAAGCTTGCCCAGATGGTGATGGTACCGATTCTTTGTGACAACACCCAACGAGCATTATGCGAGATAAGGCCGCGTCGGCCTTTTCCAACAGGGCAAAGATCGCTATCTCCAAATCGTGGGACGAACACGTGGCAGAAACTGAAGGGCACGCGCTAAACATGGCTAAGCGGTGCTACTATGAAACACTTGGGCTCGTGCGCGAGGCCGGTGAGCCCGAGATCAAGTCCGCATACCGGCGGCTTGCAAAGGAATGCCACCCCGACCGCAACCCCGACGACACCCGCGCCGAGGTCCGCTTTAAGGAGGTCAGCGAGGCCTATGAGGTCTTGAAGGACCCCCAGAAGCGCGCGGCGTACGATCACTTCGGTCATGCGGCCTTCGACGGCGGGGCGGGCGGTTCGCGCGGATTCGGGCCCGACTTCGCGTCATCGATGTCCGATATCTTCGATGATCTATTCGGAGAGTTCATGGGTGGCCGTCGAGGCCATCGCCAGAGAACGTCGCGTGAGCGCGGGGCAGACTTGCGCTACAACCTTGAAATCTCACTGTCCGACGCATTTGAAGGTAGGACAGCGCAGATCCTCGTGCCGACCAGCGTTTCCTGTGAAACATGCAGCGGCTCTGGGGCACGCGAGGGCACGAAACCGTCCACATGTCCCACTTGCGGCGGCCATGGGAAGGTGCGTGCGAGCCAGGGCTTCTTCACCATCGAACGGACATGCCCCACATGCCAAGGGCGCGGTGACACGATTGAGGATCCCTGTTCCAAATGCAGCGGTGCGGGGCGTATCACGAAAGAGCGCACGCTGGCCGTCAACATCCCGCCCGGCGTCGAGGACGGCACGCGCATTCGTCTCGCAGGCGAGGGCGAAGCCGGATTGAGAGGCGGACCGGCTGGCGATCTGTACATTTTCCTGTCGATCAAGCCCCACGAATTCTTCCAACGCGACGGTGCCGACATCTTCTGCCGGGTGCCAATTTCAATGACAACGGCAGCGCTTGGCGGCGAGATAGAGGTGCCCACAGTTAACGGCGCGGCGACGCGCGTTAAGGTTCCGGAGGGCTCTGAGAGCGGCAAGCAGTTCCGACTCAAGGGCAAGGGCATGCCGGTGCTGCGCTCCAAGGTGACGGGAGACATGTATATCCAGGTCGAGGTGGAAACGCCGAAGAAGCTGACCCGCCGTCAGCGCGATCTGCTCGAAGAGTTCGAGCGCGAGAGCCACAAGGATACGAGCCCGGCGAGCGCCGGTTTCTTCGCCCGCGTGAAAGACTTCTTCGAAGGCAAGAGCGGCTAGGCTGAGAGATGCTGCGCGATCGCGCACCGCTGTGACTTTTCCAACTGGAGCAGCACATGACAACGACCGCGAAGCTTTTGTTTTTCGCAGGCTCTGCGCGGACGGGCTCGCACAACAAGAAGCTTGCACAGCTCGGCGCAATGATTGCCGAAGCGAATGGCATCCCCGCAACCTTCCTCGATCTCGGCGACTATCCCATGCCGATCTATAACGGCGATTCTGAAGCCTCAGAGGGCCCTCCGGAGAATGCGACGAAGCTAAAGACTGTCTTGGAAGGCCACAACGGTGTCTTCATCGCAAGCCCTGAGTACAACGCCTCGATCTCTCCGCTGCTGAAGAACACGCTCGATTGGTTGAGTCGCGTGCGTGCAGAAGGAGAGGCGCCGTTAGAAGTTTTCAAGACGCGCGTGTTTGCCGTCGGCTCAGCCTCTCCCGGTGGCATGGGCGGACTAAGAAGCCTCATCACGCTACGTCATGTATTGGAGCTGGGACTTGGCGCACTGGTACTGCCCGATCAATTCGCCGTCCCTCGCGCCCGCGATGCCTTTGGCGAGGACGGGCATCTGACCAATAAGGAAGCCCAAGAACGCTATAAATTGCTCATTCAGAAGCTTGCGCGCGCCGCCCATGTGCTACATGGCTAGGCTACCTGCTATCTAGTTGGCCAGTCCGCCATGAGCCATATCACCGCCAAAGACCGACTCATCGTCGCACTCGACATGCCAACGCTTGAAGAAGCGGGGCGGCTGGTCGCGACGCTCGATAGGAGCGTCACCTTTTATAAAGTGGGTCTGGAACTGCTATTTTCCGGTGGTCTGGAGCTGGCGCATGCCCTCAAGGCGAATGGCAAGCACGTCTTCCTCGACATGAAACTTCTCGATATCGGCAACACTGTTGAGCGCGCCGTTGCGAACGCCGCCGAATTCGGCGCCGATTTCCTGACCGTGCACGGACACGATCTAAAAACGCTACGTGCCGCCGTAACGGGACGAGGCGGAGGTCACTTAAAGCTGCTGGCGGTGACCGTGTTGACCAACCTGACATCCGACGACCTCGTCCAGCAGGGCACTTCGATGTCACCGTCGGACCTTGTATTGAAGCGGGCACAGATCGCCCGGGAGTCGGGCTTTGACGGTGTGATCGCATCAGGACAGGAGGCCGGCCGCATTCGCGACGCGGTTGGTCCCGGCTTTCTCATCGTCACGCCGGGAATTCGTTTGACGGGGAGCGCTACCGATGACCAAGAACGGGTGACCACGCCCGGTCACGCCATCGCGGCTGGCGCCGACTACATCGTCGTCGGGCGGCCTATCACGCAAGCCGATGATCCAAAGGCCATCGCGGAGACCTTCATTCACCACATTCGCGATGCCCACGCCCAAGCCGCGCGCAACCGCGCCGGTTAGCAGAAAATTTCAAGATTGGAGGACGACCAGCCGATGCCGAAGGGATACGTGATTGCACATGCGGAGGTGACGAACCCGGAGAAATGGGCCGAGTATGTCGCTGAATCCAAGGTGGCGCTCGACAAGTACGGGGGCAAGCCGATCGTGCGCGGGGGCCGTTGCGAAATCGCTGAAGGCAAAGGTTGTCCTCGCAATGTCATTCTCGAGTTTGCAAGCTATGACGACGCGCGCGCCTATGCCTTCTCGCCTGAGTACGCTAAGGCGAAGGCGCTACGACAAGGGGCGGGCGTCATCGATATCGTTGTGGTCGAGGGAGTTTGAGTAATCGAGCGACCGTGGTGGCAGCGCTTCATCAAAGGCCTTATTTACATGCCGCACAGTCCAACGAGCAATGGCCGGTCACCCTGGCGCGCCACCGTGTTGACTCTCTTCCCCGAGATGTTCCCCGGCCCATTGGCGGTGTCTAACGCCGGGCAAGCGCTAGAAGCCGCGATCTGGTCGCTGCGCACAGTTTCGATCCGCAATTTTGGTCTGGGTAAGCATCGCGCTGTCGACGACACGCCAGCAGGTGGCGGCGCTGGCATGGTCATGCGCGCCGATGTGCTCGCTGCTGCGATTGATCATGCGTGCTCGGAAGAACTGGACGCACCGTTGATCTACCTCTCGCCACGGGGCGAGCGGTTTAACCAAGCCCTGGCCGCAGAGCTTGCCGCCGGCCCCGGGGTTCTTCTACTCGCCGGCCGCTTTGAAGGCGTTGACGAGCGCATTATCGCAGGCCGGGCCTTGCGCGAAGTTTCGATAGGAGACTACGTGCTCTCAGGCGGCGAGCTTGCCGCCATGGTGCTGATCGATGCTTGCGTGCGTTTGCTGCCCGGCGTTGTCGGCACGCCCGCTTCGCTCGATCAAGAGAGTTTTGAGGCGGGACGGCTCGAATATCCCCAGTACACCAAGCCCCGCGAGTGGGAGGGACGCACGATCCCCGAGATTCTGCTCTCCGGGGATCACGCGAAAATTGCTGAATGGCGCCGAGCCGAGGCGCTGCGCCTGACGGCACAGCGCCGGCCCGATCTGCTCAACCCCCCAAGATCGGGCGAGAAATCCTGAGAAGACCGTATCGACAAGGGGCTGCGTTTCGGCTATGACGCCCCCAATTCCCCAATGCTTGCCGTAGCGAGGTGCCGGCCTTTCGGGCCGAGCTGCCACAGCACATATGTATGCCCAAGGTGCGCAGATGAACATTATCCAAGAGCTCGAACAGGAGCAGATTAGGTCCCTCACGGCAAAGCGCGCCGTGCCTGAGTTTGGCCCAGGCGATACCGTGCGCGTGATGGTTAAGGTGATCGAGGGCAGCAACACGCGCATGCAGGCCTACGAAGGCGTCGTAATCGGACGCTCCGGATCGGGTCTCAACGAGAATTTCACGGTGCGCAAGATCTCCTACGGCGAGGGCGTGGAGCGCGTGTTCCCGGTCTACTCACCTTACATTTCCGAGATCGAGGTCCTGCGGCGCGGCAAGGTGCGTCGGGCGAAGCTTTATTACCTGCGCGGCCGTCGCGGTAAATCGGCGCGCATCGCTGAGCGCTCGGATGCGCGCGCGCGCCGCCTGAATGCGCTGTGGAAGGGCTTCAAGAAACAAAAGGGCGAGCCCGATGATCTTTCGCAGATCAAGGGGATCGACGACCATCTTGCGGCACGCTTGCGTCAGGTTAACTGCGTCAAGCTTGAGCAGGTTGCGAACCTTTCCGATGAGGATATCGCAAACATCGACGAGGTGCTGCAGCTTGACGGCCGCATCGAAAAGGACGACTGGATCGCGCAGGCTCAGCGCCTCGTAGCCGAAGCTGCGGCCGCCGAAGTGCCGGCGGAAGAGGAAGCGCAAGAAGAGCCCAAAAAGGATTGAGGCTCCGTCAAATGCGCGCCGGTCCGCTCTAGCGCTGCTCACGGCAGACATTCAAATAGCTGTTTACGGAAGATTTGCGCGGCCCCTTGAGTGGGGCCGCCTACATTTAACGTGCATTGCGTCGTCAGCAGATTGCACTACATTTCTAAAGCTACGCTATTGACCGCTGGCTCTCAGGAACAACACATGTCGAACGTCGAAGTTGGCCGCGCGCCGGACCGAGATGGCAGAATCAAGCTACACGGGCCGGAAGCATTCGAGGGCATGCGAAAGGCGGGCCAGCTTGCGGCCGAAGCGCTCGACATGCTGGCTAAGCACGTGGAGCCGGACGTCACCACCGAGGCCTTGGATGATCTCGTTCTGGAGTTCGCGTTGGATCATGGCGCGTATCCAGCGCCACTGAATTATCGCGGCTTCCCCAAGGCTATCTGCACATCGGTCAATCACGTCGTGTGCCACGGAATTCCCGGACCCAAGCCGCTACGCGAGGGCGATATACTCAACATCGACGTAACGCTGATCGTTGACGGCTGGCACGGAGACACGAGCCGCATGTATGCGGTCGGCCAAATCTCACGGCGCGCGGAGCGGCTTGTGGGCGTGACCTTCGAAGCGCTGAAGCGCGGTATCGCCGCGGTTAAACCCGGTTTGACCACGGGCCACATCGGAGCGGCCATTCAATCGTATGCAGAATCGGAGCGCTGCAGCGTAGTGCGCGACTTCTGCGGTCATGGACTCGGCCAGGTTTTTCACGACCGGCCCAACATTCTTCACTATGGCGAAGAAGGTGAGGGCGTGACGCTGGAACCGGGAATGCTCTTCACCATCGAGCCCATGATTAACCTGGGCCGGTCGCACGTGAAGGTGCTGCCCGACGGCTGGACGGCCGTAACGCGCGACAGGGAGCTTTCCGCCCAGTTCGAGCATACTGTCGGCGTTACCGAGACCGGGTGCGAGGTCTTCACGCGTTCGCCGAACGACCTCGACTATCCGCTCGTTCGCCAGAACTAAGGACTAAGGGGCCGGCACCCATGCCAGGTCGTGGGAACGATGGCGACGACAGCGACGAGCCTGCGGGGAGCCAAGGATCATTCTTCGAAGGCGCCGCGCCGCTGCACGCCGGCCACCGCCAGCGGCTGCGCGACCGTTTCCGCAAAGGCGGTGCCGACGCTCTGCCCGACTATGAGCTTCTGGAACTCATCCTTTTCCGCGCGCTTCCGCGCCGAGATACGAAGGCATTGGCCAAAAACCTGATCGCCCGCTTTGGATCGTTCGCCGAGGTTGTCACCGCGCCGGAGCCCCGGCTCAAGGAAATTGAGGGCGCGGGCGATGCGGTGGTAACTGAGTTGAAACTCGTGCGCGCTGCCGCACTACGACTGACGCGCTCGGAAATCATGCAACGGCCTGCGCTCTCCTCCTGGGCCCAGGTGCTCGACTATCTCCGCGCCGCTCAAGGTTTCGAGCACCGTGAGCAGTTTCGCATTCTCTTTCTCGACAAGAAAAACCATCTCATCGCCGACGAGGTGCAGCAGCAGGGCACGATTGACCACACGCCTGTTTACGTGCGTGAAGTTGTGAAGCGCGCGCTGGAGCTATCGGCCACAGCGATCGTTCTGGTGCACAATCACCCCTCAGGAGACCCAGCCCCCTCGCGCGCCGATATCGATATGACGAAACAAATCGTCGCAGCAGCAAAACCCCTCGGCGTTGCCGTTCACGATCACATCATCGTTGGCCGCGACGGCCACGCGAGCTTTAAAGCGCTGAAGCTTATTTGATTTTTGTGCTCAGCAGTGGCACGAAGCTGCCTGCCCAACGCCATGTTTACTTGATCACACTGGCAAACCCAAAGTTGGTAAAGAGCTTTCATGTGTGGCATTGCGGGAATTCTCGACCTCACCGGCAAACGCGAACCCAGCCGCGCCAAAGTAGAGCGCATGGCAGAAGCCCTCCTGCACCGGGGGCCTGACGACGAAGGCTACCTGTTCGCACCGGGCCTCGGGCTCGCATCACGCCGGCTAAGCATCGTCGGTCTCGGTGACGGCAATCAACCCATCTTCAACGAAGATCGCACGGTCGCTGTCGTCTACAACGGTGAGCTGTTCGACTACCCGGAGCGCAAGGCCGAGCTCGAAGCCAAGGGGCACGTGTTTCGCACGCATACGGACACAGAAATCATCGTGCATCTTTATGAGGAGCACGGCGAGGACGTGTTCCAAGAGCTTAAAGGTCAGTTCGCGCTAGCGCTGGTCGACTTTACCAAGCGCACCGTATTCCTCGCCCGTGACCGGGTTGGCATTTGCCCGCTGCATTGGTCGCAACGGGGCGACTGGCTCGTATTCGGGTCCGAGATCAAGGCACTGTTGGCCTCCGGTGAGGTCACCGCGGCTGCCGATCCGCGAGGGCTCGATCATATGTTTACGTTCTTCGCGATGGGTGCCCGGCGTACAATGTTTGAAGGCGTGAACTCGCTGCTTCCAGGCCACTATCTGAAGATCGAATTTCGCCAGGACGCGCGGCGCACAGAGATTCGCGAGCGGCGCTATTGGGACTTCGACTTCCCCGACGCGGGCCAAGAAGAAGATCCAGAGGATAGCAACAAGCTGATCGAGGATTTTGAGGCCACGTTCCGGCGTGCCGTGGAGATCCGCTTGCGCGCTGACGTGCCGGTCGTGGGTTACCTCAGCGGCGGCGTCGATTCTGCTTATGTGCTTGCGAATGCTTCAAAGGTTCGGGGCAGCCCCGTGCCAAGCTTCACCATCCAAATACCTGGAAAGGGTCTCGACGAGAAAGACGATGCGCTTGTCACCGCGCGCCACCTCGGCAGCCAGCCCACGATTTTGAGATGCGATAGCAAAGTCATCACAGACGCCTACCCGCGGCTGATTTCGGCGGCCGATTGCCCCGTCATTGACACGTCTTGTGCCGCTCTGTGGTGCCTTGCAAATGAGGTGCACAACCAGGGTTACAAAGTCGCGCTGACAGGGGAAGGTTCGGACGAGGCATTCGCCGGTTACGTTTGGTTCAAGATGCGCAACCTTACCTATTGGCTCGACTTCGCCGGCTCACAATCTAGCGACTCTTTGAGCCGTTTCATTCGCAAGCGGGCTGCGCCCGGGACAAAACTGGACGATCTTCGACGCATAGACGCGACCGTAGGGCGAGCGCACGCGCAAATGCTTCTCTATCACCTCGTATCCCAATCGCGGGATCGCTACTTCAGCGCTGCCTTGAAGGATCGACTGGGCGATATGAACGCCTACGAGGATCTGTCGCTTGACCTGGAACGCATGCGGCGATGGTCCCCTCTCAACCAGTCTCTCTACTTCGGCTACAAGGTCATGCTGGCGGGACTGCTGATGAATCACAAGGGTGACCGAGTCGCCATGGCTAACAGCGTCGAGACCCGCTACCCGTTCCTCGATGATGACGTGATCGCGTTTGCCTCCCGGCTGCACCCGCGCTGGAAGCTGCGCGGCTTTACCAGGGACAAGTATCTTCTGCGCCAGGCGGCCGCGCGCATGCTGCCCAAGGAGGTGGCATTTCGGCCCAAAGGCATGTTCCGCGCGCCCATGGCGGAAACGTTCCTCAGCGACCCGCCGCCATTCGTGCAGCAGCTCATAAGCGAGGAAGCGTTACGCAAGACCGGCTACTTCGACGTCGAAGCCGTCCGGGGCGACATTGCGCTTTTTGGCAAAGGGGAAGCGGCCAAGCTCGGGACCTTTGCCAATATGGGACTGAATGGCGTATTGGCAACGCAGCTCTGGCACCATCTCTATTTGGATGGAAGCTTGTGCGACCTTCCAAACCATGAACCCAAGCCCCACGTCGAGCGACCGAACAAGACGCAAGCGGCCGCTTGAATATCTAATCAACGACCGCGATCGCGCATAGCGAGCGTGCGCAGGCGCAGCGCGTTGAGCTTGATGAAGCCTTCTGCGTCTTTCTGATCGTAGGCGCCCCTGTCGTCCTCGAAGGTAACAAGCGTCGAGGAGTAGAGAGACTTGGGGCTCTCGCGCCCAATGACGATGACGTTGCCCTTATAGAGCTTCAAACGCACGTCGCCGTCGACCGGCTCCTGGCTCTTGTCGATCAGCGCCTGCAGCATCTCGCGTTCCGGCGAGAACCAGAAACCGTTGTACACCAACTCCGCGTAGCGCGGCATCAGCTCATCTTTTAGATGCATGGCACCGCGGTCGAGCGTAAGCGACTCGATCGCGCGGTGAGCATGCCACAGGATCGTGCCGCCGGGCGTTTCGTAAACGCCGCGCGACTTCATGCCAACAAAACGATTCTCGACAAGATCGACGCGGCCGATGCCGTTGTCACGCCCGAGGTCGTTGAGCTTTGCAAGAAGCGTTGCGGGCGACAGCTTTTTGCCGTCGAGTGAAACGGGATCACCTTTTTCAAATCCGATCGTGACAATCGTTGCGGCATCGGGCGCTTGCTCCGGAGAGATCGTGCGCTGGTAAACGTAGTCCGGTGGCTCCACTGCCGGATCTTCCAACACCTTGCCCTCGGAGGAGGAATGCAACAGGTTGGCGTCGACTGAAAATGGAGCCTCGCCACGTTTGTCTTTGGCGACGGGGATCTGATGCCTTGCGGCAAACTCAATAAGATCTTCGCGGCTTTTGAATTGCCACTCCCGCCAGGGCGCAATGATCTTGATGCCCGGCTCGAGCGCGTAATAGCTCAGCTCGAAACGCACTTGATCGTTGCCCTTGCCGGTGGCACCATGACAGACGGCGTCGGCCCCCGTGGCTCTTGCGATTTCAATCTGCTTCTTTGCGATTAGCGGCCGCGCGATCGATGTGCCTAGGAGGTAGACCCCCTCATAGAGCGCGTTTGCCCGAAACATCGGGAAGACGTAGTCGCGTACGAACTCCTCGCGCAGATCCTCAATGTAGATGTTTTCCGGCTTAATGCCGAGCATCAGCGCCTTCTCGCGCGCAGGCTCGATCTCTCCGCCCTGACCGAGGTCGGCCGTAAAGGTTACCACCTCGGTGCCATAGGTCTCCTGCAGCCATTTCAGGATGATCGAGGTGTCGAGGCCGCCGGAATAGGCGAGCACCACCTTGTTGATGGACTGCGCAGCTTCGGTCATAGAGTTCGGCTTTCAGGATGGTCTGTTCGGATCGGGAGCGCACTATAGGGTGCGCTCACCGCCCTGCAAGTTCCCACGATGCCTATTTCGCGGATCGATCGCAGCGTCGGACAGAGTGCGTTACCGCTTAAGCAAATCGGAATGTGGCCATCATCGCATTGATGTTAAACGGCGAGAAGCCGGCCAGCGTCATAAATGAATTAGGAGGCCAGAACGACGTGACGGCCTGCCCGCCGCCGGTTTGATAGCTCTCGAAAACCTGCTTCACCGAGACAACCGCTGCATCCGCTGCATCTATCACAGCGACGTTTGCCTCCGCCGTCGGCCAAGCGACCGAACGCGGAACGCCTGCCGACATCAGCATAACCGCCATCGGCCAGACAGCCGGCGAGGCCGCAACTGGTAACATGCCAAACCACGCGGCAAACGGAGAGGACAACGCGTTTCCAAGCGCGCTATTCGCCGTTGGTGGTAGCCAACGCGGGTCATTCATCCAATCAAACGGCGAAAACGGCGTTGGCATTGCACCCTGACGGACGAACGAAAATCCGGCCTGCTCTTTCGTTCCTGGCGTCTTGTCGTCTCCAGTCGGCTGCAAGGCGTCAGCCCAGAAATTCAGAACCCGACTGGTAAGGTCCGCATAAGCCGCGATCGTGGCCGCCGTATAACCGAAGGCGGCGTCCGTACAGCTGCGCGCGAAGCGGGCCTGGAGCTTTGGATCGAGCACGGTGCGGTCGCCCTTTCATGGCTCTCGAACGCGGTGCCGCTAATTCATTAGATTTCAGCTCCATTGCCTCGCGACGATTAGGCAATGGGATAAGCAACTCTAGTCCGTCTGGGACACTCCAACAAGATCGATGCCACGCGCACCCTAAGAATTTCGTAATCTGATCCGGCCGATCTCACTCAAGCCTCACCGGGAATCTCCGCTCCGGCGTGCGACTCCTCATTGATCGCGCCGTCGTCGCGTCGCCCGCCAGCGCGCCTGCCGGCCGCCATCCAATAGGCAAAACCGCCGAAAAATCCGAGCGTCAGGAAGGCCCGGAAGGCGTAGTCGTTGACGATCGTCGGCTCGCCGACAACCTCGACCAAGTAGTGAGCGCCAAAACCGCCGAGCGCCAGCGCTATGCCGACGAGCGCATAGTAGATCCAAGACCGGATGTTCATCCCTTCGCCAATTGCAATGGCAACTAATGCAAATGGAAAGGCGAAGATTGCCACGTGTGTCGCCGCGAGAAGGGATAGCATCCCGGCGCTGCCGAGCCGCTCCCATCGCAAATCGGCGGGCAGCGTCGCAATATCGGCTGGCGTTATGACGAACGCGACGACCGCCGCGCCGGCGACGAGGCACGCGATGATGAAACCGAACAGAACCCGGAACATCGTGCCAAACATGCTCTCACCTATTCGTCTCACCCAAGGTCCGTTTGAGCTTACAAGGCTTAAATCCTCTCGCTCAATAAAAAACAGACCTCCTGCCTAACGACGCTCACTTAAGCATTGCGCCCGGCAATAAGCCAGTAGACGAAGCCACCGGCGAACCCGGCTGTGGCGAAGACCTGCCAAACGGTGGTTTCCGGGATCACGACATTGCCGGACTCGGTCATGCGCGCGAGCATGGGCATCGCCGCCAGCGCCAACCCACCACCAGCAACATAATAGATCGCGCTGCGAATGCGGGCGATTTCGCCGACAATGACCACCACGAGAGCCGGTATCAGCGTAAGACCCGTGGCAAGCAGAAGACCCTGCTGCGTTAGGTCAAACATGGCGACGATAACGTCGTCCCCAGACCGGTTCCCTTGCAGGGCGCCGGTAATGCGCTCCAACCCCAAGGTGAAGAGCACGAAACCCGAAACCAAGGCGGCTATCAGTAGCGCTATGGGTATAACGATAAAACGACCAACAGTGCTCCAGAACACTCGACCTAGTCTCCGCTTCCCTCGACCTCTGCGGTGGATTGCACAGGCGTCTTGTTACGTTCACTCGCCTTTAAGCGTACGCTTGCCGATCTGAGCTGGCCGCATGCAGCAAAGATATCGCGACCGCGCGGGGAGCGTACCGGGCTAGCGTAGCCAGCCCGGTACACGACTTCAGAAAAGCGCTCGATCTGCTCCCAATCCGAACATTCATAAGGCGTGCCCGGCCAGGGGTTGAATGGAATGAGGTTGATCTTGGCGGGAATGCCGGCCAGCAATCGCACCAGCTCGCGCGCCTCAGCAAGGCTATCGTTGACGCCCTTTAGCATCACGTATTCAAACGTGATGCGCTTGGCGTTCGAGAGGCCCGGATAGTTACGGCAGGCGTCGAGCAACTCAGCGATGGGGTATTTGCGGTTGATGGGGACGAGCTCGTCGCGCAGCTCATCGCGGGTTGCGTGCAGCGAGATGGCAAGCATAGTGCCGGCCTCCGCGCCCCAACGGACGATCTCAGGCACAATGCCAGACGTGGACAGCGTGATGCGCCGCTTGGAAACCGAAAGACCTTCGCCGTTGGCAGCGATATCCATCGCCTCCTTGACGTTGTCGAAATTGTAGAGCGGCTCGCCCATGCCCATCAGCACGATGTTGGTGATCTTGCGCTCGGTCATGGGCAACAGGTGCCCATCATCGGGCGCCGTCGCGCCTGACCAGTCGCCGATGCGATCGCGCGCCAGGAGGATCTGACCGACGATCTCCTGCGTTGTGAGATTGCGCACCAAACGCTGTGTGCCCGTATGGCAGAAGGTACACGTCAGGGTGCAGCCGACTTGGCTTGAAATACACAACGTGCCGCGACCGGTTTCGGGGATATAGACCGTCTCGATCTCAGGCGCGTTCGCCTCCGTGCCCCGCTTCGGGAGTCGCATGAGCCACTTGCGCGTACCGTCAACGGAGACCTGTTCGGTGACGATCTCAGGCCGCTCTAGTGTGTAGCGCTCGGCGAGCGCGGCACGCAGCTCCTTTGATACATCGCTCATCGCGTCAAAGCCGGTGACGCCGCGCACGTAGATCCAGCTCCAAAGCTGATTGGCGCGCATGCGAAGCTGCGTCTCTGGCACACCAGATTGGGCTAGTTCCGAACGCAGGCCGTCGCGGCTAAGCCCGGCGAGAGAGGGCTTTGTCGGCGATTGGGCGGCTGAGTCCAGAAGGGACACCGCGTCGGTATCGATTGCGAGGGCCATGTGAGCCTGCGAGAAGAGCGGATTGCGCCCTTTTCTAGCGTCTCTTGCCCTCGTCTGAAAGACGGTCAGGGCTGTTCAACATGCCACAGCCATCCGCTTTCCCCGGTCAGCGAGGGAAGGAATGGGAGAAAAAAGCGCCTGAATGCTGAAATAACTCCGTTCGGCATGCGCTCAACTGTCCGCTCCGGCCCGCCAATTGGCAGGCGCGGAAACCATCAATCTGCAGAAACGCCGGCGAATTTGCGCAGCCGGCCTTAGGCGACTGGTACCCAGCGTCCAGCCACGAAACCGAATGCCACGGCGTCAGGATGCTTCCTGGCCGACGTGCTCAACTGTTCTGCTGACTTGATGTCGTCGGACTTAATGACACGGGCCCCACTGGTGCCAATCAACGCATTGCGAAATCCACTCAGCAGGATGACCCGCTTACCTCGGACCTCGATCTTGGGGCATGCCATTACGTTACCTCCTAGCAGATGGCGGCGCTGCTAGAAGCGGCCATGAGGGGAGCCATCAATGCCTCCCGCACAAACAAAAACCCGCGGCAAATACCGACCATCTACAACATCATCTATACGAAACAAATGTTAAATGTGGAACAATATTCCGCTGCGGTAAGTTAAGAGATAAGTGGAAAAAATTGATGCACTGCAACGTAACGCACGTCTTTTTGCGCCGCAACGTAGTGTTTTTGCGCGGGACTTAAAGAATAAATTTCGACAAGTCTGTGTTCTTCGCGAGATCACCAAGACGCGATGTCACGTACTCAGCGTCGATGGTAATTGACTGACCGCCGCGGTCAGACGCATCAAACGAAATCTCATCAAGCACACGCTCCATCACGGTTTGCAAACGCCGCGCGCCGATGTCCTCGACCGATGAATTGACCTGCGCGGCCGTATCGGCGAGGGCGTCGACGGCGTCGTCGGTGAAAGTTAAGGCTAAGTTCTCGGTACCCATCAGCGCCACATATTGCTTGATGAGGCTCGCTTCGGGCTCAGTCAGGATGCGGCGGAAGTCCTCCCGTGTCAGAGGTCTCAGCTCCACGCGGATGGGCAACCGCCCCTGCAGCTCAGGCAGAAGGTCGGAGGGCTTTGCCACGTGAAAGGCGCCCGAGGCGATGAACAGCACGTGGTCCGTTTTCACCGGCCCGTACTTGGTGGAGATCGTCGTGCCTTCGATAAGCGGCAGCAGATCGCGCTGCACGCCTTCACGCGATACATCACCGCCGATACGCCCCGCCTCCGACCGCGAGCAGATTTTGTCGATCTCATCCAAGAAGACAATGCCATTGTTCTCGACCGCGTCGATGGCCTCAGCCACGATCACGTCTGTATCGATCAGCTTGTCGCTTTCTTCCGCGATCAGCACGTTGTGGCTGTCGGCGACGGTCATCCGGCGCGGCTTGGTGCGCTGCCCGAAGGCCTTGCCCAGAATGTCGCCGATGTTAACGGCGCCAATAGAGGCACCGGGTGCGCCGGGGATCTCAAGCATCGGCATGCCGGAACCGGCATCCGAAACCTGGATCTCAATTTCCTTGTCGTTGAGCTCACCGTCGCGCAGCCGCTTGCGGAAACTTTCCCGCGTCGTCTCGGCCGCTCCCTGGCCGACCAGCGCATCGAGTACGCGCTCTTCGGCGTTCTTTTCGGCATTGGTGCGAACCTCTTTTCGCTTGACGTCTTTGACAAGCGCGATAGCGACCTCAAGCAGATCGCGCACGATGCTCTCCACGTCTCGGCCGACGTAGCCAACCTCGGTAAACTTAGTCGCTTCTACCTTTATGAATGGCGCGCCCGCGAGCTTTGCGAGCCGCCGCGAGATCTCCGTCTTGCCGACACCGGTCGGCCCGATCATGAGGATGTTCTTGGGCAGGACTTCCTCTTTGAGGTCACCCGTAAGTTGCTGCCGGCGCCAGCGGTTGCGCAAGGCGATGGCAACGGCGCGCTTGGCGTCGTTCTGGCCAACGATGAAGCGGTCCAGCTCGGAGACAATTTCGCGGGGCAAGAAGTGAGTCATGAAAGGTGGGGCCTCAATGCGTGGAAACAAACTTCAGGCCGACAATGCAGCCGACGTGGCGACGACTTCGAGTGCGCCCGCGAGCAGCAAGTAGAACCAGGCCATCTTGCACATGCTCCATTGCTTGCCTATCCGCTACCGGCTTGACGGAAGGGTCTCAAGAACGAGGTTGGTGTTGGTGTAAACGCAGATCTCGGCGGCAATGGCCATCGCCTTGCGTGCGATCTCCTCTGCATCAAGGGGCTGATCGCGTAGGGCGCGCGCGGCGGCCAGTGCGTAGTTGCCGCCCGACCCGATGCCCATGACATCGTTTTCGGGCTCAAGCACATCGCCCGTGCCGGACAGTACAAGCGTAGTCTCACGATCGGCAACGATCATCATCGCCTCGAGGCGGCGAAGATAGCGGTCGGTGCGCCAATCCTTGGCCAGCTCCACGCACGCACGGGTGAGCTGGCCTGGATATTGCTCGATCTTGGTCTCCAGCCGCTCAAACAGCGTAAAGGCATCGGCGGTAGCACCGGCGAAACCGCCAATAACGTCGCCCTTACCGAGCGTGCGTACCTTGCGGGCGTTGGATTTGACGACGGTGGCACCAATACTGACCTGGCCGTCGCCGGCGATGACGACACGACCATCTTTACGAACGGTCAGTATAGTCGTCCCATGCCAGGGAGTAGACTGAGCTGGATCGGAAGCAAGTGTTCGCATTGCATTTGCATCTACGTGAGGAGAGGGCGCGGTAGCGGTGCGGCTCTGGTAGGACAGGGCTCAAGCTGATAAACGCTCAGGTTTGGTGACGCAAGCGATGGCCATGAGGGGTCCTTTGAAGCGGCAAGCCACAATTTCTCGCAAGACCAAGGAGACGCAGATCACGGCGACCGTCGATCTGGACGGCTCGGGGACCTTTGACGTGAAAACCGGCATCGGTTTCCTCGATCATATGTTGGAGCAATTGGCCCGCCATTCAATGATCGACATTACTTTGAAAGCCGCCGGCGACTTGCACATCGATTTCCATCACACGGCTGAGGATACCGGCATAGTGCTGGGTCAAGCTGTCGCCGAGGCGCTGGGCGATAAAAAGGGCATCACCCGATACGCCGACGTGCACTTGCCCATGGATGACACCTTGACGCGCGTCGCAGTTGACGTCTCGGGCCGCCCTTACCTCGTTTGGAAGGTCGAGTTCTCTAAGCCCAAAGTTGGCGAAATGGATACCGAGCTCTTCCGGGAATGGTTCCAGGCCTTCGCGCAGAACGCCCGCATCACGCTGCATGTAGAGAACCTCTACGGCGAGAACAACCACCACATCGCCGAGACTTGCTATAAGGGCTTAGCGCGAGCGCTGCGGCGTGCGGTCGAACCTGACCCGCGCCAAGCCGGTCGCGTGCCCTCCACCAAGGGCACGCTTGCTGGGTGAGCGCATTGTTTTTTGTACCCGGAGGACGCACGCGCGTGGTCGTCTACACCGTGCACGAGTCGCCAAAACCGCTGGCCGATCCATTGGAACGCGCTGCGCGCCTCGTCTTCATAAATGACCGGTTCCA
>Ga0209976_10000488_pt1 | contig 26345 bp, 22 predicted proteins | sample SumtaG_FD_182806 | JGI IMG/M metagenome (GOLD analysis project Ga0209976, IMG submission 182806) | Deep subsurface microbial communities from Indian Ocean to uncover new lineages of life (NeLLi) - Sumatra_00157 metaG (SPAdes) (version 2) | ecosystem: Environmental > Aquatic > Marine > Oceanic >...
ATTTGTTTGATGAAGGATTAGTGGATCCAAACATGGTTAAGCATTTAATTGACCAACCTCCCCCCATCATTTCGAGAATTAAAAAGTCAACTGGTACCCCGATGTATCTGGAAGTGACTATTAACGAAATCCAGTTAGCAGATCAATACTTTATACAATACATTTTTCATGATATGACGGATATCCATGTAATCGAAGATAAACTCAAAGAACAAGTGAAAAAAACAGATATCCTAAATAAAATCATAAGCCTAGCTAACCAAGCCAATGATTTACCAGGATTACTATCTAACATACGTGATAACTTCATTGATTTATTTGATCTTAAAGGATGCGGAATATATTTGACAGATAAGCAAGAAGGTATAGCGAGAATCAAGGTTCATAAAGGTTTCCCTTCATATTTCTTCTTAGAAAATCATGAATTAGATATTAATAAAAATCCTTACGATATAGTTTTTGTAAAAGGTGTAGCACTTATTAATAATAATTTTCCAGAGCCTATAGATAAATTTTTTGAAGGAATGGATGTCTCCTCAAGCGCAGTTATCCCTTTATTTTCGAAATTTGAAATTATTGGGTCAATAAACATGATTTTTCAAGACAACAAACAGCTGTTACCTGAGGAAATGGATCTAATTATCACTATGGGGTTAGAATTAGGCACAGCTATAGAAAGAATGCAAAATAGAGAAAAATTACATGAAAATGAAATAAGAAATAATATTCTCTTTAAATATGTGCCATTCTCCATTTTCAGAATTACAAAAACCGGAGTTCTACTAGATTTTAAATTAGATTTGAAAATCGAAAAAATAGTAGAAAAAGTATTTTCAATTGAAAACATTATAGGTAAAAATATAAGTACACTTCTACCGAAGGAAATTGCCGAATTAGCACAAATTAAGATTGAAGATTCTCTTTCTGATAAAACTCCTAAAGAAATGAAATTTATTTTACCATTTAATGGGAATCAAATAGTATTTCAATCTAATATTGTTCCTCTTGAAAATGAAAAAGTTTTAGTTTTTATGCAAAATATAACTCGAACTTGGTAGTGGATAAATGAAAGAGTCTAAGATAAAATACCATTGATTTCAGTTATTATAGAGATTTTAATATTTTTCTGATTTTATCGCTTTTATTTTGAAATTCAATGGCTAGAGAGTCATCTCCTAAATCAAGACAAAGATTGCTAATATTTTCAAATATTGTAACAGCTTCTTCAAATTCTCCTTGTTCTATTATTTTTTGGGCTTTATCCATTAATTTATCTCTTTCAAATATAGGTTGTAATAAAGGTGATACACTTGTATCCATATCTAACAGATCTGCAATTATTCGGATCATTTTGGATCGATTGTTAGGGTCAATTGCCACCATTGAATATGCTTTATTGCCCATTAATCTTTCTATTTCTTCAACTTTCATCGCTTCGGGTAGATCTTGTTTGTTTGCTATTATTGCGAGGCGAGCAGATGGGACAATTTTATTCACTAATGTAAAGAAAGATCTGCTTTTATCAAGGTTTTCTAAAGTCGAATTTGTCATCAAAAGAACAGCATCACTTCCCTTAATAAATTTTTCCCAAAGGAAATCAAATTGGTCTTGACCTGCGAAATCCCAGAGAAAGAAGTGTAATTTGCCAATCTTAATAGTAGCTACCTCACCTGTAATTGTAGGGATATGTTGCATAGGTATTTCTTCTGATTTTATTAATTTAGTGGTAGTAGTCTTCCCAACGCCTGAAAAACCAATAATTGAGATTTTTGGTTTCAAATTTCTATGAATACTATCTACAATCGGGTCCAGAACTTCATTAATTATCTCAAATTCCTCATTTTTCATCAAATCTCCATAAAAATCTATAAACTCCTTTTTAAACTTCTTTAATTGAGGTTCTATATCTTTAAACTCATCACCCAATCCTGATACAAAAATAAAAATGAGATTATAGCCGTTGTCTTTAATAAAGGAGAGCTTGTATTCAAAAAATTCATAAGTTCCTGTTTCAGTACCAAATTCAGAAAGTACTTCTTTCTTGACTTTTTGAAATACAGTTTTAAAAAGAGAATTCTCTATACCCTTAGCATAACTTCTCTGATAAGCCAATTTGTCATTTAGTACAATAAAAACTTGTCGTAGCATTTTCTATATCATTATAATTTGTGAAAGCTAATTAAAAGATTGACTTAATTCCTTCTTTAAATTATCTACTATTCCAATCATATCATCTTTCTCTAGTTCTTCTGAAAAAATGATTAAATTTTTAAAATTGGAATGAAAGGAGCCTATGTCTTCAATTTTCATAGTTAACAATTTAGAACCGAGACTTACAATAGTAGAATCTGAAGGAATATTTTCTGGTGATATAGTTAGTTGATATATTTTTTCATATAAATAATACAGTATACTAGCATCAAAATCGCTTGTAGATTCTTGTATAACAAGATTATCATCATTATTTGACACAAAACAACTAGTTTTAGACAAATTCCCCAAAAATTTTCTGATGATTTCTTTTAAAGTTGATGTTTCCTTTGAAAAAATACTAATTGTGTTAGACATTGCGTTGAATGTAGTATAAATTAGATTTGGATGCAAACTTGTAAAATAAATTGAAAGTTCCTCAGGAAGATCTAATTGTCTTATAATTTGTCTTTTAATTAACGCAAGCATACTACCAATTTTTTTCTTAATTAGAAGATCGACCTTATGGAGAAATAATATGATTTTTGCTCCGAATGCATGTTTTTTATTTATTTCATAGATTTTTTTAATATCATCAATAACGTCTTGAGAATCAGAAATCCATGTAGGATAATCAAAAACATAAATTATCGCACTACTATCACCAAATACAATTAATTGTTTTTGTTCATCTTCTAAAATTACTTGTAATGATTGTCCAGGAGCATCAATTAAACTAACTTTGGAATCCATAAATTCATGTATAGAATATTTAATCCCTATTGTAGCTTCCAGTGGAAATAATATGAGCTCGTTGGGATCCTCACCTTCAAAAAGGACCTTTTTTAAGGTTGTCTTACCCATTTCGGGTTTTCCTATAAACGTGATCTTTGTTGCCATTATTATTGTACCTTAATTCTATAATTTTATTTATTTTTTGGATATAATATTATTAATTCTTATTATTTGGTAAAAGATAATATATTTAAACTTGAGTAAATCAAAAATAACACACCTTTTGCTGAACTTTTTAATTTCTATCAAAGAATTTATAAATTTAGCCTTTCTTTGTTCTAAACTGTTTGTTACCTTAGTATTCTTTTGAATTTTCATAATAACTAAAACGTAATTTTGATTTATTTTAGAAATATTCTTAACTTATCAGCTTTAGATTTATACTCAATGGCTTGAGAATCATCTCCAATCTCAACGCAAAGAGAACTAACTTTATCGAAAATTCTTACTGCTTCTTCAAGATTTCCTTGTCCTAGTGCACTTTTCCCACTGGTAATTAAGAGATCCCTTTCAAAGATAGGTTTCAGCAAAGGTGATACTTGAGGATTCATATCCAAAAGATCTGCTATAATTCTGATAGTTTTATCTCGACTATCAGGTGCGATGGCGACTAATGTATAAACTTTACTCATCATTATCTTTTCAATTTCTTCTAATTTTAACGCTTCAGGTAAATCTTGTTTATTAGCTATAACAGCCAAACGAGCAAATGGTGCAGCTTTTTTTGCAATTTCTATGAAACGCTTACTATTTTCAAGATTTTTTCGGGTTGACTCTGTCATTAAAATTATGGCATCTGAACCCATCATAAATTTCTCCCAAAGATAATCAAATTCTGTTTGACCCGCATAATCCCATATATATAGACTAATTCCTTCGAGTTTAATTGTAGCAACCTTTCCTGTAATAGTAGGAATATGTTCCAGAGGAACCTCTTCTGCTTTAATCAATTGTGTTATAGTAGTTTTTCCTACACCAGAAAGTCCGACTATAGATATTTTAACTTTAAAATTTCGTTGGATTGCGTCAAGAATAGGATCTATTTCTTCGCTTTTCAAGGATATATCCTTTTCTTTGATATTTTGACGGAATGATTCTAAAAATCTCTTCTTTATTCTCAGTATATGGGGTTTAGCACTCTTAATCTCATCAGAATACCCAAGTACAAAGAGTATTAATAAATTGAGATCTTTTTCAATAGTGTAAAGAATTCTTGAATCAAAGAAATCATAAGTACCAGTTTCCTCTCCAAATTCATTAAAAACATCTTTCTTGATGCTCAAAAACACTTCAGTTAAAATTGAAGGATCTATCCCTTTCGCGTAACTTCTATAATAAATTATCTCATCTTCTAAGATAAAAAAAATTTGTCGTAGCATGGTTTAAACTCGAATGTTGTATTGGATCTTCAATATAAACTTTGAATTTTGTTATTTTTTTATTAAATTGAAACTAACACCCTAAGTTGATATGTCCTTTTCTTATTACCTGGAAGCTTTCTTTCTAAATTTTTGATTAATCACAAAAAGCTTTTGGATTAAACTTATCTTATTTTATGAGTGCAACCAAATTTATCTTAGAATCGACTTAAAGCATCTTATTATCAAATAAAAGAAATTATTTATAAATTTGAGTAAAAATGATAATATTTAAACACTATTCCTTTTTTTTTTTACACTATTTTCACAATAGAGAAATAACGAGATTGAAATATTCTAAATTTTCCTTATTGAAAAGGTTAAAAAGCATTTCTTATAAGGGTGTTTTTAAGAGCTTTTTCAATATTCCTCATCAATTTTTCATTACTAAAAGGTTTATCTTTAAAAGAGAGTGCTCCTAACATCCTAGCCTGTTTCCGAGCGTCTTTATCTGCACTAGCAAATATAATATTTGCATCTTTATTGATTTCCAAAATTTCTTTAGATGCTTCTATACCATTTTTAATTGGCATTCGATGATCCATAATGATTATGTCAGTCTTGGAGGAAATAGATTTGTATTTTTTACTGCTTCTTCCCCATTTTTCGCAACTGCTACTACTGTGTGACCATAAGCAGTTAAAATAAGTTCGTATAATCTTAATAGTGAAAACTCATCTTCAACAATGAAAATTGATGCCATCTCATAAAACCTCCGGGAGTAGGATTATAAAGTTGCTCCCTTGACTTAGATCACCTTTTACTGCATTTTCTACCCAAACCTTACCTTTAAAACTAAGAATTATTTTTCTTACTAAAATTAACCCTAATCCCATACCTTTTGTTTTATCTTCGCTTTTTGTTGTCCCATTAAAGATTCCTTCTTTCATGATATCTGATATCCCAATCCCATTATCTATAAACTCAAATTTGTAATATTTTATATCATCCTCAGTAGCTCTTGAGACTTTTATTAGAATTTTAATCTCTGAGTTTTCATTATATTTAACAGCATTGATCAATAGATTCTCAAAGATATCTAATAATAAATCATTTCCGATTATTGTTGGTTCACTAATTAGAGAATCTATTTTTATATTTATGAGTCTCCCGGAATAACTTTTTTGAATAAACTGAATTGCTTCATTGAGTTTTTCCATTAGTCCTATTTTTTTAAGTGATTCTACTTTCTTTGAAACTTGAGACAATTTTTGAATATTTGAAATTAGTTTAGCTCCTCTTAGAACTTGGTTGTCCACAATCTGTATAACTTCATTGATTATATTCGAATCCTCAGGGTTGTCTTTCCACAGTTTTAATAGACCATTAGAAGTTTTAATGTTTTGGAGTATATTACTAATGTCGTGTGCGAATAGGTCTTTATATATTTCAGCTCGATTGAAAGCTTCACGGTATTTTACTTCAGATTCTTGTAGATTTTTTTCTAATTTTTTACGCTCAGTAATATCTTGTATTGTCCCCAATACATTGATAACCTTACCCGTCTCATCTTTAATAGGCTCACCAATAGCATGAACCCACTTTTCAATACCATTCTTGGTAATCAATCGATGTTCAATATCCCAGGCTATCCCCTCCTTCATCCCTCTGTTAATGGTGTTAAGGTCAAATTCTTTGTCATCAGGGTGAACCACCTCAGAAAAGGCTTCAAGTATATTAGCGTCATCATTAAGGTCAAAAATATTAAATAATTCATCGGATCCCGATACTTCTAAGGAAATAGGATTGAGTTTCCAATGACCAATATGAGCTATGGCTTGAGCTTCTTTAAGGTTTCGCTCGTTCTCACTTATAATTTTTTTTAGTTCTGAAACATCATGAGCAATTCCAAAAAAAATCCTTTTCTCTAGATTGACATTAGCCGCCCACTGGAATGTATTATATGTGCCATCTTTAAGACGGTAGCGGTTTTCAAATGTGAAGGTTGTAATTCCTTTAGAGAAATTGTTCAATTCATTGATTGTGGCTTTTTTATCATCAGGATGAACAAAATCTAAAAATTTCCTTCCTATCAACTCCTCCGATTCATACCCCAATTTCTCAGTCCATCCAAAATTTCCATACTGAATGATTCCATCTAAATCCCACATTAAAAGTAAATGTAAAGGCAAATCAACAAATATTTTTTGATCTTTATTTTTTTTCGAAGAATTTTCACTCATAGTAAACTCATTTAACTTATTCTAGGGATTTTATAAAATAATTCTATACTAAAATCATCCTCTAATTTTTTTATAAACCTTTAGATTTGTATCCATTCTTAAATTAGTATTAGTTGAGAATTAAAAACATTTTAAATAAATGAAAGATAAAAATAAATGATTGTTATGTACTATCGAGGTTATATATTAATTAGGTTAAAAGTAATTGGCACTGAATGGGAAGTTGTAAAAAAACTAACAAATTTAAAATCATCTGATCAAGATGAGGATTGGAAAATTACATATGCAACCCCTGTCTATGGGGGTTGGGATGTCATTGTTGAATGTTCCTTTAGTAAATTAAAAGATTTGGATAAAATAGTTACATTTTGTAGAGTAGATAATGAATTATCTCAGTGGATCGAAGAAACAACTACACTTATGGGTTCAAAAAACGATTATCCTGCTTAACTTTTAATCTAAAGGATGAATGAATAACAATTCTTAATTTTAAGTGAATAGCTTGGAAAAGAATAGAAAGTATATTATTATCAGTGTTATTTCCTTACTTTTAATTCTACCAATGTTTTTTGGATTATATGTAGAAAATATTATTCCACAAGCTATTAATTTATACACATTTTTAATAATATTTGGTGGTTTGATTGTACTTTTCACGTTAGGAGAATTAATAGATATTTTTGGTTTTAACACTGAAAGTCTTGAGTTGATAAAAGAGCATGATGTCATCCAGGCATTAATCACTAAAAAAAAAAGATTAGTTATCCTATCACTTTTTCTGCTAACAATGATTATGGAAGAACTGATTTTTCGATATTACTTACTCAGTTTTCTATTTCATTCACTCAATTTAGATTTTATATTGGTTTTAATTATTTCTAGTTTGTTTTTCTCACTTTATCACTTCCATACTTGGTTTACTTTTAAGAATTTGAGGATTTTAGGAATATTTCTAATCATTTCCTTTTTACTTGGACTTTTCTTGGGTTTTATATTTATAACTCTAGGTTTTTTTATCTGCGTGATAATCCATTCTCTTTTTGCTTTACTTTTTTATTTTAATTTATTTAATAGATATTTCAAAACGAAGGAGAATCAAAACTGACTAATTAAAAATTATAATTCATACAATTTCCTAAAAAAATGTTTAGATTATTAAGATGAAGCTATATTATCGTAAGCTAACAACAGACGACATTCCTGCTATCAAAGAAATAAGTAAGGATATATGGGAGGGAGAGGATTATATACCTCAAGTTATAGAAAATTGGCTTCAAGATGAAAATTGTATGAATTATGGAACATTTCTTGATGAGAGAAAAGAAGAAATGGTCGGATTTGGACGAGTAAAACTTGTTTCTAAAGAAATTGCATGGCTTGAAGGAGGAAGAGTGAAAAATGATTATCAAAAAAAAGGTATTGGTAGAGAGATGATTAAGTATGCGTTATTTTATGCTTCACAAGTAAAAGCAAAAGTAGCTCAATATGATACATCTTCTAAAAACTTAGGTTCTGTGGCATTAGCAAAATATTTTGGGTTTAAAAGAAAAAAAAGCATGAATGTTTTGAGTGTAGAAAGGCAAAAGATCAAGCAATTTAAAACCCACCCTTTAGATGTTAAAAAGATTTCTGCAGATAACGCTAAGGGGCTCTATCAAAATTTCAATATCGGTTCTGGTAATGAGGTTTGTATGGGTTGGAGATATAAACCAATAAAAAATATTTCAGAGGAAGATGGTGAATGGTACACTGTAAATTCTAAGGCAATACTCCAAATAGTTAAATTTAAAAGTATTTCAATTCAAGAAAACCCAGATGTTGAAGATGTTTGGATGATAGTATATGGGGAACCCGAAATTACGATTGAACTAATTAAAATTTTTCTTCGAAAAGAATTTCAAGATAGGGAAAATAAAATTTATCATGTATTCTGTTCCCCGAAAATAGTAAATTTAGTCGAAGATTTAGGGTTTTCATACGATGAGGGGGAACCTTTTGCCGTGGTATTATACGAAAAAACCTTGAATTGAAGCCAGAAATAAATAATATTAGGAGAAAAGGAAGATAAAATAATAAACTGATATTTAAAATAAGTCTAATCAAACGATTAGACTAAAAGAATTCTCATTTTCATAAATAAGTAAAATAATGTCAGCAAATAGTTCTTATATTTTTTTATATCGACTAGTTTATTAACAGAAAAATTTATAAATATAATAACGTAAAACCGGTATAATAATAGGAAAATAAAATTCAATTAGAAGGTGTAAAAGTTGATCTTAAGTTTGAGTCTTATGCTCTTAGGTATTTTTACCTTAATTTATATAGGAATTGTGTTATTTGTTGGGGTTAAAGTAATTTCAAAATATTTTAGTATAAAAGATAAAACTTTCCTTTATGCGGGGATTGGATTTATAGGCGTAGCATTTCCATGGTCGGGAGTAGCCATAAATTTTATTAGTATAGTTTTTTTTGATGTAGTTCCCTCAATGGAGATTCATTTCTTTTTTCATGGAGGTATGGGGGGGGCATTTTTGTTCTTTTGGATAATGGCGATACTGAATCTTTCAGGGATTCAACCTGAAAAACGAGAGAAGTATTTAATATTTATCGGAGTTGTGGCTTTCATCGTTGAAATTGTATATTTAAGTTTAATCTTTTATGATACAGATATTTTAGGAACTTTATTAAACGAAATTCAGATGGATTATGCCCCATTTAACGAGGTTTATCTTTTAACTCAATTAATTATAGTTTTAATATCAGGTTTTTGGCTGGCAAGTAAATCTTTAAAATCAGAAAATGATCGCATTAAAATTAAAGGAAGGTTACTCCTCTTCGGTTTTATTTTATTTCCCATTGCCAGCACTTTAGAAGTGTTAGTCCCTTTTGTTCCAATAATTATCATAGGTAGGTTACTAGCATTAATCTCTCTAATTTTCACCTATGGGGGATTAATCTTACCTAAGTGGATGGAAAAGCTATTCTTAAAAAAAGAAAAAAATTATAAAAAAGATTAAGATTCAACATTAACTGATTGGCTCTGAAATCCTTTACCACAGTGGATGCAGTATACAACTCCTTTATTTGATAGCGTTTGGCTCATCGAATCTGAGAATTTACTTCCACATTCACTGCAAAAGGTAATATCAGGATTAACCGGTTGGTAGGTTTTTGGAACCTTGACTATTATTTCGGGCTGTCTCTCAACTTGTGGAGGGACTTGCTGTTCTTGGGCTGGATTACTACCGTTAGGCTTAGGAATTCCTGAAATTGCGTAGTATAATGCTTCAAAAAGCTTATAGAAGAGTAAACCTAATCCTTTCAATAGATAATAAACACCTTTTAGAATGTAATACACCAAGTAAGCAACTCCTTTCAAAACATAATACACGATAACAACCGTGAGTGCTAGAATTGCTATAACACCAACTAAAACCAATATTTGAGCGTATATTGGCTGAATCACAAACCAATTAACGATTTCTTCTAATGCATTACTAAAAATAGACACATCAACCATTTTTTTATCACTTTAATTTTATTATTTTTCTTAATTAAAAGGTGATTAAAATTAAATTAAAAGAATTTGGAGTCCAATTTTTAAAATAAGATCGAAATAAGTATTGGAGAAAAATTGAGAAAAATCTAAAAAATAATATTGTAAGTTAAGTTATATTATTAATTTTTATTCTATTATACTCTTCCATCATTTTAAACGCTTTAATCGCTTGATTAATTCGGGTCATTATAGGAATAGTTAAATTTGACTCTGAATGTAGTGCTGCTTCTGTTACAAAGTCAAAAGTCCATCTCGAACCAAAACAAACAAGAATACAGGGTTTATTTGATTTTTCCACAGATTTTTTTAATGTATTTAATTGTGCTCTTACTCCTTCCAATGCATAGGAAGACATTCTTTGAAGTGGTACTCTCGGAACAGAAAAGATAAATAACACACAATCAACACCATCGTCTTGAAAAATTGCTTTAACTGATGGAACAAAAGTCTCAAACATTGATGGACCTAAATCAATGGTGCCACGTATGGATACCCAATTGGGGATCACCGATTGAATTTTATTTATTGTGTTTTCATCTAACTTAGCTAGCCTTAGGCCCTGTTTAACTATTTCGTCACATGCTATGGCTCCCAAACTGCCTGAACCGGTAACTATCGCTACGTTTTTTCCTTTTGGTAATGGTTGAGTAGCAAAGACCTGGGCAATATTAAACATTTCAAAAAAATTATCAACTCTAAAGACACTTGGATATTGTTTAAAAAGAGCTCCATATATTTTGTCATTTCCTGCTATAGAACCCGTATGGCTATTAACTGCTCTTGTGCCAATTTCACTCCTTCCATTTTTAAGAATAATAACGGGTTTCCTCATGTTGCTAAGTACACTTTTCAATTTTAAACCTCTTTTCGTACCTTCCAAATAAAGAGTTATTACATCTGTTTCCGGATCTTTATTTAAATAATCTAATAAATCTACCTCATCAACATCAACTTTATTTCCAATTGTGATTGCTTTTGAAAAATTAATCCCATTACTATTAGCCCAATCTATAAAAATATTCCCTAATACACCTGATTGAGCAATAACTGCGATATTTCCCTTGCCTGCATGAACGAAATCCATATCTGAGGTAGTGAATTGATTATGAAAATTAGTAACTCCGATACAATTTGGCCCAATCATTGGGATTCCTGTCTTTTTTGCTATTTGTTCGATTTCTTCTTGGATCTTAATAAATTTTTCTTTTCCTGTTTCAGCAAAACCAGCCGACTCAATTATTATCCCGTTTACACCTTTTTCAACACAATCTTTTATTGCTTGAAGTACATATTCATTCCCAATAAGGATTATTGCTAAATCAATAGCGTCAGGAATATCTTTGATATTCTTATAAGCCTTATGTCCAAGAATCGTATCACTTCTTATATTCACGGGATATGTTTTAAAGTTTGAATTTAAAAGATAAGACGTTGTCCCATAACCAAACCTGAAACTTTCTGATGCTCCAATTATCGCAACTGTTTTAGGATTGAAAAAAACATCCATTTTAGAGGTTCTATCTTGCATTTCTAATTCCTAATCTTAATTGAAGAGAATAATAATTGAAAGCATTACTAAAACTTAAAGATTAGTTTAGGCTCTTTGGCTTGAAATTGGACATTGGGGGGCTAGATTGCTATTTTACAACTTAAATGGGAATTTCAGATGTAAGAAAATCAAGAAATAGTTTTAAGAATCATTGAAGTTTAAATATCTCATTTTAAAGAAGAAGATGAACCCTACTTTTGATTATATGATGTGAAAATTCTAATGGTAGTTTATAGTAAAACTAACAAAATACAAGTTATTTGTCCAGTTTGCAAAACAAGGGACATTGTTGGCATTCCCGGGAGAGAATTGAGAGGAAATACTCATCTCGCAACAATTTCAATTCAAAAAGGGTTGATTTGCCCCCATCATTTTCAAATTTTTATCGATAAGAACTTGCAAATTCGTGGTTATCAGAAAGTAGATTTTGAGTTAAACCAAGATAATTCAATAAAATTGAGTAATGGAGTAAAGGTGTTTAATCGAAAAAAAGAGGAAAAAGGTAGCCTTTTTGAAAATATAACCCCTGATGATATCTTAGTAAAACCAAAAATCCTGAATAGTGTCAAAGGTGCCGAAGATCACGATTCAAAACAAGTAAATGTTAACGAGGGTAAAGTTGTAACTTTAAAAGAGATCTATGAAGAATTTTGGGAATTTATTGATGAAGATAATGAAATATTCCATAATTTAATTATAAAGGATGAAAAACGCAAAAAATTATCAATTGATCCTAATATAAACGAATATTATCATCCTTTAGAAATAGATCAAGAAATCTGATTCAGAGATCTTTTTTGAAATTTCTCAAAATTCTATGTATTAGTTCTAATTTTAATCAAAATTTATTTCAGAATCTTAACATTAGCTATTCAGTGAGAATAGTACTTTGTTCAATAAAAATGGGCATATTTATTAATGATAAAAATAATAATTATACATGGATGGTTGATTACCCATGACTTTAAAAGAAGATTCAAGTGTGAGCATGTTTATTCAGATATATAAAGAGGAGATCAGCTTAATCTTGAGTTCTATTGCCAATGAACGTCGTTTAGAAATATTAACATTAATTTATAAGACCCCAGCGGAATTCAATAAGGTTCAAAAACTCATTGGATTAGGGAAAACAGCATTATCTCATCATTTAAGAAATTTGGTTGGTAATGGATTAATTAAACAATCACATAGAGGAATTTATGAAATATCACAGGATGGTATCTTCATGCTTGATGCAATTTCAACCGGATTTAGAAAAACTCTCAAACGTAAGGAAATAGACGCACTAAATAAGGCAAAAACCATCCGTAGAATTCATTCAAAAGAAATTGTGCCTCAAATAAAAGAAGATAAAACTAAAATTGTAAAACTAGAGTCCATGAGAGTTGCAAGTGTTCGTGCCATTAGTGACTCACCAGAAAATGATGCTTGGACGAAAATGGAATCTTGGGCAATAAAAAAGGGATTATTGGACGATTTAGAGAAACATCCTATTTTCGGTTTTAATAATCCGAATCCTGAACCGGGAAAAACGGAATATGGGTATGAATTTTGGATAAAAGTTGATGAAAAGATAGATTCTGATGACATAATAAGAGTAAAAGAATTTACAGGAGGACTCTATGCAGTGAGAAGCTGTAAACTTAATACCATTGGAAAAGCGTGGACTTTACTAAAACAATGGGTAGAAAACAGTAAATACCAGATTGGAGAACATCAATGGTTGGAAAAAGCAATTAATCCTGGATCTAGTGAAGCAGAATTAATGCTTAATTTATTTTTCCCAATAAAAGAATTGGAATAATATTATGACTTTATTAAATTTTAGATATAAAAAAAATGGATGTTATCAATGGAGTGATTTTAATGAATAAAAAATTAGATGTTAGTATTATATACGCTCAAGAATCTAATGCAGATGCTTTAGCTATGATATCAAAGAAAGCTTTTGATACTGACGCCGAATTGGGGGATTCCCGTACTTTATCTAAACCTCCTAACCAGGAGGTCCCCCAGGTTATGATTCCCCAGAATTTCAGAGATATATAATGAAAGTAATGGATTATTATGAAATTATGGCAGATAAGAAACTTATTGGTGGACTTTTTTTTAGCACTGCGAATCAAGACCATTACTTCATAGAAAGAATCTTCATTTCTCCCTCATTCCATCGGAGAGGAATAGCTACAATAGCTATGGAACTTGCTTTTGATAGACACCCTGGTGCTAAATTTTGGACGTTAGGGACACCTAACTGGAATCTCAGAACACAGAACTTCTATGAGAAACTCGGTTTTCTGCAAGTAGGATGGGAGGAAGCGGAAGATCCAGAATGGAGAGGTGTTTGGTATCAAAAGACCCTAAAAGCCTATTCATTACCCAAAATCAAAGACTTGGAGGAAGGGAAGGAACCTATTACCATAGAAGGTACAATATCGGTCGTAAGTTCACCAAGAAAGAGAACAGAGGTGAATGAAGCAAGGCCGATACCTATAGCCGAAGCAATATTAGAGGACGATACGGGAGAAATTAATATAGTGATTAATGGTTTTCAAATACCCTATATGATACCAGGCTCTAAAGTACGGGTAGAATACGCCCTTGTAGAATCCCAATCAGGAAAATTAAGGTTGGATTGGAAATATGGGAAGATCATTAACTTGATTGATAATTAGTTTAAAAAAATAAAATTATTCATTAAGAATAAATCAAGAAATTTGATCAAATCCTTTCAATACCCTTTTTTTTGACCTTACTAATTATGAGAATTGAAATATATTCTTGAAGTAAAAAATCTTACTCTAAATACAAAAGATATAACAAAATTTAAAATTCAGTTCTTAATTTTCCAAAATAATAAATTCAATTAAATAAAACCAAAAATTTGAAGATAAGTTAAAAGGTTGGAAATTATGAGCTATAAATTACCAGATGAAAAAGATTTAGAAGCTATGATTGGTATTGTCGGCAAAGACTATGCTACAAATAATAAGGCGATTACTGCTTCTTACTTATCAAAATCGGTTATGGGATTAGAATCACAGATTCCAGATATTGTCATCCGACCGAAATATCCTGAAGAAATTCGGAAGATCTTATTGTACTGCTCTGCAGAGAAAATTGCAGTAAGTCCCATCTCAGCGGGTTTGTCTGGTGGGTTTGCATGCCCAACGATCAAACCTGCCGGAGTAATGCTTGATTTAAGTAGGATGGATAGAATTATTGAGATTGACGAAGATAACCGATATGCTATTGTAGAACCGGGAGTAACTAACGGAGCTTTATGGGCATATATGGCTAAAAATCACCCTGATTGGGCTCCGCCTATACCTGATGGCGCACCACCTGCAGCAACAGTTATGGGTGACGCAATAGATAGAGGCTTTTCTCTTTATACTTCCAGTGTTGGTCCACAAGGAGATAACTTCATGTGTGGGGAGATTGTATTTCCTAATGGTGACGTTGTAAGAACCGGATCTTGGGCACTCCCATTTGCGAAACCTTTCTATAAATACGGCTTAGGACCTGATATGTGGAGTTTCCTCATGGGAAGCCAAGGTTCTATGGGTGTAATCACTAAAGCTGCCGTTAAGATATACCCTCATCCAAAATTTAAGACCGTCGTGGTCTGGGGCATGGATAATCCTTATGATATGCAAGATTTAACCTTAGAAGTCGGGAAACAAGAATTTGGAATCGCACACAATACTGTAATGGTCCAAGGAGGTAATTATCCCCTTGTAATGGCACGTTGGCCTAAAGATAAAATTCCACACGATTATGAATTCTATAAAAAATTAGGAATTTCGCAATGGTGGATGAATTGGGAGTGTTGGGCACAGACTCAAGAGGAATTGGATTATGTTACTAATAGAATTGATCAAATGGCTGAAGATTTTAAGAAAAGAGCAAAAAATCCCGATGCAATTGTCAAGCAGGTACTTCATCCTAAACAAATTGCAAGTAGAATGAAAAAACCGAATAAGATTGCAGTTCCATATAGTTTCTGGGAAGCAGGATTTCTGTTTATTACCTGGTATACACCATGGAATGAATCAGCACATTTCGCTGAGATGTACACAAAAAAGATGGAAGAATATGGATTTCCGCCGGTAATCTGGATTGCTTCAATAGAGAGATGTAGACAGGCTATATGTATGCCCATTGTATGTTTTGATTCTACTAAGCAGTCAGATTTCGAAAAAGTCCAGGAACTAAATAGAGATACCACTGAATATGCTCTAAAGCAAGGATGGCTTAATTACCGTCCAGATCCATATATCCATATTGAAGCTTATTATCAAGCAGGAATGTACTGGAAATACTTACGAATGTTTAAAAAAATGGTAGATCCTAACTTCATTATGCACCCTGGAAGATTAGCTCTTCCATAATTAAAAGAGGTAGATAAAAGAAATGTCAAAAACAGGAATGGAAAGGCTCAAAGAGCTGAAAAAAGACGTATATAAATGTATACACTGTAAAGCTTGCAGATTTGCTTATTCAAATGAACCTGATCGGAAAGGAATAGGAGAATTTACAGGAAAACAAGGAACTGTGCTTTATGAAGGCATGGTAGATGCTTGTCCTGCTGGAATAGAACATGGCTGGGAAGCTTTCTGGAATGCTGGAAAAATCTGGATTGCTCGTTCAATATTGAGTGGAGATTTAGAATTTACCGAAGAAGTTAGGGATGTCATAATGCCATGCATTACATGCGGTCAATGTTCTGCTCAGTGTGAAAATAAGATTCGTACTGTAGACATTATTGAAGCTTTACGGGCTGCGTGTAAAGAAGCAGGAGTTCCTATGATTGAAAGACATCAATTAATTGAGCGTTTAACTAAGGAATTAAACAATCCATATGGTGGAAAAGCAGAAGAGCGATTGAAATGGGCAAAGGATGCGGGTTTAGAGAAATATATTAACAATAAAGATGCTAAGATTGGTTATTTTATTGGGTGTACTGCGAGTTATCGACAAATAGAAATTGCTATTGCAACCTGTAAGATTTTTGAACAGTTGGGTATCAATTTCAGATTAGTTGAGGATGAAGTTTGCTGTGGAAGTCCTTTTTTTAGAGTAGGAGCTGTTGATACTGCACAAGAATTAATGAATAAAAACATTGAAGCATTTAAAGACTTAAAATTAGTCATGTTTTCATGTGCGGGGTGTTATAAAACATTAACGAATGATTATCCGAAATGGATGAATGAAGAGAAACTTCCATTTAAAACTATGCATGCTTTTGAATTGATTTCTCGATTAATTACAGCAGAAAAAATAAAATTCAAACCTAGTAAAGATCTAAAAGGAAAAGTTGTCACATATCACGATCCATGTCATCTTGGCAGACATATGGCATTAGAAATGGAACAAGAGATAATTGCCGAATCAAAGAACCTAATGATGGACAGTCGTAAGATTAAGCAAAAGATTAACGAGTGGTATGAAGTCCCTCGAATTGTACTAAGACAATTAGAACAGGATGTCGGGATCAAATTTACGGAGATGTATCGTATAAAACTTGATAGTTTCTGCTGTGGTGCAGGAGGTGGAGTAAGAGCAGGATATGCTGATTTCTCATTAAAAACCGCTAGTTTAAGATTAGATGAAGCAAATGCTGTAGAAGCAGATATATTAACAACCGAATGCCCCTTTTGCTATACAAACTTGTCTGATGCAAATAAGCAATTTGAACATGGTTTAGTAATATATGGTTTGATTCAAATGATCGATAAGTTCAAGCTTCTCGATATTAAAGAAAAACCGACTTTAGAAGAAATTTTGAGTATGAAGTAGTGAGTTAAAACTCTTCATTTTTTTTTTCATTTAATTTTTAGTTATAATGTAATTTAGATCAAAACTTTTTGAAGTGAAGAAATAGTCTTCCCAATTCATCAAATTCCAACTTGGATTATTTTTTGACTTAAAATTTAAATTAGAACTTGGATTTATTCTAACTTAATACTATATTAGCAAACAATTTCAGTGAATATCATTTTAAAAAAGAGAAAACACCTTATTTTTCTTTTAGTAATTACCTATTCCGCAACTTTATCGCTATTTTTTTTGTCTTCTAAAACATTAAGTAACGGTGGATTAAATAATGTGTCAGAAAATGTAGATCTACCTTATTCTATTAAGTCTGCTAATAATGATATTACTGATCCGATCATTACTTTTGTAAAACCTGATATAAATGACACATCAATAAGAACACGATATTATGATATTATTGTTAACATAACTGATACTAACCCACCCTTACTGGGGAAGGTGATTATCGAAATATCAAATGTTAACACCTCCTTTTTTAATGCCTCTATGCTTCAGGATCAGGGAGGTTTATGGTTTTTCTCTTGGAATAACTTAACATCATATCCAAATGAAAAATCATATACGATTAGAGTAAGGGCTACAGATTCTTCGTCAAATGAGAACAGTGGGTTATCAAATGATTTATTTATAATTTTAAGCGTCTTTGAAACCCGAGTTCCCAATCTTCTAAATGCTGTACTTTATGTTATCCTTGTGATTCTTGCGATTGCTTTAATTATGGTATATGTTAACAAAAAGCGAACTATTTTAAAAACGCTGAATTAATAAAATTAGATTCATATAATACTTATTATCTTTATCGCTATAAAATCCTATACTTGAATAGAGCTTAATTAGATATATCGACTGTGAATCTTCTTAAGTGTCTTTAATTAAACATCCTAATTTTTTAGGATTTAAGATATTTTTAAATGAAATATTCAAATTCAAAAAAAATATATGTCAATATTTTCATTAATATCAAAGTAAGAAATTATACCATTTTCGGGGTTTCTTTGAATTTGATTAACACAGGTCAGAAGTCAGCTTATCCATATATTACCAAGTTTAAAAAAAAACCATTTAAATCATTTGTTATCATTAAAAGAAAAGATATTGGGGGCTTTTACGTCAGAGATTATAACAACTTAATTGCTTTTTATAATCATTTTAATGATAATTTATTGAATGAGCCTAAACTAACACTAGAAGATTTGTTCTGGTTCACCCTACTTAGAAAATATCTTAAAGAAGAAAAGAAGAAAAATCGAGATGAAATATTTAATTTTATTAAAAGGTGTGAACTTAGGACAGATGGTCATCTTGGATTTAAGCTATCTCTAGATCATCATGAACCTCCCGATATTTATTCTACTTATTTTGCTTTAGTAAGTCTAAAGAATATTGGTCTTTTAAAAGAATATTTCGCTTCAGAAGGTCAGAGTCATATTAAAGGAGAGATTAAAAACTTTATATTATCTCTAAAAAAAGGTAATACTTTTTTACATTGCCATGATAAAGGGTGTAAAATTTGTAAAAGTGATTCCCCTCCAAAAATTCTATTTTATGTTATGGAAATCTTCACTCTACTAGGTGTAAACGTTCGTAATAGCAGAGAGCAGTTCCGATCTTATATTGAGGAAGCCAATAAGAAGAGCAACACATTAATTTACAAATCTTTGTGTTTTAAATATATTGATTTAGAATCTGAAGTAAAAGAAAAAGAAATTCAGAGTCTTCACAGATATCAAAAAGAAACTGGAGGTTACGGATTTAATCAAATTGAAAGTCTTGACGACACTTTTTGGATAGTTTATATTTTAAGCTTATATTCATGGCTTTTGGATTATAATCCCTCAGGTGTATATTCATTTATAAATAATCAATTAAATGGGATCTTAATAAGAAAAGAAAATTGGGATGTTGGACAGTTAGTTGCTACTTCTAAATTAATTATCCTTTTATCGTTAATATGGAAGAAATTTATCAATGAAATTGAAAGGGTTGTGTTTAAAGAATTAGAAAACGAAAAATTTATTGATTTAAATCAATTGAAAACTACCTTTGGTTTATCAAGTGATATTGAAGACCTCATCTCATATATTAATCTTAATTATAGTTTTAAAATAAGAATTTTAGATAATAAAATTGAATTTAAAAATTACCTTAGGAATCTGAGTAAAGGAAAACAGAAATTTATTCAGAGTTTTTATGATCAAATTAGTAAAAAGAGTATTGTTTCTCTTTCAGATATGTTTAAAAATTATAAAAAATCGAATTTGGAACCTGTAAAGTTAAAAGAAGATATCATTCCTATTATCAACGAGATGATTTCAAGGAATTTTTTCAAGGGAGATATTCGGGTTAAAAAACCATTCTTGGCGAAAACGAAATATAACTTTTCTTTAAATTATAATTTAGACAAAATAATTGTTTCTGACACTGAAATAAATATAGAAAGAATTTTTGAGGAAAAGGAAAGATTAGAAGATATTAGAAATGACATTTATAATATTACCTTAAAATTACAAAACATAGGAGATCAAATAAGAGAAGAAATTAATAGTTACCTTCTTATTAACGAAATTAATTATGCTAAGGAAAGATTGAAATTTATTATACGAAGTGCGGTAATGGAAGCCGATTTTTTGAATGAAAATATTGAAAATTCATTCAATGAAGAGTTATACTTTATTAATTTAAAAGCTATATTAGGTACTGAAATCGCTCAATGGAACAAGGCTTACTCTGTTCTACAAAATAATTTAGTAGAAGTGGACTCATATCTTAAAGGTAAAATAAATGAGAAAGAGATATTAAGGAATTTAGATAAATTATTAGAAAATTTAATGGAGAGACTTAGTTTAATTGAAGAAGATCTAGTAAAAAAGTTGGATTCTTTTAAAAAAATATTTAGTGAAAATCTTGAAAGAGAATTCACTGAAAGTAAATTGGTTCCTATTAATCAACATTTGAATCGAATTATTGATGATATAAATAGATATGATAAGATAATTTATAATATCTCACAACAAATTACCACGACAGAAGTTGGTATTGTCAATAAACATAGAAAAATAATAGAAAATTGGGTTAGAATTAAAGAAAAATATGAGTCAGAGTACAAATATTATAATGATGGATTTCAGTTTTTTAAAGAGAATTTAGATAGAATAGAGGCTGTACAAGTTAAATTAAATAATGAAATTTCGAAAATCGAGGAATTAACAAAAAGCAAGATCTCTGCAAATCAATTTCAAGAAGCTTTTGATATAATTAAAAATGAATCCGATATCCTATTAAATGAAAAAATAACAGAAATCAAAAATCTTCAATCTATTGTTAAAGGTGAGATCTCTGAAAAACAAAAGCTCTACTTATTATACAAGCATCTGCAGGATGATCTAGATAATTTGAAATCAAATATTATTGATTCTATAGCCAAACAATCACAATCATTAAAAGAGAAGGTTACAGAAGAAAGAAATAAAACAGAAGTACAAGATTTTGATAATTTTGTTTCCAAAGAGGTTGTAAATTTAAAAGAAGCATTAGAAAAAACTAAAACTAGATTTGATCAAATAAGGAATTTACAGATAGGGGAAATAAATAAAGAATTCGATCTACTTAAATCTAATTTTGATAAAGCAGATAAATTGTTTTTAAAGAAATTTAACAATTGTATTAAAGAAATTGAAAATTTCAATGAGAAATCGAAATTAACGATCCTACAATGGAAAAATTTCGCTAGTTTTTTCAATAGTGAAGTAGCAGAATTAAATGATGAATTTATCAATCAAATAATTTCAAACAGAATAAATGTAATGGCAGTAGAGAAAAAAACTAATAACATTAAACTTGTAGATTTAAGGGATGATTTAAAACTTTCTTGTAAGGTTTTAATAAAACGATTAAAAGGTATGATAGATATCTCTAAAATCTCTGCCGATTTGAAGGAAAACGATAAAATTGTTCAAATTCATACTGAATCTTATTTTTTAAACAAAGATCTACGAAATTATACCGATAATCACTTGTTAAAATCGAACAGAGAAAGAGTTGGAAAGATATTAACACTCTATGATTCAAGTATTCGGAATTTAACTTTAAGCACAAATATGCTAGAACTTCAAAACAGAATTAAAGATTTAAAAATTTTTGAAGAAATTATCCCAAAGAAATTCTATGATAAAAGTAATGAACTTCAAATTAATCAAGAAAGACAAGAATTCCTTAAAACTAAGGCATATTTGGAGTCAATAATAGAAAATAATAGAATGGTTATTGATTCTATAGAACAATCCCTTGTTATTTTTAACTCTATGCAAAGTTTTATTGATCAGGAGTATAATTTACTTAAAATTGAGTTAAAAGAATATTATAATAGATTTTTGAAGGGCTCTGAAAAACCTGATTTATATATGGAAAAACAGGTGAATCTAAATAATAAAAAACAAGAATTCAAGGAGAGATCGCATAAAATACAAGGAAAAATCGAGAATGAATTGAAAAAAATATCTCATAAAACAAATGAATCAAATAGGATAAATCCAGAGATAAGAGAGATTTTTGTCAGGAAAAAGAACGAAATTTTAGAAGAATTCAATAATAAAACTGAGAAAATTGATGATCAAATAGAGATCATGAAAACTGAATCTTTTCGGGCAAAACTAATAGATTTTATCAATAGTAATAAAATCAAATTAAGCCAAATGCTTGGAAACCTTGAGAAAAAGGTAGAAGATAATATAGAAATCAAAGAATTTAAAAGAATCAACATTGTAATCCAAAAGAGAGGAAAAAATATTGAATCTAGTGTTAAAGAAATCAACAGAGCCGCAAACACTATGATAAGAGAATATAATAGACAATCTAAAAACTTTCAACAAAATTCTAAATTTCTTTTAGAGGATTTTGATAAATTTATCGTTGAGTTTAAAGATTTGCTAAACGAAAAAGTCAAAGCCCTAGAACGTTTAATCTTGAAAGCTTATATCAATATGACGATCAAAGCTGTAGCAAATGAATTCTTAACAGTGAGTTTTTTAAATAATGAATTAAAAATTAGGAAACAAAATATCCAAGACCATCTACTATTCCTAATTGGTACAGGGGAATTAAAAGGGAAATATGATCCTCGATTTTTTATGTATTTTGAAAATCCAGATGTGTTGGATGAAATAGACGTGACTGAATTAGAAGTTATAAAAAGTACTAATTATAAATTACAGATGCTTAAACATAATCTAAAAAACTTTGCCGTGCAATATGGGAGTATAATTGCATTTTTTTCTTCTATTTTCGCTATCTCATATTACTTATTTCTTTTTAGCGGAAGTAATCCATTAGCACTTATCCTACCAATAGTCTTTACATTCTTGATTTTAGGTTATTACTTAATTAGGAAGAGGGAAGAAAAAATCAGTTGACCATAATTTATTTGTTGTTTTTCTTTTCAAAGACACACTTAAAGGTTAAATTAAAAGAAATTAATCATAATCCATAATAAATTGAACATATTCTTCATGCTTTTTGAGATATCCTTGAAAACAAGCTTGATTGAAATGGGTATAGAATTTTTTATCAACGATCTCTTCCTCTTTGGCAAGATCTTGGAACTCTTTAAAGTTTAGCTTCCCATTTTCGCCAAAAGTCTTCACGAGTTGAATTAGAGCTTTCACATTTTTGTTTAAATACCTTTTTCTTGATTTTTGAGGTTGTTTCTTTTTCCCTTTTAACTTTAATATTTTGTTTTTCATAATAGGTAGATCCATTTTTATTAAGTCAGAATAAAAAGTAACTCCAGATTCTCTTATTTTTTCATATTCCTCACTATTACAGAAATTATCTAATTGACTAAGAATTTCCTCAATAGACCGGTTTGCTAACATCTCTTTTTCTATTTCTCTTCTTTCCTTAAAATTTTTTATGAGATCCAAGTCGGCACATTTGTTTATCTCAGATACTGTAAAAGTAATTGTCTTTCGCTGCAAGTTTTCACTTAACTGAATTTGTTCATAATCGGTTAAAACAGATTTCATTAAGCTTTCCTTTCTCTTAGCAACATGATAGAAAGGAACGTCAACAGTACCTTCAGTTACCAAGATATAACACCTTCCAGGGGCAGACCTACCAGTTCTTCCGCGTCTTTGAATTAACCTTATTTCAGATGGAACAGGTTCATAAAAGATTATTGCATCTACATTTGGGATATCAATTCCTTCTTCAGCAACGCTTGTTGCTATAATAATATTAATTTTGTCATCTCTGAATTTTTGAAGAATTTCTGTTTGCGTTCTTTGAGAAAAACCAACGTCATTTATTTTAGAAGCTTGACCAATAAACTTCTCAATTATTAACTGATTTTTAAATTCACTTCCTAGTTTCTTCTTTAAATATTCAGCCATCTCTCTAAATTGTGTGAATATTATTATCTTCTCGTTTTTAAATTCTTCTATTTCTTCCTGTATGATTGAAATAATCTTATCAATCTTAGGATGAGTCAAGTCTGATATTGCTTCAGTTTCTATCGCTGAATCTATGAACTTAAAATGTTTTGAATTTATTATTCTTTTTGCTGATAAGATTCCTTCCTCAGCCTTATACTTAATTCTCTCTAAAAAAGAAATAAAGAGTGAAATATCTTGGGTTTCAATTAAATCCTTTGCATGAAGGAGAGAGACACAACTTGAACAATAGGAATATACTGAATGTATATCAATGTTTTTATCTTTAATTACATCAATAATTTTTGGCTCTTGATAAAATAAACAGTCTAAATACTCATCCTCTAATTCAAAACCGTTTTCATATCTAATTGAAATAGTCAGATCATGAGAAATTCTCAAAAAATCTAATTTCGAGTAGTACTTCTTGAAAGGGTTGATCAAACCCCGGTCTATGAAAAACTTCAAAAATTGCTGAAATAAATTTTGCCAAATTTGGCTTAATTCCAAAACTTTTACAGGTAGATCTACCAAATTTATAAAGCTCTCTATTTCATGAATATATTCAATCACATCCTCGTCTTCATAACTTCTATACACAATATTCTCAATTTGTAAATTATCACAGATTAACTGTATCCGTTCAAAATCTTTTCCTGGTGATGCTGTCAACCCTAAAACCAATGGATCATTACACGATTCGATATATTCTTTAGAAATGAAGTTGTAAGCATATTTCCCCTTTGTCTTATGAGCCTCATCAAATATTATTAATGAAACTTGTGTTAAATCATAACGCCCTCTCGCTAAATCGTTAAAGATTACTTGAGGTGTAGAATTTATGATATTTGAACTTTTAAATAGATGTATCCTTTTATCAGGGGATATTTTTCCAGTGAATGAGACGATTTTTTCAGGTTCAATATCTAAGAATTTTTCACAGGAACTTTTATGCTGAACAACCAATGGCCTCGTAGGTGCAAGAACAATGATCTTTCCCTTAGGATACTTTTTGAGAACACGTGAAATTAATAAAATGCCTATAATAGTTTTTCCTAAACCAGTTGGCAGTACAACTAAAGAATTCTTATTCTTACAACTATTAACGATATTTTCTTGATAATGTCGAAACAAGACAGTATCTTTTTTTATATAAGGCCCATTATAATATTTTCTTGATTCTGTTTGCATGTTATAGAGAGGAAGAGGTTTTTAGTTTTTAAAACCAATATCGCTGTAAGATTATTATAAATTTAAGTTGTATTTTAACTATTGAATTTACTTATTAAATTAGAAATATCTTAATAAATTCTGTGTTAAATAAGATTATAAAAGGAAGAATAGGATTTTCTTCTTGACAATTTCTCGTTTTAGTTTTTTCTGACTTTCTAACAATTTTAGTGTTAAAACAATCCAATCACGGGCTATCATTCGTGTAAATTTATTACTATTGGGATAGATCAGCTTAATAATATCATCTGCAGATAAGCCCTTGTCTAAGTTCTTATTTATAGCTTGTAGAATTTGTTTTTCTCGTTGTTTCATTCGTTGTAAGATTGCATTAAGAGTATCTTTTGGATTTTCGATAATTTCACCATGTGCGGGTAATATTAATTTCAGTTTAGGTAACTTCTGCAATTTCTCTATGGTTTCAATGTAATCTGTAATATTAGACTCAGGTGGTCCAAGCCAAGTCGACTGCATTTTCAAAACATTATCCCCCGAAAAAAGGATACCTTTCTCTTCATTATAGAGAGAAATATGCTCCGGAGAGTGTCCAGGAGAAGAAAAAATGTTCCATGGTTCACCATTAATTAGTATGACAGAATTTTCATCAATAATTTCATCAGGATGATCTAAATAAGTAAGACCATGAATACTCCTAAAAAACAAATGTGTACCAAGACGACGAAGCAAATTCCATATTTTTCTTACGGTGGTTTTAATCCTTAAGAAATCTTCATAATCATCACCTCGAAAATTTGCTTCAAAACTTACTTTATCTCTTATAGTTTTAGCAATTTTCTTAGTTAAGATAATTTTTAGTCCCAAAGTATCACTTACAGAGAGAAGGCCAGAGAAATGGTCAGAATGGGCGTGAGATGCGATTATTCGAGTGATTTTAAACTTTTTGTTTTGTTTCTCATAATAGTTCAGTATTTGGTTAAATTCTTCAAAAAAATGCCTTAATGCTTTTTTAGATCCATATCCTGCGTCATAAATTATACCGTCATTTCCGGCTATCACATAGATGTTGTCTGAAGGGCTGAATCTCCCCTTTTCCTCAATTAAAAATATTCCTTGATATACTTCTTTCATTCAATTTTAAAAATAAGGGATAAAAAATAATTTTTCCTAAAATGAAAAAAAAATATAAGGTAG
>Ga0209976_10000491_pt1 | contig 26152 bp, 58 predicted proteins | sample SumtaG_FD_182806 | JGI IMG/M metagenome (GOLD analysis project Ga0209976, IMG submission 182806) | Deep subsurface microbial communities from Indian Ocean to uncover new lineages of life (NeLLi) - Sumatra_00157 metaG (SPAdes) (version 2) | ecosystem: Environmental > Aquatic > Marine > Oceanic >...
ATACTGTTCACGGAATACAGGGGTCTTACCATAGAACTTCATGGCCCTATAGTATTCATCCATGTCATATATTGGATTAGCCTTAACCGACCATTTAAATGACCCTATTTCCGGGAAAAACCCATCAATACCCTTCTCAAACAGTTCAAGCACCCATTCTCCGGCACTATCGGGCGTGGTGGGTATTATTTCAATGCCTTTCCTGGTAATTGTGGTTGGCTGAACATATCTTTCCCTGATCTCACGCTTTATCTGAGCCGCTTCTGAATATATCACCCTGTCCGTGGCCTCACCAAGCAGGGCCTGGGGGTTGTCCGCTGATTTCCCCTCCACAATAGTTCCATAGCCCCATTCAATGTAGAGTTGACCACTTCGGGGGTTTGTTAGACACACCTTCGGCTTTGGGAGCCCTATAGCATTCCGTTTAAGCACAAGGGCTTCGTGTATGTAGCGAAACTCCTTCTCTGCTAGAGAATAGTTCGGGCCAACAATCCATATGCGCTTGCCGGGTAGAATGCATTGATCGAGAACATCATGGGCAGATGAGTATGATTTAGTGGAACGCCTGGGGCCACAACAGACCTTTACGCGACTATCAGGATTATCTCGTTCTTCATTATGAAAGTTTTTGACTTCGGGGTGGTGACACTCATAGCCTACAAGATCAAAGAGCTTCCACTTGTCGAGCTTCATGTCCACTACTGCTGGTTCTACTGTTGCCGCTTGCTCTGTCATGCGCCTCCATAAAAAAAGCCGCCACAAGCATTAAATCACTCGTGACGGCCCGGTTTATCCGATACCGCTTATTTAATCAGTATTTACTTCATACCTTTATAGTTTCCTCCTTCTTCACATGGACTATACGCCCACATTCGAAGCTAATGGTTAATTTACCATAGAAGTTTTCGGAAATCAAGGTCTTTATGAGTTTAAGGAGTTTATCCACGGGAAGTCTCCATGTCTATCTTTATACTTTTACTATACTTCTCCCATGTCATATCCTTCATCATCTCCTCATGGGCGCGTTGAAGCTCAAGGCATTCTTGGCACTGGCACTTATATGGATGTTCATCCCAAGGACTAAACATTATTTATCCCCCTTATCCCTTGCCAGGGGCGTGTCAAGCCATTTCTGGAACTTAATGCACCCTGTCTCTGATTTATTAGCAACTATGGTATTAATAACCTTCTTCCCGTCCTCACAGGCATCCTTGGTATCACAGTCATCACAGGGATACCCGTCATAGCTCAAGGCTTGGCGTTCAATCATTCTCTGGTATCTCCTCGCATTTTAAAGGTTTACCGTCTTCGCCTGTGAGTAATATCGGGTACTCGTTCTTTGGGCTCACAAAATATGGCTTCCCCGCCAGGCACACGATCTCCGGACCAGTTATCGTTATCATCAGGATTATGAGGAGGAGGGCTTTCAAGCTATACCGCCATTCACATATTCCTGCCATGAAAGCCGATAATCCCATACCTTGCGATACCATGAAATCTTGCGGGCTTTCCTTCGCATGCGATACATTCCTTCACGGTCAATATCATCGGGTACTCGCATAAGCTCTCGCGGGACGCACTTTGTCTGGAAGAATCGCAAAGGTTGTCCGGGCATGAGATAAAAGAAACCATCCCCCGCCACAGGAGCACGCCCTGGCCCTGCATTTATGAATATGGCTGATTCACTCATGGTTTCCTTTTCCCAACTACGACAATATTAGACACCCAACGGACAGGGGGCTTGGTTCGTGTAATCCACCACCAGAGACGTTTGAGCCAGTGGACACGTACAAAGTCACTCATGGTAGCACCGCAAACCAAAGCTCACGAAACAAAGCTCTCCCAAGAGCATTGGCATCGCTCAAGGGCGCGACTCCTTTGGGGTAGCAGAGAAAGGTCAGGTGCATATCATGGTCCTGCGCTATCTCGTCGAAGGTCATACGTCTTCCTCTGAACGGGAGATGATAACTCGCATCCCTGTCTTAGCGGCTTCCTCTCTGATTCTGTCAATGTCCTCCCGTGAAAGCGGGAATTTCTGCGGTGAGTCGGTGACAGTAATTCTACTTTCAGGATCTATTATTGTATAGCCTGTGTAATCTTGTATCATACGTCCTCCAGGTCAGAGCCGCAGTATGGGCAAAGCGATTGGCCCGTTATAACAGAAAAAGAGATATCCTTACCGTCAGGGCGTGGCCCGTTCTCCCACTCAAGGCATGCGCACCATTTCATATTACCTGCAATGGACATTGATAGCACTCCTATCACCACGGCTTATAGCGTCTTTACAGAGGAACCCCATGCCACCGCTTTTACGTCTAGCTCCCTTAATATATTTAATTATCACACTGTCGTATATACCATCCTTAAATAAATATGAATATGTCCATCTGCCCTTAGAGCACTGCCAGGACTCCTTATAGGGGTTATCAACGCGCCTGAAGGCTCCGGGGCAGTCCTGTGCCACACGCTCAACCGTAGCCCCGTTATACAGGGCGTTTATATCTTTCTCGTAAAGCCGGGAGCCAAGCGTGGAGCAGGCCGTGAGGAGGGATATGGCAAGTATGAAAAGAAGGGTTCTCATAGACGCTCCTTGAATACGCCAACTGTCGCAGGCATATCAAGAGTCCTAAAGTCTTTCTTCCATGCTTCATGGCGAATAATACTTCTCTTAGCTGCCCTTCGCGCTCTCTTTTCTCGCGCAAGTCTCATGTTTTCTGCCTTGTCACCATGTCTACATATTGTCTGGCTCATTCCTCTCCTCTCAGGGCCTTGGCTATGGTGGAGAATGTCTGAGCCTGCTGCCTTTTCCCTATGGTTACGGTATTTACTATATCGCCGGTGGACTCAGCCCAATCATCCGCTTCCTTGCGACACCCCTCCGCCTTCTTCTCAAGGATCTCAGCGGCTCTCTCGAGAGGAGTAGAGAGGGTCAACCTGCGAACCTTATCAATGCACACCTGACAGTACCCACCACTGGCATCCCACTCTTCCTTGGAGATTTCGTCCTGGCAAACTCGGCACATGGGGTTAGGCATTATTGCTCCTTTATGCTTTTTATAATGTAAGCTTTCTTTTTATATATTTTCTTTGCCTTGTCAATCGCCTCTGCTTCAGTGGTGGCTATAACCTGCATTTGCACAGAATCCATAGCCCAAGTTTCAGCATCATCTGTAGCGTATATTGTCCATGTTATGCTCATCATCCCTCCTCCTCAGCATAAGACACGCCATAGCGGGAATTGCGTCCGATGTCTACTATGAGCTTGTTATACCTTGGCTTCTTGGGGCCACGGTTCTTCGTGACCGTCATGATCTTATTGCGGCGGTAATCCCGTACCTTCGGGCCTAACTCACCCCACGCCACTAACGCTACCAAGAATATTGCTACGATTGCCATTTCCATATCATCCCTCCATTCCAGCGTTTTCACGTTTTTCCCGTGGGGTGGAATACAAAAGTGAATTTATCAGAGACCCACATAAAGGACAGTTTTCATATGAAGGGGTATCATCGGTGAGTTTCAGTTCTGAAAAAGGAACTTTCTCTCCAGGACCAACCTCAGAGAAAACCACATCCTCATTTAAATAATACATATCACTCTCCTGCTATATGGTGATTTACCCACTTTTTCTGGGAAATATAGAGATTCCAAGATTCCCTCAACCCAGCGGTTAGCACCGGAAGCGTCTACAGAGAGAGGGGGTTCTTGACCAAGCCCCCCTGCAACAGTCGGTCTGACTGCCAGGCTATTACGCCCTCCCCGTGTAGAAACTTCCTTGCCGCATTTCGGGCATTTCATCTTTTCCCCCATTTCCGTATATAAATAGGCCGATCTCCATACCTCACAGCTATAGTTACTACCAGAACAAAAACCAAACAAACGAGAAAAGTGGCTGCAATGGCTTGTATGGCAGGGATCACTATACCTTCTGTTATTCCCATTTTTTACTCTCAACCCCCTGACACAGTGTAATTAAAGCTATCCGGGGGAGGGGGTCTGACCATCTCCTGGGAGCGTTAAGCATGCTTATTGAACCTATAAATATTACTTATATTTAACATAATCAATGTTATCGGACACTCACTCAGATATCCCTTTGTTATCAATGGGTTCCACGTCCTCGAACTCGGCATCAACCTCTGATTCAAGCTGTTTAGGGGGCTGACCACTAGATATAGTGTTATGGATCACCAGGGATTGGATCAGGAGCTTATAAGTGCCGGCATCATCGGACCCACGTTCATAAAGGTTGTTAAGTTCGGCAAGCTCCTTGTTGGCCTTGAGCGATACAGAATATTGTTTATTATTAAGGGTCTTCTTACGTATAACATCAATGTTATCTAATATCTGATCCTTGGAGTAGCGTTGTTTGTCTACACGCTTATTGATAGCCTTATTAACGAGCTTAATTATTTCAGGGTCCTTAGATGCAAGGGAACCTTCCCTTTGTGCTGTGGAGAGGGTTACATGGGGCTTAGCGTGAAGGTATGCACGAGTACGGTTGTTGTGTTGGGCGAGGTGTTCCGCGAATACCTGTTTCCAGGCTATGGTATTGATCTTCTCTGGTTGTTCTTCTGCGGTTACATCACATGGCTTATCCATTACAGAGAGTATACTTGATGGGCTTACAAATGTCAATACTTTGACAGTTACATGGCTGTACTACTTGAGCACCAGGACTGAAGCACGCTCATGCGATGTGAAGGAGGGAATCATTAATTCATAGAGGGGACTTGAGGAACGCTTATTCAGCGGGAATAAAGGAGTATATATTATTGCATTGTGCAATGTCAAACTAGAATGGTTCTTGCTTGTAACGTGTTGGTTTACCATGATTGAAACAGTGTTTAATGTGTCCTGGTTATTGTTAAATTAGTTATAAATGTTTGCAAGTATGCGAATATGTTTCATTGGTTATATGTTTATTGAGGGGCATTAACCTTCGGACGAACCTTAGGTGTAGCCCCTCATCGTGATAATAATTTCTAGAGCTAATATCCTTTGCAGAGGGAAGCTCTAGAGCTGTGGCGTTCCACCCCTAACGGACATTTATTATACATACTATGGTATTGGCCTGTCAATTATAATGGCTTAGGATGGCTGTAAGGGCCAGGGCTTCGGAGACATGGGCGTTAATCCATGCTCTTAGATGTACTCATCCTTCCCTGGCCCTCGTTGTGATCCGCCTTCTATATAGAGGTGGTGCCTTGAAATTCATTATACCACATTCCCCTTGTGTAAGGGCTGTCATACTCTACGGGGCTTGTGTAAGGGTTACTCGCACGCGTCCTTTAAATGGCCCTCCCCTCAACTCTGGCATGGTTATTGATTCAGCTTCCCTTATCGCTCCTATAACTTATAGCTTCATTAAATCTATTCATTGGACATCATATCATCTCATCTGATATGATTAGAACATGGAAAGAGAGGACGGCATGAAAACGACTATTGCAGAAGAATTAAGAACGGCTAAAAGCAAGAGGGCGCATTACAAGCATTTGGTCTTATATGAGCCTGACCAGATATGCTTTTATTATTACTGGATGGGCCGTCAGGAAGCATTAGAAAAGATATTGGACAGCCTAGCAATTGACAACAGACGATAACTCAAACCGAAGGAGGCAGGGAGATGGCGGAATGTAATATGAAACACAATGAAGATGCACTTTGCTTGCTGGAGCTACACACTAACGGTCAGGGTGATTACGAGATACATCCTGCCGGGGATGAGCATGGCGAGGAGGTTCTTGCTGATATTCCGGGAACTCCTGAAGGTCTACAGTTTGCATTCCATTTAATGGCAATCTGGAATGACAAAAAGGGGGCAGCTTCAGTTGGAACAATACTCGACCTCAAGAAAGAATACGGGTATTAACATGCCAAACACAATAACAATAAACTGGCACGGTACGGACATCAACGTTAGGAGGATAGGGAAATGAAATCAGCCAAGAAGATCAAGGCAGATTGCTTACGAGCCGGATTTATGGCAATCAGTTGTATCGCTAAAGGAAGCTTCTATGTATTCCATGCAGGGACGGCTATCTTCATGATAAAGAAAGACGGAGACAAGCGCGGGGCCTATTATGTTGATGTCTCTGCAAAGTTCTCAAACAAGTTCAAAGCCCGTAATTTTGCCGATGGTTACGGGTATCCCGTGAAAGAGGCATAACATGTCCACCTGCCTAGACTGTAAGTGCATCCACGGGGCCGATACATGCCCGAACTGTGGTAGCCCGTATAAACGGTTGATTAGGAAGGATGGTTAATTATGATTAATGAAGATGATCGCACTCAGGAGCAAATGAAGACGCATACATGGCTTGTGGTTGGTACTGATAGCTTCATGTCAGGATGGGGCGAGGCTCGCAATGGCCTGAGCTATGCGGCCTGGGCCTGCTTGCCTGATGATCGTGACAGGGTTTTTAACTGGGTCGAGGGCCGTTCCGACATGAAGCGCGTTCGTGAAGTGTCAGAACTTGACAAGAGATATTATGCACCGGGCGCGGCTCATTGCCATATTTACGTGGTCGAGCCGGGACATCCAGCACTTAACTAATAACATTTAACCAAGGAAGGGTAAGATTATGAAACTCAATCCAATAGCAGAAAACCAGAATGAAGTAGAAATCGGGAAGATCACTGTACTATTCAGCTACAAAACGCCTGTAGCGGTTATGAGACCAATTCCCGTGGTTGATGGACAAACGTACACGTATAAGGTGTTTATAACTGATAAAAAGTGGTCAGTGACAACATCCCGCCATATCAACAAATGGCTTCGGGAGCGCTGGTGTTTCACTGAGGACATGATAAAGAATGTGGCTACCATGCCTCAAGCTGAACTGGATGAGCTCTGCGCCTAAAGACCCCTTACCTCCGGGCGTGCGCGTCATGCCTGGGGGCCAGTGGTTAACTGGAGAAAGTGAGGGAAGATGGAATACAACACTATCTGCAATGGTTGCAAGCAAGAGCATGAAGGCATTATATATAAATGCTCGCGTTGCCAATCATGGGACATGTACCAGATTGAAAAACGAGAAGGAATCAGCAAGCAGGACATTCAGGCATTTAAGGAAAGTTTAAAGGGGGTCTGATTATGCATACATTTGCAGATGATAGAGATGGATGGTCAGAGGCATTTGCTTATTGCCGCGAAAAGAATCATCCTGTACGAGTTCTTATGGTAAGAGATGATTCTAAAAATGGAAACATTCACAAGCTGTATCCATCCGGCAAGGCTGATTTTATAATCACTAAACCATTGGAGGCATAACATGACAAAACAAGAGCTACAGGACATTGTGTATAAGCAGGGAGTCAAGCTGGCCTTCCAGAAGGTCGTTATCCGTGGGCTGACACGGGACCTTGAGAAAAAGGTATGCGCAGTATGTCAGGAATCATAGGAAACGGGCGAGTAATTACACACAACGAGAGGGAGGTGGAACATGTCAGAAACAAGAGGCGGCGGCGTATCAACCTATTTGACAGCGAAGGAGTGGGAAGCTATGGAGAAGTACCTCAAGGAGCATCCGGGCGAGACACGGGGATCTGTACTCAAGGCAGGTATACGGCTCAAGCTGAAGCTGGACAAGTAAGTAATAACACTGAAATTAAGGAGGATGCAAATGGAGAACGTTATCAGAACAGATTGCAAGGGCGAGCATACAGTAATATTCACAGAAAGCGAGAGGGACACGATTATGGCCCATATGCGGCACAAGATGTCCTATGATGACAGGCAGACATTAATCGATGACGTGCGAGGCGTGGCACATTGCTTTGACCGTTGTGGGGAGTATGCCCTAGAAATCTCGATTGCCAAAGCATATAGCCATAATGAGGTTATCCCTGCGGTTTCAAAGTGGTTGGCTTCATGGCTTCGTAGGAACCATCCAATGACCATCAAAGACAAGATATGCGGCTACGCTTGCCCGTTTAATATCTAGTCCACCACCACACGGGGTCGGGTGTTCCTTGCCCGGCCCCCTCACCCTTCCACAAACTCCTTCCTTCTAGTCCTCTTCTTCTGCATCTTATGGCCGTTATGGGAGCCTGCGCAGAACGGGCATTTATACACATGCATCTTGTGCCGCTCAAGCGCGGGTATCTTATTCAATGCCCTGTGCGCTCCGGGTTTCGTGGTATAGCGCTCCTTGCCATCGCACATTTTGCGGCGCTGGTTGCGTTTAGAGGCCATTGGGGGGCTGTAGCTCCTCCCATAATTGTATTCGTTCTCCGATCCATTCCGTGTATGCTGGTGGTATTGCTTGGTCGAGTTCCTTGCGTGTCATCCAGGGGATGCCGGAAGCATCTCTGCATTCTTGCACATTATACTCAAAGCGTCCTGTCTTACGTCGGTGCGTCCCTGTGATAAGCACTGGCTTACCTTTATGATGGCATGGCGGAATAAGACCCTCCAATTGAGGCCATATTTCAAAATACCGATGACGATAAATATTAAGCCCAAACATGGTCCCGCATAACATTACAGGATGCTGAAGCTCATGTCTTGCGCCTGGTACGTTCTCAATAATATATGGCTTGCCAGTGGACTTTAGAATATCTCGTACAGGAGCTATAGAATCTGGATGCTTGTCTCTGTGCTCCGGGGGGGTGCATTGCGAATATCTCTGGCAAGGGGGGCTTGCATGAATAGCATCAAAGCTCTTTAGGAAATCTATCTCAAGTTCAAACACATCAGCTTGGATAAATTCATAAGGATAACGCGGCTGCGGCTCATGATCTACGCCCACAACCTCAAACCCAGCACGAGCATAACCGACTGAGGCCCCGCTAGCCTTGCAAAATAAATCTAAGAGCTTACCTCTCAAACCCCCTCCACTTCCCAAAGTGTTACCGATACTCCGGGCGGTTCACCCGGTTCGCAGTAAAGTTTCTTCGTCCGGCCATACTCCACTATATCTTTGTCATCGTAAATCAAGATACCCTTCATGGCATCCTCGATTGGCTTGATGATATTGTTCAGATCGGGCGGGACTGTTGGATATTTGCGCTTGACGGACTTGGGGCGAGTAAACCTGAATGTGAACGCGATCCCCAGTGGCGTACCCTTGGCAAAGCATGGGAGACGGTATTTATTCCTGTGACTCAGGACTTGAGCCCCCACATCCTCACGCCATGCCGCATATTTCTTCGTCTTGGCAAGAGAGTAGAACTTCCCGCGCTTAACAATCTCATACCTATGCGCCACTGGCTCGCCCTCTATGAAGAGTTTAGCCATCACCCCTCCATACCAGCTCCCCCTCGCCCTTATCCTTGCGATAAAATGGAACTCCCGCCCCCTCACATTGCGCCCGGACGCTCTCGGCCCATTCTTCCTTGAAGGGTCGCTTGCCCTTGCCATTCTCCGGGCCAAGGATAACTTGGTGGATGCTGTTATCAACCTGCAAGCCCCATGGCTTTGTCTCATCGGTAAGGCTCACCGCCCCCAGCATCGGCTCAATGATAATTCCCCGCTTGCCGGGTATTCTGAGAAGGTGGGGTATGCGCTCATCGGCACGGGCCTGGTTCTCTGCGGTGACTATGTGGTAGATGTTTCCCCTTGAGAGATAACGATGTAAGTTTTTAAATCGTTGCCAAAATTTAACTGCTCTTTCAATCCTTTTGGTGATTATTAAATATATATGGAATTGGTTATCTCGCATAACTTGCAATGCTTCAATTATTTTTCCATCATTTACGCCTTCATGGTATAAATCGCTCCATATAGCAAACACACGGGGCTTCTTGTAAATATTTGGTTGATAAAGCCTATCTTTTCTGAATATGGCGTTGCCCTCGAAATCCCCCTGACCATGCCCGAACCTGTCCTGCATGGCCTTCAGCCAGCAATTCCGGCATCCCTCGCTTACAGGAGTACACCCGTCTACCAGTGACCATGCATCCGTCCAGAACTTACCCTTTTTGAACATTTCAGGTGTTATCACTCACCCCTCCTTCACTTTCCCCGGATTAAAATGGCTGATTAACCGGATATCTCTCGTCACGTTCGCTATTTACCTCATCAACTGTTCGCTTGCCGGCTATCACATCAAATACGCCCTCATATCCATGCGCTGATATAGTATTGCAGAACTTGATATCACATTTCCGGCATCTATCACCACCCTGGCAATCCTCAGACTGACGGGTAAGCTCCACATGCCTTCTGAAGTCATTGGCCTTATCGTTATCAACCTGCTCTTCCCGTAATATGGCATTCTTCCACCGGATATGCTTGAGAAACGCCTTTGATGACCACCTGTCCTCATCCTCCATCTGATAAATGGCGTGCTTCAGGGCGCGGGGATCGCACCAGCAGACCTTCTCGAACATGGCTTCAATAGTTCTCTTGCCTATTCTGAAACCCATTAAATCCACCAGCTTGTCCATCTGTGAAATGAAATGATCTTTAGAGAATCCCATTATTGTGGCCTCCATGATTCATCTAGTTTGCCCGTGCCTGGGTTGTCAGGCGTGGCTGGCTCCATCCATTCCCGCCAGAAGGGTTGACCACCCTTGTCCAGCTTAAAGAACCTCTCAGGGTCTTTTGGGAGTTCATCACTATCGGCATAATTGTGGGTTGCCGTCATCATATCCTCATAGTCGGATTCTTTAACCTTCTCCCATTTAACAAACGTATCAGCTTTCCCTACACGCTTGCCGTTTCTTTTGGGGTAGATATTCCACCATTCCTCAAAAGAGGGGGGATAGTCTTTATTCTTTTTAGTAGATGTAGAAGAAGAAGCAGAAGAAGACTGCAAACTGCAAACAGAAGAGTTCATTTTATGTTCAACATGGGGGGAACGTTCGTTCAGCTCTAAAGCCTTGTCCCTTCTAGCTTTTCCCGATGCCATGCCAGCTTTCTTACATTTTTCGCTGAACATTTTTTGTTTTTCTCTTTCTGCTAATAAACGTTCGTGAACAAGCCTTGAGCCCTTCAATATGAAGCACGCTTTGATCTTCTCAGCCGTCCTTCCAAGCCATTTTTCATTCAGCCCTGAGAGTATAGCAAGCTCCTCATCATCGTTATTAAGAGAGCAATCTTCCTCATTCCAGGTATGGCACATGAGGTCCATATAAGCCCCTCTCTCGGCATGATTCATGAGCCGCACCTTTGTAGAGGCCAGCCAGTCCTTGACATAAAACTGGAAAGCTGGAGACTTGCTCATTTATTCACCGTGAAGTCAAGAAACTGGTTAATCCTACGGGCTGTCAGACGGGCGAGGTCGCGAGGGAGTAGAAGGCCGTAACCATCCGACCCTTTTACAGGGAATATCACAACCTTGACGTTCTCACGGTCATCTGCGGTATTGCTCACCATCACATAGGGGTACGTGTCCATAGCGGTAATACATGTGCATGTCTTCCGCTCCTTTTTATCGCTCATACATCCTCCGCGTGATTGGGTTTGGTCAGCTTTAATAGTTTTTCCTTCATGGGCCATATCCGCATGGTTCCGAGACGGGCCACGTCATAACGCTCCTTGTCACTGAACTTGTATTTACTCAGAGTTTCAGGCTGGCGTAGAATATTGCATGGATATATTTCTGTTTCATAAGTCTCATATCCATCCCTGCCGTATCTGCCAAACCTTCCCATTGACTTATTCACAGTAATTATTCCCGCACGTTCGGGGATATGTTCTATGAAGGGCTGGAGCTTCACTGGTATGGCAAAATATAGATATTTGATGCGGCCCTGAGTGTCACGATGTCCGTGACGTTTTTCCTTATCTTTAATCAGATCGGCCTTGCTCACCTTAATTTCTACCTCGTAGGCATATCCGGCTTTAGTCAGCACAAGCAAGTCCATCTCATGTATAAAGAACCCCCAATGAATTCCCGGTACGATGAGATTTTGACGGGCGTTGAAATGTGCCGCCAGTGCTATTTCCATTTCAAGAGTTGTCATCAACCTCCAACCATACAAAAACCCCCGCAAAGCCTTGGGTAAGCATGGCAGTGGAATACTGCACCTTGCGGGGGCATCTCTATGTTTGATTGATTTACCATCCTTACCCTGACCTCATTTAACCACGAATCCCCCGCCCCTGTCAACACTTTTTTTATCACCCCTATTTTTTTCTTGACATTTTTAAAAGTGCTTGATAAGATAAACCTCAGTTATGGGCACCGAAGTAAACGATAAGGTATTTCATCTTGCCTCACCTGACGAGGGGTGCTTTTGCGCTATCCAATTCTGGAAGCCATCTCAAGCCCATAACGACCCTCTGAAGGTGGGGCAATCTTTTAATAGAGGCTTCGGGGTGTCCGGCCTCTTCCTTATGAGGAGGGTGTGATGAGATTTATAAATAAATCTGAGATAAAATCTCCTACTTATAAAGCTATTATTCCTTTGCTCGATACGATGAGGGACGCACATATAGCCAAAAGGGTAGAATGTTCGCGTGAATATGTACGCCAAGTGAGGAGGGAACATGCAAATAATAAACAAGGATGAGATGTGCATGATAAACGGTTTTAAATGGCCTGAGCTAGAGGATGTCTTCAGCGACTTAGAGAAGGACGAATGTGCCGTGGTATCACAAGCGGATATTGGAGAGTTTGAAAACTTTAAAAGTTTTAGGGGGGCTTTGTGTATTCATCATAAAGGTAAATATAGATCAAAGATGAATCCACACAAAAAGGTTTTATATATATGGAAAAGGGAGGTAAAATGAAGACATATTACATGCACACCATTAATGGAAAGCCCGCTTTCTGGAGTGAGAACGATGGGCAAATCTGCTATATGAATGTTTATGGGAAAGCAAGTCTACTTTCCGAATCGTTGCGGCAGATAAGGCTAGAACAGAAAGCGACAATTGCCTATAGAAAGGCATGCGGGATGCCTGAAGATGAAAACGATAAATATGGATACAGGAGAGTTGCTACATGACCCCCATCCCCGACCCCCCTATTGACCCGCCCGAGCCATACCCCTGCCGACACGTAGGGACTGAAGGTTGCCAAGGATGCGATGCACGTAATACTGATGAATGTCCGAATGAGGAGGAGTGATGGACAAGAAACTTACAAAAAATGGAGATGTTCACGGTGAAGCCTTTTGCATTATGAGATATAAATGTAAGGATTGTGGAGCCATAGAACTATTATGGAATTCGAGAGACGGGGTAACTCCATTTGGAATTATATGCCGAGAATGTGGGAAAAGTATGCTACATGTTGATTGGAACCTTGACTTATACGCCCCCAAGCATCTCCCAGAGAGAGGCTATAGGGTTTTCATGGACATGCCGCGTGAAATAGCCGTTATCATTGAAAAGGTCAAGATAAGGCAACTCTGGGACGCTGGCGAATATCCCATGAAGGAGAGATGGGGTACTCAGGAAGAAGCCTTGGGAGCTTTGATGGAAGACTGGGAAGAAGGCGAACCTTTTGTTTATCTCATACCATAAGGAGGAGCAAATGGATACGAAGGAAGAAACAACAGTTGACGAGCAGCAGACGGAAGAAGTACAGGTAGACGGTACAGACGATGACCAGGCAGTGGAGACCGACCCCGCAAGCGCGGATGTAGCCGAAGAAAGTCCCACGGTCACGCGCATTGTCGAGATCAACCTGACAGACGAGGAGAAGCTGGATGTAGCGGAACGGCTTGCCGCGGCTCTTGCGAAGATCGAAGAGCTTGAGAGCGTCAAGACTGAGACCGCCAAGCAGTACAAGAAGAAGATTGATGCTCAGGAGACCGCTGTCCACGAACTCGCCGGCCAGTACCGCAAGGGCTACCGCACCGAAGAGATGGAATGCCCGATACAGTTCAACTGGGAGCAGAACGAGAAGCGCATCCTTCACCCGATTACGGGCGATGTGCTCCTCACGGATGCCGTCAGTGACCGGGACCGGCAGCAGTACATGCCAGGATTTGAGGAGCAGGAGCCCCAGGACTCCGCAGAGGAGACCGAGGGCGAACTCATGCCATGCATCAACAATGTCTGCGAGGACGAGCTTGAGGGCAAGTGTACCAAGCCTGATGGCGATATCTCATGCTCAGGCTACAAGGCCCCTGCGGAAGAGGATACCGATGAACCGTCAACTGATTAACCATATACGCTGGCAGGCCCGCATTGAAGGTGCGTTGTTATGCGGCTTCCCTGTGGGAGGTGCGGTGATGGCGTATATCGCGTGGTTGATGTAACCACTAGCGGGGCTGGTGATAAACCCCATGAGTACGGGCAGGGCCATCCTCCCATACTTTGCAAGGTTTCCGCTAGTTATATACATGATGGCTTGTAGGGATAGCCAGCCCCGCGACTAAAGTGAAGGAGGAAGTGATGGAATTTGAAAGAAGGACAGAGATTAGGCCAGCATTTGACAAACGTGACCCTGACCCGAAAAAGAATTATGGAATCCACGGGTGCGAATTATGCTTCTTTCTCATTAAAGATAATAGGGCAATTCAGTTTATCATTTATACTGATTTCCATTTATCCCATGTGAGAGAAGAAATGCGAGAAAAGCCACATTGGGGGTCTATGGGTGCGGATGTCGGCTACCATTCCCCAGAACCCATGTATGACGGGCAAAATGCAATGGGAAAAGACTGCCATTTGATTGAAGGCCCGTGCTATTACGATGGAAGCTCCCTTCAAGCAGAGGATATGTTCAACCTTCTATGTGAAAAAGGAAGCGATGAGGTGTGGAAAGAAATGGAGAAAAATTGGAACGATTTCTTCCATCCAAAGGAGGCCCCATGAAAGACGATGAAAACATCTACATGATTTACAGTCCACACGGTCACGCACCACAGGGAGTATACGAGTTCTTCAATGAGGCCATGTCGGATGCCAAGGAACTGTCCGACAAGTATCCAGGCGAGTCATTTCATGTCATGCAGGCGGTCAATGAGTTGAGGATGCCTGGTGAGGTCATTGAGGTGGGTGATGAGATCACGATAGAAGGATGGGGATTAGGCAGGGACGGTTCAATAATCCATGATGTTGAGGAAATACGCCCAGATGGACAGATTCATGCGAGGCCAAGAACTTTAGCTTTTGCTTCCCCTGAGAAATGCACCCTCATCCGCAAGGGGCCGAAGGTGCATACCTTTGAGAAGGTGATGGTCGAAGAAGAAGGTGGTGTAGTCCAGCATATTTCAGGGGGGCCGGGATTGCATTTCCGAGGTTCAGAGTTTTGGAAACTCAGGGGCAATGGCGAGTTCTACACGCTCACACTCAAGGAGGAGGGATGAGATGAACTGGAAAGAGATACAGGAAGCCTATGATGCCGTAGCAAAGGGAAGCTTTAAGCGTATTGATGGCGAAGGATTCTCTGTCTACCGGATGGGGGCCATTATAAGAATAGACATTAAACAGGAGGGTTGAGATGGAAGAGAACGTACCAGCAGTGGTAGCAACGCAAGCACCAATGAGCATTGATGAGTTGAAGGGGAACGTGGCCCTTGTCCAGCAGGTCATGAAGGAGGTCATGCACGAAGGGGAGCATTGGGGCACGATACCCGGATGCAAGAAGCCTTCTCTCTTTAAGGCCGGGGCCGAAAAGCTCACAATGACCTTCAGGCTTGTGCATGAAATTGATGTGGAGGTAATCGAACTTCCAAATGAACATCGTGAATACAGGATAAAAGTGACCACGTTCAATTCTTCCGGCGCAAGGCTTGGGCAGGGCGTGGGTTCATGCTCAACAATGGAGGGGAAATACCGCTTCAGGACGGGTGAGAAGAACATCACGGACAGACCAGTGCCGAAGGATTACTGGACGCACTGGAAAAAAGATCCGCCCAAGGCCCAGGCAATGCTAGGCGCAGGCAATGGCAAGGGAAAAGGTGAAGACGGCAAGTGGTATATCACTGAGGGCGGTGGTGAGAAGGTCGAACACGACAACCCCGCCGACTACTACAATACCTGCCTGAAGATGGCAAAGAAACGCGGAGTATCGGACGTGGTGCTCACCGTGACAGCTGCCTCAGACATATTCACGCAGGACATTGAGGACATGCCAGAGGTTATCCCGGGTGCGGCTCAGGTGGCCGAGAAAAAGGAATCCCTTGAGGAGGGCGTGGTTGAAGCGGAGACAGAGGATGTCCCGGCAGAGGAAGCTACAGCATCGGATAAGATTGACGCGCCTGACAGCAAGGGCGATGCCACAGACAAACAGGTGGAGGCCATTAAGAAGCTCCTGAAGGCTCTCCATATCAAGGAAGACCACGACCAGTGCCAAGATGTCTCTGACACACTAGGGTTCAAGGATGCCATAGCAGACCTGTCCTTCCTTGACAAGACCCATGCAAGCATTATCATCCCATCTCTCGGCGAGAGGCTGGATGCTAAGAAGGAGAAGGAGAAGGCACAATGACGAAAGATGACCTTGAGAAGAAGAACAAGGAGCTGGAGCAGGAGAAGGAATTACTCAGAGAGCAGAAGGCAGAGTTGACCGGAAAGCTGGCCGCTATCAGGGCCATTATGGAGTCGTAGGAGAAAGGAGGTGATCGACACTTGAAGTAGTTGCTGGAGATCAACGGACAGGCGGGGGTTGACCCCTATATCAGCCCCCGCCGCAAACGATAAGGAGATGAGATGGAACTCTGCAACGATGGACATGACCAGATTTGCTACGATGATGGCACTTGCCCGTTGTGCGCCAAGATGGACGAGATGAGGGACGCTGTGGAAAAATCTCGCAAGGAAGGCCATGATGAGGGCTATGACGAAGGCTTACATGATGCCTGATTTCACCCCCGTCATCCGCCTGGAAGAGAATGAGCATGTCTACACGGTTCAAACAGAACCCGATGGGCCATTCATAACGAAAGCCAACGTGTCCACCATCCTTGAGACCTTGCTGGAGCTTGAGCAATTCAACTCGTTCGTGGACACGACAACGGGGAATACTATTCCGGGCGATATGGTTCGGCAGGCTGGAGGGTACGGTACTGCTTTCCATAAGGGTGCGCATATACTCGGGCAGGGTAAGCAACTGGATATGGGGAAGCTTCCTGAAGTTCTCCACCATGACATTAACGAGCTTATCCGATGGCAGAGGGTGGAGGAAGTGGTGACTGTCGCCAGTGAGATGAAATGCTATTGTCCTAAGTTGGACGTATGCGGCACGCTAGACAGGGTATTCCACATGGCCCGTAACGATGTGCTTAATCTGGTGGACTTCAAGACATCTAAGGTGCATCCCGCAGTGGGCCCGCAGACGTGGAGTTACGAAAAGCTTTATCGTGCAATGACGGGCTACAAGGGCATGATGAAACGCTGGCTATGGGAGAGTACGAAGGAGGGCGAGTACAAGTTCGTGGAGTTGACCGATAACCTGGGCGATGAGCATGAGTTTCGCTCAAGGCTATTCGATTACTTTTGGAGGAGGAGGTTGAGATGACACAATTGCAGGCGATTATCGGAAGTTGTTTGAAGTGGTGGAGGTATAGATTTGAAAAGGGGTGTGGGGTGATTATTTGCCCATTATGTAAAAAGTATAAGGGTAATTGTGAAGAATGCCCCGTGGGGATTAAGGCTGGAACAGATGGATGTGACAATACGCCATATATGGAATGGAGTGAGTGTGATGAAGGCGAAGACAATAAGTACGCACTCAAGGAACTCCAATTCCTATTCGACCTCATCAAGCCCCGCTACTACAGGAACGTGGAGAAAGAACTCAACAAGGGCGATTACCCTAAAAAGTTCCGCGCATGGATGCTCAGAGCAATAGCCAAAAAGGAGGCTTAAATGGAGACTGAAAACACACCCAACACTGAGGTAATGGAGACAGAGATCGAGGGCGCACTTGTAGTCATGGAGGAAGAGGGGGCGCTTACCGTCATTGACCAGTCCAAGGCGCTTGTGGTATCCGACATCGAGAGCAAGAAGCGTTCCATTACGGTTGAGCAGGAGGCCAAGAAGCAGAAGAAGCGGTACATGGACCTCGTAGAGCCCTTCAAGAAGGCTCTCAAGGCCCGCCACACCAATGCATGCGCCAAGCAGAACGAGCTTGTCCACCCATTTGACGAGGTAATCGCCAACGAGGGCCGGAAACGCGCCACCTACGATGAGGATGAACGGGTTAGGCTCGCCAAGGAAGCAGCGGAAAGAGCCGAAATTGAGGCCGCAGAGCGTGCTGAGAGGCTACAGGCGCACCAAACGGCCATTACGGAGAGGGTAGGCCAGCATAAGAGCTCTGAGGAGACCATAGAGCTTCTAAACCTCATGCTCCATGAAGATGGCATGACCGATGAGAAGGCCGGGCTCATACGCTCTCAGATCGAAACCGAGCAAGCCGTGCTCGATGGCATCAACAGGGAAGCCGCACAGGAAGCAGCCGAGGCTAAGATGGTAGCTGATGCGGCCCCGTCACCTCCGGCAGCATCACTTGCGCCCAAGAGTAAGGGTGAGGTCACGGGCTACGCCTATAAGGTGACGGTCACGGACATGAAGTTGCTCTGCCAGGCCATCGGTGAGGGCAAGGTTCCCACAGCCGCGGTTAAAGAGGCCCAGGGCAAGCTCAACTCCTACGCCAAGGACGGCATCATCAAGCACGGGCAGTTCGGATGCAGCGTGGAGAAGACCCCGACAAGCTTTACGAGGCAAACGTAAGGAGGGAAAGTGAGCTGGATAAGCGTTGATGACAGGTTGCCGGAAGTCAAAGGAATGAGCAAACGTTCAGACAGGCTTTTGATATTTACTGGCTGGTATCTTGTTGGTTTTTATGATGGCTTAGATGGGGAATGGAAAAGCCTACAGGATGGTTTTATACGCCAAGTCACCCACTGGATGCCACTCCCCGCCCCTCCCGAATCAAGGCAAGGGGGTGGGTGAGAAATGGGAAATAAATGGTGCAAGTTACCGCAATACGATAACGCAGAACATAGATGTCCTTTAGCACAACGTTTACAGGATATTCATGATATAGCCATTGACTATGATGGATACACTACAGTTGAGGGCTTTAAGGCTGTCATTGATGATATAAAAGCCATTGCCATATCTGCGGTGAATGAATACAAAGGAGCCTCCCAATGACCAATGACCAAACCATAATCACCACCCTTGCCGTCATAGCGGGGGAGATAACGGGGAATTGTAAGGAGCCTTCATGTGGTAGATGGATTGAGGGGTATCGTTATTTGGATTACAAGGGTGGGGATAGCACGCTGCCTGAATCATATAGCCAGTCCTGCCCCACATGCTCTCCGATAAGGGAGCTTGATTTAAAATGGAAATATGAAAAATGTGGCGCTTGTTATGGTACAGGGCGTTTAGTGACTGGCTCAGTAATGGGAGAGCCTATGTTTGCACAAGACCATTCACTTAAATGTCATACGTGTTATGGGAAACCCGACCCCAACCCCGACCTCACCCTCGCAATGCACGGCCCGATCCCCCTCATCGTCCATTGGATGCAAGTGCTGGGGATATGGGAGGAGTTCGTTACCGATTATTTACATGATGAAGATATAGTTGAACCAAGGGGGAACGCGGTAGGTGATGAATTTCTTAAATGGATAATAAAGGGCAGAATGAAACGTGCCGACATCATGGTTGACAGAATTAAGCGCAGGGATGCTGTGGTGGCATTCTTGGCGGGGAGGGGGTAGGTATGCATTACTTATCTAAAAAAGGTAATTCATGGAAACCTACAGGACATAAGTGTGGACGTTGTGATGAACCTACATACGTGGAAGTGAAGCCATCCGGGGAATGGACTGACCATTATTGTTGCGAAAGGTATGGTTGTACATGGCTCGATTATAATGGTAATGCCGAGAAGATGCTCGGCATTGAATTTACTCCCTTCAATTACACCAAGGAGGCCAGCGATGAATAGCGTTATCAGCGAGGAAACTATCTGCCCCGTATGCGAGGCCGAGCGCCAGCTATACACTATCCGCAAACGTGAAACTCATAAGATACGAGGAATAGATATAACTGTCTACGCCACGGTTAAGGTATGCGCCGAGGGGCATGAGTTTGATACTTACGATGACGGACAAGCTACTTGCGTTGCTCTGTATATCATATATGAGCACCTAACGGGCAAGAACATCGAACGCTTCACGTATGACCAGTATGTAGTCAAGCCACGGGCAATCAAGGAGGCCGGATGAGAACTATAGCGGTGGAAGTGCTGGAACACTGGTGCTAGTCAAAAGGAAGACGATGCCGGATGTTTCTGCATGTTGGCGAGAAGTGACATAGTTGTTGTTTCCGGGCAGAGAAGATTCATATAACTGAGGTGAAGCTGGCACAGCCGACTGATTTATGTCGCAACGCAACGATTGAGGGGTGAAGAATGGAATGCAGACGATGTAAAAGGGAAGTTGCAAAGGGTTTTAAAGGCCTATGCTTTGATTGCGACCAGGACATGCAGGCCAGAGATTCAAGGCGTATTATAAGAGAGCATGGAAGTAATCGAAATATAATGAAATGCATGATGGCAAGTAGTCCAAGTTCATTTAAGGAGATAAAACAATGACTACCTTCCACCAACAAGTGCTCAAGGATGGCGTAGTGACTGAGGCCGGGATGCGGGCAATGGAACTTGTCTATGAAGCCCTGACCGGGGAGTGTTGGCATAGAGATGTCAAAAGACATGAGTTAGAAAAACGGGCTTTTGGTGGCTATCCGATATATGAAATAGGAATACAGTGTGCTTGTGGTGATGCTGTATATAGTGAGAAAGCATTTAATATCCATCTGGGAATGAACCCCACCCTCCTGACAAGCCTTGATGCGTGGAGGCCATTGTGGGAGAGGATGGATGTAGAGCAGAAGATAACACATCAAAAAAATCTCACTCTCATATGGTGTGATAACCCTGTTGAAGTATTCTATTGGGAAACTACACCCCACCACCACCTTGAAGCAGCCCTGAGAACGCTTGAGGTGGAATGCCCGGAGTGTGAGGGGACGGGAAACTCATATAGTAAAACGAGGGATGTCACCAAGCGGCATATCCCCTGCACCTGCACCAATGGCAAGATAACCCTGATGGATAAGTGGGAGAAGGAGGACACCCAATGAGCATTGACAAAGTACGAGAGGAAATGGCTGAGATGATATATAACAACACTCACGATACATTATCAGACGACCCAGTATGGGGAAACTTGTCTGAGCGATTTAAGGACACAATGTACCGTGACCTTGCAGACCAACTCCTTGCAATCGAAACGGGGGGAGTGGTGAATGTTTACGATGAGGGTGAAGAAATGGTAGGTGGAACCGATCTTGTAACATTAGCAGAAAGCGATTTCGTCCAGAAGACCCGCCCCGAAACGTTCGCCGATTGCGTGAGGGAGGCTGAGAAATCATGAGGACATGGCTCATGGACTGCCTAGAATGCGTAGCCCTACGTAACAAGAACGGGATAATTGTTGATCTCCATTGCGCTCAGGACCGTCCACATTGCAAATGGAAACCGGGGATGGATGCCAGATATTTCAGGCCAGATGGGGTATGTAAGAAATACAAAGAGAGTTATCCCTGCGATAAGAATGGGAAAAAGATGCTGGATGAGAAGTGAGAGGTTATTTACTTCTGCTTTCTGATAATTGAAATAGCTTTAAAGAAGCTCGGAATATCCTTCATGAGAGCGCGGCCACCAAAATGAAACGTGAAGACCAACCAGATGAGTGTCTGATAGAACTGGCTTATCTCTGCTATGTCTCGCAAATCCCACCATCCAATGAGCCCACCTATGAGATAGATGGTAAGCCCCGGCCTGATGAGCCTGATAATCGCATCCACAAGAACATCGAACCCGCTGTCATGGCTGACATACTGGACAGTGCGAGCATCCTTCAGGTCAACTTGGTCAGTATTGGTACGTTCCTCTGCTGTATGAACGAACTCATCTGCCACAGCCGCGACCTTACCAGCACCACCTTTAAGGAAGAAACCTGCCACGCCGCTTAGAAATCCCATTAGGTATATTCACTCCTGTCCAGGTAAAGGTGAGCACCGTCAAAAAAGTGCTTGCCATTAGGGAGAAAGAATCCTCCCCAATGCAGTTTTATACCAAGCTTCTTAGCGGCTCTTATATAACGTGCCGCAAGCTCCACGAAATCCCTGTCACTGGCAGTCCATTGCTTGGGATATGGTATGGCATCAAGAGCTACAGAAGGCAGCTTGTTATGGTCGCTCTGAGGCCAAGGGGCAAAGCTGTCTCCATTATCAAAAGCCTTGGTCTGCTCGACCTCGTTGCGATGACCCCATATAATGGAATGGTCATAGTCCTTAATTACCTCATACGCTATCCTCATCAGCTTGGGATGACAGGTACTCAGGCATGCCATTGATTTCTGTCCGAAGTTTGGCATTACATCAACCCCTTGGACTTGAGAATGAAGAAGGCAATGGTTCCTGTAACCATCACAGTGCCAAGCCCCATGACAAACAGGGTGAGGATGCCCTTCCATATCGTCTTCTTGGTGATACCCACAAACTCCATGAAGCCACCAAGGAACGTATGGTGCTCATAGTGTTCCTTGCGGGGAATGTAGAAATCACCACTTTCTTCCTGCTCTCCTGCATGGAAATCAGTCAGTGCTTTAGTGAATGCAGAGGTCATCTCTTCAGGTGATATATCCATGTTATTAAGCTATCCTCGTATCTCTCAGTTTATTTATGAGCAAACTCGCACTGGGCTGTCCAATGGTAGGGTCGTCTATAGGAGTGCGATCTCTGTTTATGTTTTCCCTTAACCTCTCTGCTTGGAATACGGATTGTGTCGCAGCCCCAGAGGCAGCAGCACGCCCTGCTTGGCCTAAACGACCTTTAGGGTCTATCTTTTTAAGCCCCCTTACAGGCAAGCTCAAAAGAGTTAAAAACTCTCCAACAATTCTTGGTGAGGATGCCGCCAATAGACCTAAAAGTTGAGGGTCAATCGCTCCAGCAAGTAATCCAAACCCAGTAGCAGCAGCCGTGCTAGTGCCAATGAATCCCTGTGGTTTGAATGATGACAAAGATAACCCTGCAACAGCATCTTGGATATTAACTCCTGTTCTTTTTTCCATAAGTTCTACAAGGGCAACCCTGAATGGTTCATCTTTCTTAGCTATAGACATTAATCTTTTTAATGCAGCTTCAGGAGTTTTCTTGCTACCTAATGCCAATACTTTGTCAAGTTCCGCTATTTCTTTTGATGCCTTGCTATATGCGGCTGTCATGTTTTTATACTCAGGAACCTCTTTAGCTATGGCATCAAAGACTTCATTTCTTAAAGTGCTTTTTATAGATTGCGCTCTTGCGCTAGGAGTAAAGTAAGAATCAATTATTTGCTTTAAATCATCCATTCCACTTGGGGAAAGGTCTCCTACATCATCACCCCATTCATCAATTATCTTTATAACCTTTTTTAGTTTGTTGGACTCTGCCGCACTTTCAGGGAATCTTTTTAAATTAAGGGTCCCGTCTGCATTTCTGTTTATATTGAACTTCTTTAAAACTTCTTCCATTTTAGCCCGCACAGGCTTAATATCTATTATTATTCTTTGGTCTATCTGGTTTAATGCTTGTTTGTATTGAATGGCACGTTGGTCTTTTACTTGTTCTAAAGACCTTTTCGCCATTGAAACAATATCCGCGCCTTCCAGATCCCCTCTTAATGCCGCCCTAAATTCAGGTGTACCTTTAAGAGCTTTTGTGATACTTCCAGTAGTTCCAGTAGTTAATTCAAGCGCAACCCCAAGGGTTTTACCGCCCAAGTCTATCCCGCCTTTAATAGCTTTAAAAGGCAACACAAGAGGGTTGGTGGCATCTGCGGCCTTCTTGACAGCATTTGCTACCTGAACCGCCTTAGAGGCTGTAGGGGCCAGCTTAGCTACTGTAGCAGCACCACCCGTGGCAAGTGCTGATATATCTATTAAAGCACCGAACGGGTCTTCTGCAAGAGTGAACCCCGGCCTTGCTATTCTCCCTTTAAGTAAATCAACCAGAGGATCAAAACCCCTTGCCCTGACTTCAGCTTCTGTCTCACCCTCTGTTACGGGTCGTTGCCCTGTGGCTCTTGCTATTAACGGGTCTAATTCCCTTCTGCCCCCCTGTTGTCCTGGCAACGCGGCTAGTGCTCCACCTTTAATAACATCAAGGATAGTCTTGCCAGTTTGAAGAGGACTTGTAACAGCTTCCTTCAGTCCTGTAAATACTGCTTTAGCACTTGGCACAAAAGTCTCTGGTATTCTCCCTGCTATCTGAGATAAAGATGGTGCTCCTGAAGGTATAATTGTCGCTGGAATACCAGGGAATTCCTCGGCTTCCCTACGCACTCCAGCAGCAAAACCTACGCCGGGAGTTAGGAACTCTTCTTGTTCCCCTGCCTCTGCGGTAGGTGGAGGCGGCGGGGCTTGAGCAGACAACTCTTTCTTACGAGCAAGTAGCTCTCGCCTTTCCTCAAGGAGTGCTTTTTCGGCTAATAGTTCTTCTCTTGTCGCCATTTATTTCTTCTCCAGCAACTTGTTTATCTCAGCTAAACGAGCGTCAATAGCAGAAACTTCTTCTCCAGCAGCTTGAGCCCCCTGACCTTCCTCATCTTCAGCTAATCCTAAATCTATAGCTACATTATCAGGATTTATGTTTCTATCGGTAGCAAGCCTTCTGAATGTTTCTTCGTTTTTCCCTTGCAATGCTGCCATGCCATCGAATATCTCTCTTGACTTGCTAAGGAAATCTTGCCTAGCCGCGTCAGATAATCTTTCTCCAACCCATATTCTTTTTAAAGCATCAGAGGTGAACCCTTTTCTCTCCATGAACTCTTGAGCATCAGCAGCAGTTCTAAACTCAGATTCACGAACAACAGAGCCGGGGTCAAGCATTTTCATATAGTTGAATATGAACGCCAAGTCTCCAGCGGGAGAAGGATTCTGAGCAGTAGCATTTATTCTCGTAAATGAATCCCTTATCTGGACAAAATCCTTTGATGCAGTAGTGAACTCTTTTCTTAACGATTGCTCTATGTCTCCCGTTGTCTTGCCTCCCCTGGCCCTGTTTTCTATTTCCTTTGTGTCTAGTTCAAGCAAAGTCAGGTCAGGCGTTCCGGCCCTTAGAGACGTTTGGAATGCACCAAATGATTCCTTGGTATACTTATTAGGATCAACCTTATTGGCTAAAGCTATTACATTGTCAGGTCTTATTGCATCGAGCTTACTGAAATCACCTGTTTTCTGGAAAATAGACACTGACTCCGGTGTGAAGTCTTTGGGATTTATTTTAGCAAATGCAGCACTGGTTCCAGGTTCCGGCTCCAACCCCGCCTTTGCCTGTCCAAACACAAGGTCACGGAGTTGTTTCACTCCCGTATCCGTCTGTTGAGCCGCCCCTGCCAATGCCTGTAATTGAGGGGCAAGTACCTGTTCTCCCGGTTCTGCTGTGGGGAGATTGACTGCAAAGGCTTCCTCTGGTGTCCCTATGGCTTCTGGTGGCACTTGTGGACGTGTCGGGGGAGTTATGTCAAGCTCTGGCTGTTGTGCCGTAAGCACATTGGAAAGGGCTTGAACTTCCTCTGTCCGTCCTTGGGCCTGTTCCTCACGTTCCTGAGCTTCTTTCCGTGGTTTGTTCAGTAGCCTTATAAGGCCAATAATAGCCCCTAAGTCAACTCCGGTCTGTCTGCTTGTTGAACTTCCCCCACCACCCCCACCTCTTGAGCTAGGGACTATTAGCGGCTTTGGTCTATTAGCCATTATCCACCACCACCACCACCACTAAATGGATCAGCACCACCAAGCAGACTGAAGCCTGAGCTATCCGTTTGCTCAGTTATAATAGGTTGAGGAGCCGCAAGCCCTATCAGGTTAAGAAGTCCCTGTAATGTCTGTCCACGGCCCTGAAGCTGTTGCCCACCACGAGCAAGCCTGTTTTCTTCTTCCTGCTGTCTTAACTGAAGCAAAACAGGAGCGATTGACTTTGCAATGTCCGTCCCTGATGCCGGCCCAAGACCCCTTAAAGATGTTCTCTGGTTAGCCTGATTCACAAGCTGGTCAAGTAAATCCTCCTCAGCCGTACTACGCGGCCCAAACCCCGCAGTTGCATCAGCCCCAGCACCCCCTCCGAGCAAAGCTTCAAGATTCTTTGCAAGCCGTCTGGAGTCCTGGGTAGCCTCATCTTCTTCACCTGTGCCAAAGACACCTGCAAAAATGCTTTGTTGTGGGGTTGTAGTTGATGTTTCTA
>Ga0209976_10000492_pt1 | contig 26073 bp, 64 predicted proteins | sample SumtaG_FD_182806 | JGI IMG/M metagenome (GOLD analysis project Ga0209976, IMG submission 182806) | Deep subsurface microbial communities from Indian Ocean to uncover new lineages of life (NeLLi) - Sumatra_00157 metaG (SPAdes) (version 2) | ecosystem: Environmental > Aquatic > Marine > Oceanic >...
AACACCCATATTTGGTTCATATTCAATATCAAAGGAATTCTGGTAAAAGTTACCAGCCAGTGACATTATGTGTTTTTGGGTAAAATTTATTTGATGGGGGGCTCTATTTTCACTAAGGAGTATTCCTAGAGCCACAGGGTCCCATTGTTTTCCATTTACACCAGAGAAAATGCCATGGTTTCTGGTCTGCCTGAATAAATCATTTTTATTTCTTCTTATGTAGGAACGATATAAATCCGTGTAATATTGGACTTTATCGTATCCTTTAGGGACTTCAGTAGCCATTAATTACCCTTCGTGTTCAGAATTGTGTCCACTATTATGCTCAGAACCCTCTTCACCTTTGGACATTTCTTTTTCTTTGTCTTCCATCCACTTCTTAATCATTCCAAGAGCTTCTGTCAAATTTTTTGCAATAAACTCTTTATCTTCATAATTAAGTTCGTATCCATTTTGAACCATTTTTATTTTTGCTTTTATTGGCCTAGAAAATACTTCTGGCGCATGCATTGATTCAAACATGCCCACTTTATTCGGGAAGAAAAACCCTTCTTTTGATGCCATAATTAATCCTTTAATAAATTCTCTAACTCTTTACCTTCAATAACACGCCCCCCAACAGCAGGGGCATGCGTAAACTTTTTAATAATCACCTTTTTCCCAGGATTAGCTTTTTGTAAACCTTCCTGAAGCTGTTTTAAAGTGATTCTAATTGACATTATGAATTAAGTACAATCATAATTGCATAATCTACACCATCAACTTCAAATAAAGCAGAACCGGCCGTGGACATATTTGCCAATGCTTTTTGATTAGTTAATGTGGCTGTTCCAGAAGGAATGTCCAATCCAGTTTCAGCGAGTTCGTCTTTGATTTTGGTATATACTCTACCTTGGGTTACTGTTACTTTAGCTGCCATGATTTAACCTCATTTTAACAGGAATTTTAATGTTAGATTCTACCAGCTTTTTGACTGAAATATCAGACTCACCAGAAAAATCTATTGCATATTTTTGTGGACAATTTCTACATTTTATGATTAATCGGTTTCCCTTTCTCTCAAATAGAAAAGCTCCACAAGTAGCAGTCCTTTGGTTTTTTGTATCTACCTTATTGGAACATCTGCATTCCTCTTTTTTATTTATTGGTCCCATTTTACCTTTTAGTTTGTAGGCTTTAGGTTTTCAACTATTAAAATAATGATTTTAAGGGTAAAGTATCAACACTTTATCAACATTTTTTAAAATTGTTGCCATGCATTAGCTTTTGCATGGTTAAATTCAGCCACCATTCCTTCTGGTTCTGGTTTCTGCTCCAAAATACTCATATTCCTTTTATATCGATTAAATCTGGAATCATAGGCTTTGGGCTTCTTTTTTACTACGGGAACAGTCTGTTGACGAAGCTCTGCACAAATATAACGAGCACAATCAACAAAATCATTTTCCTTGTCTCTAATCTTACCATTTTTGTCATACATTAAATCTCTAGTCTGTCTTATAGAATTATGGCATCTTGGATGAATGGTAATTTTATTCAAAGTAAACCTGGTTCTTAGCATATCCGTAGAACTGGCTTCATTCCATTTGAGAGACTTAGTAAACTGGATTCCTGTGTAGGCTTTTATCAGTTCTGAAACTGGTTTTTGTCCATGCTTTGCGAAAATGGCAGTATCAGCAATATTTTTCCAAGCTTTCCCGGGCATTCCGCTTCTTTCCCATTTTTCAAGCTTGCTATTTATCATATTCGAAATATCAAAGACATCTCTTTGGTGTACAAATAATTCATCAAAAACATAAAGATGGTCATTATACTTATCCCAAACAGACATGGAAAATACTGCATAATGTTCAAAACCATGGTCATATGCAAAAATAAGATTATAGTGGGCAAAGTCTGGTTCAAAGGAATTGACATGGGGCCCACCCTCTTTTGATTTAAATGTAGGATAAGCAAATCCCTGCCTCTTTAAAAACATATGCTCAATTTTTTCTGGATACTCTGTGTAGAAATCTACATCATTATCATATTGGGTAATCTCAACTCTCTTCCAGGCTTCATCTCTGGCTGGGTCAGTCCAGCACGACATAAAGTATAAATCAATCCCTTCGGTACCACCTTCATCAATTTTCTTGAGCATGGTATTGAACCAGGAGCCAGATTCTGAATTGGAAATCACAATCATTTGACCCCTGGGGTGTTTCTCGATGGCTGGAGAAGCACCTTTCCAAATTTGTCTAGCGTGCTCAATCGCTCCCGCCTCATCCATAATAATTAGTCTCACAGAAGACCGACCACGGCCAGCATTCTCCGCGCTAGTTAGGGAGGTTATGGTTGAACCATTTGAAAATTCAATCCTATCTTTATAAGCATCATATTTTGGCCAATCAATTCCTTCAACTTGGGGTAAATGCTCTAAAACACTTAATACTTTATCTTTTAGGAAGTACTGCGCATCGGGTTCGGTTTTTGAAATAACGTAGATATCTGAGTTAGGTTCTGAGATAGCAACTTTTACCGCAAGGTCTCCCGCCATCATAGAGCCACCAACTTGTCTCGCTTTTGGCCAGAAAAGTTTCTTGGTTACTTCTAATAATTTTGCCAAATCCTGCTGTTTTGGCCATAATACTACTGGGCACCATTCTTCAACATCATAATCGTAGGTATTGCAGAATAGATTTACAAACTGCTCAAGGGACATCTCCCTCAAATAATCTTGTATAGAAATATTGGTTTTAACCAAATTTTTTGCCATCAAGAGTAAAATAAGTATTATATTAGTGGTCTACAATACATTTCCTCACGGAATAGTAATGTTGAATCCAAGCTTGGAGGGGGTCTAACCCCTTCTTGCGATTGGGAATGTTTCACGTGAAACAATCGGAGTTATTATTCCACTAAAAAAAGGTTCTTCTAGAAAAACCATCTCAAAAAATATTAGAACTGAGATTAAAGCAGGTAAGCCACAAAAGCAAGCAATAGCAATAAGTCTAAATAAGGCTGGAAAGGGTAGAAAGGGTAAATAACTATCCCCCTTCAACTATCCGTACTGTCACAGCCAAAGTATCCGCTATAGCCTGTATTTTCTGGTCATTTTGCTGGTCAATTACAAAAACATCACCTGGTTCAAGGATTAATCCCTGCCCAAGAACGACTGAAGTATTTTGTCCAAAAAATAATTCTACGAAGTTTACACTGGAAGTTGGATTCTGAAGAGTAAAATGCTTTCTTGACCTTTCAGAAATTACCACTCCACCAGCAGTAGTAGGGATTGATTTATTCCTTGAATTTAAATATGCCATATTATCTTCCTATTCTTTGAATTTGCATGAGTGCATTTATATCGTCTATTGTCCCGCCATTTTCAGCAGAAACATGAAGTTCTAGTGTTGTGGTGGAAGATACAGCTACCTGTTGATTAATAGATATCGAAACAGGCTTTCCTGTGCCTTGAGCATTAACACTAACAGGTATCCCGGTTAAAGCTCCATTTATAAATAATTGTGCAGTCACAGTATTATTATTAGTGTACTCGAAACCCAAAGTTACATTTACGTTATACCCATCAGCTACTGGTCCTTGAAACTCAAGAATATTAATCACATCAGTAGAAAAATTTCCAACTAATTTATCGGGAGTGTCAAATACAACAGCATCCCACGCTGTTAGCTTAACTGGAGATGTGGTTACAACAAAAGAAGCTGCGGTAGCTGTCATTGTACAGATAGAGAAAATATCTTTTGCAAATATTCTCCATGTAGTTGTCCCATCAGAGTAAACACCTATAAATTCATTTATAAGTGACAGTTTATATCCATTAGACGTATCATCTATCTTATCTGAACCTGCCGCCTCTAAATCAACACAATTCCCGCCATTGGCTATTCTTTTTATAAAGAAACTTACACCAGCATTACTAGCTGCATCTGGAAGAGTGAGAACAACTGTTGCGGCTGTTGGGTCAACCTGTATTCTTTCGTCATCACCAGGAACCAGTGTTTTAGTTACTGTTCTGGTCACTGGAATAAGTGAATCTATCTCAGCATCACCCGTTGCTTTTAGTGGGGCACCTTGTTTAAAAACTGCCATAATATTTTCCTATGTTGTAACTTGGGTTAAATCAGCGTTTGTAACTAAAGTACCATCACCATTAGTTACATTTAAAGATACTGTAATATTAGGTCTATTTCCAGCACCAGAATTATATAAAAAAGCACATTCCGCAATGGTAATCTCTCTTCTCCAAAATCCAACCTCATCAACTCTACCCACCAAAGGATTTTGGTCGCTTACACTATTACCGACAACAAAAGATTGGTTTCCAAAATTTATCGGATTTCCTGTTGCTACCAATGTGACAGGGGCTTGGCCATTAAGGATAAGTGACATTACTTTTGTGGTTTTATTATAACTTATGCAAAAGAAAAAGAAAGAACCTATGGGTATTGAGCCGCCTATATCGTCTGCGAGTAGACTAACACCACCACCTATGGGGGATATAACAAATCGCATTTCTGTACCACCTGAAAGATAAATTAAATTAACTACCCTATCAGCTTCTCCAGTACCCCCCTTACCTATATATAAAGCATGTGAGGACACATCAGCGTCCATATTCATCCAGCCTGTAATTGCAAAATCAGTATCGCTTAAATCATAATTAGAATCGAATGTGTGAGTTAATTTTGCACTGGTGCCTCTGAAATCTGCGGCTTTATCTATAACCCCCGTACCTTGATTTACAGTGGCTGTATTCGTCAAGTTTAATCCAGCAGGACCAGAGTCAATTCTTGTAGCGTTGGAAGCCTCTTCCATCGTATAGAAGGAAACTAGGTCAACAAGCAAAGTATCGCCAGGGCTACCGCCACCCCTACTCATACCGAGACTAAAATTGGAGAATCTATTGTTTACACTGTATAAATTACTTCGTCCATATCTGCTCATGGTTTTAATATAATTTTTATTGCCACAAAAAAGCAAATAATATAGTTTATGGTTGGATTTAATATTATGAAGAGTAAAAACCAGTACATATTGAGAGTTTTAGACACAGAACTACGTGCAATTCACTTTGCAATGCTTTTAAACTCTTGCTATAAATATGAGACCGAGAAGGTTGGTAGGACTAAAAGAAGTTCTTTCTACTTTTTTGTCAACGAAGATTATCTAGAAGCAAAAAGACTTGTTGACGGTGATAGGATGCTATAATGTTTGGTCAATTGATAGATGATTTCTTAAAAAACCGTAAAAAAAAGAGGGAATATAATCCTCAATGGACAAAAGAGGAGATTAAAAAACTTTTATCGGAAAATAGACTGCCTTATAAATTTAAAAAAATCAAACATATAACCAAAAGGAGCAGTAAAATGCAACACGCTACAGAACAAAATCTAGAAAAAGAAATTCAGGAAAAAGGATTGGACGCGCCTAGATTAAATCCTGACCATATTGATTCAGTAATCGAAAAGTGTGAATTCCATATATTTAAAGGAAGCCAGCTAACAGTCTGTTGTCTAACTTTGAAAAACGGATTTACTGTAACCGGTGAATCAGCCTGTGCAAGTCCAGAGAACTTCGATAAAGAAATTGGGGAGAAAGTAGCAGCTAGAAATGCTCGTGAAAAAATATGGGTTTTAGAAGGCTACTTATTAAAGCAAAAACTTTTCGACAATTAATTAAATAAACAAACACCTAAAAAACCTATATTTAAATCAAAACAAACAAAAAACCAAAAAAGGAGAACCAATGAAAATAATTTTATTTATGCTTTTGCTCTTTGCGAGTTTATCATTCTCATACGAGAGCTTAAGTCAAGATTTTGAGACAAGTTCAGAGATTGAATTTAACCAGGAACAAATCACTACAGCTGATTGGTCGGTTACGATTCATAATTTTGAAATCCTGCCCTTCAACGAGGAATTGGTTTTAGTAGAATTAGATTGCCCTACCGAGGTCTTAATTGTTTTAAAACACCCGTATTTGGGTTTAGTTTCTTACAATTCATATGCTAGACCATTAATTGGTTTTTATAATAACCTAAGGCCGCTCTCGGTATATCTGGCAATAGATAAATATGTGACGATGGGATAAATGATAAATTGATAAGATAATTTATTTAGGATTTAAAAGAGGTTTTCAAAAGAAGCCTCTTTTTTTATAGAAACGACTTGACAATTTTTGGAAATTTGGTAAGTTAAGGTCACATTAAAGAAAAGAAAATTCAACTGTCTTATGCAATTTTCAAAACAAAATACAGCCCTATCCACTTCCTATTAATTTAGGTTGGTATTCTTAGACAGTTGGTCCATTTCGAGTGGATAGGGTTTTAGGCTTATTATGGCTAAAGAATTACCTTACTTCAGATTTACTGTTGCTGAATGGCAAAATGGAGATATCACCCTAGAAGACTTTGAGACTCAAGGTGTTTTTATAAACATTTGTTGTTATTACTGGATTTCAGATTGTAGATTGCCACTTGAAAAACTCAAGCAGCGCTTAAGCAATGCTATAGCAACAATAGACATCCTGCTTAAACAGAATATAATCAAAGAAGTTGATGGTTTCATTGTGATAAATTTTTTGGACGAACAATTGGAGAATTTACAGGCAGAACGACTAAAAAAGCAGATTGCAGGTAAAAAAGGCGGTTTAGCCAGGGCAAGCAGAGCTAAAGCAGTGCTTAAGCATCGCTCAAGCTATAAGGATAAGGATAATGATAAAGAAAAGGATAACCCTGCTTCGCTCTTCACACCAGAACAAGAGGAAAAAATTAACGACAGAGTTGAGAAAGCAAAAAACGGAATATTCAATTAACCATAACAAAAGGAATACACAATGATAAAAACAATAAAAATTTTAGTTCTCATAACCTTAACTATTCAGATTTTTAACTGCTCAGATGCTATGGTAGCCTCAAACAACTTATCAAAAGCTGCTGACCAATTTGAAATATATAGGCGTGTAGTTTTCTATAATGGGATTACTGATACCTATATATTAACCATAGAAGGGTATAGCTCTATTGAAGACATGCAAGGACAACTGGAAGTCACAATTAAATTACCAGATGGAACTTACTTAAAACACTTCCTAGGTTTGTCGGATAATGTCACCTATTTTGCCGAACAGTTAGAATCTAAAAAAGTTAGCACAAAAAGGTATCGTGTTATCTTTAAGCCTGGTGTTATTATACCAAATGTGGAATTAAAATAGATTAATTAGTTGTTGACAATGTAAGCAAACAGATGTATCTTAACTATGGATTTAACATTGAGAGGAATAACACGCTATGAGTAGAAAATTCAAAAAAAATGATGTGGTTGTTTTAAATAACCCAAAAAAAACCTGGGTTAAGTCTCATAAAAAAGTTCACGGAGAAATTGGCCTAGTTAAAAAATACCTCTGCTCTCATGGTGGAAAAATATATACCGTAGTTCATAATCATCCTGATGGATACGCCCATGGTTGGAGCGTACATGAATGTGATATGGAAAAAATAGGCGTACTATGACACCTTCACATTTCCCAGACCACTTTTACATAACTGGACCCTCCAAAAGAGTGTGTGATGAATATCTAAGAGCAAAGAAAATAGATAAGAAAGATGTTACATACTGTCACAATGATGATTACTTAAGAGGCATAGAGGGAGACTTTTATCTCATAGTGGTGTCTCGTTATTCATCGAATAATATTAGAGCGTTGGATAGGATGTTAAGAACAATAGGGACTGCAAAATCAAAGGGTTTCACAATAGTTGAGGATGATTACTAATGGATGATGACTACAACAAATTAACAATGGCAATTGACCATACAAATAATATGGTTGTGATTACAGCACCATCTTTAATTGAATATCTTGAAGGTAAATATAAAGAAGATGTATTCACTAAACCTTCTGAGATACTTACCGATATTAAAGATATTATGAGTGAATTTCAGAATGATAAAATGGGTCTAGGTATGTCATCTGATGCCAAGATGTTTAATCCTGGTCTTAAAGAGCATAAAGGAGATTTGGATTACAATGATTGAGAAATTAAAATTAGCAGCCGAGTTTTTGGGTTATTCTAAAATAGATAACGGCAAAAGACTTTCTGTCTATATTAAAAAGGATGGAAAATCTTTATTTGCATTGTTCAACCCCCACGAAGATACAGGCCGTCATTGGTTGGTTGAGATGGAAAATAAGTTATCCGGTGACCAGTGGGTTAATTATGAAGCCAAACTATATAATGCAGGTGATTTTAAATTTACGGAAGAGTTTAACAGGTGGTTCAAAACAGCTCCCTCAGAAATATGTTTTAAATGCATCATTGAGGTTTTGGAGGGTAAGTAATATGATTGATAAATTAAAGAAAGCTTCTGAATTTTTGGGTTATCGGTCCACAAAAAATTGGACAAGTAGAGATTTGTTTGTACACATAACAGACCCAAAACAAAATGTTTTATTTGAAGACTTCAATCCTCACGAAAAAGAAGGTCGTCACTGGCAAATAGAGATTTTGAGGAAGTTCAGTGAACAACAATCTATATCATACTATAATAAAATAATAAAGGTTATGGGTTTTAAGACTATGCAAAGTACAGTCTTACTCCTTAGAGACATCCAAACTACCCCTTCAGAAATTTGTTTTAATTGTATCATTGAAGTATTGGAGAATAAATGAGTGATAATATATTTGAGGCATTCAATAGGCAGCTTAGAGAAGGTGCTTTAAAACAACTTAAGGAGCAGGAGAAAACTAAGAAGAAGAATCCTAAATCCTGTGAGAAATTTGAAAAAATATACGTAAAAAAGTACCAGCATATAGATGACTACTGGGCTTAATTTAAACAATAAGGGAATAATATGAAAGCAACAAAATATAGATTTGATATAACATGTGAGATTTTATCTACAGACACAATCCCTGGATTATTACATGAGATTTGCTCAAATCTGGAGAGGGAGAATTTAAACGGTAGTCTTACAAAATCTGATGGGGATAGAGTGCAATGGCACATGACCTCAGAAGAAGTGGAAATTTTAGCTAAAACAATAAAGGAATAAAAATGAAAACAAAATCTTATAATTTAACAGACGAAGAAGCTGATTTAATCATTCGTCAATTAGAAGAATTACCTCACAAGACTTCTGATAAATTGATAATTAACATGAGGTCTCAGTATCAGAACCAGCTTCATAAGCAACTTATTAAAGAAGTTGAACCGGTTGCCAAAGAAATTGAATATCCAAAAAAGACTGAGATTCCATTACGCAAAAATGAACCTGAAGTTATGGAAAAAAAATAATGGATTGCAATAGTAGTGAAATGGATAAGCCCAAAGAAACTGGTGAATATATGTTTAAAGGTAATATATTTTCTTCTCAAAAAGAATTAGATAAATATATGAGAGAAAATGTAAGCCCTGATGAAAAAATACAATTCCTTCCATATGAAAAATCAGATTTAGACGAAAAACATCCTTTGGTGCATCCAACAGTTTGTAATAAACATAATACCACATTTCTATTTTCAGATAAATGTCCTGAATGTGAAGTTGATGAGCTTAAAGGTTCTACTGGTAATGATATCTGGACTACTGTTGCATTTTGTCACACTAGAATAAACAAGTTATCCTCTAATAATATTAAGCTTGAGAAGGCTGTTAAGATATTGTCTGGATGGGTTAAGAATGTGGAAGAAAAGAATGCCTCTCTCAAAAGATTACTAAAGGATGTAACCAAGTGAAAAACCAAATACACCGTAAACTAGAGTATAGAACCAAACACGATTTCACCGTATCAATAGATTTAAACGTTTATGATAGTATCAATTTATGGTTAAACACTGGAGGCCTACATCACGAAGCGTACTGCTTGACTGAAAAAGATGTTGAGAAAATGCAGGAAATGATTGATATATACAAGAAAAACGACACGGAAAGAATAAACACTCCTAGAGAAGATATAAAAGATTATAAAAACGAAATGCTTGAAAATATTACTTCTAATTTGACGAAAATACTTAACGATAAATATGGAGAAAATAGACCTCCAGAGATATGTTTGGAAATGTTAGGAAGTGTTGTTGAATCAATAGATAACGCTAAAGGATGTAACTAAGTGAAAGATAGTGAGATGTACACATGCTCAACACAATTATGTAAAAATAAAATAACCAAACCTCTTTCTATATGTGGTGATTGCTTTAAGAAATTCGAAGCTATTATAAATAGACCTTCTTATGAAGAACTGGAAGCGAAGGTTAGGATTGCACGTAATTTCAGGTCATATATAGTAGATTGGATAGAAGATAATGAATGGTCCAATGCTAATTTAAAAGAATTAAAGAAGGTTTTAAGACGAACCCAACCAAAGGAATCGAATTGAAAGGTGTAAACGTACCAATGTGGAAAGCTGAAGAGGCTATAGAGATACACGAAACCAATGGTACAAGGATGACTCATTTAGCTGGTAGATTCCATGTAAGCACTTCAACAATGAGTAGAATTCTTCGAAGAGAAGGAAGATATTCGGAATTAAAAGAGAGCGTGTAAGATGGATTTTGAGGTGATTAACACAATACTACTTTTATTTATAATACTGTGTTTGGTTAGTATGAACAGAAGGGACAAGTAAAGATGAATAGATACATTAGATTATCACGTCAAAGGGGGCATACATATGCCGCTATAAATGGGGTGTTTCACAGTACAACAGCTATTTTAATTGTTTTAAATCAACAACAAGTTAAAATGGTTGAGCATGAACACCCTAGTTTAAGGGGTAGGGTTAAATCTTTCCAATCATTTGAAGAAAGAGGTCTTTCAAATCCTATTGTTTTTGACCATCATGTTTTGGAATGTTTAAACAACGAGTCACAAAGTGAAATAAATAAACTTTCATTAGAAATTACATGGCTAAAGGAGTATTTAAAGGAAGTTAAAGAAAAACTTAGGCAATATAACAAACCTAAACCTAAAAAGTGGTGGGAGTTCTGGAAGTGAAGATGGATAAGATATCTACCAGTTTAAAAGAATTATTCACAGAACTTAAGAATGGTCAAATGGGGTTCTTTATAGCAAAAGAAGAGGATGGCCCCGGTATCGTTTTTAAACATGATAATAAAATATATTGCTCTGGCACTTTTGCTGTATTGGAATATAAAGATTTAGATAATTTATCAGATAAATTTAACAAAGGATAATAAGATGGAACATGAAGTTTATGAAATGAAAAGAAGTAAAGGTAATGAGAATGAAGATTTTCTCAGGAATGAACTATCTAAGAAGAAGCAGGAAATAGCTGAACTTAAAGATACTAGGCCTGATGGGTGGGTGATAACTGCTCCTGGCAAAGAGAATTTAGCGTTCCACCACAAGGGTACGGCAATAGAAGAAGCTGAGAAACTTGGGTATATGACAATACGGTCATTTAAATATTTGGATTAGTGAATAAAATGCTTAGAATGAATGATAAAATAATCGAAAAGGATGGTAAATTTTACAGATTAAAACCACTTGAGCCAAATAGAAGTCATGAAGAAGAGCCTGCATTAGAGGAAATAAATATAGATAAAGAAAAATTTTTGACTGAAACTTCAGATAAAATTAGAGAAATATCCCATTCGTTCGATGAGTTAATATTATCAACACACACTACAGATAAAAAAATACACGGAGCTATACAGGAAATCGTAAGCACACTGTGGTACGCTAAACATAAAACTATTGAATTATCCTTTAAAATTGGGAGTGAAGATGGATAATCCAGAATATATTTATGACCCAATATAAATAACCATATATAGTTGTAATGATAATATTTAAAGAATTAATTGGAAGGAACGGATAATAAAGATATTTTATAGTTGAGCGAGTATTGGGAGGAACCATTCCCGAAAGCGATGAGTGAAAAGAGTCTGGGGCCGAGTAATAGATAGGTAGGTCATCAGGGAAAAGCTCGGGGCAAGTAAAATTGCTCAAGGTCTAAGCCCGCTGAGGGTCTGTGTAAAAACTGGTAGGCCGAAACTCAAGGTGAATTTAATTGGGATTATCCTGAAGCACACTGCTTGTTGGTGGTGGTCGGTGGAAGGTGCTGTATATTTCAGATGGCGATATCCACACGTGTATATAGACAACACATCTAAAACTCTTTAGCGTGAAGGGATGATTCCTATTAAGTTTATCACATAACTTTTTCATTTATAGCGGTAATAATAATCCAGAATGTTTAAGTGGGGTATGCAGACGAGATAACAGTGCATCGGGTTCTATTATTAAATTAATAGACTGGCATGGTGTCGGAAACTCAGTATATCTCTCTTAAATATTTAACCCAGGGGCGAGAATCCACACAAACTAATATTGGGGCTATAGAGTAGAGAATAGGAAATCGTATAACAGTGAAAATGAGGTACGTTGGTAATTATTTAGCCAGAATCTATTGTCTATCTACTAAACATACAGGTAGGTAGGGATAACCACGTTCAAAGCGCAAGAACTAATTCTCCTAACTTCCTTAAACGGATGAATCTTAAATCCTATCAATTAAACCAGCAGCCCTCAATACTCCTACACCACTTGATATACACAGCACTTTCGGTTTCAAACCTAGCTTCTAGTTAACACAACAATAGTTTCATGTTAAAGAAATGCTATTTAGTTAACTTCAATTATTATTCAAGTTAGATTATTTTAATTATTATTATTTTGGATACAGAGATGAGATAAAATTTCTCTACCATTAGATATCTCACTACCTAAACCCAGGCATACGGGTAGGGGTAAATCGCATTCAGAGCATATTCGGGAATTATCCTTACTAATTATCATCTACAGCCTGTATGAAGCACTTAATTAACACCGAATAAGCTAATTATATATCACTTACTCAATAAACTAAAGTTCTACTAGGGAAATTAATAGGTAGGACAGAAATTGTCCCTACAGGAAGAGGGTGTTTATATATTTCCACTAATTTAGGTTGTATTCGGTAATACATTTGGATAATTGTCAAGTATTCATAGGTTGACTAACGTCATTTGGGTATCACTTAAGCACTTAATAACAACTAAATAGTACTATTATCAACCTTTGGTAGGGTATAAGAATATTCATACTTATCTTCAGTGCTTTTTCTCCATTCTATAAAATGGCTAGTACAGTAATTACGGTAATCGTTTAAAACCTTGCATTCAAAACTAGCTTGATTTGAACATCCAATAATAATACAACAACTCATTCCATCACCTAACTCCTCATTTATCCATCTTATAAACTTCACCGTCTCAATAATTACCAGTATAATAGCAGTTATGGAAACACAGTATGCCATAAACTCATTAGGACTCATCTTTTAAATACCCCTCCCAATCCATCCAGTACCACAAAATAGCCAATTGATGAGTAAATTCAGTAATCCACAATTCATCAGTCCATCCATCAGGAAGATTCTCAGGCTCATTTCTAATCCCGTGATTAACTAAATACTCAGCATGAGATATTCTTTGCATTACTATACTATCTATCATCCCACAACCTCACAGTATAAATGGTGGTTCTGGTAATGGCATCCAATGTGAAACCTCTGGGTAGTCACCTCCACAACAGCCACATCCATGAAAATTCATTTTGATAGGGTTCCAATTATTATCAGAGTCTTTCTCATCATATATCCCCTCTATCACACCTTCATCAGTAAAGAGTAATATTTATTCCTCATGCTTGCGTGCTTTATCATCTACGCTTATCCATTCACTCATATCACCTCACTAATCATCATCAAATACCGAACTTAAAGAAATGTTTAACTCCGCTCTATTGGGTTTTCCACACTCATAACCATGAAGATAATTCCTGTAATAATGAATACTTATTTGAACACCGCCTTCACCATCATAAACAGGAGCTCTACCCTTATGGAGTTCAGCAACTTCACCTTTATTTATAGTTTCTCCACAGTATTCACACTTATGGTCCTTTCTGACAATAACAATATTATCTATCATCCAATCACCTCACTAATCATCAAATACCCCCGCTAAATAAGCCATAATCAACTTGAAATAAATTGAAATTCCACAAAATACCACAATACACAAGAAAATATCTCCAATCATTCCATCACCTCATCTCTTTAATCTTAAAGCAACTGGCACATTTTAATAGATTAGGTTTATCATCATCTTGATAGAAATCGGTACAGCGACAATCAGAGCAAATTGCATCTACAATATGTATAATCTCATCTGGCAATGGTTTTTTGCTAATATCTATCTTTGGAAAAACAGAAAATCTAGCATTTCTAATAAGCTTAATACTCATCCCACAACCTCACTCTTTGGTGGTTCTGGTAATGGCATCCAATGAGTAGGTTTTTTGTTTGTCAATACACAATCAGCCATATCATATGTGCACTCATAATCTCCGCCCAAACTCCATTCTAACCATTGGTCTAAATAAGCTACTGTAATTTCTTTACCTGAAACAATCAAAACATCTTTAGATTTATCTGGTAATCTATCCTCTACGCTTATCCATTCACTCATATTTCCTCACTTGTTAACTATTAATATTGAATCCACTCAATTACTTAGAGCCTGGTTTAATACCATTCCCACTACCATTTACAAGCATAATATCCCTCGGGTCTATTTTAATACCGTGAGATTCTTCATTACTAACCAATACAGGTTTATTTTCATCACTCCTTGATTTCTCCAATCCCTCAATCCTTTTAATCAGACTAATATTAATCTTCCTTAAATTATCCACCATCACCACATTTTTAGTGACTGTAGTTGCCATGATATTCAATTGCTTAAATACTTGTACTAATTTCTCTGAATCTGTCATTTGTCCCTCATTTTTAATAGTGTGGTTACTAATGCTTTCCAGCATATTTCTGATTTGGCTGTGTGTATAAATATCTGTTTTGTCGCTAATGGCCGTTCATAATGAAAGCTTTTTAATTCTTTCATATATATTTTAAAGGTTTTCATATCCATATTATCCCAAATCTCATCCCACCAAAACCTTGATGAATTTGGATGCCAATTATGAAACATTAAATGAGGTGGATATTCTTTTATTATCATTGGGCCTAATCCGTGTTCCATTGACACACTCCAACCCATCCAATCAGCTACCAGTTTCTTTTCTTCTTTAAGTGTCATCTGTTTCCTTTAGTTAAATAAAGTGGGCAGGGATTTGCCGAGATTGAGTTGGTCTAGCATTTCTGCCCCGACTTTCTACTTTATCGTATAGTCACCCTGCATGAACGGATGGAATATTAAACCCAACCCCAAATATTTCTATTTGCGTGTGTTCCATTCTGTGTTATCATGCGTCTACCTATTCCGCCACCACCTTAAATTATTCATCCTTGTTTTCAATGATTCCTATTTCTTTCAGTCTTATTTGCTTCTTGTCTTCCCTTCTATCCTCAACATCTTGAATCTGCTTTAATCTCTGGGCTGCAAAATCCTTAAGGCCAATTATTGTAGTCTCAGTTGTACTTTTACCATTACCCGAAATCTTATTGTTAATCTGCACCTGAAAACTATTACCACTTGATTCTCTAGGTAATACATAAGGAAGTATCTTAAATAATGAGTCAGTAGCTAATTTCTTTAAGTCAAAGTCTGTAGAATCCAAATCTCTCTCGATATTGTTCATCATCTTATCCATTGATGAATTACCTGGCACTTTTCCATTTTTAAGCCTTGCAAATAGCTTCATGGAGAATTTTGATTTGGCTTGACTTGGTGTTATTCCACTTTTACCGATAATATCGCCTCACTCTAAATGTAAATCCTTTACTATTATAGTTATTGTTGCCCATGGAAACAAGGGGAAAATAATAATAAATAAATGATAATACTTGTTGACAATGGCAACAGGATTGGTATATTATTAAGTATAGGATTCAGTAATTAACAATAACAGTGAGGAAATAATGAGAACACACATTTTTGAAATAACTTACAGAAACTTTGGCTTCCCTGAAAAATTAACAGAAAAATCTGGAATCATTGCTAAAAATACACATTGGCTAGAAGCCGAAAAAAGAGTAACGGCAAGTTTCTCTAAATTAAATAGAACAATAGTTGAAATAAAATATACAGGTATCGAATAATGCTAGACAGATTATTAAAATCAATGGATTACTTATTATACGCCTTTGTAATTGCTGTAATAACAATAGGTCTCACAATATTCTCAAACATAATAATTAAATAAGGAACGGGAATAGAAGATTTAGCTAATGATATATTAACTAGAGCCAATCAAAACCCCAAAAAAAGCAAATTTAACCCAAGTGATAACCGAAAATTAAGACCAGACATCAAAGAAAAGCTAATAAAATTTGCTGAATTTATTAGAAAAAGCGAAGGTGTCAAAGCTTTCATAATATAAAACAAAAAGGATAAATCATGGATTCAATAGAAAAATCAAAATTAATAGAAGAAAATAAGAGGCTCAAAATAGAAGCTAAGTTCTGGAAAGATGAATATAAAAAAGAATTAACTGAAAATATAATTAATGGAAGGGTTAATAGAAAATGAACAAACTATTAAAATCAATGGATTACCTATTATACGCCTTCGTAATTGCTGTAATAACAATAGGTCTCACAATATTCTCAAACATAATAATTAAATAAGGAACCACTAAAATGATTACTGTCAATGGAAAAGATTACAATATTACAAATAAACTAATGGAACTATACCCAACTATAGAAGAATTAACAGAATATTTTGAATTATTAGAACAGGAAGGTGAATAAAATGTATCCAGAGCCACCAGAAAATGAAAAGGACCATTTAATGCAAGAATTACATCAATATGAACATGAAAACAAAGAGCAAGCTGATAAAATCAAAGAACTCGAAGTCAAGATTTATAAGATAACCAATAAATATACAGAAAGGTTAGGCATATTAAAATCAAATCACAGAGAGAAAATACCAGGTGATAATTATCCTTATATTTTCGATATAAAAAATCATCAAGAAATATTAAGAGATTTAAAGAAACTCTCTCAACCAAAAAAAGGTGAATAAAATGGAAAACTTAAAACCAAACCAAATTTTTACAGATGGAACAGGCAATGATATTAGAACTTATAGATGTATAGATTCTTATAATGTTGAAACTATTGTATTCTCTAAGTATCAAATAAGTGGGGATAATCATATAAGACTTAATCTCGAAAGAAACCCTAAGCACACTTCATTCTCAAAAATAGAACCTTTATGGTATAAAGTGAGAGGCTTTAAAGTAATAGAGGAAAATAATTAATCTTTTTTATCTTTCTTGTTGACAATGACAACAATGTATAGTATATTAAGAGAGGAATCAACATTAACAGTCAACAAAGAAGTCGAAATGAATTTTTATGCAACAACACCACAAATGATAAAATTCAGGACAATAGTAACTGAAGCTATCACTGATTTTGAAGCTGTAATAGAAGGAACTGAGTTCTTAACATCAACCATGGGACTTAATTCAGATATTGCGGAAGAAATAATAGAGGATGCTCTTTGCATGAGAATATTAGTAAAATAAAACTAAACATTAACAACAAAGTGAGGAAAAAATGTTAACAGAAGAAAAAGATTACAAATTAGGATGCTCTATTTTAGAGGCTGAAGTTTCAAAATTAAAGGAAGAAAAAGATGATTTATATAATAATTTGGAAAATCTTAGGCGCCAGATAGAAGAAAAGGAGGATATTAATTTAAAAATAAAATCCGATTTAGAAACTTACAAAGATTGTCTCCCTACTTTGAAATCACTGGGAGATATGAGTAGGCTTGAAAGACTCCTTAAAGGTTTCAATAAAATAACTGAATCTGACTTAACCAAATGGGGTTTATAGTATGAGTAGGGATATTTCTATCAATTGGGGTGGATATCCCCTTGAAATCAACGTAGAGTATGAAATTACGGTTGATTCCTTTAATCCCAACCTAATTGATGAGGTAGGTTTAATATTCCTCAAACAGGCTGATAGGGATATAAAACTAATAAACTGTAAAGAATCCTTTTTAGAGTTGATTGAACTAGAAATATATGAGACTGAATATGAATATCTGATGGATTTAAAAAGTGAAGCCCTGGAGGAACAATATGAATAGTATAGTTAACCAATTTATAGAAGTAGAGGGCTTTGAAAGCGTCCTAGAAAAAGATTTAACCAATCCGTATCAATGGAGAGATTCAAAAGGTAATTTTCATTATCCAGATGATATGGAAACTCGTCACTTATTTTTTACCCTTAGAATGATTTGGAATTACACCTGTCCCAGTCATATGCAATTACACCCATTCAAGAAATATAATCACTTCGATGATTTTTATACCCCTAAATATTTCATGAAAAGCATTGAAAAATTATTATCCGAGTTATCAAAAAGGGAGGATTTAACCCCTTACTTTCAAAAGCAAATTGGAAAAATGCTTTACCACCTGGGAGAACTTAAAAAATATAACCAGAAAGAATTAAATAATATCGGTTGACAATAGCAACAAAAGAAAATAAATTAAAACAGGATTCAACATTAAGCAAAGAGGAAAAAATGCTAGATATAATTAAAGTAAATCATGATGTAAGTGAAGAAAATCCGAAATATCCTTGTATTATGGTAGATGATAGAGAAGGTGATTTGGTTTTGGCTATTGGAATACCACTCGGTTTAAACGGTCCTGAACGAAAATTTTGTGTTCCATTAGAGCGAGAAGTAAAGGCAGATGAAAGATATATTTGCATTGATAATCATCACCTAACAATGTTTAAAGGCGAAATAACCTTAAAAAATAAGTAAAGTTGTGCGAGTAGTAGGTATTTGGGGTTCCTCACTGTCCCCTTATACCTACATTCCAATTTTTAAAGGAAATAAGATGATACAAAGATATTTAGTAGAGGACAATTATATTCAAGATGATGATGGTGAAATGGTCAAATATGAAGATGTAAAAGAACTTGAGGATAAAATTAACAGGGTTAAACGATACGTTGAAGAGTGTATTCTTCTTTCTGTTACATATAACAACAAAGATGTTTTATTTGCTTATGAAGATATGTTGAAAAAACTGACCCAACCACAGGAGGCATGAAGTGGAACTAGAAGATAGACAACTTTTTAAATTAGCTACAAAGGAAGCTAATAATTTATGGAAAAATTCAAACTTCAAACAAGAAAGTGATTACAATAAAACAATAACCACCAATAGTTTAAAAGGGTGCAAGAACACATTTAAATCAAACTTTATAAAAGGTTTTATTAAAGGTTTTAGAATTAAATCAACCTAACCAAAGGAAACAAGTTGAACGATAAAGCATCAGAAGCAAGAGAGAAATTAAATGATTTCATGGATAAATCCAAAAGGACAAATTTTTATTCAAAATACATTAGAACACATTTAGCTGCTGATTTTGCGGATGATATTATGAAAGTGATTGAAGAGCGTACAAAAGAACTAACTAATCAACTAGAAGGCTTTGAATCCCAATACTTTACGGATGAAGATAAAATAAAAGAACTCGAAGCTAAGGTTGAGAAGTTGTCTAAGTCGAAATCAAAACTTTTAGAGGATTTGAGATATATCCTGTATGGAATGAACCCTCCTGAAGTTATTAAAGATTTCATACAAGGTAATCCCATAATTAAAAAAGAATTGGAAGCTGTTAAAGAACTAACCCAAACAAAGGAAGCCAAAGGAAGCCAATGGAAAAACTAAAGCAGAATAAATTCTTATACCCGATAATCTTATTATTCCTAACATCTCTAGGTGGAAATAGTTTTATGTTTATAGAGCTGATTACGGGTAAGAAAATAGTACCCCCTAAATCATATTACCAAGGGTTGTATGAGTGTACAGACAGTTTAAAAGCTGAATCAGGTGAGCTTTCAGCCTATAAAGCAATATTCGGTAAAATAGAGAGCGGAACACTGCAATTTATGTATGAATCGGCCCAGCAACAAAAAAAGGAAACTAATATATCATGGAGACAATAAACAAAAAATTTATAATAAAATTCAAAGTTACAAATAAAAATATTCGATTAAGATTCCTAAAAGAGCAGGATAAAGACTCAAGTTATACATTTTCACACATGGCTAAATTCTTTGGAATATTCACAGCTAAAGGTGAACCTGATAGAGTTTTAGCTTATAAGTGGTCTAGTAAAAAACCAGAGATGCAGAGAATGCCTACTAAACATAAACTCTGTCCTCATTGCAATAAATCGGTTTATCACTATGTTGAAAAATGGATAAATGACGGCTCTATCAATTGAAAAAAGCAACAAACCCCAATCACGGATGGCAGACCCAGAAATATATACAAAAAACAATAAACAGAACAAGAGATTATGTGAAATGTGGATTGTGTATTCATTTTGGAGAATGTAAAAAACTACAAGTAAAAAATACAACATATGAAAATGATTACTGTCACTACCCCCCACCAGGAAAATTTAAGGAGAAATAATGCAAGAAAAATTATCACCAGAAATACCGAAATCAAAATGGGAACAATTAAGAGAACCTATAGATTTTAAATGGAGAGTTCAAAGCTCTGGTAAATATAGCACAACCTTAGTTGCATATATTGATGCTAGGGATGTAGAGGATGTATTGGATAAAATAATTGGGCCTGAAAATTGGCAAAATTCCTATACTACAATTGCAAATCAAACCCTTTGTAATATTGGGATAAGAGACCCTAGTGCACCTATCACAAAAGAAAGCTGGATTTGGAAACAAGACGGAGGGACTGAAAGTAATATTGAAAAAGAAAAAGGACTTCTATCTGATTGTTTTAAAAGGGCCGCTGTTAAATGGGGAATTGGTAGATTTCTCTATAGAAAAAAACCCTACAAATTACCTTCTATGCCAAAAGTTAAAGCCGATGGAACCCCTTATAAAGATAAATTTGGTAAAGATATGTACGTACCAGCTCATGACCCTGAAAAATATGGTCCAGTATCAAATATCCCTTTTGGAATCGTTTATAAACTCGAAATTAGAGATGTTGATAGGTATATCTGGGAGTTCCTTAAGCCTTTTCTGGAAAATAAAAATAAATCAAAATAGTTGTTGACAATGGCAACGATATAGGATATATTGATTACAGGATTCAACATTAAAAGTGAGGACAAATTGACTAAGAAGAAAAAACAAAAAGAATATCGAATTAAATTCTTTTCACCTGAATTTAAATCTACGCATAAACAACTTAGAGAGTACATAGTTTTAATGCACAACAAATGTAGGCTTGCAAATGCTGTATTTGGTGGTTACGAACATAAAATAAATGTATTAGAAACTCAATTGTCAGAAGCTAAAAAGAAAATCATGGATTTGGAGATTGAGAAATTTCCACCCATGGATAAAATAAACGAATTACCAGAAGTAGCAGAATCAGATATACCTTTTTCAAGCGAGGAAAATTAAATGAAACATCTAAAAGACAAAGACTTTGTGGAAAAATTAGTAGAACACATAAAACAAAAAGCACAAGAAGAATTTGGTTATTGTGGAATAGCAGAAGGTGACAACATGAAAATGATTAACACTGGAAACGGCAATGTGGTAATAAAAATAAAATTCGAGGAAAATTAAATGAAATACACAAATAAATTAAACTTACCAGAACCCTTGGCCTTTGCTCTTAAACATGATGATTATGATGCTGGGCATAGTGATTATACACCTTCAAGTTTATTAAGACCAGCTTACATGCAGAAATTAGAAAGTGAAAACGAACCCTCTCAAGATGTAGCTGATATGGTTTATTCTATGATGGGTAAAGCTGTTCATAGTGTAATTGAAACGGCTGGAATAGGTCATCAAAGTTTCTTTTCTGAAGAGCGCATTTATATGAAGTTCCAAAAATGGACCATCTCTATGAAATTTGACTCTCTATTCCTTGATGCAAAAAAGGGGGTTTTGGATGATTATAAAAGTTCTACGGTTTATAAATTCACAAAAGACCATAGAGGTGCAATGCAAGAGGCTCCAGATTGGGAGTTCCAACTAAATATGGGTGCTTATATTCTCCGAAAAGGTGGCTATACCACTCAGCCTATCCCGATGTCACAAGTAGCACCTGGACAACCTATTTTTTCAAAGATTCCATTTTCTCCTATTCATATAAATGAAATTAGAATTATCGGCATTCTCAAAGATTTCTATAAATCAAAAGCCAGGTATGATAAAAACTATCCTCAACACCCTATCCAGATTAGGAGCTTTAGCATCTGGCCTGATGAGAAAATAGAGGAAGAAATTGCATGGAGAGCTACAATTCGAGATGCTGCGAAAATAAAACCCATTGAAGAGGTTACACCTTGTTCCAAGGAAGATGTTTGGGCTACTGAAGATAAATGGGCCTTAATGAAAAAAGACCGTAAAAAGGCTGTTAAACTGTTTAACAGTAAAGACTCTATGTTTAATTATATGGATGAATTAGTAAAGGATTTGACTGATAAACAATCAGAAAAATATTACACAGAATTTCGTCCAGGTGAAAGAAAAAGGTGTGAGGGTTATTGCACTGTATCTGATATTTGTCCTTTTTATAAGAAATTTAAGGAGGGTAAATAATTGAATAAAGAATTATACGAGCTAAGATGCTTTGTAAGTGGGCTGGCCAATAATACAGGGTCAGACTATCCTATTAAAGCCGTTATCTCTAGAGCTAAAAACATTAGAGATAAGTTTAAAATTCTTCACCATTCAGAACTAAAGGAAGTTGGATAATGTCTCAAGTTAAGGAATATGAAAAGGAAACTGGTGAAAAAGTCTTTACAAAACAGTATAAAAATGACCGTGGGGATTCTGTTGATGTGCATAAGGTGGCTTATGTGAAGTGGCTTGAATACAAAGCTGATAAAATCAAAGAACTTGAGTCCAAGCTATTGAAAGCTAATAAAGTTTTATACGAGATAGAAATGGCCCCTCTTAAAAAGACTATGTGGGATTTGGCTTTTGGTTATAATGTAGAGCTAGAAGGCATTAAAATATTAAAATACCGTTCCAAAAAGGATGCTAAAAGTTGATTCAGGTTTTCTTTAAACAGCCTTTGATGGATAAGGTAAAACACTTCCTTTTAAAGCATCCAAAAACTAGAGATAATGACGATTATTTGATTAAACTTATTTGGTATTATTCATGCGAAAAACCCGAGATAATGACAGCAATGGACCTTCTAAAAATGGAACTTCCAAAAACAGAAAGCATCGTGAGAATGAGAAGAAAATTGCAGGAGGAAAACGAAAGCTTAAGAGGATTGAAATACCTAAAGAGAATGAAAACCGTGAAAAAAGTAAAAATGGAGCTCAAAGAAGGGGACAAAAAGTGGGTTCTTTAACTTCAATTTTGCTAGCAAAGGCTTATAAAAAATTTCCTTCTTATACCATAAGCAAATTGCAATATTGTAATAAATGGTCAGAATGTGTGACAAATGGCCGAGTTTTGTACGGTCTTTATTTCATGGCTAATGGAAGTATGCACCAGGTGTTCATAAAAAAGAGAGAATTTCACAAACAAGAGGGTCAAAATGTGTACACTAATTAGGCATGAAGTAAGAAAGGCTAGAAAAGATTATTCATGTCAAGCTAGCGAATTTTATCTCGATTGTGGGCCTGATGGACTCTCTATATCTGATTTAAGGATAATTGTAAAAGCTAGAAAAAATAATTATAAAATTAAAAAAGGTGAATTACACGATTATTGTTTTATGAAAAATCACGATAATGAAATTTATTCTTTTCGTTCAATTATTGGTATGAATGATATTTGCTTAAAATATGAAATGTACCCAGATTGTTAAAAAACTAACCAAAAAAAAGGAGTAAAAATGGATTCAAAAAACAATACAGGGAACAGTAACTCAGGGTACAGGAACTCAGGGAACTGGAACTCAGGGTACAGTAACTCAGGGAACAGTAACTCAGGGAGCAGGAACTCAGGGAACAGGAACTCAGGGAACTGGAACTCAGGGTACAGTAACTCAGGGTACAGTAACTCAGGAAACTGGAACTCAGGGTACAGGAACTCAGGGGACAGTAACTCAGGGAACAGTAACTCAGGAAACTGGAACTCAGGGAACTGGAACTCAGGGGACAGTAACTCAGGTTTTTTCAATTCAGACACGCCAGATAAAATCAGAGCTTTTAACAAAGATTGTGATAGAGATTTTTGGAATAATTCAGAAAAACCGAATTTTATAAGCGATATTGTTATAAACAAATGGATAACAGAATTAAACATGACAGACGAAGAGAAAAAAGAAAACCCAGATTTTCACGTAAGAGAGGGTTATTTGAAAACTATCGATTATAAGGAGGCTTGGAAAATTGCTTATAATAATTCAAGTGAAGAAGATAAACGACTTCTTTTAAAGCTACCAAATTTCGACGCAAATGTTTTTGAAGAGATTACAGGAATAAATGTGGTTGAAGAAAAAAAGGTAAAAATAATCTTAGCTGGCAGAGAGATTCTAATATCCCAAGATTCTTTCAATGAACTTAAAAAACAATTAATACAGGAGTAAAGTATGTCAGGAAGTTTGAACCGAGTCATGATTATTGGAAATGTTTGTGGTGACCCCGAAATAAGGGCTATCCCAAGTGGTGCTAAAGTAGCCAATTTCTCAGTGGCAACAAATGAAAAATATAAAACAAAAGATGGAAAACAGGTTGATAAAACCGAATTTCATAGGGTAATATTTTGGCGTGGATTAGCTGATATATGCGAAAACTATGTTAAAAAAGGCAAGCAAATCTATTTGGATGGAAAACTCACTACCAGAAAATGGACTGATAAAAATGGGGTTGAAAAATACACTACTGAAATTATTGGCGATACATTAAAACTACTTGGCAACAAAGGTGATAATACTGGCAACAGTGCTCCATCTGGACAAGAAAATAATGGCGGCCATACGTCGGAAGGTTACACACCATCATATGATGCGGAAGAAACCCCTTTTTAGTGTAAGTTAATTTCGGAAAACCCCTATTTTAGTATCCATAAAGCCCTTTTCTGTTTACTTTGTGAGCAGTGAGGGAAACTATGGATGAAAAAACACTAGAAAAGATAAATGCAATATCTTCAAGGTTGGAATCACACCTCCAAGTTGCAGAATTTGTAGATAAAAACTCTGGGGAAGAGATTCGGAGGCTTTTTAAGCAATTTCACGAACTCACCAAAAGAGTAAATGCTACTGAAACCGATATAATTCTTCTAAAAAATAACAATAACGCTAAAAAAGAAAATTTTTATTCCCTACTTAAGGTTATAACTTTAATTTGTGTAGTAATTGGAGCTATATTTACACTGATAAAAATGGGAATTTTGAATGGAGTTGGCATTAATTGATGATGATACCCTATACCAAAGAGTATTTCAAGATTTTTTTGAACTATACGGTATAAAGGTTGAATGTTTTAGTTGCGGTGAAGAGTTTATAAAAACTACCCCTTCAGAAGCTATGAAATTTGGCTTCATTATAATTGACCATACCCTGCTCGATATGTCGGGGGCCCAGTTAGTTAAATTGATAAAACCAGCCTTAGAATCAGAAATAGCCCTTATTTCTACATATGGGAATGCCTTAACCACACCAGAGAAAAAAGGCCTGGGTGTATCTGGAGATTTCAGGAAAACAGACTTGAAATCTATTCAGAATTGGTTTGAATACTTTAAAAACCAAGTTGAAAGCAAAATAATCAATTAAAACGCGGTCTATTAACAAACTATCAACAATCTATCAACATTTTAGTTGATTAAACCCCTATATTCTAATTATTTTAATAAACAAAGGATAATTCTTAATTAAAGGGAATTTACCAATGTCAAGGTATTGATGAGTTGTAATTCAAAAAACAACACCCTCAGCGGAATTTAGCCGCTTCAGACTTTGTTTTAAGGAAACAATATGAAACAATTTACAAAAAATGTAGCTGCCAAGCTATCAATTCCAATAAGAAGCACAGCCGCTCCAGGAACCTTTTTAACTGGAGAAACTGTTGCGGACACGGCTTTTTTTAATGATGGTGGCTCTT
>Ga0209976_10000493_pt1 | contig 26053 bp, 28 predicted proteins | sample SumtaG_FD_182806 | JGI IMG/M metagenome (GOLD analysis project Ga0209976, IMG submission 182806) | Deep subsurface microbial communities from Indian Ocean to uncover new lineages of life (NeLLi) - Sumatra_00157 metaG (SPAdes) (version 2) | ecosystem: Environmental > Aquatic > Marine > Oceanic >...
GATCCTCTCCTTTTTTGTTTGGCAAAAGGGGTTAAACCTGTAGAATCTGATAAAGGAAAAAAACTCTTAAAAGAAGCTGTGAAAGAACATGAAAAAAATGTGTATGTTCATGAAGGAGAGCTAGAGATTGATTATAGGGATATGGTCGATGTTGTCAGTGTTTTTACTCAAAAAAGGAAGATTCAAAGATATAATGTCCCATTTTTTGTATGGGGAGGTTGGTTAGATGCTGCTGTTTCAGATCATATCATCAAACGTTTTATGACGTATAGTAATCCTATGAGGGCAATCATCGGTGATTGGGACCATGAAAGTATGCGAAAGACTAATCCCTTCTTCTATAAAAAATATAAACTCACTCCTGATCAAAAATTACAACAGAACATTCGACTTGATTTCTTCGAGGTATGTATAAATGATAAATTTACAGAAAAGGCATTGTATTATTATACCATGGGAGAAGAAAAATGGAAACGAACAGAAATTTGGCCTCCCGCTGGACATACGATGGAAAGATTTTATTTTTCTGAAAATAATAAATTATCTCAGATTAAACCTCAAAATGAAGTAGGTGAGAATAGTTATAAAGTAGATTTTAATGTAACAACCGGGACTGGCAATCGCTGGCATGTTCATTATGACCAGAAATTAAAGATGCCAGACAGGGCTCAAATTGATAACAAATTATTAACCTTTACAAGTAATCCTTTAGAAAAAGACATGGAAATCACTGGACACGCAATTATCACGGTATATATGACTTCTACGCATGATGATGGTGCAATCTTCGCGTATTTAGAAGATGTTGATGAGAATGGCAAAGTGACTTATATTACTGAAGGAGAATTACGGCTTATCCATCGCAAAATCTCGACAGAGGAGCCTTCATATAAAATGACAGTCCCATATCATACATTTAAGCAGAAAGATTCGGAACCTGTAGTACCAGGGGAACTCATGGAAATTTCATTCGGATTCTTACCAACTTCTGTTTTAATCCGAAAAGGTCATAGAATCCGAGTCGCAATAGCAGGAGCAGATAAAGATACTTTTAACCGCTACCCCAAAGAAGGAGACCCTACATATATTATTAAAAGGAATAAATATCACGCATCATATATTGACATTCCTATAATTAAGAGATTATAAATCCCAAACTTTACATGAAAGAATTTAACACTTTAAAATATACACTTAAATATATTCCATGTGTATCTGCACAAATTTTTAGTCTTCTTCCTTGAAACATTTTAGCAATTGTTCTAACTTTTTTGGCACTTTCACGAAAACTTTGAGCCCATATCAGCAATGCCTTTTTAGTATCATTATTATGTTGACTTAGATATTGAGCTAAATCATCCCCTTGTTTCCAATGAACCCATAAAGAATATTCATATCGTTTGTCACTCAATACTTCATCATCTACTATAATATTATTCTGTTTATTTTTGTCTTATAATTCAATAGGATATTTAAAAATAAAAATTATTTTAAATCTTTGAGTGCTGAATTTTTATAATGTTCCTTTAATAATTCATTAATTGTATACCCAGATTCAGTATTTTTTTTTTATTTGTTAATACTTCTATAAGGTTTTAGAACCTCTTAGAAAAATTTTTTTGAATCCCAAAATCAGAACGAGGAATTTCTTGAGCAGTATTAAACATCTGGGATATTTTCTCTTCAAGGGTCATTCTCGAGACAAGATCCTTTACCCTTTCTTCAAAAGATTTAGTATAATCTAAATATAATGGTTTTTCTTCATTAGAATTATCATTAAACATAAAAGTTCACTAGGAATTTTTAATACTTAAAACATATTACCAATTAAAATTAAATGTAGATTATTTAGATTTTGATAAGCGTATTTTATACAATACAATCTACAAAACAAGGAATGGTAAACTAAAATGTCTGAAGAAATTATAAAGAGAAAATTTCCCCAATTTAAAAGTGAATTTGCTGAATTAAACGGCGTAAAACTGCATTATGTAAAATCGGGTCCTGAAGATGGAAAATTGATTGTTTTACTACATGGTTTCCCTCAATTTTGGTATATGTGGAGAGATCAGCTATTAGGCCTTTCAAAAGATTATCTTGTTGTGGCTCCAGATATGAGAGGTTATAATACATCATCCAAACCAGAAGGGATAGAACAATATCAACCCGAACATATTGTTGAGGATATTAGAGCATTGGTTGAGGAACACTTTAACCGTAAGAAGTTTATTTTAGTTGGTCATGACTGGGGCGGAGTAATTGGGTATCCTTTCGCCAATACACATCCGGAGCTTGTTGAAAAGTTAATCATCATAAATGCGCCTCATCCAAACGTCTTTGGAAGGTTAATTTCAAATAATAAGGATCAACAAACATCAAGTCAATATGTCTTGTTTTTCCGAACACAAAATGCTGAAACGTTTCTATCTGCTAATGATTTCCAAAATTTATTTGGCGTTGTGATAAACGATAAAATGGACATCGATGATGATGATCGCCAGTTATACAGAGAAGCTTGGTCTCAACCAGGAGCACTCACAGGTGGTTTAAATTATTATCGTGCTGGTGGATTGCGCCCCCCTTCACAAGGAGAAGATATATCAGAATTAGCTAGTGAAGAAATGGAGTTAAATCCCGTGATGATTAATGTTCCTACATTAGTAATTTGGGGTGAGAAAGATACCGCATTAACAGTTCATAACCTTAAAGGTTTAGATGAATTTATCCCGGATTTAACTATTAAACGTATACCTGAAGGTACACATTGGGTTATAAATGAACAACCAGATAAAGTTAATGCAATGATACGTGAATTTCTCTAACTTTTATTACTAAGATTACAAAATATCATTAAAATTAATTGAATATTAATATAAACTTTTTTTATTCTCGCTTTTCTAATAACTTTATAAGAATTCAAATTATAGGTGAAATTAGCTTTGAGTTTTCGCATTGAAAAAGACGTATTAGGTGAATTAGAGGTCCCTGAGAATGTTTATTGGGGAATAAATACTCAAAGGGCTATAAAGAACTTCCAGATAAGTGGAATAAAGTTTCCTAAGATTTTTATTACTTCACTAGCTGAATTAAAAAAGGCATGCCTTTTAGCTAATATGGAATTAAATTTAATTGATAAAGAGAAGGGAAATGCTATCTTAAAAGTAGTAAATGAGATACTGGATGAAAATATGCATTATAATCAATTTCCAATTGATATATTTCAGACGGGTAGTGGTACACAAACTAATATGAATATGAACGAAGTTTTAGCAAATAGAGCAAATCAGATTCTTGGATTTCCAATGGGGAAAAAAGAGCCAATTCACCCAAATGATCATGTAAATAAAAGTCAATCATCCAATGATGTTATTCCTAGTACAATGCATGTTTCTGCATTACATATGAACCAACAACTCCTCCCAACTTTAGAAAGACTTGTAGAATCCTTGGAAGCTAAAATAGAAGAGTATAAAGATATTGTAAAAGTAGGGAGGACGCATCTACAAGACGCTGTACCCATACCTTTATCTTTAGAATTCAAGGTTTATAAAAAACAAATCGAGATTAACTTAGAAAGATTAGGAAGTGCGTGTGAAGAATTATATTATATTCCAATAGGGGGGACAGCATTAGGAACAGGATTAAATGCACATGAAGATTTTGCTAGACTTGCCGTTGTTCATCTTTCCAAAATTACGGATTTACCTTTTAAGAATAATCCTATAAAAGCAGAAGGAATTGCTTCACATAATACTATTGTTAAAGTTAGTGGTAATTTACGATTGTTATCTTTGTCTCTTTTAAAAATGGCAAATGACATTCGTTGGATGGGAAGTGGACCTCGAGCAGGATTATCAGAATTAATATTACCTCAAAATGAGCCTGGTTCCTCTATAATGCCAGGCAAAGTAAACCCAACTCAATCTGAAGCTCTAATCCAAGTTTGTCTTCAAGTTTTAGGTAATGATTCTGTAATCTCTTTTGGAGAAGTATATGGTAGCATTTTAGATTTAAATGTATGTAAGCCTGTTATGATTGTGAACTTACTTGAATCATTTGATATCCTTATTGGAGGAATTAATTCATTTATTGATCATTGCTTAGTTGGTTTGAAAGCAAATGAAGATCATATTAATAGTCAACTAGAAAAAATGCTCATGACAATTACAAATCTCGCACCTATAATTGGGTATGATAAATGTTCAGAGATCGCACAAAAGGCATACAAAGAAGGAAAAACGTGTAAAAAAGTAATTAAAGAAATGGGTCTAAAAATCAATAATTTAGACGAATTATTAGATCCCAAAAAAATGGTATAATTTTAGTGATAATTTTAGTTTTCTTATAAAAAAATTGATTATACGGGAAAAGATGGAAAAAGGAGAAGTTATAGGGAAAGGAAGGGTAGCAGAAGTTATATATTGGGGGAATAACAGAGTTTTAAAACTATTCTATAAGGACTCACCTCAACATTTAATAGATTATCAATTTAAAGCAGATACTTTAATAAGGAAAACTTTTTCTAATTGTCCTAAGGCTTTTGAGATAATTAAAGAAAACGGTAGAATTGGTATTGTTTACGAATATATCGAAGGTATAATCTTACGTGACTCCATGGGGAAAAAAATAAAAAGTGTCGGTCAAGCTCTTAGAATGTTGGCAGAAGTCCATGCTAATTTGCATAAGCATGAAATAAAGAATATTCCTTCTCAAGATAACATTTTTAAACTAGCAATCAATCAAACAAAACTATTGAATGATGATCAGAAAAAAGAAATTATTACATACATAGAGAAGTTACCTGATGGTAATACCATCTGTCATGGAGATCTTCATCCTGAAAACGTCATCATCTCAAAAGACGGATTGTATGTAATTGATTGGTCTAATGTATACTCAGGTAATCCAATTGGAGATGTTGCCAGAACTTATTACATATTGAAATACGGATTGGCACCCATTGACGAAAGAATTCTTAAAAAGAACTTTATAATTCGATTCTTTTTCAAAAAACTCAAATCTCTTGTGGCAAAAACATATATCAAGCATTATATGAAGTTAACCGACACTTCTTTAAAAGAGATTAAAAAATGGGACCTTGCCATATTTACCGCGCGTCTTCGGGATCCAGTACCTTTAGAATATGATAATTTATTAAAAATGATAACTAAAATACTTAAGCGTCATAAATAAAGAAGCTTAAGAATAAAAAATCTAATTCTTCTTCTTCTTCTTCTTCTTTTTTTTCTTTTTCCCTTTTGGTGTCGGCTCTGGCGTTATATCTACATCAACTTCTGCAATTATAAAGGCAAGGTGAACGGGAACAGAGCTAGCTAAACTTGGATCAAAGTAAGTAGTAAACTTGATATCTTTAATTTTACAATTCTTATCGCTTCCATTTAGCATAATCAAATTTCTATTTACTTTACGAGTGAACTTAGAAGGATCCTTAAAAGTTCCACCTACTGCATAAACTTGGTCTAATCTCACAATATTCTTTGTAATTGGTACTTTTTCCATAACACTCAATCTATCTTTTATTTATTTAATAATAATTTGAGTTTATAATTACTATCATAAATTTGTTTTAGGAAAACAAAATTTCTTAACAATGAAAGGAGATATCTTAATCTCAGATTGGGTAAGATAATTTAAATCTCTTGTTGAAGTAAATCTAAAAATATAGATTGGAGAGTAAGACTGCCACTACCAGTAAAAAATTTAAAAAATAGAATTAGAGCTAATTTATTAATTGTTTAAAATGGCCAATTATCCTTAATTTGTTTTGAAAACGACTTAAATTACAAATAATTCCATTTAAACCATTTCCATCATGGAATAATGGTTTTGTAAATCTCAATTTAACTATTCCAGAATCTCCTGGATTTAATTTATCTCCTTCAATTATTTTTAAAGGAGTACTTTTAATTTCAACTATACCATGATATTCCATTAAATCCCCAGGGATAATAGCTCCACCTTTAGGTTTATAGAATTTGTTAATGTAAACTTTAGCTGTTACTTCTTCCTCTCCTTTAAAGATACCTTGAGTTGTAATAAGATTATCTCTACTAATATCATCCGGAGAAACATTACCCTTTAACGCTAATCCAACTCTATCTCCTTTATAAGCATTTTTAAAAATTCTATCAAACTTTTGGATACTTCTTATAATCACTTTTTTTATTGTTCCGTTATTCCCCGTTAATTCCAACATTTGGTTTGAATGTATTGTTCCTTTTCTAACAGTTCCTAATATAACCGTACCAATGCCCTTTACTGAAAATACATGATCTATTAAAACTTTTGCATAGGCAGATGTTTTTAAATCGCTATTAGGTTTTTCAGTGCCTAACTCTACAATTTTCTTCTTTAATGAGTTATACTCTTCTTTTTGTCTTATTTCAACAATTTCGATTCCTTGAAGAGAGGTATTATTTAATACTGTATCGATCTTTTTTCTAATATCTTGTAACTTCCATTCTGTTTTAGAAGTAATCCCAGAAATTACAATCAATGGTTTAGATTTGGATTTTTTATGGAGTAAATCCATCCCCACTAACATTTCTCCTACAGAAGCATTTAAACCAATCTCTATGTCTATTATTAAAATATGGATATCAGTTAATATTAACGTTTGTAGAAACGGTTTAAGTTTTTCAGGATACTCAATTGGAGTTAAAGCGGTAAATACATATCCTAGCTGAGCATCTAACCTGTTATAGAATTGTATATCTGAACTTGTTCCTGGGGCACCTAAAGCTTGCCCTAATAACTTTCTCTGTTCGAAGTTATCCCCAAAAATTCCCACTAAAAACGATTGTTCTTTTCCTTCACTCATTTAATAATTTTAACTAATTACAGAACAAAAGTTTTTCGTTTTCAAAATATTAAATAAAGGGAAAAAAAAATTTGATTATGGATTTTGTTTTTGATTCTTCATAGCAAGACCCATTTTTCGCCATGATTGCCTTCCCGCTTCCCACATCTTTCCCTGAGTATTTTCACCTTTTAATTCACGACCAATCCATTTTTTTTCTGCAGGAACTTTTTTACTCATCCCCACAAAAGAAGTAGCTCCAACCATGGAATCGTCTTCAACGGTTACTGATATCATTAATACTGATCGGATACCTATAACCGTATTATTCTTGATAGTAGCACCGTGGACGATTGCACCAAAACCTATTAAATTATTATCACCAATCGTAGTTTTAAAACCTTCTGCGGTGTTTATAATACAGGCGTCTTGAAAAACATTCCGAGCTCCAATCTCAATACTAGCAAAATCTCCACGTATTATTACACCTTGATAAACAACATTTTCATGACCAATTGAAACATCCCCTACGATCCAGGCTGATTCAGAGATCCAACTTGATGGGTCAATTTTTGGAGTTTTTACCTCTCCCTTAACTTCAATTGAAATTATTGGCATTTTTAATTCACGATTTTTTTTAGTTTTAAATATCATTAAAATTCTATGTATTATAAAGTTAAAGTTAGTCCTCTGCCAACATTCTTTAGGCTATCTAATTGTAAATGTTTAAAAGTATATTTTTAGACTAGTAAATTACAAACTAGTTTGTTGGAACTTTTATGTCTCTAAATGTAGTAAAGATATTTAAACTCAATTTTGATGGGACTTTTGATGAAATTGCATATGAGAATATCAAAGAAGTCTTCACAATTGTTAATATTTTAGCAATTTACGTTAGTGCTAAAAAAATAATGTATGTATGGATAGGTAGTAATGCTACTCAAGCTTTAAAGAATCATATCTCTAATATTAGAGTTCTAGTGAAGGAGGAATTCCCTGATTTTCGTATTATGCGGAATTTTACATTTGAAATGAGAGATGAACCATTTGATTTCTTTAAAAATTTGAACTTTAATAAGGAAGATCTGTATAAATCAATCGACTACCAAGAGAAAGTAATGCTACCTACACTCAAAAAGATAGATCACTTAAAGAAAACTACGGTTAAATTAATCGATTCAGAAGAATATAGCAATGCAATCAAGAATGCTGGAGAAATTATTAAACTAGCTGAAGAAATAAAAGATGATGCATTACAGACTGAACAAAAAGGATTAATAACGGAATTAACGAAAAAGAGTACAAATAAGACAATAATTGATAAAATTATAGAAGAAGCACTAGAAGTAGATAAGGAATTTTCTAAATTAATAACAGCTGGTGAATATTTAAAGGCACATGCAATCGTAGAAGAATTTGAGAAAAAAAATAGTACCACTTATGATTTATCTGTTATAAAATCAGCTAAAGAATTAATTTCTAAGGAAAAAAAAATTTGGAAAAAAGAACAAGAACGATTGGTTAAAGAACTAACTAAATTAGAAAATGACTTATTTTTAGCTATTAAGAACCTTAAGATTGAAAATGCAATTAAAATAATGGAAAGAGGAAAATCCCTTTTTCCAAACCTTATTAATGATGAAATCAAAAAGAAATGGGAACAATTTGAGCAAGAACTTCAAATAGCAAAACAAAAAGCTGAACTTGTAAAAAAAATTGATGATTTCATTAAAAAAAGTGAGGAGATGAAAGTAAACTATCAATTTAACGCTATAAAAAAAGAAATAGCTACCCTCCTAGAAAATGTTCAAAAACTGAATATTCCTGATTATCAAAAAAAATTAGAAGAACTAAACTCAAACATAATTTCAACAGAAGAAGAATACGATAAAACAAATAAAGAGATAGAATCATTAGAAAATGATATTAAAATTGCTCAAGAAGAAGGTCATTTAGATAAAGTTTTAAAATATTGCGAACAAATAATTCAGCTTGCTAAAAAGAATAAAAAATCAGATTTAGTTGAAAAATATTCGCATCTCCAAGAACAAGCAGAAAAATCAATTGAAGAAAGAAAATTATTTGAAGAAAAACAGAAAAAATTAGAATTAGAGTTGAAACAACTGGAAGGTGAATTTAGTTCTTCACTAAAAGTTATGGATTTACCCAAATTAGAGAAGATTATCGAAAAATCAAAATTGTCGTTAATCGAACTTGTAGATGAAGAAATCAAGAAAAATTGGGTTATTCTAGACAACAAACACAATTCTGCTAAGAAACTAATTGAAGATGTAGAAAAGTTAGGGGAAAAAGGATTAGGCGCAATAGAGGATAGATCCTATAGGGATTCATTAGAAATTTATGAAAGGATAATTGAACACATTAAAATTTATAATGAATAAAATTTGAGAAAAAGGGGTATATTTTGTCTGAAGAGAAAACAGAACAGTTAGAAGAAAAAGAAGAAAAGCGAAAAATAAAAGTTATTTCGGAAATTGACGACAAGACTGCTATTCAAGGACAAATGTTTATGAAAGGGCAACTTAAAGAAGCATTGGATCTAGCTTATCAAATAATTGATTTAGCAAAAACAGAAGACTTAAATTCGTTTATAAGAGAACAAGAAGAATTAATTGCTCGAATCAAAGGGATACAAGAGCAACGTGAGGAAAAGAAAAGAGCAAAAATTCGCCTTGAATTGGTATCTGAATTGTTGAAGGTAGAAAAGGAATATAACATTGCTCTTAAAGCAGGAGACTTTAGTAAGGTCGAACAATTTATCAGAGAAGCTAAGAAAATCCTCTTCCAATCAGATAATGAAAAGTTAAAAATTAGATGGGTAAATTTTGAGAAAGATTATTTAGACAAAAGAGCAAGAAAAGAAATTGCGGAAGACATTACAAAACTAATACAGGAAAGCCCAGAATTAAGGAAGCAATTCTTATTTGAAGATTTAAAGTTAAGATTAACCTATTTAATGCAACAAGTCCAAGAAAAAGAATTAACTGAATATATGGATAAATTAGAAGAAATAAGAACTGAAACAATTGCTGCTGAAGACTTCTTTAGAGAGGTAAAGAATAATATTGAAGAATTAAAAGAGATGATCTCTACTCAAAAAAGCAATAAAGAATACGAAAAAGCTATATCTAACTGTGAAAGCCTTATTCAGCAAGCAACGTCAATTAAATTTTCTAAAGAAGTCGAAGAATTTTCACAATTATTAATCCAACTTAGGGAAGATCTTAAGTTTGAAGAATTAAAAAAGTCAATCTTAGATCTAAACAATCAAGGTTTAGACTTGTTGAAAAAAGGAGAAATACAAAATTCACTTAAAAAATATGAATCAATAAGAGATTCTTTGAAAAATTGGATATAGATTTCTTTTTTCTTTAATCCAATTTACCATAATAAACCTCAGTATCATATTCAAGTCTTACTTTCCCTTTTCGTTCATATTCTTTAAAAATCGTATACATGTCTTCAAGCATAGTTTCATATTTAGGTTCTCCCTCTAAAGGAATATAAGAAACAGAAAGCAATCGACCTTTTAATCCTTCAAAATCTAAATCTTGATAATTGTAAAACACTTTCCTTTGCAATTTCCTTTGAAATTGATCAATTTTTTTCTCATTTTTTCTCACTTCCTTATAATCTGTACCATATTTTATAATAAATTTCTCATACTGGCTTGAGAATTCTTTCCCTGTCTTTATTCTATTATTCCATATAATTACAACAGATCCATTAGGTTTGAGTATTCTTTTGAATTCCTTTTTAGTGTATTCAACATCGAACCAATGAAAAGCTTGGGCTGCTGTTGCTAAATCTATACTTTTATTTTTCAGGTTTGTTTTCTCAGCTGAGCCATCAATACTTGTAAAATTAGGATATTTTTGTAAATTTCTTTCAGCTCCTTTCCTCATATTATTATTGGGTTCTACTCCATAAACAGTATTCCCATTTTTCAAGAATAATTCACTTAAAATCCCCGTTCCTGACCCAATATCCGCAACTACAGAATCTTTTTTTAAAAGCTTCTTTTCCATCATAAAATCAATTATTTTTGATGGATAATTTGGTCGATATTTAATATAATTCTCTACTCTTGAAGAAAAGCGTTTTTTCGGATCTACTAAATATCTTTTAGCACCCATATCTTAATTCAAAATGTAATCAGATTTTTTTATAATTCTAATAATTTTATATATTTGAGGAACTTTTTGGTTTATATTTTACCATTACAAGAATCATTATCCACATGAGATAAAGAGTGACTATTCCCGTTATCCATCCCGTCGGTCCTCCTTCTGTCAGAAAATCGAGAGCTATAGCGAGAATTGGTATCGTAGAAAATCCTAAACCCAATAAAACCATTATTAACATCATTATAATTTTTCCAAAAAACATCCAAAAGAATGTTTTCTTGACATCATATTTTACCATTCCTAAAGGCAGCATTAGGAGAGATTCAGGAAGCGGAGATATGCCAAATATTAATATTATTAAGGGAATTAATCTTGGTTTTTTCAGAATAATTTGACTCCAACGATTCTGTAATTCAGGGTCATCTTTACTTAAAACATGCTCTGTACCTCTTCCAATGTAATAATCTATAATATCTCCTATCGTGTTTGACAATGCAGAGAAAAACACTAAACCTATTATGAGAATCCAAGCAAAAGTATATGTTTCAATCCACGCAACCGTAAATAACGCAACAGGTAGCATGTAAGGGATGGGAATGGGAATAAGTGCTCCAATAAAACATAATAGCATTACAAAACCGATTGCAGTCCAATAATCTACTGATCCCAAAGCATCTAAGTCAAAAAATCGTCCTAGATCGAAATATTCACCAAATGTTGGAAAGAGCACACATAAAATTGTTAGAATAATGATTACAGCCAAAAATACTATGAGAAAAATATTTGTTTTCGAATTATCTTTTTCGTTGTTTTTCATTCTTCTTCATTAATCTTTGAATTAATTATACATTCTATAAACTCATTTGATATTTATTCTTTTTCGATTCCATACTAAAATCCACTTAAAGTAAAATAATTCATTTATTAAAAAATAAGATAAAAATTGAAAAAAATTAATAATTTAATCTGCGTGTTTTAGTTTGATGTAAGGAAGTTTCCCTCCAGCTCGAAGAATTTCAATCTCAATTTGACTCAACGAGTGATTTAATGGGATTTCTATTCCTTTGGATAAGTTCATTAACGTTACATTTCCCGTTTTTAAAGTCGTTAAGTCAATTTCGAATTTATCTCCCAAGTCAATTTTACTATAATCTTCCTTATTTTGAAATGTTAGAGGTACAATTCCAAAATTAACAAGATTAGCGAGATGAATGCGAGCAAACGATTTTACAATTACTGCTTTTAATCCGAGGTACTTTGGGGCAATTGCAGCGTGTTCTCTACTTGATCCTTGACCATAGTTTTCACCACCTACTATAAATCCACCAATTTTCTCCAAAGATCTTTCTGGAAATGTTTCATCGATAACATTAAAAACAAACTTTGAAATTTCGGGGATATTGCTTCTTAGTGGAAGTATTTTGGCGCCCGCCGGCATTATATGATCAGTTGTAATATCGTCTTCTACCTTAAGAAGTACTTCTCCTTCCAATTTATCAGGTAAAGGATTAAACTCGGGTAAAGGTTTAATATTTGGCCCACGAACGATTTCAACTGACTCCGATATGTCTTTTGGGGGAATTATCATGTTATCGTTTACGATAAATTTTATCGGCATTTCAATTGTAGGAAATTCTCCAAAAGTTCTTGGATCTGTAATTTTTCCAGTTAGAGCTGACACAGCAGCCGTCTCGGGACTTACCAAATACGCTTGAGCACTTTTAGTTCCCGATCTGCCAAGGAAATTTCTGTTAAATGTTCTTAGTGTAATTGCATTGCTTTTTGGAGCTAAACCCATTCCAATACAAGGTCCACACGCATTTTCAAGAATACGCGCTCCAGCTTCTATTAAATATGTCATTTCACCTGATTTAACCATGTGATTTACCACTTGACGAGAACCAGGAGAAACTGTCAGAACCGTATGCTCGTTAATAGTTTTCCCTTTAAGTATGTTTGCAGCAATTTTAAGATCTCTTAGCGATGAATTTGTGCAACTTCCAATGCACACTTGGTCCACCTTTAAACCCTCAACTTCCTTGACAGTTTTGACATTTCCTGGACTATGAGGTAAAGCTATTAAAGGTTCTAGCTCGTTTAAGTCAATTTCTATTTTCTCGTCATAAACTGCGTCACTATCCGGCATTAAATTGACCCACTGATCTCCTCTTTCTTGAGCGTCTAAAAAATCTTTTGTTATCTCGTCAGATGGAAAGATTGAGGTAGTTGCTCCCGTTTCCGTACCCATATTTGTAATAGTTCCCCTTTCGGGAACAGATAAAGTATTTATGCCTGGGCCTGTATACTCTAATACCTTATTTACTGCGCCTTTTACTCCAATTCGCCGTAAAACCTCAAGGATAACGTCTTTTGCAGAAACAAAATCTGGAAGTTTCCCAGTAAGATATACATTGACTACTTTTGGCATTTTCAAGCGGAATGCTTCACCAGCCATTGCCGCAGCAACATCCAAACCTCCAGCGCCTATAGCAATCATCCCTACACCTCCACCAGTAGGAGTATGACTATCACTTCCTAACAAGGTCTTTCCTGGCCTTGCAAATCGTTCGAGATGAAGTTGATGGCAAATCCCATTACCGGGACGAGAAAGATACAAACCATATTTTGCGGCTATACTCTGAAGATATCGATGGTCGTCTGGATTTTTAAAGTCACTCTGCAAGGTGTTATGATCTACGTAACTTACAGACAGTTCTGTTTGAACCCGTGAAATGCCTATAGCTTCAAATTGCAAGTACGCCATAGTTCAGTATGATCTATGAAACATAAATTATATTCCTGTAGCGTCTTGCGTCAATGTTTGGTCAATTTTTATCGCAATATCAGTACCTTTTTCTAACATTCCTTCAACTAAATGTTGTTCTAATATTTTTTCAGTTAAGGTTTTTCCCATTATACATAACCTTCTATTCTTTGGTTGTTAGCTAAAATTCAAGAAATCATTATTTTAGTATATCTAGATACAAAGTATAATTATAATAAATTTTTACTAAAAAATATAATAAGTCTATAAGTTGTAGTGTTAACCGTTTTATGAGATTGATTACATAACCAATAATTTATAACATTTGAATTATTAACAAAAATATTAAATATACCAAACTACTTATCAAAATTGATGTATTATGTCTGAGGAAGAGATTAGAAGTCAGATCTCCGCGAAGGAGGATGACGTCACAAGGATTGAAGAAGAGGCTTCTAAAAAAGATGGGTCTGCAGAGAAAGAAATTGAAGATGAATTTGATCCTAAAATTGCCGAAGTTAATGCGAAATTAGGAGAAGAAGAAAAACTTAGAGATGAAGCGATTGAAAAGGCAGCAGAATGGGCAGACAAAAAGAAAGAGAAAATTGCTGCAGCTAAAAGTGAAAGTAAAGCACTCTCAAAATTAAAAAGCGATAAAGAAAAAGCTTTAAATGACAAGTTAAAATCTATTGAATCTGAAAAGAAAAATAAGATTAAGGATATTCAAAAAGAAATTAAATCTTTAAAAAAACAACTAGTCAATTTAGAAAAAGAAAAAGCTAAAGCAGCAGAATTAGAAGAGTAAAAAATTTAATTTTCCTGCATTTTTTTTATTTTTTTGATATAGTATATTCCGGAAAACAGAGAATTAAAGGCCGAATTCAAAGTAAGAGAAAGATTAATAAAAACGATAAGATAAACTCATCCTAGTATGGAACAAAATGTTCAAAGATTAAGTGGAAGATTTTGACCCTGCTCATTAACCGTATCTTTGAATATTTCTGAGTGTATTCTAATTTCGTCATACAACCAATTTAGCAGTCGCATCTTTGAATTATATATTTCAACTTCCTCTTCAAAAAGTTCCATATCATAATTACCTTCAATATTCATTACAATCCATAAGATTAAATTGAATATATTTATCTGAGTAATATCTACGTAATATCCTTAAGAATTAGCAATGGTGAATGAAATTTTATGAATTTTGAATATTATACTATTTTTTCCGTAGATACTTTGTTTTTATGTCTTCAAGCTCATAAATGATATTTTCTATTGGATCACCATTTATTACAATATGTAATTTATCAATTAATTCTTCAGGAAATGACTCTATTCTAGCAATATTCTTCTTAAATTCTTTAAACTCGTCTGAAACAGAATATTGTGTCGAACTTCTTTTGAAATCTAATTCTTTTGAGGCAACATCTACAAATGCTTGAATCATTTCATTGAAAGCATCATCTTCAAAGTTATTGATTTCATAATTTAACTCGTAAATCATATGGTCATATTTTTTATTAATAGTTTGGATTTCTTCTTCCCTTTTAACATTAATTTCATCAATTTTTGGCTTTAATGCCTTCTTTGATATTTCTAGATCTTCAAGTTTTGACTTTAATTGGTTGATCATATTACTCTTTAATAAAAGACACTATTTAAAGAATTAGTTGAATTTCCTAGGAAATTAGAGTTTAATTTGAGATCTAGTTTTTACTATTTGGGTTATATAAAAACAAAAATTATATTTTTAATATTCTCTACCTTTAAAAAATTCACTCAAACAAACCAGAAAATTCAATTAAAGGATGTTCCACTCCTTGGTTTCTACTATGGGACTTATTTGTTAATAAGAGTTTTAAGAAAAACATTTATTAGTTCAAAAAGAAATTTAAGTTACATTTAAGAAAAGATTTTCTAGTCAAAATATATTTTAGAGGTGGTTTAAATAGTATATACACAAGCTCCTCATCTAACTGATAAGGAAATAGATGATTTTTTGAAAGAAGCTCCGACAGCAATAATATGCAGTATTAATGAAGATGGTACCATACATGGAGTTCCTGTTTGGTTTAAGTATGAAAGTAGACAAATTATTATAATGACTCCAGAAAAGAGTCGAAAAGCTAGAAATATTGCTAAAAATAACAATGTCACTTTGATCATTTATGTACATGATCCAGCCATTAGGGGCGTTATAGTCTATGGTAAAGGTGAAGTAAATCTCAAAGCATGGGATCCAGAGGCTATTAGTATGCTTGAGAAATACATGTCAAGAGAAGAGACCGAAAAGTGGTGGCAAATTCTTAATGAACACGCGAAATGGGTGAAAATTACAGTTAAACCAGAGAGGATGGCATCTTTTGATTACACCAAAGATGAGGTTTGGAAAGAAATGACAAATAAAATGGGATGGGAGGAGTAAGTAATAAAATTTTAAATATTATGGAATAATCGAAATCACTCTCTCTTTTTGTATTATTGGATCTTTGTCATAGTTGAAAAAACAAACTTTGTTGTTAGTATTCAATTGTTCTTCTAATACTTTACGCAAATCAGGAGTTTTTTGTATGAGGATTATTAATTGCTTCTCATTTTGAACTTCTTCGGTCTCAAGTACTATTGGAAGATCCTCTTTTGTAAGTTCTAACCATTTTTGAGAAGGAAGCATTATAGTTTTTTTATTATAAGACGACTTATTAATTCATCTAACCCAGATCCTGTTCATAAAATCCTATCTAAATTTTAATAAACTTAATTAAATTTAAATTTAGAATGGGCTTATATCTTTATCAAGAAGCAAAGTAAAATTTCTATAGATCAAGGCATGAAAGGTGTTGTAAAGAAAAGATAACTATATTGGTGAAAAAAAACCGTTGGAGAAATACAAAAAGTTAAAAGAACTATCCAGTGCCGAACTACTTAGAAATGAAGGTAAATTTGTAGAAGCTCTCGAAATTATTAAAAGAATAGAAAAAGAGGAAGACCTCACACCTCAAGATCAACTTTCCATTCATGTCCTCAAGTGTACTCTCTTAAATAAGTTAGGGTTCTATGAGGATGCCCTCAGACTAGCCAAAAAAACTTACAAGGAAGCTGATAAATTGGGAAATCTTCCTAAATTAATTGATGTGTCTATTGAAATGGCTGAGGCTTTGATGTTTTTATTAAGATTTAACGAAAGCCTTGAAGTAATTGCGAAATGCGAAAAAATTTATAATAATATCTCCGTAGAAACTCCAATTGAACGCAAAAGGGTAGAATCTTCCATCGCTCTAATAAAAGGTTATATTATGGTGGATAATTTTATGGAAAATAGGGATTCGGAGCGTAGTCTTGAAATTCTTAAAAACGGATTAGCACTGCAAAAAAACCTAGGTAATAAGCATGAAATTTCACGATTTTATCAATTTATTGGGTTTAATTACTCTGTTAAAGGTGATTGGGATCTTGCTCTTTCCTACTGGGAGAAAGCTCTTGCACTTGAAGAAAATGGTTTTAACCTGCAGCTTACATGGCTTTTTTATTTTTTAGGAACTTATTATGATTATAAAATGGAATGGGATCAAGCCTTCAACTACTTTAACCAGGGTTTAGTGCTTGCTAAGAAACTTGATAGTTATAAATTACCAATTGCTTGGTTTTCAATAGAGATTGGCGCAATTTATCATATAAAAGGTAATTTTGATCAAGCTTCAATATTTATGAAGCAGGGTCTGGCATTATATAGGCAGATTGGTAATAATGATCTTATTCTTGTTAGACCTTTTCTGAACGCTTCTATAACACTAGCTATTAGTAAAAACGAGATTAAACAAGCAGAGAAATATCTACTAGAGATAAAAGAAATTTACGATCGGACAAAAAATAAGAAGGTTGATCTAATATTTCGTCAAAATAAGGCTTTAATATTGAAAGCTAGTCCTCGATTCCGGAATAAGATTAAAGCTGAAGAGATTTTAAAACAACTCCTCAAGGAAGAAGCTGATACATATGGTTTTGAAATGGTGAATCTAATTAATATCTGCGATTTACAACTCGTTGAATTACGAGTAACAAATGAATCAGAAGTACTGGAAGAGATCAAACCATATATCTCAAGACTATTAAATATTGCCGAAAAAACAAATTCATATTGGTTTTTATGCGAAACTCACCTAATTCGAGCAAAACTATCACTTCTGACCTTTAATATAAAGAAGACTCAGCGGTTTTTGACTCAAGCTAAACAAATAGCTGAAAGGTTTGGTTTAAATCAGCTAGCTCTGAAAATCACCAACGAAAACGAGAATTTACTCAAAAAATTGGATTTATGGAAAAACCTAAAGGAAATAGACGCACCAATGAATGATCGTCTTGAATTAGCTCGTTTGGGTGAGCATGTTATAGGAATAGTTCAAACCCACGCTTTAAAGATTACCCAAGTTAAAGAAGAGACAGTTACAATTTCTATAGAGAAGAAAATTTGCTTAGTTTGCAGGGGTGATGTATTAAGATTCTCCTACATTTGTGAATGCGGTGCGATTTATTGCGAAAATTGTGCTCGGGCATTAGCTAATTTAGAAAATGTTTGTTGGGCTTGTGATGTTCCAATTGATTATTCAAAGCCTGTTAAACCTTATAAGGAAAAAGATGAAATAGCAATGGTTGATAAAAAACAAAGAAAAAATAAAACTTGAAATACAGAAATATGCCAGTAAAGATTGTTGTCACCAATCGAAGTTTGATTCCTATGAAATAAATTGCTTTAAATATGTTTTATAGGGATAAAATTAGTTTTAAATTATTCATTTGAATTGGGCCGGCTATTATAAAACAAAAAATTATATCTTTAGAATAATTTCAAGTATTTAAAACAATTGAAAATTCGTACTAAAACCTATGTCTAAAGTGATTAACGTCCCAGAACCAGAAGACAACATAAAATTCATCGATGTTCATTGTCACTTGCCATTTTCTCGCCCCAAAAACGACAGATTGCCCTCAAATAGAGATCAATATTTAAATTACTTCAAAATGGGCGGACAATATCTAATCACGAGCACAATTGATATTCATACATTAAATCTCACAACGAATTTTATCAAAGATTTTGATAAAAATTTCGGATTCACATGTGGGTGGGCACCTCAAACGGTAACTTATACTCCTAAAGATAAATATGATACTGAATGGAAGAAGTGGGTAGATTATGTTGAAAATCGCAATGAAGAGTTCTTAGCTATAGGAGAAATAGGGCTAGATTTTCATCATGCTAAAACAATTGAAAAAAGGAACAAACAAATCGAAGTTTTTAGAAATATTTTGGATCTAACTAAAGAATTGGATAAACCTTATGTCTTACATGTAAGAAATGCTGCTAAGCATGAATATGATAGAAAGCATCCAAAACATAGATTTAATAATAAAGATGGTGCAAATAAAGAAATTCTTACTACACTAAAAGAACTTGATATTTCTCCCCAAAAGGTGATGTGGCACTGCTTTTCGGGACCAGATGATTATGGAAGGACACTACCTAATCAAGGTTTTATGCTCTCCGTTCCTAGTTCTGCTTTTGGCTTTAATAGATGGAGAAAAGTCTCAAGTTTGACACCTTTGGATTCACTTGTTACTGAAACAGATGCATATTATCAACACCCTTTTAAAAGAGGTCCAATTAATGTCCCTTCAAATGTACGATATGCTATAGCAGCTATTGCTTATTCTCATAGGGTATCCCAAAAACTTGTAAGTGAAAAGACTATTGAGAATGCCAAGAAGTTTTTCAAATTAGATATTGTAGACTAAATATCTAATGCTATATCCACTTACTCAATACTCTTATTAGAAATATAATATTTATGTAATAAGTGAATTTTATGAAAATTCTAATTACTTATTTTTCACAGTCAGGAAATACAGAAAAAGTCGCTAAAAGCATATTCGAAGGATGCCAAGGACAAGATGTTGATATGAAACTTATCAAAGATGTAAATCCTTCAACTTTAAATGAATATGAGCTAGTATTTTTAGGTTCAGGGATCTATGCTAGCAGAGTAAATAAATCTTTAGCTGATTTAATAAAATCCTCAACTGCATTACCATCAAAAATCGCTTTCTTTTGTACACATGCCAGTTTAGACAGTTATCAAGATGGATTTAAAGCAGTTAATAGGAATTTTAAAGGTACTGATGTTAAGATTATTGGTAGTTGGGAATGTATGGGAGAGAATATAGGCATTCCTGAAACAGCGCGCCAGTCTATGTTAGATAGATTACCACCAGAACAACGTAAACAGGCAGAAGAACACCAAGAAAGGCTAAAAGGTCGTCCAAATGAGGAAGATCTTGATAATGCCAAGATATTTGCTCAATCTTTAATCCTAAAAGTATAGTTTAAATTTATTTATTTTTTTTTCCTTTGAGTTAATCAACCTATGGTTGAAATTGATATGTGTTATTTACAATGGAAAGGTAAGTTAAATCATTGCAACAAATAATAATTAAGGAAAAATTCCTCTAAACTTTATAGCTGTCGCAATTCTTTGTACAGCAATTATATATGCCGCAGTTCGGAGGTTTATATCTCTAGATTTATGTATTTTATAGACTTCTTCAAATGCTTCTATAATTATTCTTTTTAACTCTTTATTTATACGTTCCAAGTCCCAGAAATAAGCACGAATATCTTGAACATACTCAAAATAAGAAACACATACTCCCCCAGAGTTTGCGAGAATATCTGGGATCACTTGAATTCCCTTTATAAATAGGATTTTATCTGCTTCAGGTGTTGTTGGTCCATTTGCACCTTCTAGAACAATCTTACATTTAATTTCATCGGCATTTTCTTTTGTTATTTGATTTTCTAAAGCTGCTGGGATTAATATATCGCATTCGGTAATAAGGAGATCCTTATTAGAAACCAAGCTGTATCTCTCATCTTTGTAATCTTTCAAATATTTACCCTTACGAACCCATTCTAATAATTTGTCAATATCCAAGCCTTCTTTATAATATATTCCACTAGAAATATCCGATACTGCCAAAATTTTACAACCTCTATCATATAATAGATTTGCAATCCAACCACCTACATTTCCAAAACCTTGAACAATAATTGTTTGTGATTCTAATTTTATATTTAATTTCTCACACATTGCTTCGATAACAAAGTATAAACCTCTCCCTGTTGCGGAGTTTCTTCCGACTGAACCACCAATTTCTATTGGTTTACCCGTTACGACTCCGGGTACAGCCCTCCCCTTGTTCATACTGTAAGTGTCCATAATCCAAGCCATGATCTGTGCATTTGTATTAACATCTGGAGCGGGTATATCGATATCTGGTCCAATAATGTTAATGATCTCGGATGTATATCTTCTGGTAAGTTTTTCTAATTCCTTATTTGATAATTCTCTTGGATTCACACAAACTCCTCCTTTAGCACCACCTAGTGGTAATTTTAAGAGGCTGCATTTCCATGTCATCCAAGTAGCTAAAGCACTTACTTCATCAAGATTCACATTTGGAGCAAATCTTATACCTCCCTTACCAGGGCCACGAATTGTTGAATGTTGAACTCTAAATCCTTCAAATATTTGAAGAGAACCATCATCCATCATTATTGGAACAGAAACAATTAGTGCTCTCTCAATGCTCTTAAGATATCGTGTTATATTAGGATCTAATCCCATCTCTTTTGCAACAATATCAATTTGCTTTTTTGCGACTTCAAAAGGATTTAATTCCAAACTTTTTCACCTGATATGTGTTTTTTGTCATTATGGAAATAGTCCCCTTAATTCATGTGCTTTTGATAATCTTTCTGCTCCAATAACATATGCAGCAGTTCTATAACTTATATCTATTTTGCTAGATAAATTTAGGATGGCCTCAAAGGCTTTAAGTAGAATTCTTTTCATCTCTCTGTTAACTCTTTCAAGATTCCAAAAATATGAATGTAAATCTTGAATATATTCAAAATATGATACACATAAGCCACCTGCGTTAGCAAGAATATCTGGGATTACAGTAATTCCTTTTTCATTTAAAATCTCGTCTGCTTGAGAGGTTGTGGGACTGTTTGCTCCTTCTAGTAAAATTTCACAGTTAACATTATCAGCATTCCTACTAAAAATCTGATTTTCTGTTGCAGCAGTAATTAGTATATTGCATTCAGTGCTTAATAATTCCTCATTCGTTATGACTTTCATATTACTCCCTTCGTAATCCTTTAAAGTGCTACCTTTTTGTTTCCAACTGATTAGCTTATTGATATTTAAACCTTTATCAGAATGAATTCCACCTTCTGAATCTGTGATAGCAATTATTTTACAACCTACACTACTTAAAATTTGAGCGACTACACTCCCAACTTTTCCGAAGCCTTGAATAGCAATTTTACTAGATGATAAACTGAAATTTTGTCTTTCGCATAAGGTTTCAAGAATATAAAACATTCCTGTCCCAGGTGCCTCGGTACGTCCGACAGTCCCCCCAATCTCAATAGGTTTTCCCGTCACAACACCTGGAGAAGGTCTACCTTTATTCATTGAATAAGTATCCATAATCCAGGCCATCTCTTGCTCTCCAGTATTCATATCAGGAGCTAAAATGTTAATATCTTCTCCAATCATGGGTAAGATTTCAGACGTATATCTTCTTGTGAGTTTTCTTAATTCATTTATCGATAACTTTTTTTTATCAACACGAACTCCACCTTTAGAACCACCTAATGGTAATTCTAACAAACTAGATTTAAAAGTCATCAGGAAAGCTAATGCCTGAATTTCATCAAGAGTTACATCTGGGGAATATCTCAAACCTCCTTTACCAGGTCCGCGCAATGTTGAATGGTGAACTATGTAACCCTCAAAAATCTGAAGAGATCCATCATCCATATTAACAGGTATAGAAACTATTAAACTACGTTCCACTTTCTTTAGATACTTGAGAGTATTTGCATCTAAATCAATCACATTCGCGGCAATATCGAGTTTTTTTTTTGCACTTTCAAAGGGATTAATATCTATCAATTTTAATCACATACAAATAACTGTATTTAAGGTGATCTAGTTAATTTACTTTATAAGATATATTTTTTTGAAAATTGGAATTTTTTAAAGTATTGTATAATGATTATAATTTCGTTTATATCACAATTAGGTCACTAGTTTCAAATTAATATATTTTTTTTAACAAAAGAGTAGGAATTATAGTTTTTAAAGTAAATAGATTCAGTTTTAACTAATGAAACAATTTTATTATTTAAACAATATTTAATCAAATTTTTATTTGAAATTAAGAAATTAAATTTTTCTACAACCAATTTTTTCCAGATTTAGAGGTTAAAACAAGATGGGATCAAAAGTAAAACAGAGATTACTATTATCAATATATTACATTAGCCCGGTTATTGTATCAATAATTTATTGGTTTGAAGAACAAGTTGAAGAACCAATGAATGACATATTCACTAGTTTAAGCCATCACGCTGGTAGTATATTTGGAATTTTCTCGTTTGTTTGGATGTGTTTCAATATCATCATGATGCTAAGAATAAAATTGGTTGAAAAAAATTTTGAATTGGCTGGTTTAATTAAATTTCACATAATCATGTCAACTATAGCCCTGATTTTTGTATTTGCACACTATCCCTTATTACGATTTGCGACAGCCGCGTGGGCACAAACCCAGCGTATTCAAATAACTACAGGAAACATTGGGATGCTTTTTTTTCTTTTTTTGATGTTTATTGCTTTTATCTTCATGACCAACCAACTGATAAAATATAAAATTATAGGGAAATTAAGAACAGCTGTTTTTAAAAAAAAAATCAAATACAACATTAATAAAATTCTTCATAATCTAACCATTATAGCTGTGTTTGTTTCACTCATTCATATTTTGGTTTCGGATACTGCTCCAAGTCCATTTCTTATGCGTTGGGTATACATTTTCCTCTTTGGGATTACACTTATTGGCTGGGTTTATCACAAGTTAATCAGAAAGTTTCTATCTGCATCAGATCCATTTATTTATCGGAAAGCTTCTTGGGATATCTCGGTGGAAGAGGTCACGGCAGAGAAGAGTAATGAATTAACATTGAAATTGCTTGAAAATAATCCCTCACTTTATCCTTGTTTTCAATGCGGAGTATGCGCAGAATCTTGTCCTGTTGCACAAGTTTCAGAAGGTCGTTATAATCCCAGGAGATTAATTCTAAATGTTTTATTAGGATTTGAAAAGCAAATATTTGGTCAAGAAAATGTTTTTCAGATTTGGGGATGTACTTTATGTGATATGTGCGATGAAGTGTGCCCTCAGAAGATAAAACCTACAGAGATTATTATTACTCTGAAAAATATGAGTGCTGAGAGAGGAGAAGCACCTCCCTATTATTATGCTCAAATAGAAAGAATCTTAGAATGCGGAAAAACAATCCCGACACAACCTGCTATTGAACGTAGGCGTGAGGAATTAAATTTACCTGCTATTCTGGAACCTGATGTAGATGAGATAAAAAAATTACTTAGTTCCCAAAACCTCTCAAGTAAACTTTCTACAATAAAATAAATTATTTTATTCTTACATTATCTTTCTCTTTTAATATTTAGAGATTTATAAGACAATATTGAACAAATTGTAAGGGATCATTAGCACAACCGCCTGTATCTAAACCACCCAATTGATCTAAGATCTTTTGTGGAATTAAGTTATCTGCTAACCATAGGTCCTTTAGATTCATTAGAGATTCTAAACCTTTAATATGAATTATACGGTTCTGACCTAAATCAAGCGTTTCTAGTTTTGTTAGTGGTTCCAATCCTTTAATTTCCCCAATGCTATTTTCTGAAAGGAAAAGGTTTTCTAGTTTAGTTAAGTTATACAAACCTCGAATTTGATTTATCTTATTTTGTTTTAAATTTAATATCTTTAATTCTTTGCAATTATCTAAACCTCTAATTTCTGAAATCTGATTTGAATTTAACCACAGTGTTTCTAAATTCTCAAGTGCTTCAAGGTTTTCTATTTTTTTGATTGAAGTATTATTTATATAAAGACTTTTTAAGTTCTTCAAATTTTCTAAGCCTTGGATATGTGTTATTTGGTTTCCCGCAATGTTTAAAACTTCCAAATTTTCTTGATTTTCTAGATTTTCAAGTTTCTTTATTTGATTCCCAGCAACCCATAAAACCTCAAGGTTCTTAAGGTTATCAAGTCCTTTTATTTTAGAGATATTATTCCAAGATATATCTAATCTTTGAAGAGATTCCAAGTTTTCAAAACCTTCTAAATCTTCAATTTGATTTCCTCGAAGATATAATTCTTTTAGATTTGTTAAATTCTCAAGTCCTTTTATATTCTTTATATTATTACTTATTAAATGCAAAATCTGAAGATTCTGTAAATTATCTAATCCTTTTACTTCAATTATCTTATTACTACCTAAATTCAAAATTTCTAAATCAAGTAAGTTATCTAAACCTCTTATTACGGCTATTTCATTAGAACTAAGCTCAAGATTTGTTAATCCTTTAAGTTTGTCTAATCCTACGATTTCTTCGATATCCTTGATTTCTAAAAGGCCCAAATCAAGAAATCCGTCTTTACTTTCAAATTTGGTACCCGCTAGTTCTACAGATTTCATCAAAATCACTTAGTTTTATGTGGTGAGGTTGTATTAATTAGTATTATCTTTATTCAGATATAAAATAATTATACAATATTTTTAATTTATTCATTTTCATTTTAAAAAACTTATCTAATCTATAACCTCCATTTAAATTCTTTCTATTTCATAAGAAGAACTTTTTAAAATCCTCTTTAAGATATTTAGGGTATGAATGCAATAGTTTGTAAAGAATGTGGATTTTCATATCAAAATAAAGAACCAGGCAAACATTTTTGTCCTAATTGCTCAAAAGAGATGAAATTTCTCAAATTTGAAGCTTTTTGTGGAGCAAAACCAAATGAACTTCATGAGATAAATTAAATAATAACTCTTATTTATTTTTATTATATGTTTTTGTTTTACGCTGTTTGTAAGGAATGTGGTTTTAGCTTTAAGAATAAAAAACCGGGCAATTACTTTTGTCCTAATTGTAATAAAGAAAAGAGATTTTTAAAACTAGAATTATTTGATGGATCAAAACCATCAGAAATTCATGAAAATGATTAAAAGTTAAAATTTTAAGTTTCCTTACTTTTATTCTCTTTATGACAAGAGCACTATATATGGATGATTCCTATCTTAAAAATTGGAATGCCAAGGTCACCAGTGTTAAAGATGGAAAGTTTATTGTCCTAAATAATACTGCCTTTTATCCTAGA
>Ga0209976_10000494_pt1 | contig 26021 bp, 23 predicted proteins | sample SumtaG_FD_182806 | JGI IMG/M metagenome (GOLD analysis project Ga0209976, IMG submission 182806) | Deep subsurface microbial communities from Indian Ocean to uncover new lineages of life (NeLLi) - Sumatra_00157 metaG (SPAdes) (version 2) | ecosystem: Environmental > Aquatic > Marine > Oceanic >...
AGGGGGTGAGGGGGTGAGGGGGCGAAGGGGCGAAGGGGCGAGGGGGCGATAACCGCTTTTAATTATGGAATCGTAAATAGTTGAAAGGGAAAGTAAAAAAATTTGAGGGATAAAAGTGCTTAAATTTTTCTCCCACTCCCCCGCTCTCCCACTCTCCCTCTCCTATGTAACCACAGAGATGATCGGCTAAAAGAGAGGAACTCCCGTCATCTCTTCCGGCTGCTTTAATCCCATAATCTTTAAAATCGTAGGTGCCACATCAGCCAGGCAGCCTTCTCTTAAAGGGTGGTTTTCCGGAGTGAAGCCGGGACCAGCCAGGACCAGGGGAACGCGCCTCGTCGTGTGGGCGGTGTGCGGCGTTCCTTCGGGATCCACCATCGATTCCGCGTTCCCGTGGTCCGCGGTGATAAGGAGCACCCCACCTAATTCGAGCACCACATCCGACACCCGGCCAATGCATTCATCCACCTTCTCGACGGCTGTTACCGCCGCCTCGTAGACTCCAGTGTGCCCCACCATGTCCGGGTTGGCATAGTTCACCAGAACGAAATCATGGGCTCTGGAGTAGAGGTGGTCCAGGAGCTTTTCGGTCACTCCTTCGGCGCTCATCTGGGGTTTGAGATCGTAGGTGGGCACATCCTGCGGTGACGGTACAAGGCAGCGATCCTCTCCCGGGAAGACCCTCTCCTCGCCCCCGTTAAAAAAAAAGGTCACGTGGGCGTATTTCTCTGTTTCGGCGATCCTGAGCTGGGTTAAACCATTTTCGCTGATCACCTCACCGAGGATCCCCGTAAGCTGCTGCGGCGAGAAAATTACCGGATATGGGAAATTCTCATCGTACCGGGAAAGGCAGACGTAGGTCGATAGAGCGACATATTTAATTCTTTTAAAATTCTCGAATTCCCGGTCATTGATCGCACGACTGATCTCTCGGGCACGGTCACCCCGAAAGTTCATGAACACCACGCCGTCGCCATCACCAAAGGCCCCGATTGGACGACCGCCATCGCAAATAACGGTGGGCTGGATAAACTCGTCGGTCTCCCCTCGCTCGTAAGCCTTCCGGACAGCCATTTCCCCAGACACGGCCTCAAGCCCCTGGCCTTGGACGACAGCATTATAGCCTCTTTCGACCCGATCCCACCTGTTGTCCCTGTCCATGGGATAGAAACGACCGGCGACCGAAGCCAACCTGGCCCCGTTCAGGGTATCCAGGTGCCGCTGGATCTCCTGGATGTAGCCGAGGCCGGAATTGGGGGGTGTATCGCGGCCGTCCATGAACGCATGGATAAATATACAGGGCACCTCATTTAACGAGGCCATGGTAGCCAACGCTTTTATCTGATCAATGTGGCTATGGACTCCGCCGTCAGACATGAGACCCATGATGTGCAGACGTCCCGACGCTTCCTTCACGGTTTTGAACGCATCAAAGAGCACCGGATTTTCAAAGAACTCCCCTGACTGTATGGCCTTGTTGATCCTTGTGAAATCCTGGTAAACGACACGCCCGGCACCAATATTAAGATGTCCGACCTCTGAGTTGCCGATCTGGTTGTCGGGGAGTCCCACGTCCTGCCCCGCCGCCCCGAGGGTTGTGGTCGGATAGAGAGCGGCCAATCGATCCATGGCCGGTGTTCTGGCCCCGGCGATTGCGTCTCTGCCCTCCCCGGTAGAAACTCCCCAACCGTCGAGAACCATTAGTACAGTCGGGGTTTTTTCACCTTTCATTAATTAACTCCTGTTGATGTAAAAAAACCCCGACTCAAGACACGGGGAAGGGGGGACGGGGCGAAACGGAGAGAAGTGCACGAAAGTGCCATCATGAAACGGAGAAACGGAGACGGGGGGAATCGGAGAAAAAACGCTCAATACTTTTTTTATTTACCGCAATGGTTTTCTTCCCCGGCTCCCCGTTTCCCCGATTCTCCGGTTCGTCGCCATCAGGCGACATGAAGCGGCTTTCAGCCGCTTCACTCCTCGCTCTCATACTGCGGGCTCGCGGCGGGCACCGCGGCAGGTTCAGTGAGGCCCGGGAGCGTAAATCTGTTCCAGAGACCGCACGATTCACATCGGGCCGCCCATCCGTCGACCGTGTGACGGCAGTTACCGCAGATGAACCGGGGATGTAAACCATCCGAAAGATCCACGTACCGGCCGAACTCCTCGATGGCTTCCTCATACCTCTCTCTCCGGGCGCTCATCTCGCCGAGCAGGGCATGCAGCAGGGGTGATTCATAACCGGTGGATTCCACCTTTTTAAGGGCCATGTAACCGTCGTCCACCATCTCGAGGCGCAAACAGATTTTTCCGTAGAAAAGATTGAGGAACACATCATCCGGTGAGCTATCCAGAAGACTGCGGAAAGTCTCGATGAGCTTGCGGGGATTTTCTCTCTTGATCAGTTTTTCCTCCATGACCTGGAGGAATACCGGGTTCTGGTGTCGGCTGTACCCCTCCATCAGGACCTTCAACCCCTCATCCACCTTGCCGGACCGGATGCGGGCCTCGCCGAGGGCAACGGTAGCCGCGACAAAATCCGGCGCCTCCTTAAGAATATCCCTGAGGATCTTGACCGCCTTTTCCGTATCATCAGCCTCCAGGTAACCGGCCGCCACCTGGTAACGAAGACCTATAAGGTGCGCCTGGGACTCCGGTTCCTTGTTGGTCGCCTTGTTGAATTTGCGCTGAGTCTCCACCGCATCTTCCCAGTCGCCCTGCTGCTCCTGAATATCCCGTAGGGCGATCAGGGCTGTCCGGTTCGAATCGTCCTTGGCGATGATCTTGTTCAGTACTCTCGCGGCCTCCGACAACTGGCCTACGGCAAGGTAATCGTCAACCAGGAAAAGAAGGACCCTGAGGTTCCCCGGGTGGGCCTCCAGAGCTTTCTCATGAAGCTCAAGCGCCTTCTGAAACTCCCCCAACGCGAGATAAACCGTACCCAGCCTGAAGAATGGCAAGAGGAATTCGGTATCCTTCTCGACCGCCTCCTCGAGGAGTTTGACTGCCTCGTGCATCTTGCCCGAAAGATGGGCATCCACACCGCGGTTGTACAGTTCTTCAGCCTTGGTCCGCCGCCTTTTCCTCATGCTGACCTGGAAATTGTCATAGGACTTGCGTATCCCGCGAATGGCCAAAAGAGCGAATACAATGGCCGCTCCTAAACCGATAGACAGGAGGACAAGGCCAACGACGGGAAGTTCCATCATCTTACCCTGCCAGACGGTCAGGGTGATCGTACCGTGGTTATAGAAAGCGAAGTAGGAAAATGCGACAACGACTACCAGGACGATGATCGTGGCTATTCGGCTCACTTGATCTCACCTCTCTTTTCAAGGTCTTCCTTGCACTGTGCGCAATACTTGGCTTTGGGTCTGACTTCCAGGCGACCTTCAGGGATAATTTCACCGCAGACCTGACAGATACCGTAGGTGCCCTCCTTGATCCTGTCGAGGGACTCATCGACCTCCCTGATCCGCCGATTGATCTTCTCAGTCCACGCCAGGGAATAATCGGCAGTGTAACTGGCATCGGCGAGATCCACCGAATCCATGGCCTCGACCCTGTCCTTGTTCTTTTCCCCGTTGGTGACCCTTTGCAGTTCCGCCAGGAGATCCATCCTGGACTCGAGAAGCTTCTTCTTGTATTTTCCAAGAGTCTTTTTGTCCATGAAGTCATCGTCCTCCCCAATTGGCTATTTCATGCCAGACGCCTAGCCACCGGTAACCTGGAGCTCGCTTCCCTATTCCCTATTCCCTATTCCCTCATTTATGATACGGCTCTCCCCTTATAATGGTGAAAGCCCTGTACACCTGTTCCAGCAGCAGCAGCCTTGCCATCTGGTGAGGGAGGGTGATGGCTCCCAGGGAGATAGTCTGATCTGAATCGGCCAGAGCGGACCCGGCAAGCCCGTGGGGGCCGCCGATGATAAAGCTGATCAGGCCCACCGAATTGAGCATTGCTTTTTCAAACCACGCAGCCAGATCCTCCGAGGACATAGTCCGGCCCTTTCTGTCCAGAGCCACCTTCAGATCAGCTTTATGATGCTCCTTCATCAATCTGCTATACGCGACTTCGAGATCCTGTTCGCTGCCTGATATTTCCTTGGCGGCATCGCGGACCCGGATCGGAACATAATATCCTATTCGCCGAGTGTATTCCTCCACAGCCTCCTTGAAGTAAGGCTCCCGGATTTTTCCAACCCCGAGCACCTGGATCTTCAAAGAGACTTCGTCTCCTCGACGGCCGCATCCAGATCCAACCGGGGAGCATCGAGCCAGAGCCTTTCTATATCATAATATTCTCTGACGGGCTCAAGGAAAACGTGGACGACTACCTCTCCGTAATCCAGAAGTATCCATTTGCCTTCCCTGAAACCCTCCTCACCGAGAGCCTTGATCCCAATCGCCTTGTAGGCTTGGACCACATTTTGGGCGACCGCCTGGACATGCCTGTCGGATGTACCGGTAACGATCACAAAATATTCCGCAACCGAGGATATCCCCCTGAGATCAAGGGCCAGCGGATCAAGAGCTTTCTTATCCAATGCCGCGCCAACGGCCAGACGAGCCATATCTGTTGAGTTCAAATTTTTCCTGTTCCTCCATTCACATTGTTTCGAGCCGGTAGAGATCCTTTTGCCTGATATACTGCAAAACCTCCACGGTAACAAGGTCCCCAATACTGTCGCCTTCCGAAACCGCCTTTCTGATCATGCTCGAGGAGACGTTCAGCGGCGAAACCTGCAGGGTTCTGAGGGTGGCGCCGCTGTCGTGCACATAGGTATCTCCACTTAAAGTATAGCGTTCAGACATACCTTTCGGAAGCGGGGCCATCAGGTCCACCGAATATCCTGGACGGGTCAGTACCACAAGTTGTGTCTGAGCCAGAACATCCTCTGGACGATGCCAACTGCGGATCAGGGCATAAGCGTCCCCCCCCAGGGCCATCCATATCAGTGCGCCTCCGGCGGATTCACGTACTTCCTGGACCGTGTCGAGGGTGAAGGAGGGACCCTCCCTCACCAGTTCGATATCCGAAGCCGTAAGGTCCGGGAATTTCTGGACGGCCAATTTTACCATCCGCAAGCGGTCCTCGGGCGAAGCTACGGGAGGAGCACGGTGGGGTGGCGTCGCCGCCACCATCATCAGCACCTTATCAAGTCCGAAAGCAGCTGCGAACTCCCCGGCGACACGCAGATGGCCGACATGGATGGGGTCGAAGGTGCCGCCGAAGATTCCTATTTTCATGATCAGGAGCCAGAATCCAGAATCCAGAATCCAGAAGAACGAACAAACCAACACCAGATGCAACAGCGAACTTTTTTCAAGGTCCTTAAGAGATAAACATGTAGTTTTTTTAACGTACTAAACATGTTTTCCTCCTGGATTCTGGATTCTGGATTCTGGATTCTGCCTTATCACTCGCGCAAATGCCCCTCCCCGAACACGATCCACTTTTCAGTTGTCAACTCCACCAGTCCCATGGGTCCCCGGGCGTGGAGTTTGTCGGTGGAGATACCGATCTCCGCTCCAAGACCGAACACAAAACCATCGTGAAGTCTCGAGGAAGCATTCACCATGACCGCGGCCGAGTCGACCTCTCTGATAAAGCGCTGGGCATTCGGGTGGTTCATGGTAACGATGACGTCCGTGTGAGCCGACCCGTACCGGGCAATGTGGTCCATCGCCTCGTCCATATGGGCCACGACCTTGACGTTAAGGATCCGGTCCAGGTACTCCGTGGGCCAATCCTCATCAGTAGCCTCCGTCACCCAGGGAGCTGCTTCTTTCGTATGGGGACAGCCGCGGATCTCAACCCCTTCCTTCCTGAACCTTTCAAGAAGCTCCTGGAGGAATGATCCCGCCATGTCCCGGTGCACCAGCATCGTCTCCATGGCGTTGCATGTACCCGGCCGGTTGAGCTTCGCGTTAACGCAGATATCCAAGGCTATCCCTTCATCCGCCCCACTGTCAACGTAAGTATGGCAGACTCCGTCCAGGTGTTTGATCACCGGTATGGTGGAGTTTTCCATGATCATTCTGATGAGCCCTTTTCCGCCCCTGGGGATGATCAGATCAACGTGGTCATCCAGTGTGAGAAGGGCCCGGACAGCCTCCCGGTCGGCAGTGGGTACAGCCTGGACAACCCCGGACGGGAGTCCGGCTTCAGTCACGCACTCGCTGAAGAGTTGAGCAAGTGCGTGATTGGAGTGGATCGCCTCCGACCCTCCCCTCAGGATGCAGGCGTTGCCGGATTTGAGGCATAGGGCCGCCGCGTCTATGGTCACGTTGGGCCTCGATTCGTAAATTATGCCGATGACACCGATGGGTGCCCTCATGCGTCCCACCCTGAAGCCGCTGGGTCGTGTCCAGATCCCGGTCACCTCGCCGACCGGGTCGGGCAGTGCAGCGACCTCGCCTACCGCAATGGCCATCTCCTCTATACGCTTTTCCGTCAGTTTGAGACGATCCAGCATGGCTGAGGTCAGCCCGGACTTTTCACCTGCCTTCAGATCCTTTTCGTTTTCCTCCATCAAACTGCCCGCTGATCTCCTGAGCTGCCTGGCCACGATACCGAGGGCGTCGTTCTTTTGACCGGGTGTGGCGCCGGAGAGGGAGCGTGACGCTTTTCTGGCCTTTTTGCCCATTTCGCTCATGAGTTGCTGGATGTCCATGATACCTCCTGGAATGAAACGGTGAATCGGCGAAACGGGGAATCGGGGAGAAGATCAAAAGCTCGATCCTGGTACAAATGCGGCATTGAAGATTAACGATTGGGATTATAGCAGTAGACCTTTCTCCGTTTCACCCCGTCTCCGTTTCTCCGTTTCCCGGGTCAGTCCGTTAAAACTAAATCGTCCCGGTGAATCACCTCTTCCCCCGGGCAGCTTCCGAGCACCGTTTCAATCTCCTCGCTGTGCCGGCCCATGATCATTCTTATTTGATCGGAGGAAAAACAGGTGACACCCCGCGCTATCTCCCGTCCGCTGGTATCCATGCAGCGGACCAGGGATCCAGGTTCGAAATCTCCCAGAACCTCCCTCACACCGGCCGGCAGGAGACTTTTCTTGCGCCTTTGCAACGCCTTTGCCGCACCGTCGTCGATGACCAGGGTTCCCCTCGGACGGCCGGATGAATAAGCGATCCAGTGCTTGCGTGAAGCCAATTTCTCAGCCGAAGGCAGAAAAAGAGTCCCTACGGGATCGCCGTTCAGAACCCTGGTAAGGACACCCTCCATACGACCATCAGCGATAACCGTGGGCACCCCCATGTGAGCTGTCCGTTTCGCTGCGATAACTTTCGAGGACATGCCCCCCGATCCCGCCGCCCCGGGGCCGCCGGCCATGCTGACTATGTGGCGATCTACCTCCTCCACGACCTCGACAAGTTTGCCTTCCCCGAGCCTTGGATCCCTGTCGAACAGGCCTTCCGTGTTGGTGAGAACGACCAGCAGGTCGGCGCCGGCGAGGTTTACCACCATGGATGCCAGAAAGTCGTTGTCACCGTAACGGATCTCCTCCACCGCGACGGTGTCGTTCTCATTGATGACCGGAACCGCGCTCATTTTGAGCAGAGTCTCCAATGTATTCTGGGAAAGAACGAACCGGCGGCGGTCCTCGAGGCCCTCACTCGTGAGCAGGACCTGACCCACTTGCTTACCATGACGGGCAAAGGCGGCAGCATAAGCCTGGACAAGGCGGCTCTGACCCACAGCTGCCAGGGCCTGTTTGACCTTCATGGTGCGGGGCGCCTCCTGGTATCCCATGGCCTGCATCCCCATGAGAATGGCTCCAGAGCTGACTATAATAAAGTCACGCTCGCTGTCCATGGCAGCCATTTCATCAGACAGGCGGTTTAAAAAATCCTGGTCCACACCTCCGCCGGAGGCCGCGAGGACCATGCTTCCAAGCTTGACGATAACTCTCTTCCTGCCTTCTAGGATGTGGCGTTTGTCCTCAGCCATCCGTTTGTTCCTTCAGTTTTTCGATCATTGTTGATAATTCACCTACGAGGGGTGTCAATCCCTCGCCGACAACACCGGAGATTAGCATGGGGCGTATACCTGTATCCTTTTGGAATCTCTCCAGAATATCCTCCCTTTCCTCCGGACTAATAAGATCTATTTTACTCAGTACCACGATGGAATCCTTGCGGGCAAGATCATCGGCGTACTGCCCAAGCTCCTGGCGGACTGTTTTGTAAGCGTCCACAGGATCGCCATCACCGGGAGCGAGTCCCACCAGATGCAGGATCACCGACGTTCTCTCCACGTGACGCAGGAACTGGTGACCCAGACCCACTCCCTTATGAGCCCCCTCCACAAGGCCGGGAACGTCAGCGACGACGAAGCTCCTATCGTCGTCCACCCGCACGACACCGAGGTTGGGAACAAGAGTAGTGAATGGGTAATCCGCCACCTTGGGTCGGGCCGCCGAGATACGGGAGATTAAAGTTGATTTACCGGCGTTAGGAAGTCCCACGATACCAACATCGGCAATCAGCTTCAGCTCCAGCACCAGGTCCCTTGCCTGACCGTATCGCCCTTCCTCTGCGAACCTGGGCGCACGCCTGGTTGGAGTGGCAAAATTGGAGTTTCCCCTGCCTCCCCTGCCCCCTCTTGCAGGGATGAATTCCCCCTCAGTCAGGTCAGCCAGAAGCTCCCCGGTTTGACCGTCCATGACCTGAGTTCCAGGAGGGACCCTGAGGACAATGGGCTCACCGTCCTTGCCGGTCATTTTCGACCCGCGGCCGTTGACCCCGGCGCCTGCACGGTATTCCCTTTTATAGCGGTAATCTATGAGAGTGGACAGGTGTGAGTCGGTGCGGATAAAAACATCCCCGCCTCGGCCCCCATCTCCTCCATCCGGGCCTCCGCGGGGTACATATTTTTCACGACGGAAACTGACGCAACCGTCTCCCCCCGCTCCCGATTCCACAAAAATCTTGACGCGGTCGATGAACCTCATCGCGCGCGAGGGGTTGGTTACTACTCTGCGCCGTAGACGCTGATCTGTTTGCGGGTCTTGTCCTTGCGCTCGAACTTGACGATCCCGTCCACCTTGGCAAATAGGGTGAAATCTTTGCCCAAGCCGACGTTCGCGCCCGCGTGGATACGGGTTCCACACTGGCGCACTAGGATGTTGCCTGCGCGGACAAACTCACCTGCAAATTTTTTCACGCCCCGGCGTTTGGACTTGGAATCTCTTCCGTTGTTGGAACTTCCGCCAGCTTTCTTGTGAGCCATTTTTGCCTCCAAACCACGCTTAGCGGCGTGGAATAATCACCTGACTTTGACAAGGTCGCAAAAAGTCCAGCCGGAACTTTTTGCGAATCCATCAACTTTTGATCTTGTCGATGAGGATGCCGGTGTAGTCCTGCCTGTGACCCTGTTTCCGGCGGTAGTTCTTCCTGCGTTTCATCTTGAAAACGATGATCTTGCGGTGCCGGTCCTGCTCCACCACGGTGCCCGATACAGTGGCGCCGTCTACGACCGGGTTGCCGACCTTGACGTCGGCTCCCTCACCAACGAGGAGTATGCGGTCAAAGTCCACCTTCTCCCCAACATCGGCGGGAAGCTTTTCCACCTTGATGATATCGCCCTGGTTGACGCGGTACTGTTTACCGCCGGTTTCTATAACCGCATACATGGCCTGATTCCTCCAGTTTTTATCTTATGTAAAGTCTACATTCAGTGAACAGAAATTTTTACCAGAAGGGGGAATTGTTGTCAACAAGAGGAATCAGAACTTCGATACTTAGATACCGCTCTTCCTCCTGGCTCCTGGGTACTGGGTACTGTTTTTAAGGGCGTTCCAGAGTACGGTAGATTCAAGGCCAGAGCCCCGAGGAATACCGGCTTGTCCGCCATAGCTGGTCGAAGGGCGTTAGCGAAGGCGGAGGCGTATATGCTGACATACGTTGAGGATTTCCGAAGGGTGATAACGAAGCATGCATTTGACGCACCAGGCGGCAAGTTCCTATCGGCCGTCAAGAGTGCACCAGATACGAGACCCTGGTTCGACAGGCTCACCATCCCGAGCTTTGTCGAGGGGGACTGACGAGACAACCGGTCAACGCTTCAGGCGGTAAGTTCTTATCGGCCTTCAAGAGTGCATTAGATGCGAGGCCAGAGTCCTGAGGAAACCGGAAGCGTATATGATGGCATACGGTGAGGATTTCCGAAGGGCGATAACGATGCAGATGATGCGCTATTGAAGGCCGCCCCACCCAATTATAGTCCCATGATCTGATATTGTTCCTGGTGCATGTTGTAATCTGTTTTAACGACTACTTTTTTCTTTATTTTCTTCTCCAGCGCCTCCAAGTACTCCCTCTCCTCCTCATACAGGAGATCGGCCACCTTCGGATGGACCATAAGGACGACTCTCCTCCCCTCCAGGATCGACGCTTCCCTTTTGATTTGACGGAAAATGTCGTAGACGATAGTGCGCAGGGATTTGATAAGACCCTTCCCGTCGCAGTAGGGACAGGGCTCGGTCATGATGGAGGCCAGGTTGTCTCGGGTCCTTTTGCGGGTCATCTCCACAAGGCCCAGTTCTGAAATCTGCAGGATGGTAGTCTTGGCCCGATCACCTTTGAGCGCCTCCTCAAGCGAGGAGAACACCTTTTTTCTGTTGGAGAACTTCTCCATATCGATAAAATCAATGATGATGAGCCCCCCGATGTTGCGGAGCCGGAGTTGGTAAACGACCTCCTGGACCGCCTCCATGTTGGTTTTGACGATGGTTTCCTCCAGATTCCGCCGACCCACGAACCTCCCGGTATTGACATCTATGGCGGTAAGGGCCTCTGTCTGGTCAATAACGATATACCCCCCCGATTTGAGCCAGACCTTCTTACCCAGGGCACGGTTGATCTCCATCTCCACACCGAAATGCTCAAATACGGGCTCTTCGTCCTCATAGAAAGTCAGTGCATCCTTGAGGCCAGGCATGAACTTCTTGGTGAAGTCGACCAGCTTCTTGTACTCGTCCTTGGAATCCACATAGATGGCATCGATATCCGTATTGTAAAGATCCCTGAGAATCCGGAAGGTAAGATCCAGTTCCGCGTAGAGCAGGCTGGGGGCACGGGAACGAGGCCTGCGCTTCTTGATCGTGTCCCACAGGCGCACCAGGAAGTCCATGTCCTGGCTAATCTCTCCTTCGGTGGCCCCTTCGGCCGCGGTCCTGACGATGAATCCCACACCGCCAGGTTTGAGCGCGTTCATAATGCTCCGCAGCCTCTCGCGCTCCTTGGGATCCTGGATCCGGCGGGAGACCCCCACCTTTACGAGATTGGGCATGAGCACAAGCATTCTGCCCGGTAAAGTGATGTAGGCGGTGACCCTCGCCCCTTTTGTACCTATGGGTTCCTTGGTAACCTGAACGAGAACCTCCTGTCCTTCTTTCAGAAGATCCTCGATGGCGTGACCCGACGAAGTCATCATTGGGAACTCGTCGTCCCCGTTGATATCGTCTTCGCTGAGCATCTCGGCGTACTCCCCCATGTCCAGAACGATATCCGACGCGTGGAGGAAGGCGGCCCGCTCATGACCGATCTCTACAAAGGCCGCCTGCATTCCGGGCAGCACCCGGACAACCTTACCTTTGTATATGTTCCCTGTTACTCCGCGGTCCTTGATCCGGTCCACGGAGATTTCCGAAATCTGGCGGTTCTCCAGAAGAGCCACCCTCGTCTCGAACTCGTTGGCGTTGATAATAATATCCGATCCCATTGTGCAAACCTTTCAATCTCGAGTTAAATCTGTAAACGCGCTTGTCGCGCATAAGTTTTAATACACAGTCCACAGTTAACAGTTTACAGTAACCAGCTTCAAGGAGAACCGTTGAACCTGGTCGGGCCGTCCCATCGGAGTGGTAAAATTCACCATCCGAAAGGCGGCTGACAGAGTTCATTCTGAGATGTGTTATCCAGTTTTTCATGGGTAAAATAGATTCCCCCAAGAAGCTTTTAATCCTGCTATTAAACATCTACTGTAGTAACTTCGTAAAAAGTCTCTTCAAGCCATTTTACGAGTCCATCAAACTTATAAATAACAATTATTTCAGGTTAAGTCATTAATAAACAAACAAATTTGGAGGTTTTAATGATATGTGCCCGGAGATCAGCAGTGTTTTTCCTACTGAGTACTGAGACTGAGTCCTGAGTACTGGAATTTGGGATTAGGACTGGAAAAGACCAGTCCTAATCCCAAATTCTTGCCCACCCCGGCCGTCCTCCGGCCTTATCCTGTTGCATGGCGAAAGTAAGGTAGATACGGGTCAACCGCACGTCGGCAAGAGCGTCCTCATCGCTGCCCATGAGGGCCTGGAGCACCTCCTGGGGACGGGCGCTGCCCTTCTCACCCTTGAGCGCGAGGGAGAAGATCAGCGTCCGATTATCCGGTGATTCCATGGAAACGAGATAGTCCTTGAGATCCAGAATCCGCTCTTTTCTCTTTTTCACACGGACAACCGGAATGGTGGAGCGGCCCATGAGATCCCGGACCATGTCAGCCAATCCCTCTAACGGTTCCGGGAGAAGGGCTTCATAGGTCATGAACCTGACCCTGCCGTTAAGCGCCGGCACATCCACCGGAACCTTCCAGGAGTCAACCACCCTGACACCCGACGGCAGCCGGTCGTTGAGCTTACGCATGACCTCCTCGGAAGACCACGCCTCAGCCAGCTCAAGATCCAGCCACTCAGCCAGCGCCTCCGTACCCGTGGGCAGTGAGAGGGCAAACGTAATCCTGGGTTTGGGACTGTATCCCCCTGTAAATGAAAGTGGGATACGTGCCCGGCGGCAGGCTCTTTCAAACATGCGGGCCATCTCCAGGTGCCCGAGAAATCTCAGGTCTCCCTTTTTATTGAAAATGATCCTGATCCGTCGTACGGGCCTGTCAGCTTCCTGCATGCCCTGCTGGGAAGACAGTTGAATGTCCGGGGCTGTCTTGGCCGAGCGAAGCGACGGCAGGGCGCTTATCTGTTCGGGGGTGCAGGCCCCGCAGGTGCGGCATCCCGCCTCGCGGCAGTCTGGGGTTACCTCTCCAGCCATGCCCTTCTTATATTCAGACAGCAGAAAATCCCGGCTCACACCGCACGAAATATGGTCCCACGGCAGGATCTCTTTTACATCCCTCTCCCTTGAAGCGTACCATTGAGGGTCCAGACCCGTCTGGGTGAAGGCCTCGTTCCAGATTTTCCAGTCGAAATGCTCATCCCACCCGTCCATGGTGGCCCCGCCACGCCACGCCGCCTCGATCACCCGGGCGATTCGCCTGTCGCCCCTCGCCAGGGTGGCTTCCAGGAGAGCCTGGTCGGTCCTGCTCCAACGAACCTGTATCTTGCCTCCTTTAAGCTTTTTCTTAAGATGATCGAGTTTTCTTTTCAACTCCGGTTCCGGCTCCTGAACCACCCATTGAAAGGGCGTATGTGCCTTGGGAACGAAGGGGGATACGTTGACTGTGACCCTTGCCTTGCCGGGAGCCTCACCGGCGATAGTCCTGGCAAGTTGAACGATCCCATCGAGGTCCTCATCAGTTTCCGACGGTAGCCCTATCATGAAATAGAGTTTCACCGCCTCCCAACCGTGACCGAACACCCATCGCGCAGTCTGAAGGATCTCGTCGTCGGTAAAATCTTTGTTGATAACCTTCCGCAGACGTTCGGTACCAGCCTCCGGAGCGATTGTAAAACCGGTTCTGCGCACCCTCTGGATCTGTTTCGCGACAGAGGGCGTCAGTCCGCCGATGCGCATGGAGGGGAGAGACATGGAAACACGATCCTGACCGTAACGGTCCATAACAGCCTCAAGAACCTCATCCAGAGGACCGTAGTCCCCGATGCTGAGGCTGGTAAGGGCGATATCCTCGTACCCGGTCAGTTCCAGCGCTCCCTCCACCGCCTCCAACAGGGATCGGGCTTCCCTTTCACGGGTGGGTCGGCAGACCATCCCCGCGTGACAGAACCGGCAGCCTCTGGTGCATCCACGTGTGGCCTCTATGTTGATCCGGTCGTGAATGGGGGAAAGGAAGGGCACAATGAAGGAAGCAGCCGGCAGCGGGACATCCAGCGATCCAATGGTCGACGGCCTCACAGCGGGTTCGGCCCCTATTGATATAACCTCCTTGATAGTGCCGTCCGGCGCATAGTGGGGTTCGAAATCCCCGGGACAGTAGACTCCAGGCATCCCCTTTAAAGCTTCGATCCTCTTCGAGCGACTGACTCCCGATTCGACCTGTTCCTTGAGAACACTGAGCATTTCAATCCACTGCTCTTCCCCATCCCCGAGGTAGAAAAGATCGAAGAACTCTACCAGTGGCTCAGGGTTAAAAGCACACGGCCCACCTCCCAGGATGACAGGGTCGTTATCAGAACGGTCCCGTGCGTTAAGAGGTATGCCCGCAGCCTGCAGGATTGTCAGAATGTTCGTGTAGGTTAGTTCGGATTGCAGAGTAAAACCAAGGATATGACACTGCGCGAGAGGGGTTCTGGATTCCAATGTGGGAAGAGGAAGTTCCTTCTCACGCAGGAGCACCAGGAGATCCTCACCCGGGAGGAATACACGTTCAACCTGGACACCTTCCAGGTTATTGCCAAGGCCGTAAAGGATCTGGGTGCCGAGATGGGCCATCCCCACTTCGTAGAGATCGGGAAAAACAAGGCCCGCCCGCAGGATCACATCGGTGGGATCCTTATGGACCGAATTGATCTCCTGACCAAGATACCGGGACGGTTTTTCAACCTTACCTAGCAGAATGCCAAAAGAATCCGAGGGCATTCTGCCAGCTGAATTTTCACTATTTTCCATTCAGGTAGAAACCTCTTATGAATTCAGGGGGAACTAAATTGGTTTCCCGTCAGGTTCCGGAAATCAGTTTTTGGAAATTCAGTAGGGACCGTTTTGTTTCCTCCCTGGTGTGGTGCTCAAGGACGATAACCGGCTCAAGGCCCCTGGCCTCCATCTGATTGCACAGGGAATTGAAATCGAAGGTTCCTTCACCCACCGGCTGGTGCAGATCCTGATGGCCGTCGTTGTCGTGAAGGTGCAGTTCGAAAAGCCCATCCGAGAAAGCATCCAGCCATTCCTGGAGAGTTACCCGGGAAAAGATCAGAAAATGGCCGACATCAAGGCAAAATCCCAGTTCCTTACCGAGTTTTTCCCTCAACTGGGCGAGGTGATCGGGCCGTGTGTCGAAAACATTTTCGAGGCAGACCCGGGTGTGGACTCTGCTTGCCGCTTCGAGGAGTTCACCCCACACGCGCAGGCTGTTCTCTATCCACAGCTCCTCGCGAAAAGCGAACCGGAATTCGTCGAAACCGGGGTGAAACACGATCTGCCGCGGCCCCACTTTGTCGGCCAGTTTCATGACCTGGGAAAAGCGGAACCTTGTGACCTCCAGGACCCTAGGGTCGAAACCGCCGGGGGCGAGATCGACAAAGGGAGCGTGAAATGTGAGTTCCTTACCGTCTTCCCGCCATTTGACCATTGCGGAAATGTCGTTTTCAGCGATGGAATCAAGAAGTTCCCCCGACAGGTAGATCTCAGGGAAAAGGCCGCAACTATCCAGGAATTCGAGATTCTGGTCAAGGTCCTTCAGACTGGCCCTACCATATAGGGAGGTACAGGTCATGTGCTCTCGGTGACCACTTCCAGCTTTTGGAGATCGGCTCCTCGTCCCAGGATAACCAGTGTGTCACCCGCCTTGATCTCGGTGTTGAACGGGGGGTTGAAATCCATGGAACCCGTCGCGCCCTTAATAGCGAGGATGATAATATTATATTCCTTCCGCAATCCCGAGGTAGCCAGGGTCGTCCCGACGAGATCCGATCCGGGAGCGATGCTCATCTCCTCCAGAACGAGGTCCATCTCCTTGTTCTGGATGATGTTCTCCAGGAAATCCAGGACCGTGGGACGCATGATGGCCTGGGCTATCCTGTGGCCGCCCAGGAAATATGGCGATATCACCTTGTTGGCCCCTGCCCTGACGAGCTTTTTGATAGTCTCTTCAGCCGCGGATCTGGCCACGATACTCAGTTTCGGGTTCAGCCCACGGGCCGTCAGAACGATGAAAACGTTCTGGGCATCGTCGGTCACCACCGAGACCAGGCCCTCCGCTCTTTCTATGCCCGATGCCAGAAGTTCCTCATCACTGGTGGCGTCCGCTTTCATATAGGGATATCCGAGCCGCTCTATCTCCTCGAGAACTTCGTCGTCGTTCTCAAGCACAACCAGGGGGATACCCTTTTCCGCAAGTTCCTCGCATATGATGCGGCCCATCCGGCCAAAGCCACAGATAATATAGTGGTTTTTCAGCTTCTGGATCGACTTCATGAATCTCCTCCCGAGCGCAGCCCTGATACGGTTCTCGATCATGAGCCTGCTTGCCGTGGCGACGGCAAAACCCACTGAACCCACACCTAACAGGATAATAAGGATACTGAGAAACTTACCGGTTATGGAAAGGGGGTGTACTTCACCGTAGCCAACGGTGGAAATGGTAAGGACGGTCATGTAAAAGGCGTCCAGAAAGTCCCAGCTCTCGACGACCATGTAGCCGATGGTTCCGCCGCCGACCACCAGGACAGGCAGGGCAAGGGCGAACTTCAAGTGGATCGATGTGGAACCGTTATGGTTTCCTCCACGCAAAGGACCCCCTTCCCCCTTTCCGCCGATTCGGCCGACTGTCACATGCCCATCCGTTTAAATATCAGTCCGTGTTGGCGGCCGGGCATCCCTGACAGGACGGTTTGTTCTTTTCGGCGCCGCACGATGGGGTTTCAACCTTCGAAGGAACATCCGGCTGCGTGTAGTCGCTCTTGTACCAGCCGCTTCCCTTGAGAATGAAGTTCGTGGCAGCGATGAGACGCTCAACGGACCCGCCGCACTGCGGGCACTTCTTTAAAGGATCTTCGGTTATCCTCTGGACAACCTCAAAGTCTTCTTTGCACTTACTGCATCGATATTCGTAGGTAGGCATTGTTCTCTCCTGTTACACATTGGTGATCGGTCATCGGTGATCGGTGATCGGCTTGTCCGCCGAAGCTTTATGCGAAGGCGGATGATCGGTGAAAATAAATAACCTTTAAGTTACTTTGTCAAATCCGAGTGTGTAAAACACGGATAATATTGTTTTGAGTTTTGATCTTACTGATTACCGATTACAGATAACCGTTTACTGTTTTTTCCTGGGTACTGGGTACTGGGTACTGGGCTTCAACTTATGCACTATTCCCCACTCTGTCAACGAGGGGAACCTTTCTGGTGCAGTTTTTTCAAGTCGTCGGCAACGGAATTGGGGATATCCATGTTCCCGCGGCCGACTCCCAGGCGCGTCTCAATCATCCCCGGACCGTGAAAATCACTGCCTCCGGTGACGATGAGACCGTACTTGCGGGCCAGGGTCATATAGAACGCCGTCTCCTCCTCGGAGTGGCTATAGTAATATGCCTCGACACCAGCAAGCCCCATTGAGGCAAGACGGCCCACTAGGTCAGACAGTTCATCGTCCGTCAGCGAAAGAGTCTGGGGGTGGGCCAGCACCGGAAGACCCCCCGCAGACCGAATGCGCTCGGTGGCCACTTCCGGCGTCATTTTATCGCGGTCCGTGTAGGCGGCGGCTCCCTTGCCCAGGTAGCGATCGAAAGCGTCTTTGAATGTGGCTACGTATCCCCGGTTCACCATGGCCATGGCGATATGGGGACGTCCCATGCTCTCCCCACCAGCCAGATTGGCCACATCGTCCCATTCAAGGGGACAACCCAGTTCAGCGAGCTTGGCCAGTATGATGTGGTTTCTGTCGTCCCTGCCGCCCCGAAGCCACGACAGGGTTTCCACCAATTCGGCATCTGACGGGTCAATAAAATAACCGAGCATGTGCAAGGTGCCGGGGTCGTTCTCGGCACTGATCTCGATCCCGGGGATGAATTCAATGCCTACCCTTGCCGCCTCCTCAGATGCCTCTTCCAGACCCGAAAGTGTATCGTGATCGGTAAGGGCTATAACCTTGATGCCCATAGCCTGAGCATGACGCACCAACTCGGCCGGAGAAAATTTCCCGTCGGAGGCGGTTGAATGGGTGTGGAGATCGATCATGTGTTTTACTTCTCCGTTGCAGAATCCAGAATCCAGAATTCAGTAGCCAGAATATAAACTTACGTCATAACAAGGCGGCTACACTACCTTTCAGGAGCGGTAAAGTCAACGCCGCGCGACCGTCGGCGCTTGCTTTGTTTTTGAACTCGGAATCTATCGAAAGTCCATTGAAGATTCCGAGTTCAAAAACAAAGATGAGGAAAAGGTTCTGAATTCCAGGGTTTCCTCTGTGAACTCTGTGGCTCTGTGGTAAAAAACATCGCCGTTATGGTAACTGATCTTTAACCCGGCCCGAAGCCTTTCTCCGTGTCCGAAGCCTGTCACGCCAGCGGCGTGATGCCTCCAGTGAGTCACATCAATGAAGCAAGTGACGAACGGGTGGTGAAAAACACCGCCTTTATAGAAAATGCAAAGGCTGGATTCCGGACAATCACGACTTCGTCGCAATTTCCGGAATGACCCTCCCGCAATGAAGCCCTTCTCTGTGTCCTCTGCGTCCTCCGCGAGAGACAGCATTTATCGCTTTTATAGTAACTACGCTTTCCCAAGAATTGAGCCTTCCTCCTTTTCCTCCATGTTTCAACGTCTCCGTGGTGAAAAACACCGCTTTTGAAGGAACCGCGCACTAACCCAGAATTTAGCCTTCCTCCACGTCCTTAGCGTCCTCTGCGTTAAAAAACCATCGCCTTTATAGAAACTGCAAATGCTGGATTCCGGACAATCACGACTTCGTCGCAATTTCCGGAATGACGAACATGAATGATGTTACCTCGATACTTCGACACCTCCACACTTAGATACCGCTCTTCCCCTTTTCCCCCCTTCTCCTTTTCTGTTACATTCTCTCCATGGAGCGCCATTTCGGAAATTACATCCTCCAGGAGCGAGTCGGCATCGGGGGCATGGGGGAGGTCTTCAGGGCCACAAAGCACGGTCCTGACGGGTTCGAGGTACAAGTAGCCCTAAAGGTCATCCTTCCCCACCTCGCAAGGGAGAAATCGTTCAGAGAGAGGTTCTCCATTGAAGCCAACCTGGCAGCCTCCCTGAAACACCCCAACATAGTTCACGTCAACGGCTACGACATCATTGATGAGACTCCCTTCATCGAAATGGAATATGTACCGGGCGTCGACCTAAGAAGGGTCCTTCGGTCTCTTGATGCAGGTGAGAAACTTTCCGTGGAAGAATCTGTCGCTATCCTCTATGCCGTGGCGAGGGGCCTGGATCATGCTCACCAGCTCGGTGATGGGGAAGATGGTAAGAGGGGAGTAATTCACTGCGACCTCAACCCCCACAACATTCTCATTTCTACATTGGGAGAGATAAAGGTTGCCGATTTCGGGATCGCGCGCGCAATGCTTGGCGATACAGCCGCCAGCGCTACTCTCAGAGGTAAACTGGCCTATATGTCACCAGAGCAAATGGAAAACAGGAAACTTGATCGACGTACGGATCTTTTTTCCTTCGGCATCATCGCCTATCAGCTATTATCGGGGCACCATCCGTTCGACAGGGGGAACGAAGCGGCGACCATTGCCGCCATCGGGAAAGCTGAATATCGGCCCCTGCGCGACGCCGCTCCCGGTCTGCCCTTACCCCTCTATGAACTGGTGGACCGGCTCCTCAGTCTCACTCCGGTCCATAGACTCGACAACGCGGCCTCTGCCCTGGAGACCCTGGAACCGCTGGTTCTTCCCTCGGCTGCAAATGCCCTCGCAAAACGGGTCCGTTCCCTGGCGTCTGAGATACCCGGCACCGCTGATACCGCCCAAGCCGCTTCACTGACGGAACCGACAATGCCACGGACCAGAACATCACGCCACTGGCCATATCTGGCCATGGGAGCAGTGGGCATCGCTCTAATCGCGGGTATTTACCTTCTTCCGACAGGTCTGGAGCCAGACCGCACTACCTCCCCGAAGATCAACGCCCTTAAGCAGGCGCCCGCCTCTTACCAGCCGGCAGATCCTGGAGCACTCTCCCTCGAACGCGCCATAATCCTGCGATCCAATCCTCCGGGAGCCGATATACTGGCTGATGGGATCCCGGTCGGGATCGCGCCGGTAGTGATCCAGAGCGGCCCTGATGGCTCGACACCGAACATGGAGGCCAGGCTTTACGGGTACAGGAATAAAAGTTTCCGGATGCCCCCAGGTGTCGGTGAGCGGTTCGTTGTTACCTTGGTTCCGCTGCCCACCGGCACCGTTCGTATCAGCGCCAAACCTTGGGCCAGGGTGAGTTTCAGGGGGCGCCATGCCGGAGAGACGCCCGTGTTTATCAAGGACGTTCCCGTGGGTCAGCATACCTTTATATTGAGTTACGCCCCTCTTGGAGTCGAAAGGAGGGTTGTTAAAGATGTCACGGAGGGAATGAACACCGTGAATGTGGATATGGGAGAAGATCCGTGATTCGTGATTCGTGATTCGTAAAGACAAAACCGACACCCGTTAATGCAGTCAAGTGTGATAAACATTATTAAGGATTGAGGATTGAGAATCGAGGTTTGAAGTTACTGAATACCGATTACCGATTACTGATTACCGATAACTCCCCACAGAGAGGGGAATTTCTTGCTCCATTTAAACGATGTCAGTGTCACGTATCAGACCGACGCCGGGGATCACGAAGCACTGAACCATGTTGATCTGGCCCTGGCAAACGGATCGTCGTGTGTCGTCATCGGTCCAACCGGCTGCGGAAAATCATCCCTCCTGTACCTCATGGCCGGCCTGCTCAAACCTACCTCCGGACAGGTGATCGTGAACGGTGAACCGTTGACTTCGGTTCGCCTTTCCACAAGCCTGATCCTACAACAACACGGTCTCTTCCCATGGAAAAACGCCTTTGAAAACGCCTCCCTGGGATTGACCCTACGGGGTGTTCAAAAAGACGAAAGATTGGAGAGGATCAAGGCCCTCATGGAAGATGTCGGCATCTGGGATGTCCACGACAGCTTCCCGAGTCAGCTCTCCGGTGGACAAAGGCAGCGTGTCGCCATTGCCCGATCTCTTGCCACCGTGCCGGACCTTCTTCTCATGGACGAACCTTTTTCAGCCCTTGACTCCATGACACGGGAATCGTTGCAAATCCTGATCCTCGGCTTGTGGAGGAAATGGTTGTTCACCTTCGTGCTCGTCACCCACAGCATCGAGGAAGCAGTATTCCTTGGCAGACGGATCGTCATCCTCTCCCCCCGTCCAGGCACGCTCATTACCATACTCGACAATCCGGGAATGGGTGAGGAATCTTACCGTCAAACCGAGGTATTTCATTTAAAGTGCAGCGAAATCCGCCAAATAGTGGAAGGTTTATCGTGAGGCTCGGGAAAGGGAAAGCAGGGCCGTACATGCTGGCACTGGCGTTTCTTCTCCTGCTCTGGCAAGGAGCTACCCTCTTACTCAGGACAGAAGCTCTCCCCGGACCCGCATCCGTTATGACATCCTTTGTGGAGGAGATGAGTGGACCCCTTGCGAACCACTTCTTTATTTCCACTTACAGAGTCCTTGCAAGTCTGATCCTGGCCCTCGTCACCGCTGTTCCGATCGGGATCGCCATGGGGCGCATTAAGCTGGCAGACACACTGGCGTCACCTTTCGTTTACCTCACATACCCCGTACCCAAGATCGCCTTTCTTCCCCTGGTCTTATTAGTCTTCGGTATAGGCGACAGTTCCAAGATCTTTCTCATCTCTTTTATCCTTTTCTTCCAGATCCTGGTCACCACACGTGATGCCGCACGAGAGATTCCCAAGGAATACATTCTTTCCATGCGGAGCCTTGGAGCCAACAGGATGCAGAAAACGGTTCACCTCGTCCTGCCGGCGGTCTTGCCCAGCATTCTGACCAGCCTCAGGATCGGCATCAGTACCGCCATTGCCGTTCTCTTCTTCGTTGAATCCTTCGCCACTAATCACGGTCTTGGTTTTTTCATCCTCGACGCCTGGAGCCAGCTTGATTACGAGAGTATGTACGCGGGAATCGTCGCCATGGGGCTTCTCGGGGTGGTCCTTTACGAGGGAGTGGAGATCCTGGACCGGACACTGTGTCGATGGAATAAGATATAACAGAATCCAGGAGCCAGGAGCCAGGAGCCAGGAGCCAGGTAACCGCCTAAGTTTTGAAATCCACTGTCAAGGTAAAAGACTAATTTCAAACCAAAAACAAAGAGGCCGGCTGCGTTATGCAGCCGGCCTCCGTTTTGAAAAAGACCTTTCAGATAGAAAAATGGGGCACTTGCCTCATTTTTCTATTTTCCTTCCAGTATCGCTTCCGCCTCTTTCCTGTAGGAATCCATCACGTGGGGGATGCCGGTGACCTTGGCGCACTCCTCAGTGAGGGAGAAGATGTCCTTGCGGCCAATGACAGGCAGGCTGAACCGGCGGGCGCCAGCCATGAGCTGCTGCAGACCGACTTTTGTCTTCCTGGCAAAGGTAAACATCGCCACCGCTCCGAGGGGGATGTCCTTGAAGTCGCTTCCGTACTTCTCCTTGACCTCCTCGTAGTTGAGAAAGATCTCCTCTACGGTAGTACCGTACTTGGAGATGGTCTTGGGAAGGTTCTCGTCCTTGAGCCACTGGTCGATGTTCTTCCCGAGCATTCCAGGAATCATGAGAGCGCGACCCATGCAGACAGCCTTGAAGTAGGGTGATCCCATGGCGAGGACCTTGTATATATCCGGTTCGTGGGCGAACCCGCCGGCCATGGCCAGGTCAGGCACCCTCAGGCCCTGGGCCGTCAGTTTGTCGGCAAATTCTATAGCCAGAGACTGCAGGTAAATTGTTGGAACACCCCATTCGTTCATCATGGGCCAGGGGCTCATTCCGGTGCCGCCGGGAGCGCCATCGATGGTGAGGAGGTCGATCTTGGCTTCGGAGCACCAGCGCATTGCCATGGCCAGTTCGGTCATGGAGTAAGCGCCTGTCTTGAGGGTAACACGGGCAAAGCCGAGCTTTCGAAGCCGCTCAACTTCGGACATGAAGCCTTCCCTGGTCACGAAACCAAGCCTGGAATGCCGCTCGAACTCGGTGATGGCGCCGTCATCATAACCCATCGTAACTTCCCGGTTGTTAGGGTCGGGGGTAACGACGTAGCCGCGACGCGCAAGCTCCCTGGCGCGCTCGATCTCTTTAACCTTGATCTCGCCACCGATGCATTTGGCGCCCTGTCCCCACTTCAGCTCAATGGTGTCCAGACCGTGCTTGTCGATAACGTACTCGGCGACACCCAGCCGAGTGTCCTCGACGTTCATCTGCACAAGGATCTCACCGTACCCTTCGTGAAATTTGTTGTAGGTGTTGATACGACGATCCATTTCAGGAGAGTTCTTCACTTTTTTATCTTTGTTCAGTTCCAGTTCCGGGTCGATACCGCAGACGTTCTCGCCGCACACAAGGGTTACGCCGCTGATGGCAGCGCCCACGGCAAAATGCTCCCAGTTGACACGGGCGATATCGGTAGACCCCAGGGCACCCGTGAATACGGGAACCTTCATCTTAACCTTCTTGTCCCAGCCGTACTCGGTTTCCACATCAACATTCGGGAAGATGGCGTCGTCAGGATTGGGTTTGAGGCCGTTAGCCATACCTTCGGCGCCAACAGCGTAGCCATGGATGTTCAGATGGGAATAGTCGAGTGGGTAGTTCTTGTCGGCACCAGCCGTGATCTGCCCGAATGGACCCGGGTAGATCACTTCCCTTCCCCGGAAGGAAGATAACCAGACTTCACAACCGCCGCGGCATCCGTCAAGGCAGTCGACACACAGTCCCGACATGGGGACAACATTTTTGGCACGGTTAAAGGTGCCGGTAGCAGTACTTGCATTGGGCCGTCTCAGGTTCATTACAATACTCCTTTCTCTGGGTGCTGTTTCATTATCACCGGCAGCATTTAATACTGTCCGCTGCTGCCCGTGTCCAAGTCGTTTAATATCCGGATCAAGACCCTCCCTTACGTATGCATATGACTCAAAGGAAAAATTACAGAGTGCAATTTTCATACCACCAGCCCGCTGATTGAAGCTGGCTTGATTTCCCTTTGATTACAATAAGTTGCATGACCAACATCTTCCTTTGTGGTCTTCCTGGAACCGGGCCTGTGTATACCCAAAACACACGGGTGTATATATTATACACATACGACCACTTTGCACCCCGCCTGCTTTCTCTGTAAAGATGGCCTTCAGACTGGTCCGGCACCTTGAGCGCAACCTGGCCTAACTGCTGTTGCCATCGCCGATCATTGATTTGGGCGCTCCACACGGAGCGCGTTGATGAAATAAAAAGTGGAAAATGGAAAATGGAAAATAAATTCAAATTTCAGGTCTTGATCTTCTCCTGTATTCCCTGCCCTGAGCTTGTCGAAGGGTGCGTTCTGCTTTTCCCTCCTTGACACCGACCGACCGGTCGGTCATAATGAGGACCAGAATGCAGAATGTAGAATTGAGAACATAGAATGAAGCGTTTAATCACTGAAATTCATGGTTTGATTTTCCAGTGTTTTTATTCTGCGTTCTACATTCTACATCCTACATTCTCTACCCGAGGGCCTCATTGTGGTCGCTAAACTCATCGACAAGGATCAGAAACGCCGCAACATCGCCCGGGCCGCCATGGAGGTGTTTTCCGAGCGGGGTTTAGATGCTACATCCATGCGGTTGGTGGCCGACGCAGCCGGAGTGGGAAAGGGCACCATCTATGAGTATTTTGATTCCAAAGACGAGATGATCGCGGCAGCAATCCTCATCTGGATGGAGGACCTGATCGAAGGAGCCCGGGCTCTGAGTCAACGGATAGAGGATCCTGAGCTGCGCCTCAGGACTTTCGTCAGCGAGACCATGGCAGAATTCACAAGGGACCAGTCAGCCATTCAGACCGCTATTTCGGTGTTTCAGGTCCTACTCTCCAACCTTGACAACAGCAACCTTGACCACAGCAAATGGTTCGATCCTATCCAGTCCGCCTTCAAAGACATCTGGGGAACTATTATCCAGATCATCATGGACGGCAAAGAGAAGGGTGTATTTAACATTGAAGATCAGCGGGAGGCGGAAAAGATCGCCATTAATCTTGTGGCCTTTTTAGACGGCATCTGCCTCCACTACTATGCCACTGGCGCCCAATTCGATATTAATGGGCAGGTGGATCACTATATGAAGTATCTATTGGAAGCAAGTCTTAAGTGACGCGCGTTGCGCGTCAATTCGCTACGCGAACGAAACGGGGACTGGGAGACGGGGCGAAAGGGAGAAAAGGCCGCGATTAGTGATTAAGCAAAACGGTAATATATGATTGGGGGAAAGGTGATAATGAGATGAAAATAATGAAGGGAAGAAACAAACATCACCTGTATATTGGTTTCGCCTTAATGATTTTGATCCTCAGCTCCAGGATTTCGATGGCGGCAACCGCCGCCGAAATCCTGGAGACAGTGGATGACCTGTGGAGGGGAGAATCCAGTTTTGCGGAGATAACCATGGAGATCGTGACAGAGCACTACGAAAGGTCCATGAAACTCAAGGCATGGTCCCTCGGCAAGGAGCGATCCCTCTTCATCATCACCTACCCTCCCAAGGATCGCGGGGTGGCCACACTGAAATCCGAACAGGACATCTGGAACTACCTGCCGAGAGTCAATCGCGTTATCCGGGTCCCTACCTCAATGATGATGGCCAACTGGATGGGTAGCCATTTCACCAACGATGACCTGGTAAAGGAAAGTCGCATGTCGGAAGATTACGATTCCGAGGTCACCTTCGAGGGGAACAGGGACGGAAACAACGTCTACGAACTTACCCTTCTCCCCAAACCCGAAGCGCCCGTCGTCTGGGGTCGTATTGAGATCACCGTAATACAGGAAACTCTGATCCCCATCAGATCCTTCTACTACGACGAGGATGGTGGTCTGTCCCGGATAATGACCTTCG
>Ga0209976_10000498_pt1 | contig 25954 bp, 17 predicted proteins | sample SumtaG_FD_182806 | JGI IMG/M metagenome (GOLD analysis project Ga0209976, IMG submission 182806) | Deep subsurface microbial communities from Indian Ocean to uncover new lineages of life (NeLLi) - Sumatra_00157 metaG (SPAdes) (version 2) | ecosystem: Environmental > Aquatic > Marine > Oceanic >...
AATAAAATCCGATTATCCATATTATAACCCCTATCAATAAAAGAGTTGACGATAGTTCAAAACCAATTGACACCGGAGGAGTTTCAGTTGAATTAATAAGTAACACGGGAAATCCTACTAAAAATATAAATAAACCCTGGAAGAGATATATTTTTACATAACTCTTTGACAGTACTTTATCACCGTAACTTTTTCTAATCGCTTGATAACGAAAATCTTCGAGTTCTCCCCAATTTCTAATTGTTATATGGAAAAATAATCTGAATCCCCAAATTGATACCAATATTGTAGTGATAATTTGTCTTATAGAGAAACTTCCCATAAGAATAAAACTTGTCCAAGCTACAACAACATATCCAAGCCCATAAAAGCTATCTACAATTCCGTTATTTTTTAATGCGGTTCCAACTACAAATGCAATATTCATAAATATAAACAGTGCTAAAGCTGAAAACAAAATAATCAAAATCATAATATCACCTATAATATTGAATTTTATTTATAAGATACTTTAATAGTTCATTTATCTAATGGCACAAAATTCAAGTTCGATTATTATTCAATAAGGTTTTTTGTCCTTATCTTTACTAACTTCATGCTCTACTTCATAACTTGTTAAGTTATTAAAAACCAATAATCTATTTTACATTTTTCATTTAAATAAGTACAACCTTTATGTAATTTAAAGGTCTTCTGTCAAAAATTCGACAAAAAAAAGTAGTTGAGTTTACTAAATAAATCGATAAAAATTAAAGTCTATTTTACTATAAATTAATTAGATTAAAATAGTCGCTCGAATACATCAAATTGAGAGAGTAATTAATGGATTATTAATTTAGTTTTTAAATGGTAAGAAATACTTTTCTACTTGGGTTATTTGAATTAGAGAATAATAAAATAATTATGAATTTCGAAGATTAAGAAATGACTGATAATTCGTTTAGCTTAGTGAATTTATACCCTAAAAAGGTGATCAATTCTAAGGGTGAAAAGCATCCTTTTGATGAAAAATCAATCGCAAAAGTCTTAAATAAAGAAACTGGCCTTGATATGTCTATTGCACAACAAGTTGCCGAAGATGTTATTCGCAACATTATTGGTCTTGGGCTCGAGGAGATTACAACTAATCATATACGTGAGCTAGTTTGTGTTGATTTAACTCAAAGGGGAATGAACAAATATCGCAATTTATTTGCAAGAGCAATCAATTTGGAAAATATAAGCTTCAAATTAGATGAATCCTTTATATCTCAATACATTGGAAAACAACCAGATTGGGGGCCTCTAGGCTATATTACATACAAAAGAACTTATGCTAGACTCATAGAAAATGAAAATAGAAAGGAAGAATTTAGAGAAACTATAAGAAGAGTAGTGGAAGGCTGTTATTCTATACAAAAAGAACATTGTTTGAAGCTATCTTTACCTTGGGATTCTTCTAAAGCTCAAAAATCTGCTCAGAAAATGTTTGAAAAAATATGGAATTTTAGAATGACTCCGCCTGGTAGAGGGTTGTGGATGATGGGAACGGAATTTATTGCTCGCCATGGCTCTATGGCACTCAATAATTGTGGATTCGCCTCCACTGAAGATATCGATCTCAAATACTCTAAGGCATTTGAATTCGTGATGGATGCATTAATGCTTGGAGTTGGCGTAGGATTTGACACAAAAGGCGCGGGAAAAATCACCATTAAAGAACCCCAAGAGGGGCAATATGTTTTTCAACTTCCCGACAGTAGAGAAGGCTGGGTGGATGCCTTGAGATTAATCCTTGAAGCTTATTTCTTAGGAAAGCAAGCCCCGACCTATGATTTTTCGTTAATTAGACCTGCCGGAGAACCTATAAGAGGTTTTGGAGGAATAGCTTCCGGACCAAAGCCGTTAGAAGAGATGCTTACAGATATTCAAAGTATATTAAAGGCTCGCGTTGGTCAAAAAATTACATCTGTTGACATTTTGGATATAATGAACCATATTGGTAAATGTGTTGTGGCGGGAAATGTTCGAAGAAGCGCTGAAATTGCATTAGGAGACCCTGCTGATGTGGAATTCATCACAAGTAAGCAAGACAAAGATAAACTGTATTCACATCGTTGGGCAAGTAATAATAGCGTCTTTGCTATGAAAGGGTTGGACTATTCATTTATTGCAGATCAAATAAAAGTAAACGGAGAGCCAGGTGTTTTTTGGTTAGAGAATGCAAGAGCTTATTCTCGAATGGGATCTAAACCAGATTTTAAAGATAAAAAAGCAGCTGGTGTAAATCCATGTATAACTGGTGATACATTAATTGCCGTTGCAGATGGTCGTAATGCAGTTTCGATTAAACAATTATCTGAAGAAGGCTGTGATGTTTCAGTATATTGTAAAGATAAAAATGGAAAGACTAAGATTAGATGGATGAGAAATCCAAGGATTACTGGATACAGTCAAGAAATACACGAAGTGCTATTAGATGATGGTAGTATTATTAAATGTACTCCAAATCATAAATTTTTAATGAAAAATGGAGCTATGAAGACTGCTATTGATTTAAAATCTGGAGATAGTTTAATGATTATGCCTAAATGGCAAACAACTTGGGCAGAAATAATGAAAGAAGAGAAAAAGAAGAAAAATCATTACTGGATGTTAAACGATGGAAAGAAGAATATTTTTGAGCATACTTTAATCTATGAGGAATTGAATAAAACTAAAATCCAACCTGGATATGTAATACATCATAAAGATAAAAATAGTTTAAATAACAATCTTACTAATTTAGAATTAATATTGAAAGATCAACATGATGATCTTCATGATATTTCTGGAGATAAAAATCCAATGCGATTTTGGTATCCCAACGCAACTCCTAAAGAAAAGCAACATTATCATGATAGTATGTCAAAAGCTACAGCAAAAGAGAAAAATCCTCGCTATTCTGGTTTTTCGAATGATCAAATACATAAAGAAATGATTTCTATAATTAAAAAGACAGGAATTCCTTTAACAATCCCTTCATGGGTTGAATATTCAAGGAAACATGGATTTATTCATAATTTCAACGAATTTAGGGGATCCTTACTTAATCTTATAAAAAAAGCTAACATTGAAAGTGGTTTTGAACATTTAAAAAATCCCGCAATGATGAGAGAATACAAGAAATATTATAAACTGCTAGGTAAATGTGATTTAGAGCTTATTTTTAATAATGGCATATGGGTTAGAAAATACTGTGAGTTATGTGGAAAAGAGTTTTGCGTCAAGTATAGAGAGAGAGAGAGAGCCTATTGTTCTCATAATTGTGCTAATAAGATTAATGCCTTAAAAGCAGGTTCTGCTATGAAGAAAAAGGGAAAAATACAAAGAGAATCTGCAAGAACAAAGCTATTTGAATTATTTGCTGAATATGTATGTGATAATAATGAAATTCCGACATTAAATGAGTTTTTAATTTATATTAAACCACACGGAATAAATGATTTTCGAACCGCAGGTATATATAAAGGATATAAGTTCATTCTTGATCTAATTACTGAAAGATACAATTGTGATGGAATAACAGTTCGATCACTTCATAATGCATTTTATAGAAAAGAAATGGCTACTGCTCTAATAACAAGAGGATTATGTAGTAATCATAAAGTAGTATCAATTAAATATGTTGGTCTTGAAACTGTTTATAATGGTACGGTTGATGAATTTCATAATTATGGTATTATCTTAAATAAAATGAAAACTGCTTCAGGCAAACCTAAAATAGAAATGGTTTTTACTGCAAATTGCGGCGAACAAACGTTAGAATCCTTCGAGTTGTGCTGTCTAGTAGAAACCTTTCCTTCAAGACACGAATCTTATGAGGAATTTAAAGAGACTCTGAAATTCGCCTATCTATATTCCAAATCGGTGACTCTAGTTAATACTCACTGGAAAGAAACAAATGCAGTTATGCTTAAAAATAGAAGAATGGGTATTTCTCAAACAGGAATTATTGAGGCATTTGTAAAGCATGGGAGAAGACAGATACTTGACTGGTGCGATAAAGGATACAAATATTTACGAGAGTTGGATGAAATGTATTCAGACTGGTTATGCGTTCCAAAATCCATCAAAATCACCACTGTGAAACCCAGTGGCACAGTTAGTTTGCTTCCTGGAGTCCCTCCAGGAATTCATTATCCTCATTCTGAATTTTATATCCGTAGAATTCGAATTTCTAAAAATTCTGATTTAATAGAACCAATTCGTGCTGCAGGATATCACATAGAAGATGACTCGTACAGTCCAAATACTATCGTGGTAGAATTTCCTGTTCATGAGAAATTTTTTGATCGTTCAAAGAATATGGTATCAATATGGGAACAAGCAGAAAATGCAGCAGCTTACCAACGTTACTGGTCGGATAATCAAGTGAGCATTACTATAACTTTTCAACAAGAAGAAGCAAAAGAAATAAAACATGTTCTCGAAGCATATGAAGATAAATTAAAAAGCGCTAGCTTCTTACCGATTAAAGAACATGGCTATAAACAAGCACCATACGAAGAAATTACGAAAGAAAAATTTGAAGAAATGATTTCCAAAATCACTCCAATATTAAGTCTGGATAAGACTCAAGATCGTGCGCTAGGAGAAGTATTCTGCGATTCTGACAAATGTGAAGTTAGATTTGATTTATAGTCAAAAATCAAATTAATTTCTACTATTATCAAATAATACAATAATATAATAATCAAATATTACTATTATCACTCAGTTGATTTATTCATTAAGTAATATTGATACTTAACTATAAAAGGTGAGAGAAATATCAAGTAAAGATGTGAGTAAGGATGATATAGAAGTAGAGACTAAGACTTCTAAAAAGAATGTGTTATGCTGGGCTATGTAATTTGTTTAGTAAAGACTAAGCAGACATAAATGATCTGGCTAATACGATTTATTCCATGGTTATTGTAAGTTTAATTATTTTTCGCTACATTGTGGTCATTGGTCAATTAGAACATGGAATGACATACGGTCAAGCAAGTCTAGTTTTTGGTCTGGTTCAAGGTATCATGCAGGGCTTATTGGCCATCTGCGTACCTATACTAGGCGCTTTTAGTGATAATGCGGGAAAACGAAAGCCTTTTGTTATAAGCTTAGGCGGATTAACCATATTATTTGCCTCTTTAATTGGATTTTCCCATAATATTACTATTGTGTTAATCTTTTACATCCTTTCAAACATCGCTTATCAGTTTAGCTTGATTTTTTATGACTCTATGATTCCGTTTATTGCAAGTAAGGAAGATATTGGAAAAGTTTCTGGATTTGGAATTGCTTGGGGATATTTAGGGACGATTATTTCTCTTATTGTATTATTACCTTTGATTTTCATGTGGGGTGATGTTGTAAGTGATCCTAATCAAGGAGATTTAACCTATGGCTACACGGGGTATTGGATAACATTTATTCTGCCTATGATTCTCTTCTTAATTTTAGGAATTCCTTTTATATTTGTCCGTGAAAAACAGAGAACCGAGAAACTTCCACCAATGCGTAAAGTAATCTCTGACTCATTTAAACAGCTTAGAGCTACGTTTAAAGATATTAAAGCACATAGACCGATGTTAATTTATGTAATAGCATATTTTTTAATAGCAAATGTCGCCAATACTTTGATTCTTTATATGTTTCCCCTTATAACTGATGGGCTTATTATTGGGAATAAGGGTAAAGCTTCAGATGTTTTTGGTATTATTTTTATATTGATTGCTACCATGTCAGCTGTCATATTTACTTATTTTGTGGGAGTATTTGGAGAAAAATACGGTCCAAAAAAGGGCTTCTATTTTGTAGGGGCTTTATGGGTTATCTGTCTAATTATCGGAATAACTTTAATCTTTTCCTTGCCTTATATCGATATCGGACTTAATTTTCCTTTCATCCTCAGTATTATCATGGGGATAATAGCAGGACCCGCTTTAGGTGGAACATGGACAATTAATAGAATCATGGTTACAGAACTCGCGCCCAAGGAAAAGTTTGGCGAGTACTTCGGATTTTCGAATCTTAGTGGTAAAGTCTCGTCATCGTTTGGTCCCATAGTTGTCGGATTAATTCTCACGACCGCCGATGTTATTGGAAAATACGCTTGGGGTTGGGCATTAATCGCTGTCGGAATTATCATGGTAATTGGATTATTTATTCTGTCCTTTGTCGATGTAGAACAAGCTAATAATAAATAATTAATTAATCTTCTTTCTTTTTTTCCTTTAAATATTTTAATAAGATTTAAGCAGGCAAAATATTTACTTTATTGTTGGATTTACTTATGTTAATTTAACGTTATAAAACAATAAAGTGATTAGAATGAGATAAAATAATATAAAAATTTGAAAAATTTAGTTAACGGAATAATTTTCTTCTTCCGGTTCTTCTTCTTCATCAAAGAAGTCTACTAAAGGAATTTCAACATCAACTTGTTTATTTTTTAATCGTTTAACAAAATCTCTCGCACCATAATCATTCATCAAGAGTTCGAGTAAATTTTTGTAAAGGGCAGAGAGATTTTCACATCCTATGTCATAATAAATAGAATCCTCATCTTGAGGAATTGCTAACCCCATCACTTCATACAATCCTTTTATGGATTCCTTTATCATTTCAAAGTTTAATTCGGCCTTTTCTTTTAATTTTTTCGTGAAGTTCGATTCTATCATTTTTTTTTCTACACCTTTTTTTTAATTTTTATTTTTCCTAATTAAAAAATAGTATTTATCATATATAAATATGATCATTCTTGATGATCATAATGATCATCGATCAATAGATCTGATAATGACATTTTCAGAAAAAAAAATAGTCTTGACGTAAATCATAAAAAACAAAACGGTGACTAAAGTTTATGAGGAGAAAGTAGAAGCATGATCACCTATTTTGATCATAAATTATCAATTTGAGAAAAAAAAAGGAAAAATGACGGATTACAATCAAGTTATTTTCATATAATTTCGAAGTTATGCATTATAGAATTAAATAGTCATGGGGATTATTGTTATGTTTATAACAATAACATAACTTTGAAAAGTGATCAAATACAAACATATTTCTTGTGATAAACTATCAAATTTCATTATTTCTCAAGATATTAAAACAAAGAAAAAAAGGAATGATTATTTATTCCGCATACATTTCTTTAAGCTTACTTCTGAGGACCTTTCCAAGCGCATTCTTTGGTAAATTCTTCATGAAAAACACGCTTTTCGGTTTTTTAAAGCTTGCGATGTGCTCCTTGCAAAATTCTACAACTTCTTCTTCTGTTAATTGTTCTCCTTTTTTCAATACAACGGCAGCACATACTTTCTGAACGTAGGTGGGATCAGGCAATCCGAATGCTGCAGCTTCTTGTATTTTAGGATGCTTATATAGCACATTCTCTATCTCTTTAGGGTAGATATTTTCTCCCCCGCTTTTTATCATATGTGCTTTCCTTTCGACTATATAGAGAAAATCCTCTTCGTCAACATATCCTAAATCTGACGTATAGAGCCACCCATCACGAATGGTCTCCGCAGTTTTTTCGGGATCTTTATAATAACCTTCCATCATACTGGGTCCACTTAGAATGATCTCTCCCACTTCATTTGGAGAGCAATCCTTTCCCTCTTCATTTATAACCCTGAATTTCCAAAATTTAAAGGGTATCCCTACTGACTGTGGTTTCGAATCCATGAAGCCTTCCGGACGGTTAGTTATAACACTAGATTCAGTCATACCATAACCATCACCAATCGAAACTCCCGGGAACAAATTTTTAAGTTTTTTTAATGTCTCAAGCGGCATCCTTTCGCTTCCAGAAAACACCGCGGTTGCTGAGCTTACATCATATTTTTCAAGATTAGGCACCCGTAAAACCATGTTCCAAGCTGTAGGAGGATTTACTATAAAAGTAATTTTCTCGTTTTCAATTGTTTCAAGAAATTCGATTGGACTGAATTTTTCGAGAATAACCATAGTACCTCCCAGACCAATCATTGAGCTAGTTAAAGCAAATGCAGCTTGGTGAAAAAAAGGAAAAATTGTTAATAATCTATGATAATCATTTGCTCCACCTGAGCCATAGTGTACAACTGTCCAAAGCCATCGTCTATGTGTGTGAACAACTCCCTTAGGCCTTCCTGTTGTACCAGAAGTGTATATAATGGTGGAAATATCCCCTTCACTTACTTCGACGTTTGGTAGCAAAGTTGATTGTTTCTTTGATTTTTCCTCAAAATCTATAAAATCCTTAGGAGGATTCTCTCCCGAACAAAAAAAATCTTTTACTTTTGGTACAGATGATTGAATTTTTCTTATTATCTTTTCGAATTTATCTTCAAAAATTAATACAGTAGCATCTGAATGATCCACAACATAAGTTAGTTCAGGCGGAGCTAATCGAATATTTAAGGGGACAATTATAGCTCCTATTCTCCAGAGCGCAAATATAAGTTCTATAATTTCTGTTCGGGCGGTAAATAAGGTACCCACATGATCTCCTTTATTTACTCCAAGTTCCAATAAGGCATTAGCTTTTTGACTGACGATATTATTTAATTCACTATAGCTAATTCGTTTATCTTTAAAGACTAATGCTTCTCTATTGGGATATCTTTGGGCACTAATTTCTAATAAAAATCCAAGATTCATATCCATTGCATATATTCATCTCAAATATTTTTTTTAAGAATTTAACATTACATAATTACGTCGAGGTTAAATACATTACTCATTCTATTAGTATTTCATAAATAAATATACTGGTTTTAAAGGTTATAATAAAGAAAAGAATTATTTAAGTTGTGTATTTTTTCTTAAGTTCAGAGCGTAATATCTTCCCTATTGGATTCTTGGGAAGCGCATCAACAAAATGGACCACTTTTGGTTTTTTAAGGCTTGCGATATGTTCCTTACAAAATTCAGCAACTTCCTCATAAGTAAGCTGTTCACCCGGTTTTAGAACTACATCCGCTGCAACCATTTCACCATAAGTCTCATCAGGTAATCCAAATACAGCCGCTTCAAGGATTTTAGGATGTTGATATAGAACGGCCTCAACTTCTTTGGGATAGATGTTTTCACCCCCGCTAATAATCATGTGATGCTTTCTTTCTTTTATGTAGAGAAACCCATCTTCATCGAATCGTCCAATATCATCAGTATATAACCAGCCATCACGTAAAGCTTCAGCAGTTTTTTCTGGATTTTTGTAATATTCCTTCATAATATTTGGACCTTTGGCTATAATTTCTCCAGGCTCATTAGGTCCCACATCGTTACCATCCTTATCGATAATTCTAATTCTTATAAACGGAGTAGTTTTACCTACGGAACCCAATTTCGTGTTCATATATTCTCCTATTCGAGTGCATAGAAAACCACAGGATTCCGTTAAACCATAACTTTCAGCAATTTGAGCGTTAGGAAAAACTTTTTGAAGTTGTTTACTCGTTTCATCAGGCATCCTTTCACTTCCGGAGCCTAAACCAATAACCGAGCTTAAATCATATTTCTCAATCCCCGGAACGCGAAGTATCATTTTATATACTGTTGGGGGATTGCCCATGGTCGTAACTTTCTCTTTTTCAATAGTTTCTAGAATCTTTTTAGGATCGAACTTCTCTAATATAACTACCTTGTTTGCAGAACAGAGACTTATATATATGTTCATTATAGCACCTATATGAAAAAGGGGAAATATGGTTAAATGTACATTATAATTATCATAACCAGGGTAATTCAAAGGTAAAGCACTTGCAATTGACCCATAAGGGTTTTATGTAGAATTACGACCCCTTTAGGTTTTCCTGTGGTCCCTGAAGTATAGACAATGGTACCCATATCGTTCTCTTGAACATTTACATTCGGGTGCTGAGTAGTTTGCTTCTTAACATTTGTTTCAAAATCAATAAATTCATTAGCAGGATTGTTTCCAGAGCTAAGTAATCTCTTAACTTTAGGCAGGGAGGGTGAGATTTTTCTTATCATGTTTTCAAAATTCTCTTGAAAAATAATTGCCGAAACATCAGCATGATCAATAATGTAGATTAATTCTTCCGGAGATGCTCGAAAACTTAATGGAACGACTACAGCTCCAGCCCTCCAAATAGCTACAATTGTCTCCACGATTTCGTTACAACTTAAAAAAAGGGTTGATACATGATCTCCCTTCTTCACACCCATATCTATTAAACAATTAGCTCTCTGGTTTATTCGGTCATTTAATTGAGCATAAGTGATACGTCTATCAAGAAAAATTAATGCCTCTCTTGATGGGTACTTATGGGCGTTATTATCAATTACTTCACTAACATGTATTTCCATAGATTTAACACACCTTTGTACATTTTCATTATTTTTTTATAATCTTAATATTACTGTTAAATTGAATTTTATCCTATAAAAATATTTCAAGATATAAAAAAAATATTTTAAAAAAAAAAATTTAATTTGTAAAAAGTTTTCTTAAAGACCTTTTGCTCGTAAAGTCTCTAAACATTCACGTTTTCGATCTCCTTTTAAAGTATAGAACTTAAGCAACAAGATTAGTGCGACTAGATTTAAAATAGCGGGTATTAACGCGGCATGCATACGAATCCCAAATACGGCAGATGGAGTTTGTGAAGTCGCTCCCGGGACGTAGCCTGTCATAATATGTATTATTGCTATAATCCCACCTCCGATTAGATATCCCATTCGAAGGAAGAAGGTTCTAAGTCCAATCATTGTTGATTCTACGTGTTGTCCGGCATCGACGCACACTGAATCCATAACATCTGAGGTAATTGAAAATAATATACCACCCCATGCTGCTGAAGCTACTCCAAGTAATATATTTGCAATATAAAATCCGATTGCATCAGTCATAAACATGACTACTGCCGACATGCCAAGCATGACGATTAGTGAAAGCATCGTTACATATATATGTTCTGTTTTTTTAGCAATATACGTAAATATAAAGAGAGATGGAATGAAAGTTATCAGAAATAATAGAGTAGCTAATCCCATAATGCTAACTTCTTCTTGTATAACTTCCTTTACTACATACAATGTTGAAAGCCGCCACATTAGTCCTGCAGTATAAGATAGGGTAAACATAGACATATATATTAAAAAGTCTTTATTTTTGAATGCAATTTTGAGCAATTTAGTATAAGCTAATTTTGTTTTTTCCCTCATTTCATGAATTTTAAGATAGCGCTCTTTAATTTCATCATTTTCATATATACCGGGAATAAACGCAAATAAAGCAACGAACAAAACTAGACAAGCCACTACCGCGCCTCTAATGTATGAACTCGGGTCTCCAGTTATAATAAGATACGGAATTAAAATTCCTGAAGCAAAGATATTGCCCATCATTCCTATCAACAAAAGTACCAAACTGCCTTTTCTGCGATTCTCTGGTGTTCGAAAGACATTCGCATAACCCCCTATATAATTAGATGTAAAAATGGAAAAGAAGGTATCCCAAATGCATGTCACAATTACCATGTAGATAAATAAAGGCCACGGATTAGTCTTTGCATCGCTGACATCAAAAGGTATCAAAAAGAGGAATAAAAAGGCTACTATTTGCAGAGCACCTCCAAAAAGAATCCAAGGAGCACGTAACCCATACTTTCTAGACCATTTAGGTTTATCAGTTATTAGAAAGCCAACCAGAGGATCGTTAATCATATTCCACACTGCAAATATTACAAATGAAAGCCCCACTAACGCGGTAGCTAACCCTAACTCTACTTCGTAATAGTAGAAAACGAGGATATCATAAGCAAAGTAGATAAAACTATTCGTAAACACTCCCATAGAGTAAGACGCTGCCTTGCCCTTTGGGAATTTCGTTGTTTCAATTTCTGCACACATTTTTTATCAATTTATTTTGTTTTAAAATAATTTATAAGTTAAATTTGAATTAGCTTCGATAAATTTAAAGTCATATTTAAAGCTTTCTTATATAAGTTGAAGATATATTATTGTAAAACTAGATCCATAGCTTTACGTAAGATTCTTAACGACTTTGATAAATTTAGTAAAAAAATATAAAATTAAGAAGTAAAAAAAAAGGATTGGGTTTACTTTTCATACATTTGTTTAAGTTCTTTTCGTAATATTTTTCCAATTGGGCTTTTTGGAAGCGCATCACGAAAATAGACTTCTTTTGGTTTTTTAAAGCTCGCAAGATTTTCTGCTACAAATCCTATAATCTCTCCTGCGGTTGGGTCTTCACCTGGTTTTGGGACAATTGCGGCGCAAACTTTCTGTCCGTAAGTTTCATCGGGGAGTCCAAATACGGCAGCTTCGAGTACTTTTGGATGTTTGTATAAAACTTCCTCGATTTCTTTAGGATAAATATTTTCTCCACCACTTTTTATCATGTGGTGTTTTCTCTCAATTATATAAAGAAATCGATCCTCGTCAAATCGCCCCATGTCATCAGTGTGCAGCCACCCGTCCTTTATTGTTTCAGCGGTCTTTTCCGGCATTTTATAATATTCTTTCATAACACTAGGACCCTTGACAATGATTTCACCTATTTCACCCAGAGGTACATCATTACCATCGTCATCTACTACTCTTACTCTCATATGTGTTTGAGGAAGTCCGATAGAAAATGGTTTTGATTCAGTATATTCTGCTATTCTTGTGGATATTGCACCACTAGTCTCCGACATACCATAATTATTCGCAATCCCCGCATTAGTAAATACCTTTTCAAGTTGTCTTCTTGTCTCGTCAGGCATCACTTCGCTTCCAGAGGCTAAACCTGTTACCGAACTTAAATCATACTTTTCAATGTTGGGAGTTCTAAGTATCATTTTATATACTGTTGGAGGAGCTCCCATACCATTAATTTTTTCTCTTTCCATGGTTTCAAGCATTTCTACAGGATCAAATTTTGACATATAAACCATTGTATTTCCAACAGATATAGTAAAACATAAATTTAAAAAAGCAGAGATATGAAAAAATGGCCACATAGTCAAGCCTCTACTATAGCCTCTATAGTTAGATGTCGCCAAATTTACCACCGCCCAGACCATACGGCCATGCGTCATCACTACTCCTTTAGGCTTTCCGGTGGTACCTGAAGTATACATAATTGTTAACAGATCATCTTCTTTAAGCTCTATATTAGGGGGATCTGTGGACTGATCCTTTGCAATTTTCTCGAAATCAATATAATCTTCAGGAGGATTCTTCCCCGAACATATAAGTTTTTTTATATTTGGAACATTGGGCATAACTGTGTTTATAAGCTTCGCTAACATCTCGTGAAATACTATAGATGTTGCGTCAGAATGATCTAAAATATAAGTCAATTCGGGTGGGGCTAATCGAAAGCTCAAGGGTACGATAACAGCTCCTATACTCCACAAAGCGAGAATAGATTCAAGACTTTCCATGCAATTAGGGAACATGAGACCCACGTGGTCTTCCTTCTTTATTCCGATTTCTAAAAGCGCTCGTACTTTCTGGTTTACTTTAGCGTAAAATTCTGCATAAGTAGCTCTACCAGACTTGAAGACAAAAGCTTCTCGATGTGGATAGTTGATGTAAGTAGTTTCCAATAATTCTCTTATAGTCATTTCCATAACTTCTATTCACCTTTGATTATTTTTACAATTAATACAGTTAATGAAAATTGAAACACAATAGTAAAAGAAGTTACTACTTTTGAATGTTCATAGATAACTTTAAAACTTGAGATAAATTCCTTATCAAAAAAGTATAAGGTATTTATAATGTCTAATGAAGCGAATGTGTATAGAGAATTACAGCAACATCTTGATGAGCTGCCTATTGGATTTCCCGCCACAGAGTCAGGTATAGAAATCCGATTATTAAAACTCCTATTTACTCCGGAAGAGGCAAAAATTGCAACAAAACTGGGTTTTGCGTACGAATCATTGGAGGATATATATGAACTCGTGGACAAGAACGTAATGGCAATTGAAGAATTGGAGAAAATTTTAGATAGTTCGTTGAAAAAGGGAGCTGTTCATTCCAAAACAGAAGGTAATACGAAATATTATATTAATGCAATGTTCATGATTGGGATGTACGATATGCAATCCCACCGGACTAATATAGACGATGAGCAGTTGATAGATTTCTTAAAAACTTCCTCGCAATATTTCGATGAGGCTATGGATAATGAAATGTTTTCTTCGGGGGTACCACAATTTCGGATTGTTCCTATTGAGCAGAGTATTGCACCGATAGAAAATGCCATCACAAATTATGAACACATAAGAAGACTGATTGAAGATGTAGAAGGCGATATAGTTGTAGCTAGGTGCGTTTGCCGAAATAAAAAGGACCTTTATGGAGAACCGTGTACTCACACTGAATTACGTGAGACATGTTTCGTACTAAAAAAAGAGTTTACCCAACTATATATTGATCAAGGGTGGGGGCGTGCGGTATCCAAAGAAGAGGCTCTTGAAATTCTTCAAAAAACTGAGGAAGCTGGTTTAGTATACGAAATAGGAAACTCTCAACGACCAGGCTCGCTTTGTTGTTGTTGTGGATGTTGTTGTGGGTACTTGTCAGATCTAAAGGAGGCCCCTAATCCACTTGATTATATATCATCCAATTATCAAGCAGTGATAGATTCAGAATTGTGCATTGGATGCGAGACTTGTTTAGACCGATGTCTAATGGATGCCCTTACAATGGTTGATGAAAAATCTACTGTAGATCTAGTTCGATGTATTGGTTGTGGTTGTTGTGTTCCAACCTGTCCCGAGGATGCGATTCAACTCCAGAAAATCGACGAGGAAAAGATCCCACCCAAAGATTGGGATGAATTATATGAAACAATTGAGATGAAAAAGAAAGAACTTGCATAGTTAAATCTTTAAATTCAGTAAAAATAGAAATTTCTAATTCTTTTTTTTTAATTATATTCCTTGGTTATTAAGTATGATAAAAAAAAAGAGATATTGATTTAATAACTAATTAAATCTTATAATATGCTTAACTTAAGATTATTTAACTAATGAAGCACCATTTTTGAGAAGATTTTCGGCATCACTTACCACGGAGTTTACAATTTCAGAAACTTTGTCTACGCTGTTTATTATTCCTATACTCTGTCCTAATAGTACCGCACCTTCATTTATGTCTCCATCATATACAACCTCATATGCTTTGTTAGCTTCTCTCATTGCTTCCAAATCCATTGCTTTTTCTTCAGCAATCTTCTCTTCTTTGGAGCCGACGAGACCATGATGCAGAGAATAGTTATTTTTCCAGAGCCTAATTGGTCCAAAGGTCCCCGTAACCATAATTGTATCTTGGGCTTTAGCAGTAGGTACAACATTTTTATAGTTCTCATGAAATTCACTATCTTTTGAAGCTATAAATCGGGATCCCATTGCTACAGCACCCGCACCCATGGATAAAGCTGCAGCAAGTCCTCGACCCGTGGCAAAACCTCCACAAGCAATAATTGGTACATCGGGATATTTTTCGGCTACTTGTTGTAATAACACTAAAGTACTAACACCCTCGTATGATTGATGACCTCCGCCTTCACCACCAGTTATTACCAAACCATCCACATTTGAGGCGACGCATTTATCAGCAAGCCATAAGGCAGGGGCAACATGGAAATGTTTGATATTTGATCCGCTTTCCTTTAATTTATTCCACGTATTAGTTTTAATCACTTTTGATGATCCTGCACTCGTTAATGCATAGACGCATTGCTCTCTTAATTTGGGATTTTTCATGATAAATCGTGGAATTTTTTGACTGAGAATTTTAGCATCGATTTGTAATCTTCCCGTTCGAATATTAAACCCAAATGGTTTATCGGTATGCTCAATAACCTTTTCCATTTGCTTCATCATAGCTTTTGAAGAGTCTTCTCCATGCATGTTAGTATGGCTGAGGATTCCCAAACCACCCGCTTCAGAGACAGCAATACATAAATCTGAGGTATAAAAAGGACCCATTGCCGCTGAAAATATCGGATGCTTAATTCCAAACATTTTTGTTACATTTGTTTCTATCAATTTTTTTCACTCAATATTTAATAGTATTTTGATATTTTAGGAAATATTTAATATAATTTATAGTGTTTTAAAGAGTGAATTATATGAATAGAAGCTATAAAAATCAATAAAAAGAATAGGTAGAAAGAAAGAAGAAATTTTGAATTAAAACTATTTAATTTTATCTAAAGTGTTTTTATATCTCTCAAATTTTTGTCTGCCAAATTTTACCACTTTATCTAGCATTTCTGCTGTTTTTCCAGTTTTGTTTAGGTCCTTTGGTTCCGTTAAATAACCTTCTTCTAAGGCTTTATTGTAAATTTCTTCACCCGTTTCTGTCCTGACAATGGTAGTGGTATATCCATCAGGTGAACCTAATCCTCCAAACGATATGTCTGCATATACGTTCGCAAAATCCCGACAACCAAAGCAAGCCGGACGTACGATCCCATGTAAATCATTAAAATCAATATGAAGTTCTTTTTTGTCTTTAAGTTGTAAAATTAGATTCTCCTTAATGTTTATTTTAACAACATCATTAAATGAAAATTGGTATTTTTCTTCCAGGTTTTTTCTGCCATCTTCACCAAAAGAGAAGTTAAAATAACAGAACAGCCCTAATGTGTATTTAACTATGTGAGCTGGGAGTATTCCAAGTACTTGCATTTTTCTTATAGAATGTATTTGACACGGTGTTCCCACCACTGCCACATTCAATAAATCTGGACGAGTTTGTTTTAACTTAACATTTGTAGGTATAAATGTTGTATATTTTTCTAATCCAACTACGTGGTCAGATATATCATAATGCGAACCTGCGGCTTCCAGTAATTCATCTTCAGTGGTTGCAAAGAAAGGAATTCTACCTAAAGGGCCAATCTTTTTTGAAACAATTGCGCCATCTATTAACTTTCGCTTCAATAAACTGCTTAAAATAGCCGTTACCGCTCCCCCATCCGTTGCTTCAGCTCTAATTTTTTCAGAGGAAGCTTGTACTGCAGTGACTTTTATGTTATGGCCTATTGGAGGTTCAAAATTAAATCTTATATTTAATACATCATTTAATACACGAGTTTGTGGACAAATATAATAACAAATTCCACATTCTCGACAATTATCTTTATTTGTATATTTAGGAGGTCCTGATTTAGACATTTCAATAGCTCCTATTTCACCAGCTGAACAAAAGCTCACGCATCCACCACACTCTCCACAGAGCCCTGGCTCGTGGATTTCTTTTATTAAATCTTCAAAAGTTTTTGATATTTTCGATTCAACCAATTTTTTTTTCACACCAATTTATTTAATATTCACTCGGCATTTTTTTAAGTTCGGCAAGAGAAAATACAGGTCCATCAACACATACATATTTATTTCCAATGTTACATCTTCCACACTTTCCAACTCCGCACTTCATTCGCATTTCTAAAGAGTTTAAAATTTGGTCATCCTTAAAGTTTAGTTCTTCGAGAACTGCGATTGTTGTTTTAATCATTATTGGAGGCCCACACACTACAGCTACTGCATTATCTGCAGATGGAGCAACTTCCTTAACAATAGGTGCTACAAAACCCACTTTTTCAGTCCAACCTTCTGCTTCACGATCGATGGTTAGAACAACTTTGATATCATCTCTTTTTTTCCATTCTTCTAACACATCTTGATATAAAACTTCACCTGGGTCTCGGTTTCCATAAATAACGGTTATATCACCATAATCCTTTCTGTATTTTTCATCTAATAAATATAATACAAGGGATCGTAATGTTGAAAAAGCAAATCCTCCTCCAATTACAACAATATTTTTCCCTTTCATCTCTTCTATAGGCCAACCATTTCCACAAGGACCTCTTACACCTACCACATCTCCCTCTTCACGACTGTGAAATACCGAAGTTACCGTTCCCATTCGCTTTATAGTAAATTTAATTGTTCCTTCTTCGGTTGGAGATGAGGCAATCCCTATTGGACATTCACCTTTCCCAATTATACTAATTTCTGCAAATTGGCCGGGGATATAATTAAAATTCTTATAATCTTCTTCTTTTTGAAATTCCAATTCTATAGTTTTAATGTCGTTAGCTTTATTTTCCTTAACAACACTTTTAACTCTTGTAAGTAAAGGAATATATATATTAGGCACTTATCTTCTCCTCTTTTTTATCTTCGATTTTATTTATTTTTTCTATTATAGTTCTTAGATCATTATTTACAGGACATAGTTGAACACATCTACCGCATCCAACACATCCGATTAAATTATAGTTGGTTGGGTAATAGCTGAACTTGTGTAATATTCGGTTTCTACATCTTTCAATGCAACTATTACGGGGATTATGACCACTTGTATGAAGTGTGTATTGGCACGATTGACAAGTATCCCAGATTCGAATTCTACGACCTCGGTTATTATACTCATCAGTTTCGTCAATTACATCAAAACATGTGCACGTTGGACATAAAAAGGAACATGTTCCGCACCCTATACAAATTTCGCTAATCTCTTCCCATATGGGATGGTCAAAATTAGGATCTAAAGTTTTAGCTACATTGGAAAAGTCTAGATGAGTCTGGAATGATTCTTCTGCTTGTATAGACAAATCTTGAGCTTTTTCAACATCAGCTTTAGTAGCTTCAGTAAGCCACGATAATTTTTGAACTAACTCTTTTCCCTTTTCAGTAACTGATTCAACGAGATATTTATCTCCTAAATCTACTAACATCACATCTAAATCATCTCTCTGAAATGGATGTCCCTCTAGCGATGTACAAAAACATGTACTCTTAGGACTATTGCAACCCATTCCAATAAGAGTTGTATTTTCTCTCTTTTTTAGGAAAATCTCGTCTTTAAATTCACCAAAATCGAAAAAGTTTTCAAGCAAGACAAAGCTATGAGCATCACAAGGACGAATACCAAAAATTAATCTTTTTTCGTCTAAGTCTGTTCTTTCTTTAATTTCGACATCTTTCTCATCTAAAGAATATTCAAACAGTACTTCCATTTTTGGAAATAATACTTCTTTTGGAGGTACTTTAGAATTAAAATAATCTAATTCTATCTCTTCAGGGTTTGATGCCTTCTTAAACACAATGTTGCCTTTTTCTTTGATTGGAGCAAAAAAAGAATAATCCTTTGCTAATTCATCATATAATTTTGCTATTTGATCTTTCATTAATAATTTTTCTTCCATCTTTCCCATCCTCTTTAATCTTCTTCTAGCATAAATTCTTCTGCTTCTTCCAATTCGAAATCCATCATTGGTGGTAATTTTTCAGTATCGATGCCAGAGGTAAAATCATACCGTTCTTTCACGATTTTTTCTAATTTTCTTGTGATTTTATTTAAATCAATTCCCATGGGGCATACACTACTGCATGCTCCACATGCTACACATCTGCCTGCCATATGCATAGCACGAACTAAGTGAAATATAACAATATCTGACATATCTGTTGTTTTCCCGAACCAAATTGGTTTATTTTGATCCACAAAACATAAATTGCAATAACACATAGGACAAGCTTCTCGACAAGCATAACATCTTGTACAAACACTTAAAGTATCAGTTATCTCTTGCCACTTTTCTTCAGTTGTTTTTGATTCGTAATCAGATAAGTCTCCGAAATCATCTTCAATTGAAGGAACTTCTTGGCACTCACCAATACATGCTTCTGAAACACTGGGTGGTGACTTAACTTTACATACTTTACATAATTCATTTATATATTCATCGAAAGGAAATTTTTGCTCGAAATCTTTTCCTTTCACAATCAAATCGTTCCCCGAAGCAGATATTTCGAAAACTTCTTTTTCTCCGATATCCTTTTCGATTCTTCTCCTATTAACCACACCATTACATGGGATTCCGATCATTTTTATATTTTCAAGATTAAGCTGCTTTTCCACAGCTAAATGAACTAAAGCTCTTCCAACACAACCTTTTGAAACAATCCCTATTTTTAAGTCTCCTCCTTCAGGATCAAGTAGTTGTGGTATTTTAGGGACTAAATATTTGGCTAAATTTACATAACATAAATTATTCCAGATTAATTTATCAACTTCTTCCTCTTTTTTTATCATGATTGGTGAGGTACTCAACGGAAAAGTTCCTTTTGAATATCCTATAATTACATCTACTTCTTTTTCCTTGAGGAGATTTCTTGCAACTTCCCTCATAGATTTTTCAATTTCTTGATTATCTGTCTCAATTCCCATAATTTTCACCATTTTTTTTGAAATTGTGTATTTGGACCTAGTTTTCTTACCTTCTCAGTAACTTTTCTTATTAACACAGCGAATCGTTCTCCTTCTGCCGCTGAAGCCCACATAAAGTTTACTCTATCCGATTCAATTCCAAAGAACTCTAAAAGCTCATTTAAAATAGAGAAACGCCGTCTGGCGACTAAATTTCCAGAAATATAGTGACAATCGCCTGGATGACATCCTGAAACAAGCACACCATCCCAACCATCTGTTAAACTCCTAATTATGAAATAAGGATTAACTCTACCAGAACACGGAACTCTTACCACTCTAATAGATGGTGGATATTGAATTCTGCTTACTCCTGCTAAATCTGCTCCAGCGTAAGAACACCAATTACATAGAAACGCAATAATTTTAGGTTCCCATTCTTCGTCAACTTTTTTTTCTTGCTCTGCTTTAACAACTGTTTCATTCATTATTATAACCTCCCACTTATCATGGCAAATATTTGTTCACCGGTAAAGCCTAACACATCAATTGCGGCACATCGACAATTTCCTGCACATGCTCCACATCCTTTACATAACGCCTGATTAATAGAGGCAATGGTGCCGAATCGTCTATCTTCAACTAATTCAATTGCATTATAAGCACAATTTTCAATACACATACCACAGCCCGTACAGCGAGCGTCAATAATTCGGGCTGTTTTACCTTCTGCTTCAATTTCTTCTTTAGTAAGAATTGTACAAGCTCTTGATACTGCCGCATTTGCTTGTGAAATAGAATCCTCGATCGTTTTTGGACAATGAGCAAGTCCCGCAACAAAAACTCCTTCTGTAGCAAAATCTACTGGACGTAACTTAACATGAGCTTCTAAAAAGAAACTATCATCGTTTAGTGGAACTTTTAACATTTTGGCAAGGTCCTCATTTTCTTCTCTGATGGAATAAATTCCAGCACTTAATACTAATAAGTCTGAAGATATAGAAAGATCACCCATTTTTGCCGTTTCCACATTAACTTTTAATCCAGAGCCTTCAGGGATTATTTCAGGAGGATTATTTTCGTCAAATTGGACAAAAATCACTCCAGCTTCTCTTGCCATTCTATAATATTTTTCTTTGAAACCATAAGTTCTAATATCTCTAAATAAAACTATTATTTCGGTATCTGGATTTTTTTGTTTTGCTAAGAGTGCATTTTTAATCGCTTCAGCGCAACACATCTTGCTACAATAAGGATGCTCTTCGTTCCTAGAGCCAACACACTGAATCATTACAACAGTTTTTTTATTTTTAATCTCATCTGTGGTATTTAGAATCCTTTCAAAATCAGATTGTAATATTACATTTTCATTTTGGCCAAAAAGATACTCCGTTGGTTGATATTCTTTCGCTCCCGTTGCTACAATAACAACCCCATGCTCAAATTCTGCTTTTTCTTTCTCTGGTCCATGAACTAATGTAGTATTAAAATTTCCAATAAAACCATCTATACTTTCTATTTCTGCTTGAGTATAAACATGAATTAATTCATTTGATGTTATTTGTGATTTTAAATCAGATAAATATTCCTGGACATTTCCCCCTTCAAGGGTATTGTAAATATGATTCGCAAAACCACCTAATTTAGCCTCTTTTTCCACTAAATAGGTTTCAAATTTTTGACTTCCAAAATTCAGAGCTGCAGTCATACCACTTATTCCTCCTCCTACTACAAGTACTTTAGGAATTACTGAAAGTCTTATCCGTTCAATAGGCTCGATATTTCTAGCTTTATTTACGGCCATTCTTACCAGGTCTTTTGACTTTTGAGTAGCCTTTTTAGGCTCGTTCATATGAACCCAAGAGCATTGATCTCTGATATTGGCCATTTGAAATAGGTACCTATTTAATCCTGCCTCTCTAATAGTCTCTTGAAATAATGGTTCATGAGTTCGAGGGGTACAGGATGCAACTATAACACGATTAAGGTGATATTCTTCTACTTTTTCTTTTATTATTGTTTGAGTGTCCGCTGAACAAGTATATAAATTATTATCAGCTAAAACTACATTTGGAAGGGTGCCAGCATATCTCGTCACTTCTGGTACATCTACAAATCCGGCGATATTAATTCCACAATGACAAACAAAAACACCAATTCTAGGGGGTTGGCCTTGTACAAAAATTTCTGGAGGGAGAGTTTTTTCTGTTACTAAAGTACCACTTTTTTCATATAAAATCTGATTAACACAACCTGCTGCTGCGCTAGCTTGGGTTACTGTGTCTGGAATATCTTTTGGAGCTGAAAATGCCCCACATGCAAAAATACCAGGTTTTGATGTTTGTACTGGATTAAATACATCTGTTTTAGCAAAATCATATTCATTTAATTCTACTCCAAATTTTTCAGCAAGAAATTTGGCATCGTTAGGGGGATTTAATCCTACAGCCAGAACTACCATTTGAAAATCTTCTTGAACTACCTTCCCCTCTTCGGTCTCATAACTTAATCTTAAATCTTTAGTTTCTGGAACTTCAGAAAGGGATGAAATTCGACTTTTTATATATCGAACGGTATATTCTTCTTGTGCTCTTATAACATATTTGTCAAAATCTTTTCCATATGCTCTTACATCCATGCTAAAAATCGTGGGTTGTATTTGATGCATATGTTCATGGGCAATTACTGCTTCTTTTGCAGTATACATGCAACACACTGAAGAACAATAAGGCTTTCCTGAGCCTGTGAAATCGCGTGAACCTATACATTGAAGAAATGCCACTTTTACCGGTATATCCCCATCGGATGGACGAAGAACTCTGCCAGCATAAGGACCACTTGCACTCAGTATTCTTTCAAATTCAATACTGGTTACTACATTCAAGTATTTCCCATATCCATAAAGATTACCAGCAGGGGGAACATATTCGTCAAAGCCAGGGGCTAACACAATTGAACCCACATTGATTTCTTCTACTTCATCTTCCAGATCATATTCTACTGCTTTTGCTTTACAAACACCTTGGCATATTCCACAGCCAATACAATAATCTTTATTTATAGCATATAACAGAGGCACTGCTTGTGGATATTTCACTGAGGTTGCAGAATATTTAGCTAATCCTTCATTGAAAACATCAATAGCTTCAACTGGACAATTTCTTCCACAAACACCGCAACCAGTACATGTTTCCTTATTAATATAAAGTGTCTTTTTAAGGACTTTCACTGTGAAATTACCTGCTTCTCCTGAAACATTTTGAATCTCACAGTTGATACTCAAATCTATATTTTGATGACGTCCAGTTTCAACAAGCTTTGGACTTACAATGCACATAGCACAATCATTAGTAGGAAATGTCTTATCGAGTTGCGCCATTACTCCTCCAATACTGGTGGTTGATTCAATCAAATATACTTTATAACCTGAATCTGCCAAATCTAACGCTGTTTGGGAACCCCCAATTCCAGCGCCTACAACCATTACTGCTCCTATTTTTTCCATTTTTTTATCTCCTCTAAATATTTATCCTCATAAATACCGGTGTATTTACAATAATTTCTTGAAAGTCAACTTGACTTCGAGTTTTTAATACTAACATGTGCTCCAAAACTTTGCTCGATTCAATTTTTAAATCTACCGCTAAATCTTTGACCGATTTAGATTCTTTTTCTAAAGCTAATAAAATCCTGTGTCGCTCGTATTCATCTTTAACTGCTAAAGAAAAAATATTGTCAAATCTTTGTTCGGTTATTACTTCTCCATATACATTTTCTTCTTCAGTAATTTTTCTTTGCCTTCCTACTAGACTTCTCATTCTTTCAGAAGATGCGGCTTCTTCTATAGCTTTTATTTTATCTATTATATCTTTATCGGGATTTTCCCCACTAAGTGGAGAAGGTCCAACTTCTGTAATTTGAGCTGTAAATTCTTTTACAACTTCTCCATATCTTGTCCCTTCAGAAGCAGAAACCCATTCCAATCTCACTCTATTTTCGAAACCTATAAAGCTAAGAAATTTTAAAACCATATCAAATTTTTTCTTTGCTTCATAATTTCCCTCAAGATAATGACAATCGCCAAAATGGCATCCCATTACTATTACGCCATCGATTCCCAATTGAAGTGCTTCAAATATAAACTTAGGATCGATACGGCCACTACACATAACTCTAATAACTCTAATATTGGGGGGATATTGTATTCTGCTTACCCCTGCCAGATCTGCTCCGGCATATGAACACCAATTGCATAAAAATCCTAAAATTTTTGGTTTAAAACTCATTTTTAGCTCCCTCCAAACGCATGAATTTCAGCTAATATCTGATCATTAGTAAAGTGTCTTATTACTATCGCTTCATTAGGACATGTTGCTCCACAGACGCCGCAACCTTTACATAATACTTGTGTAATTATAATTTCATCTTCTTCATTCTTGTTTATCGCTTTATAAGGACACACTGTGGTACATACTTCACAACCAGTACATAAGCTTTTATTGTAATCAGGTAAAAACGATGTTGCTCCCTCAACTTCTATGGTATCATGGGATATAATAGTACTCGCCCTAGATGCAGCTGCATACCCTTGCGTTATAGATTCCGTTATATCTACTGGCCATTTAGCCGAGCCACATACGTAAACTCCATCGGTAGCAAAGTCCATTGGTCTCAATTTTACATGAGCTTCTAAAAAGAATCCATTTTCTTCTAATGGAACTTTTAACATTTGAGCGAGAGCTTTATTATCATCATTCGATACTAAAGGTGTTGATAATACTAAAAGATCGTAAGGAATAATAATTTCCTCTCCGATATATTTATTGTAAACCTTGATTTTATCTTCTTCTACATTAGGCATTTTTTCAGGAGAGTATTCTATGAAAATAATTCCTGCTTCTCTTGCTCTTCTATAATAATCTTCATAAGCAGTACCAGGAGTATATAAATCTCTAAATAAAATCGTTACATGCGCATCGGGATCTCTCTCTTTTATAATTAGGGCATTCTTCAATGCGCTCATGCAACATACATTAGAACAATAAACCCTTTCGTCGATTCTTGCTCCGACGCATTGGATCATGACCACATCCTTTGACTTAACCTCATTTTTCTCCAGCTTGGGCTCTAATTCCTGCTGCGATATTCTTTTAATTCCGTCGTAATTATACATACCAGTAGGGTTAAGTAGAGACGATCCAACAGCGACGACAATAACGCCGATAGTTAAATCAATATCATTTCCCTCTTGTTCTATTCCTATTTCAAAATTTCCAATAAAACCTTCAATGCTTTTAACTTTTGATGAAGTATAAACTGTTAAGTTCTTATTACTACCAACCTTTTTCTTGAGATTGTCAACTATAACCGAAGCTTCTTGATCACTTGGAAATAGCTTGTAGAGAGAATTTAATCTTCCCCCTAATTGGGGCTCTTTTTCCACTAGAGCTGTTTTAAAACCTTGATTGCTTAAGCTTAAAGCTGCAGTCATACCAGAAATACCTCCTCCAATAACTAAAGCATTAGGGTTTAAATCTACTACAATTTTCTCAAGGCTCTCTAATTTACAAGCTTTGGCTACTCCCATTTTAATTAAATCCTCCGATTTAATATAGGCCTCATCAGTTTCTTTCATATGAACCCAGGTGCATTGGTCCCTGATATTTACAAAATTAAATAAATAAGGATTTAATCCCGCTTCTTCGCAACAATCACGGAATAGTGGCTCGTGAGTTTAGGAGTA
>Ga0209976_10000499_pt1 | contig 25943 bp, 45 predicted proteins | sample SumtaG_FD_182806 | JGI IMG/M metagenome (GOLD analysis project Ga0209976, IMG submission 182806) | Deep subsurface microbial communities from Indian Ocean to uncover new lineages of life (NeLLi) - Sumatra_00157 metaG (SPAdes) (version 2) | ecosystem: Environmental > Aquatic > Marine > Oceanic >...
TGATTTAGCGACTGTAGCTCAAATAGAATTGGGAGAGGCTACAGATATTGCATCAGATGCGTTAGGCGCATTTAACCTGATGACAAAAGATCATACTCAACTCGGTAAAAATCTGGCCAGAATTAATAATGTAATTGCCAAAACAACCACATCAGCAAATACAAATACTGTTGAATTCTTTGAAGCAATGAAAGATGGTGGACCGGTAGCAACGGCGGCGGGTGCTTCTATTGAGACTTTTGCAGCCCTGGTAGGGCAACTAGCTAATGCTGGTATCAAGGGTTCAAAAGCTGGCACAACTCTTAAAAATATGTTCCTCAAACTTTCCGCTCCAAGTTCAAAAGCTGCAAAGATGTTAAAGGATCTTGGAGTTAATGCGGTAGATTCTAATGGTAATCTACGCGATATGTTAGATATTTTGGGAGAACTTCAAAAGCCGTTAGCGAAATTAGGAACTGCACAGCAAGCAGCAATTCTTGATGAATTATTCGGTAAACGTGCTATTGCTGGTGTAAATGTTTTATTGGCAGTAGGGGCAAAAAGACTGAGAGAATATAGAGGTGAAATCCTTAATGCTAATGATGCAGCCACCACAATGGCAGCCGTTATGCGTGATCAGTTGTTTGGTAAATGGACTGCGTTTTTATCTGCTATTGAAGGTGTCAAGGTTAGTGTATTCAGCTATGTAGAAGGTCCATTATCAGATGTTATAGTCAAAATGACTGAGTGGGTTAGAGCAAATGAAGATTTAATAGCAGGAAAAATAGGCGAATTTCTTAAAAAAGTGATCAATAATTTTGCTAATATTGTCAAATGGATGAAGAGGATTGGTATTGCAGTAGCAGTATTTTTTAGCTTGATAGCTGTCCTGAAAACTTTGACCCTAATATTGACGCTTGTAAATCTGGTGATGGCAGCCAATCCCATTACATTAATTGTTATTGGGGTATTGGCATTAATCGCGGCTGTAGCAGCGGCGGCTCTATTATGGGATGATTTCAGAAATGCCTTGGTTACTACCTTCAATGATGTTGTAACTGTAATTAGAGATACGGTCTCAAATATTATTAATACTTGGCAAGGTGTTGTATTATTCTTCTCTAATGTATGGCTTACCATATTTGGCTTTTTCAATGAAGGGGTAGCTAAAATCAATAGCCTTGTTTCGTTACTTACTTCTGCATGGACAGCCGTTGGTACATTTTTCTCTGGATTATGGAGTAATATAGGCGGCTTTATTTTTGATGCTGTTAAAAAGTTTTCCGATGCGGTAGAGAATATAAAAAAAAGTTGGGCGCCGATAAAAGCATTTTTCAAAGATTTATGGGATGATGTTGTCGGAATATTCCAAGATGCCTGGAAAATAATTAAATCAATTATTGATAAAATTATCGGCGGTGTTTCTATCATCGTAAATGCGTTAACAGGTAATTTTGCTGGTGGTTCAGCAATAAAATTTTTACAGCAAAGCAATGAAGGTCAAGTGAACAATGGTCAAAATAATATAGGTGGTTCACAAGTTATAACTACCAGGGAGCAAATCACCAGAAGTATAGAAGAGAACCGCTCCGTTAACAGTGCAGAGATTACCATAAAAGATGAAACCGGTTTTGCTCGCTTAACAAGGGGGCAATTTAACAAGAATATATCCTTAGAATCATCAGGGGAATTTTAATGTCCTGGATAGATAGATTACAAGAGGCTGCATATATCTCCCCTAGCGGAGTTAGAATAGTTTTCAATTACGAAAACGTAAAAAGGGCTGTTTCTAAAAAAACAACAGGCTTTGAATTTCCGGATGCAGATGGAACCTTTGTACAGGATCTTGGACGCTCCGGGCGTAGATATCCGATGATGGTAATTTTTTGGGGTAATGATTATGATCAACAAGCATCATCCTTTGAAGCGGCATTAATCGAGCGGGGAATTGGTAAGCTTGAACACCCGTTATACGGAACTATTGACGTAGTTCCATTTGGAACAATAACAAGGCGTGATGATCTGAAAACAGCATCAAATCAGGCTTTTATTAATGTTTCATTTTGGGAAACTATCGGCTTAACATATCCGGCTACACAGACGGACCCAGGAAATGAAATATTAGCAGCCATACAGGACTATAATACATCTGCATCTATTGCTTTCGGAGAATCAATCAGCCTTGATACCACAGTAGAACAGGTTACTTTTGAAAATACATACCAAGCTATCTCTGATGTAAGCGTTAATGTTTTGCAGCCTATTGCGGATACTCAGAGCAACATTAAATCCAGCTTTGATGTAATTAAAGATTCCATCGATAATAGTATTGATCAGCTAATCAAAGAACCAATCATCTTAGCACTTCAAACAATTCAACTAATCCAGACACCTGCCAGGGCACTAACAAACATCACAGCAAGATTAGTTGCTTATGGTAATCTGATAACATCTATTATATCTGGTAAACAAAGTATTGCTAAACCGGGATTTGATTCAAAGAATTTTAATGATTTTTACACCCGTGATCTTTATGGGTCTACCTATGTAACGGGGTCAATACTATCCACAATTAATAATACCTTTTTCACCAAACCGGAAGCTATAGCAGCGGCAGAAGTAATTCTAAATCAAATGGATGCAATCATCAATTGGCGAGACTTAAATTATAAATCTCTCAATGATAGTGATTTCAGGGCTGCTATTGATACTGGTGATGCCTACCAGAAGTTACAAGAGGCTGTAGCCTTGACGGCTGGTTTTTTAATTGAAATATCATTTTCACTTAAACAGGAATGGACAATTATTTTAGACCGCGATAGAACTATTGTAGATTTAACAGCCGAACTTTACGGGGAAATTGACGGTAAACTTGATTTTCTAATTGATTCAAATAATTTGAGCGGATCAGAGATAATAGAAATACCAAGAGGGCGGGCAATTGTCTACTACGTATAAAGTACAACCAGGCGATACTTTAGAGACTATTGCTCGTAAGCAGTATGGCACTGAAACAGCAGCCAAGCAGATATCAGATGCTAATCCAGGCTTATCAGCTACTCTTATACCCGGAACACAGATCATCACTCCTACAGCACCAGGGACAGCACCAGATGTAATACCACAGGTATCTGCCAATAACGAAAATGAAGTGGCAGTAATTATAGAGGGGCAGACTTTCCGCTTTTGGGAAAATATCTCAATTACAAGGGCGATTGATTCAATGGACCTTGTAGAGTTTACAGCCCCTTTTGATTCAGAAGCGGAAGGATTCAGGGCAACTTTTCAACCTTTTACATTTAAGCCATTATCAATAACGGTTGGTGGTGAGGCGTTATTTACAGGGACATTAGTTGCAGTTGATCCTAAAATAGAGAACAAAAGGAAAGTATTATCCGTAGGTGCTTATTCTTTACCAGGTGTTTTAAACGATTGCACACCCCCTGCAAGTGCTTTTCCTCTGGAATTTAACAATCAGAGATTAAAAGAAATTGCCGCTTCTATCGCGGCACCATTTGGCATAACAACAGAATTTCAAGCTGATCAAGGCGACGTATTTGCACGGGTGGCTTGTAATCCTGGTAAACGAGCCCTTGTTTTTCTGATAGAATTAGCACAACAGCGCAATCTAATTGTATCTAGTAGCTCGATTGGTCATTTGATTTTTTTACAATCTGTAGAAGTTGGTAATCCAGTTGCTTTATTAAGCCAGGGTGACATACCTGTTTTATCAATATCCCCTGCCTTTTCTTCCCAGGATTATTACAGCCATCTTACAGGTATAAAACCTGTAGTAGTTGGTACAGAAGGTTCACAATTTACTGTGAAGAATTCCCGCTTGCAGGGTGTTGTTAGACCAATTACATTCAATGTAACAGATACAGAAAGTGGTGGAGTTAAAACCGCTGTAGAGGCTAAATCAGGGCGAATGTTTGGAAATATGGCTTCATATTCTGTCAAATTGTCAACGTGGAGAGATACAACAGGTTCACTATGGAAACCAAATACAACAATAAAATTGATAGCTCCGGAAGCAATGATATATTCAAATTATGAATTTGTAATCAGGTCTATTGTTTTCAATCGTGACAGTGCATCAGAAACAGCGACGCTCAATCTTGTTATTCCAGGCTCATTTAGCGGCAAAAATCCGGAGGTATTACCTTGGGAAAATTAGGTACAATATTATCTTCATTACGTGCGGTACGTAATAATGTCAAGGTTGATGATGTCAAGGTTGATATTGGTGGTGGTGCAAATATTACCGCTGAACACTTTGCAGATTTAGGCGAAGACTCACAACCATTAACAGGCGATTATGTAGCATTAAATAGAGATCAGGGCACAGGCAGAGAAACTGCAATCGGCTATATTGATCCAGTTAACGAGCATAAATCTTTACCTGGTGATAAGAGAATCTATGCAAGGGAGTCAGAAGGGAGATTAATTGCAGAGCAATGGTTAAAAAGTGATGGAACTATTATCACAAATAGTCATGCTGTATCAGGTCAAGATATTGTTCTGATGTCTTCCATTACTCAGAATACTGATGGTAGTGTTTTAATTGAAAATGATGAAGGTTCTTTTATCATGGCAGCGAATGGTCAAATCACTTTTCAAAATGATGAAGGTTCTATTGTTTTGGCGGCGGCTGGTGACATTACTATGACTTCCCCTGATGCTGTTTTGAATATTGCTTCCAATGGAGATATCAAAGGAAACAATATTCTAGGTTCATTTGAGCTAACACCGGCTGGTAATTTTGATGTGAACGGTTTAATTATTGATGTAGATGGGAACTTATCCAGTACTGGTACTGTTTCTGCTGAAACTATTGATGGTGGAAAACATGTAATAGCGAAGGGTAAAGAACTTGTGAATCATAAGCACAACATAAACAGCGGCTCTAGTGCTCCCGGTCCTACTGGTGGTAACAACTAATCAGGGCTGTAAATTATTGTTTATTGATGTATTATGTATTAAGAGGTATTCAATGTTAGAAACTCAGCAAGGCGATGTTATCCTATTCCAGATAAATGATGGTGGGGAAATAAATGTAGAAAAAGGTATAGCTGAAATGTCAGGTGGATTAGCAACGGCTGCATATCTATCATTATTCGGGGGTAATCAAGATGATGATAAAAGAGCAAATAATAATTTAACCTGGTGGGCTAATCTGAATGAAAACAATCCTATAGATCAATACAGAAGTGAAACACAAAATTTACTAAACAATATTGCGGCAACCAGTAACAATCTTTTACGTTTAGAAGAGGCTGCCAGGCGGGATTTAGCTTGGCTAATTGAAGGTAGTATAGCCTCTGATATATCAGTTGTGGCTAGTATAATTGCTATCAATAGAGTAGAATTATCAATTGATATTGAGGCTGTAGGCAGGGAATCATCTTTTGAATTTGTAGCTAATTGGAGAAGCACAGTATGAGTTTATCTACACCTACTACAAAAGAAATAAGCGATAATATTATTGCTCAACTTGAATCAACTTTAAATCAAACCATACCCCTGTTACCAAAATCTTTTATGCGGGTTTTGGCTAAGGCTCTAGGGGCTGTCTTTGTCATTTTGTATAAATATGCAGGATTCATTTTTCTACAGATGTTTGTGCAAGAGGCAAGCAATAGTGAAACTATTATTAATGGCAAAACTTTAATTCCGCTTGTTGAATGGGGGCGGTTAATAGGTGTTGGAGATCCTGCACCGGCTACCAGTGCAGAGCTCGAAATACAGATAACCGTAAATGTACAATCGGGAACTTTACCGAGTAGTACGCAATTAGTTAGCACTGATAACGGCGTAACATATTTAACTTTAGAATCAATTATATTGGATGCTCCATTGAAAACGGTTAATGTCATGGCTGTATCTGATCAGGCTGGTGGTGGTGGAGTTGGCACTATCGGAAATCTGGACATTGGTTCAATTTTATCTTTTGTAAATCCTCTTGCTAATATTTCCAGTAATACTCTTGTAACTAATCAAATAGTAACAGGTGCGGAAGCGGAAAGTACAGAAGCTTACAGGCAGAGGGTAAAAGATCGTTTTCAAAAAAGGCCGCAAGGGGGAGCTTTATCAGATTATGTATTATGGGGTACTGAACCGGTAGGAATTATTAACATCTATCCATATACAAGTGATAACCCAGGGCAAGTTGATGTCTATGCAGAGGCTACACCAGAAAGTTCTAGTGATCCTGATGGAATCCCTACAGGCGCACAACTACAAGCGGTTGCAGATTCTATTAACTTAAATCAGAATGGTTTAGCTACCAGACGCCCGGCTAATGCTTTAGCAAACACATTACCAATCACCAGAAGAGATTTTGAAGTCACAATATTTGGATTATCTGTTACTGAAACAGCAGAAGTACAAGAGGATATAACTACTGCAATCGAAGAATATTTTGCTGAAAGAGAACCGTTTATTGATGGTTTATCTATACCGCCACGAAGAGACAGAATTACTCAAACATCAATTAGTAGTGTAGTGGAAGATGTTGTAGCGGCGGCTGGTGGAGTATTTAACGGCACAGAATTATTTGATGTTCTAACAAGTTCAACAATTGGTATCTATAGCTTGGGAATCGGCGAGAAAGCTAAAGTATCATCTGTTAGCTTTGTTTAATGGTGGTTTAATGATTTCATTAGACATATTTAAGCATCTATTACCAAACGCTTTAGCCTGGAATATGACCATAAACAAGCGTTTAAGGGAGTTCTTTGAAGGGTTAGTACCATTTGCCAATGATATTAAAGTCTACATTGATTTGGTATGGTTGGATATTTTCCCTGATACTACTAGAGAAATAACAGCTTGGGAAAAGCAACTTGGTTTAAGTACAGCAATCATTGATGAGCAAGAGAGAAGGGACAGACTTACAGCAGCCTGGAAAGCTCTTGGTGATCAAGATCCAAAATATATACAGGATACTTTACAAAATAATGGTTTTGATGTTTATATTCATGAATGGTGGGAACCAGGAACAGAACCGTTACCAGGTATTAAACAGGCAGCAACTCCCAGGAATCCATTACAATGGATCAAACAAGACGAAACCGCTGGTGGTACCTTTGTATCTTGCGGCGAAGTATTATCATTATGTGGTGAACCTACAGCCTTAGCAGGTGATGGCAGCGAACCATTAGGGTATATTTTAGTAAATAAAATAATCAATATGATTCCTGATGTAATTGTCCTTTGTGGTGAACCAGAAGTATTATGTGGCGAACCGGAAGCATTGTGTGGCGATTTTATAGAGTTCATAGAAGTTAAAAAAGAATATGTAGTCTCAAATGATCCCGCTGAATGGCCATATTTTCTATATTTTGGCGGGGAAACATTCGGAAATATTGCAACCCTTCCGGCTAATCGCCGTGATGAATTTGAAACCCTTTGTCTAAAAATATGTCCTACACAGCAATGGTTAGGAATGTTAATTCAATATAGTTAGAGGAGAATAACTATGGCTATCATACCTGAAGATTTATACACGTTACAAATAACACCGGGAAATGCTAATTATCCTTTAGGATCAGCAAGAAATATTACTTCCCCTGGTGATGGTTTGGGTACCCCCCTTGATCTTGCCTGGATAAATGATATTTGGGGATTTTTACAGAAGCTACTTGATGATGAAGGAATTGTAGCAGATGGTAATGCTGATACTGTATTACTTTCTCAATACATGGAAGCACTAACTGCCAAGGTTAGCAGAACAGATAATGATCTAACTGTGCTCAATGCAATTACAACAGCAGTTGATCAGGTTGTAATGAATCATGTTTTCCGCGATGGTGGTGCTAAATTTTTATCCTGGTCTACCGTAGATCCTGGTGGATCAGTTCGATTACTAAATATAATGTTTGCTTACATTATTAATAATACATCGATAAGTATTAATATTAATGGACCTGTAGACGCATTTAATTTAATTGGCAGTTATATTGAAGCATGTAAGAATAATGGTATCATATTTGGTTTAAATGTTGTTGCTGATCAAGACGATTGGAAAGCGTTAAATATCAATAGTACTGTATTTAGAAATATTGCGGCAACCGCTGGTCAAGAAGCCGCTGCCTGTAAAATATTTGGCAAATATCATTCTATAGTTAATAATGTTATAGATAATATCGTAGGTGCAGCCGGAGAGGAAACATCCGGTATAGCATCTCAAACTAGATACGGTGTGTTTGCTAATAATCGTATTGATGGAATTGTAGAGGGTTCTGGTAGCACTGCTTGGGGTATTAAATTACTTGGTCAAAATCGACTTGGTGCCGGTTCAGGTCCACAAGGCTTTGCAAATGTTGTAGCAAATAATATCATCAATCTGCCAGATAACGGTATAGGTATTGAATCCGGTAGTGATGATCATATAATAACTGGAAACTTGATTGAAGGTGCAGCCTTAGAAGGTATCCTGCACGCTGTTAAATCTGTTAATAGAGTTAGTTCGATTGGTAATACTATTGTATCTTTGACAAAGCCGGTCGGATCAATTGGAATCAGTGCAAATATTAATGGACAATGTGAGAACGTATCAGAGAATATTATTGATAACCAGGAAACCGGTATTTACGTTGGATCAACTCTTGGCAAATCGGTAATGTCAATTACTGGAAATAAAATTAACGATTGTGATGATCCTATTGTCATTGATCCTACGGGGGCTATGTCAGAACTGATCATTACTAATAATGTAATCAAGGGAAGTGGCACAAATGCAATCCGTATTGATGGAACTGTCAACAATTTAATCATCAAAGATAACATTATTGACGGTTACACCAATTTCGTAGAATGGTTGGAAGCGGATGCACCAACTAATTATTTAATATTACAAGATAATTTAAAAGCTCAGACTACGGATAATACGCCTCTAAATATCTTTAGTTTACCTTTAGCTGAAGAAACAGCAGTAATGATCAAAGTCACAGTAATTGCCTTACAAACGAATGGTGTTAATAGAGGCTTTTATGAAAGAATCCACACTTTTTATCGTCGAACTGCTGGTAATGTAACTGCCCAGAGTGTACCGGATAGCCTTGTTTTAAAAGAAAGCGATTCTACATGGGATGTAGCTTTCTTCAGTACTGCAACTGAATTCGGTATCAATGTCAAGGGTAATACAGGTTTAGATATTACCTGGAATCTTAACGTTGAAATAAGTTGTATGCAGGTGGCTTAGTAAAATGATTAATGAAGATCAAGAATTATCTAAAAATTTCTGGCTTTCAGCTTTTGCAAAAAGCAGTGATGAACCGGAGCTTGTAGCCTTAACTGAATTTACAGAAGCACAAATTGCAAGGGCTGGCTATTTCTGTAAATTTCTTCTGCAACCATTACGTGATTATATTGGACCGGTAGGAACCACTTGTGGTAATCGTTCAATGTATAATGATAGGGTAAGCACTAACAAAAATTCAGATCATCTTTGGCGCGATGAAACAGAATCTCTTGCTGTTGATATTCGCTGCAAAGATTTAGGAAAAGCATTCACCTGGTTAATTCATCATCGGGCTATGTTCAAAATGGTATATCTGGATATGGAGCAAAAATTTATTCATATCAGCGCACTGGATACAACCCGTTTAGCTGGTAGAATTTTTGTTAAGTGTGGAAAAAAACAAGTTAATCTATAGAGGTATATTATGGCAACATTCAATTTAGAATTATCTGGAAATTCTGGTTTAAGAATTGAATCTTTTCTTTTAACCGGACCGGGGACATTTGATACGGTTAATGTAACAAATGCCAGTGCTGTGCAATTTTATATAACTGATGGTACTGGATTCAATGTTAAAGAAGCAAATACAATTGGAGATCCTGCACCGGTTACGCCTGGTGAAACAGGTTATACATTCGGGCTTAAACCATTGAACAGTAACATAAATTATCCATTTTTGGTGGAACCTCAAAATGCAGGTAAAACTCTGATAGGAATAGCTTGGAAATAGGAGGTGGATTATGGGAGGCGTAAGCGGCGCAAATCTTGGCAACCCAGGAGTACATAGAACCAACGGAAAACTATTTTGGAATAATGAAGCGGAAGGGAAAACCTTGGATATTACGTTTGGGGGTGGAGAAATTGATACTTTTAAGCCTGTAATTGGTGATACCGATGTGCTTAACAATGGTGGAATAAATAATAATATCATTGAAAACGGCGCATTAGCTAAAATGACAATCCAGAGAGCCGGCATATATATAATTGGTGGTAGCTATTCAACCAGTGGTGATATTACCAATACAGTTATCCATGTAGCAGCATTTAGAAATACTATCAATATTGAAACTGGCCAGGTAGAGAGGCTTTTAGCTACTGTTTTTGATGTCGGTGCTATTGCTACTTTTGATAGTGTCCTCTGCGCCGCTGGTGATGTGCTAGAAGTTGAAATGAAAGTAAGCAAAGCAATTACTATTTCCTTTGAACATCTAACTTGGGTAATAATATAGGTGAAATTATGATTGGATATAATCAGGATCAAATCATGGTTACAGCCAGATCCGGTAAAGTAGTTGGCTATACCTATGACAAAGCCGGTCCAAAATATCAACGGGTTTATGGTAAAAAGTTATATATTCTCACTGAGAGTTTTACTTTTATCCGCAATGAAACCGGAGAATCATTTACTATAGCAGCGGGTTTTACTTGGGATGGTGCCAGTATTCCGCGCATTCTATGGGGGTATACAACACCATTTGACCCGATGACAATAATTGCTGCCTTGATCCATGATTGGTTGTATAAGTATGGCATAGTTTCCAGGGCTCAAGCAGATGAAATGTTTAGAGAATTTCTTTTGTGTGAGCTTAACGGTCCGGTAAAAACCGGTCGGATGTTTTGGGCTGTTAGAATATTTGGTATACGGGGCTATGACAGCAAGCGAAAGAAAGCCTTAAAGGCAGCTAAAAAGGCTGCCAGGCGCGATAGATTCTCTAGATTCATTAAACCTAAATCTGATGATAAAAGCTGATCAGGAGTAGTTCAAATGCCAGGTAAAGATAGTTTTCAGGTTAGTATTGCCAGTACAGTGGAAAAAATATTTGAGGAAATCAAAGACCTCTCTGAGAAATTTACTGAAATGTCAACCAAGCAAGAGGAATTTGAACGAGTGTTGATCGTTGGCAATGGTGAAGATTCAGTTGTAACCAAGGTCAGGAAGACAAGGGAGCGCGTCCATAACGTCGATCAGCGGCTTGATAATCATTTATCCCTTGATGCAAATAACAACACCTGGAAATCAAATTTACTGAGCTTTGCAAAATGGGCTATTCAAATAGCTATTGCAGTCGGAATATTCAAGCTTGCAGGATGATCAAGGTTATGTGATATTATGATTTCACCCCCCTCACTATTACGGTGATAGCGTCCCCTTTCGGGGGGGCGCATTTTTTTTGGATAAATGTTATTTAATGGGTTGACATTACCTGCCAGTGGCAGTATATTATATACATAAGCAAGGGAGACCAAGAACATGACACAGACAACAACAACATACTCAGTAGTTAAACAAGATTCAAACTCAACACATCCTTTCATGGTTGTCAAGACAGTTAAGAGCGTTCTCCATAACGGCGAGAAAAACGAATACACATGCAACGCACGGGAAGACGGGCATACTTTCATGAACGAGCGTGATGCGATTCATTGCGCAGATAATATGTCAAGAGGTTAGTGGTTTTTAATATCGGGGCGAAAGCCCCTTTAATTTTTCAGGTGAATTATGGAATATCTTAAAAAATTTATCAAGGCTGGTTGGAGCAAATCAAGGATTGCTCAAATGCTCAACTTAAAGGACACCGGTACAATAGACAGATGGTTAAAGGGTCAAAGAAAATTAGAAGGTCCGGCTGTCCCTCTTTTAAAAATGGCTTGGAATCATCCAGAATTAACCCACGAATTAATTGATTAGGAGAAATAATGGCTAATATTTTCAAACTCGGAGAAAGCGTCAAGTATTCAGGAAAGAAAATCAAGCGATACAAAGACAAAACTTTCATTGTGATTGGTAGACGCTCCGGACCTAAACTCAGCAATGGAAAATCAGACACTATTTGGATATTGAAGCTCATACTTGATGGTAAGAGTATAGAACTTATGGGTGTTGATTTGATGCCTACTCATTGCATAAAATGCGGCGAAGAGCTTTCTACTGAATTAGAGGGGCTCTGTTTCGGTTGCGATTATCCGCGCTAAACCACCAAACCAGTAACAGAGGACAATATGAAAGATTACAAATTAGCAATTGAAAAGCTCAAAAAATTGAATTATCAGAGTTTCACTCTTGCCAGAGGCGAAGAAACAGTAAACTTTAAAACTCAAATAGACCGGCTATCCACAAAAATGGGTAGAGAAGCTGCATTAGTACAGATGGCAATCTACCAGGTTGGTAGAGATAACTTTTGGGCTTTCATCTGTGATCAACTAGAAACTGCTGAACTAGGAATAGAGGGGTAACACTATGCCAGGTAAATACACTGGAGATTTTAAAAATCAAAAATATGCTGAAAGGCTTTATACGCTGATTAAGCCAGAAAATAGAAAAACAAAAGGTTTAATTATTTGTTGTGACTACTCAGTTGTTGATGAAATAATTAAAAACATAATCAATAATTGTTTTACAACGATGAATATGGTTGGTGATAAATTTAATAATTTACCTCTTGAGATGCCTACTCGTAACAATGCTATTATGAACGGACATATAATTGATATTTATCATGAGCTCGGTTTAAGAGATAAGATTAAAGGTAAAAATTATGACTGGTATCTCTGGATTAGTAATTATCCTATTGATGAAATTCTTGATACCGTCAATTTTCTAGTTTCTGGAATGAGATGTTCTTTTATTTTTCCATCTAATGAAAGAGGTAATACAGATGCCAGGTAAACCAAATCAATTGTATTGCAAAGGTTGCAAGGCTTTCAAAGATATAGATAACTTCTATGAGCGTAAAAGCGTTAAGCGAGGCTATCAAACCAATTGTAAAGCTTGCGCAAATGAAGCAAAAAAACCAAAGCCAGAATTGACAGCAATTACTTTTGAGGATATCTCAAAAGCGGTTGGTGCAGTCATTAACCAGGACAACGTAAAAGAGGCAAGAATAGTTGACTGTAAAGCCCTAAACAACGGCGATTTTAATGTTGTTGTCAAGGGGTCTAGAAAAGGCAAAGTCATAACTGTAAGTATAAAGGGTTTGTGTATCTAGGTTAGATACCGTTTCTACCCGTTTCCAGAGCCAGAGGGCTATAAAAAAGGGAGTATCTATCATGAATAGTTCAGATAGTGAATATTTACTGGATTTGAGAGTAAAAAAGAAACCATTTAGGGAAAGGCAAAAAATGCTCTTTAAAGAGAGCATTCAGAGAATGGCAGATTTACATCCGGTTCATTCAGGTAGATTGCAATTTCTGGCAGATATGGCAGATAACTTTAATCTGTTCTGGATATTCTATACTATGGCGATTCATTTTTATCTTGAAGGCTTTAGACATTACAGCCAGAGAACCATAAAAGAGTTGATAGTACATCATACGGTAGCAGCAACCATTACCCAGGATGGCTACAGGATCAATAATAATGTTGTAAAGTATCTGGCAGAGCTTGCTGTTGTCTATGATAACCGACTTGGTAAGCTGTTTAATTTCAGGGAGAAAGATCAAAAGGAATTGCCACCTGTTGAAAATCCTTTAGAAAGCTGTGGAAATCTTGTTGAAATTCCAACTACCCTTTTTTCGATGGGTGAAATTGACAATAATTAAACAAGTTATCAAAGAGTTTTCAACAGCTTTTCAACAGATTGTGGAAAACTTCGGATAAGGGCTAAGGTCACTTTTCAACAGATTTGGAGTTTGTACACTACTGCTACGGAGTAGGTTGATTAATTAAAAGACTAATATTAATAGTCAAGAGGTGGATAAATGGCATACGCAGAAAATACCAAGGTAACAGTTGAGCGGAGCAAAGCAGCTATTGAGAAGCTACTTTTCAAATATGGTGCTACCAATTATCTGTATGGTATGGAATCTGGCAAAGCATTAATCATGTTTATAATGGACGGTAGACATATCAAGATGGTTTTAGATTTACCGGTAAGGGAAGATGATAATGTTTCAGGCGTAAAGGCATATAATCAGATGCACAAACAGAAATGGCGGGCTCTATATATCGTTTTGAAAGCCAAACTGATAGCAATTGAAGAAAAGATAGCAACCCTGGAAGATGAATTTTTACCTTATACTGTCCTGCCAGATGGTAGAACAGTATCGGAATTTATTAACCCTCAAATAGATCAAGCTTATCTTGACGGCAAAATGCCCAAGATGTTGATGTTAACGGAGTAAAGTATGAGAGAAGATCAGCTTAAAAAAAACCTGAAGTTATTAGATGATGAGCGCAAATACAATAAACAATTTAAAATTGCACAATATTACGCTGTGAGTGTTGAGAATGCAATTCCAGATAGAACCAGTTTTTATTATGTAAAGCTCAATAATGGTAGATGCTATGAAGCTATATTAAGAGAAAATACAGATTGGCGTAAATCAAAAGCTGAATTGCAGCCAATTAAAATAATTCCAAAAAGGGCAAAAAAATATTCTAATTTTGAATTAAACAGCGAAATAACGCGGCTTTTAAATAATGCTTCATGTTCTTTTTATGTACACGATGCTATGGATTTAATTACGGAAGAGGTAAATATATGAGCGAAACCAAGTATAGAAAAGGTAAAATCAAGTGCAAGAAATGCCAAGAACACAGAAACAGTAAACATGCTGGTAAATGTCCAAATGGTCACGGTCTGATCTGCTATCCCTGTGCTAATGTCAGAGGCTTAAAACAGCAATGTCCTTTCTGCAATGCTGCATTGTTGGAAATTGGAACCAGGCGTAAAAAGGGGAAAATATAAAAATGAGTCTCATTAAGCAAATGAAAAAAATCAAAAAAACCAGAGTTGAGCATCGATGCACTTGCTGTAGGAGAATTATTCCAATCGGGGAAAGTTCTTATGAATGGCCTTTAACGCCAATGAATGCCCTTGATTGGGAAGGATATTTTGATCATTGGTATTTTCACGAACATTGTGTAAAAGCAACGGAAGATATTGCAGATTATTATGGAGAATATACAGAAGAGGGATTTAGTGAGGCGTGGGATACTCTTAGTTATAACATGCAAGAGGGTTGGTCTGATTGGGCAGATACAATATTGGAGTTACAGTAATGGACCTATACCCCTGTATTGACTGTGGAGCGGAACCTATGCGGGTTAGTGCATCAGGACATATTGAAAAATTGGAATGCAGCAATCCAGACTGTGATAATTTTGAGGCTAGAATAGTTAAGTTTGAAGATGAATTTGAAGCTCTAGAGTATCAATGGAATGCGGCAAATTTCAAATCAAGAATTAAAAAAAGCACAGAAGAAATTGAAGCGACCCCTATTGATGATCATAGGCGGGTTGTTTGTTATAATTCAAGTTGCACTATCAAGCATCAATGTGCAATTTCACTCCCCGATAACCTGGATACCAGAAGAGAAATTATAAAACCCGGCGAATTTGTCAAGATGAGAAAATACAAGCAAAATCTAGACGGATCTTGTGATGAGTTGGTAATGATAAGCGATGGAGAATAGATATGGATTTTAAGAGAGAATTTTTTGAGACCTGTTCAATGTTGGAATTATACAAGATATTGAAAGCAGTTGTTAACGAGCGATACAGGCGCCTGGAAAAAGGATGGAAAAGCATTGCAATAATTCCACCAGATTCCAAGAGAGTATTTATCCGGCTATTTGGGCAAACTGGTATTCATGATGTTGCTAAATATAAAAGGGGTAAATGGCTTGTGGTGGAACATGATTACGATACAGAGAGTGATCCTAACAAAATGTTAACAAGTGAATATTTTGTAGAACTGGAAAAAAAATATGGAGAAAATACAAACGCTGTTGAATGGCATTACGTCGAAGAAAATTCACCTTGGCCTCTGCACGCTAATTTAGCTGTTCATTGTATCAAAGAGATAACAGAGGTTGGATTGGGAAGGGCTAAAAATGGGAAGAAATAAATTCTACATCAAACCGGTTGCGCCGGGAAAGACTGAATATCATTACAAGTGCAATAGCTGCCAGGCTGTAAATATATTTAATCATCAATTAACTGATTTAGAACTGCACATTTTGCCTACTCACAGACAGCCAAATTGCAGATATATAACGCTGGCAAAACCTTACACTATCACCATGATGTCATTAGAACTAAATGGTGATTCGGCAATGCGCCGTCTGGAAGTTTGTTAAGACAATGGAGAAACAATTAAATGGCCTTGATTTATTCGCCGGAATCGGAGGGTTTTCCCTTGGGATCAGGGGGGCACTTGAGCGCGTCGGCATTGATTACAGAACCCTTTGCTATGTCGAAAATGATCTCCCATGCCAGCAAATTCTCAAGAGTAGAATGCTCGATGGAGTCTATACCTTCGGGAATATCTACGGAGATATCAGAGAATTTGATGGTAAAGAATGGCGGGGTAAAATTGATATCATCACTGGTGGATTCCCCTGCCAGGATATCAGCCTTGCAGGAAATAGAGCCGGTATTAAAGGCGAAAGAAGCGGACTATTCTTTGAAATATGGAGAGTGGTTCGCGAGGTTAGACCGGCAATCGTTATCATGGAAAATGTACCAGCAATCACTTCTACCGGCTATGGAGAAATCACCAGAGAAATTTCCGCGAGCGGGTATCATGTTCAATGGAATAATTTATCCGCTGCGGCTGTGGGAGCTCCGCACCAGAGAAATAGATGGTTTGCTATTGCCTACTCCAACTGTGCATGGAAACAACAATCGGAAGGGATACAGCAAAAAGAGCGGGGACGGTCTATCAACAGCAGTGAAAAAATTTCCAACTCCGACAGTAGCCGACAGCAGAAGGGGAAAAGTTTTAGGGGCAATGGAAATGTTTCCGACACCCACAGCGCACGAAGCGGGTGCAGGAGAAGCATTAAAAAATCTGGTAACGAAAGACGGAAGACCGGCAAAATTAGGGGAAAGAGCTTACAACCCGAAAACAGGAAAACACACACAGATTACATTAAATCGATCCGTGAAAATGTTTCCAACTCCAACGGTATCAGATGCAATAGCGGGGGAGAGGATTCCGCAGCGAAGCAAAAAAAGATCAGCAAATCTGATTCACGTATTGAGAAAAATACCCACACCCACAGCCCAGGACGGGAAAAATTCAACTCTACCACCAAGTCAAAGTCAGAGGGATTCAATTCCGGGTTATCTAATTCAGCAAGGGCTTTCTGGAGTGCTGAACCCCTTGTGGGTAGAGTGGTTGATGGGTTTTCCGGTAGGAATGACAGAATTAGAGCCCTTGGCAATGCTGTTGTTCCCCAAGTGGTAGCGGAAGTAGTCAGAAGAATATTGATAGATGGAGAGTAGATATGGATTATAGGCTAATTAGATCAATGAAACCGGTAGCGAGTCATAATTACGAGTGTAACGCTTGTTTGTTTTTAGATAATGGTGCTTTAGGTGACATTTTCTTTGAAATGTCATTTGCCCAAAAGCGTGCAGTAGTCAAGCACATTCGCCATAATAACGGCGAAATACAGAAAGGTGACAGATATAATTATGATGTTGGTATCCAGGACGGCGAAAGAGTAACAACCAAGTCAATTCCGGCAATAGATGCTATTTGCCAGGAATTTGATATTTATCAGTAGGAGAGAATTATGAGTGAAATAAAAAAGTTACTAAATAATTGCGAAGAGGGTGTATTAATAAAGTTAGATCAACCTCTTGTGATCGAAGAACAGCATAGCAATATGTATTATCACTATATACCATTACCAGAGGGCAATTTACCAGTGATGATAGATGCTAGAGTAGGGGAAATAGTTTGTATTTTGAATAATCTACATGCTGAAATCTGTAAATGTGGCGAAGAGCGATTTAATGATACCTTTAAGTATTGCCCATATTGCGCAGAAAAATATCCTGATACATTTGGCAATGTTGGCGGTCGCATCATTGATATTCAGCTAAGGCGTTCATTTGGAAAAACACCACCTCGTTATTTAGTGGTTGTGCAAGTAGGAGATGCTTCATGAAAGTATGGGAAATGATGAACAGAACAGAATTGTTCGGCGAATACACTGCCAAAGATGATGGTATTGTTTGCCTCTGCTGTGGACAGATTGCAAACGAAAACGAAATAGGCGTAACAGGTGAATGGACTGAAAAATTTCCACACAAATCAAGCTGTTTTTTAATCCAGGATATCGATACAGCCAAAGGTAATACAATCTTCCAGAATGGATTACTACTCAGAATAGCTCTAAAAAGCCTCTGGAAACAAATAGTTGATATCTGTAAAGAAACTATCAGGGAGATAAAATCATGATCAAGCGTTTATTTTGGCTAATCAGGGCAATATTTGCTTACTTTGAATTCAAGCGAGAAGTTGGAAACCAGAAAGGTGTACTATTTGCCTTGAGGCAATATTGCTATTTGTGCACTGAATGCGGCTCTACTGGTGAATCTGATAAATTAGTAGTTGATGGTGAATATTCTGTAACCTGTCCGGACTGCAAAGCAGAATTTATCAAGATTGATAACATACTGCAAATATGTAAATATTGGAAAACAACCATTAGATATATTGTCAAGGGTCGTTACTGGTGTTAATGAAGCTAAATAAAATTGAGAGGCAATGCAGTAAATGCCAATGGTGCACATTTGAAACAATAGCTACGGTTATTATGGCTGGTTGGCTGTTGAATTTTGAGGATAGCAAATGGACTTGTGGCGAATGTCCAAGACCAGAAAGTAAAAAGGTGAAGCATGGCACATCAAAAAGGATTTCATAGCAAGGCGTTAAAAAGAGAAGCATTTGCTAAACGTATTGAGGATAAGAGAATATTGCTTAAACTTTCATCATCAGAATTAGCGGTTAAAGCCGGAATTAGCAGAAATACAATGCAACATTATGAAGAGGCTACAGCCTTCCCAGGTGATGACAACATGATCAAGTTAGCAGATGCGTTAGAAACAACACCACATCATCTAAGAGGTGAATAGTGGCTATGACTAGAGAGAATCAAACAATCTGTAAATGTAATATTTGTCAAAAATTCAAGTATTCTTTTGATGTAATCCTGTGTAAACATTGCCTAAAGGCTATTTGTTCTGGTTGCTGTGTTATAAAGGAAAAATACGGTTATTGTCCTAATTGCAATAATTTGATAGCAGAAATTGATACTCAAATACATTGAGGTGATTAATGTCTAAGACGATAGAAAATTTAGGTAATGGGGTAGGTGATCAAAATTATGGTACACCCTGGTATTTTTATGAGTATTTCAATGAGATATTCGGCTTTACTCGCGATTGCTGTGCTGATGAAATTAACCACAAGCATGAGAAATACTGGACAAAAAAAGATAACGCTTTAGCGCAATCCTGGAAAGATGAGATTATCTGGTGCAATCCACCATTTGGGCAAATAGCACCTTTTGCAGAAAAAGCTCTTGAGGAATTACAGAAGCATGGCACCACCACAGTAATGATTACTCCAAACTATTCAGGAACATTTTATTTCAGGGATTATTTGAACAAAGCTCAAATCTGGTTTATTACCGGTCGTATCAGATTTCAATTACCCGGTAGCTACGAGCTTGCAGGGGAGAATCCTAACTATATGGTGATTATAATATTTAGTCCTGAATTTTGCCGCATGGGAGATATGAGCGGGGATGTAAAGTTACTGGATTTACAGAAAATCAAAGATCACAACCAAGGCGAATTATTCAAAAAAGAGGTAATTGCTGAACCGGTCAAAAAGGTAAATAAAACAGAAGCGGCTCTTAAAAGGTTGACTTCTGAATAGACTGTGTTAATTTTAACACAGCGAAGAGGTAAAAATGGCTACTATAAAAGAAAAAATAAAAACTCTAAGATTTGAGTTTGACATGAAAATCAAAGATATTGCAGAGGAAATTGGTGTCACCAAATCGGCGGCATATAAATATAGCTCTGGTCAAAGATTAAAGCCTGATCAGGAAATAGAAGATAAAACCGATGCGTTGATCGAGCGTTTACGTAAAAGCGGTATAAATTATTATCGCCTCAAAAATTCCCGGTCAAGCAAATGAAATGGTTTGCCATAGCGGTAATAATTGCAGCTATTCTTTTGCTGATAGGGGTTGTGGCTTTCTCGCTTTATTCGATATTTGACGCTCATGATGGACGTATTCTTGCTGCTAATGGTCATAAAAATAAATATTTGAAAATGATAGAGGCTTTTAAAATGGAAAAGACAGAAAAAGAATTAACTCCCAGGAACACGGCTAGACAGAAAGCAACGGGATTATTGATATTTGGTGTTGGTTTTCTCATAGCTGTAATATCAGCGGTCTGGTTAACATTTACCAATTATGGACCTGGTGCAGCATTTTTTACTTTTGGAGTATTGCTAGCTGTATTAGGTTTTATATATCCAAAATTATAGCTTTAATCATGAGCCTCCTTATTCATGATAATGGGTTGGCTGTCCCACTGGATGCTTTAATTCAGGAAACAGCTCCGGTTCTTTGATAAAGAGTTTGCAAGTCGGTAACGATGCTGTGTGAAGCATGGCAACCTATCTGTCACGATGCGGAATAATAGGCGACAAGCGCGGAAGCATGACCTGATCAGTCAGTAAGCCTCATTAAGTCGCGGGAAAATGTTACGGCGCGGGCGGTTAGAATCCGACTAGTCCGGCTTGCATGAAGTTGCTTGATACACGCGTTGTCTGTCGCGTTAATAACAGACCATAGTTTAGCTACTATAGTCAATTATCAAGTATAGAGTCCCGTAGCGGCATGATAATGCTATTGGTGGAGATAGAAAGAAGCTAGTAAATCGGCGTCCGCTACTTCTATCGTCTGTCGGTTCAACTCCGGTCTACGGGACTTTAAAGAAATAACCCCCAAATAAACAGCACCAGGTAGGGGTTAGCCCTGGTAGGAAACAAATCGCTGGCAAAGCCCCGATAAGCCAGCGATTGCCAGATGACAGTAAACAAAACTAAAAAGCACTGTGCAAGAGAGGTAAATATGCACCGGATGGCACCAAAAGCCGGTTACAAAATCAGATAACATGTTAGTACATTAAGTTTGTAATAAGCCCCTCGCTACTGTCAAAGCCTGTTAGCTAAGAGGATGTGAGGGGCGCCTTAAACCAGATAAACAGAGGATAATATGCAGATCAAAATTAGGGTCCAAATCAATGAAAACATCGTAGCTCTGAAAAAATTACTAGACAAAGTAATTAAACTGGAAATCAAAAGAGACAACATCCCGGAAAAAATCAAAGAAGACATAGTTAGAGAATTAATTCTTCTAAGTAATGAATTTGATTTAGAGCTTTCTGGAATATTGGCAATTTTCCAGATTGAAACGTTGGAAGATTATCTATTATGTGAGGCTTGCAATTGTGCCAAGTTGTCAGAGGATATGAAAAGCGATGTTGACGGGGTGCCATTATGTGAATCTTGCTTTAATGAATTGATAGAGCATACGCTTGCGATGGAACCAGGGACAAATATTGTTGATGGAGTGATGAATGATGAGTGAAAAGGGCTATCGTATGATCTATAAACCTAAAGGCATGGCTTTGGAATATGCACCACTGGCACTGAATCCCTATATAGGTTGCAATCATGGCTGTACATATTGCTACGGACCGGCTGCAATGCGTAGACCGGATTTTCATGATGTTATCCGACCACGAAAAGATTTTTTAAAAAAGCTTGCTTTAGATATCAGAGATATGAAAGCGGAAAATGACAAGAGACAAGTTCTATTATCCTTTGCTACAGATCCCTATAACGAGCTAGAACCGAAATTGAAGTTGACCCGCAATGCCTTGATGATGCTGAGTAAGGCAGAGATACCTTTTACTGTGTTGACTAAATCTGATTTTGCGGAAGATGATTTTGATTTGTATAGTGCAACCAGGGATAGCTTTGGTGTATCACTAACTACAATGAATGTTGCAAAAGCGGATAGATGGGAACCAGACGCGGCTAAACCCTGGAAAAGATCAGAACAGCTTGAACGTGCAAAACGGGATGGTATTAGTACTTGGGTATCATTAGAACCGGTTATGGATTCAGTAGAGGCTATGGCAGTTATCTATAACGTCCATGAATTTACAGACGTTATCAAAATTGGCAAGCTCAATCATCAACAGCCAGAAAAGCCAATCGACTGGCAGAAATTTGCATTCGATGCTGTAGAACTATGCGAGAAGTTAGGACAGAAATACATCTTGAAAGACAGCCTTGCAAAATATTTAGGGGCGGAGTGATGGATTCAGTAGAAATATTTACGCATGATGAATTAGTAAAACGTGCTAGCAAATGGCTAGTAGGTAGCCAGAACTGTAAAATTGCTTTTCAGGAGTTGGTGACAAATACAGTTTACGGTGAAATTCCAGATGCCATAGGATTCAAGAGTGATGGTCAAACAATATTAGTTGAATGCAAGACAAGTAAATCAGATTTCAGACAGGATAGAAAGAAGACATTTCGTCTTATTCATAACAGAGGAATGGGTAAATATAGATACATAATGTGTGCCCCAGGCGTTATAAATCCTGACGAGATGAGAACTAGCGGCTATCATGATTGGGGTTTACTTTGGACTATGCCAAAAATAATTAAAGTCATTAAAAGATCAGATATTCACGAGAGATTTGCGGACGCTGAATTGTCTTTAGTAACATCATGCTTAACCAGAGTTGCGATGCTAACACCTATGCACTTCCCGAATGGTGTATTTACAAATATAACCTACGATCATATTCAAGCAATGCGAGAGCTTGAAGATCAAAGAATGGATGAAACAAAGGAGATTAACCGATGAAGAAATTAGTAACTATCATATTAGTAGCAATCATGCTGCTGTTATTCGCCGGTTGTGGCGATTACATCTTACTGAAAAAAAGCGATTTTGACCAGTTACGAGAACATATCGAAAAGGATCTACCCGCCCTGGATGCTTTGATGGCTAGAAAATTCAAGCAAGGCACCATGACACCAGAGGAATACATGGCGTATCAGTCCCGGCGCGGTCCGTACAATTTATGGCTTGCTGATATCGCCAGGAAAATAGATAGCAGTGGTGATCTACTTGGATCAATAGAGGGGCTTGTAAGAATGGCTGGTTATGGTCAGTACGTTGATTTACTAGGTGGTGGTGGTAGTTCTGCTGTTGACCCGGTAATAATCAGTAGATTAGACGCGATGGAGCGGATTGCACAAGCAAACAATATAACCATGCAGCAAGTGAGCAAAGATTTACTGGAAATGAAAAAATGGATTGAGGATGATAACAAAAAGCCAGAACCAAAGCCAGAACCCGAACCTGAACCGGAGCCCAAACCACAGCCAGAGGAACCAGACCCGGAACCGGAACCAGAAAAGCCAGTAGAACCATCTATTACAGATGAAGTATTCCGTTTGAGTGAGCATAAATACAAAGATGAAAAGCCAGTTACCTATAAATTACCAGGACTGAAAACAGAATTTTATATTGAATTTACCGTATCTGATATTGCGTATCATGGAACAGAAAATATTATCAAACCATTTTTAACAATCACTAATGCCAGAATGGTCAAGAGGATGAAAGCAAATCCACACCTTAACGCAGGTAGAATAATGTTTTCTATCTTTGGCGGTAGCAGAGAAGCTCCGTATGCAGGAATGTTTAATCTATTTTGGGCCTCTGATAATAACCACGATGAGAAATTAAAAAGAGGCGATAAAGAAGAATTCGATGAATGGAGATCCAGAACTAATGTTGATTGGCTATCATCACATACAATCAGAATGGAATTTCGATTAGCGAGTGAAGCGGATAGAGGCGCCTATTTAGAAAACTTGACCCGTGAAATATCAAATTCTTTTGACGTGTTGACAGCAACATTATTTATTGATGGACGCAAGATTAAGAGCAGAACAGCCGGTTACTATTGTCCTGAACCTCTGTTAGTGCTACCAGGTTTTTATTTCAAATCAAACTTAACGCAACCTGTAGGAATGGTATTGACTGATCTGGTAATTGATAACTTGGAAGGTGAATAAATGCACAAAATACAGCACGGTATAGATTCCCGCGATGAGGAAAAAGACGAAACTCTATTTAGAGTTACTTTCAACAAAGACGGCGAATTTATTTCAACAGAAAAGCTAAACCATAATAAAGACGCTTTTGCTTACATCAGGATAAACGAAGCGGGGGATATGGCTTTTGAGGGAATTGGAGCAAGCGGCATTTTAGAAGCTCAAAGAAAAGCAGAAAGTGAAAGAGAACTTTATTTAAGCGGTCATGCTGAAAAACTACCATCTTACAACGGAGAGGTAAAAATATGAGCGGGACTGAATCAACACCAGAGCCAAAATGGAAAGTTGATATGATAGAAGATAGTGAAGTAACAGAAGGGGCAAATCATTTTGCAGCTTATGATATCACTACAGATTATCTCAATGAATTACCAACGGCGAAACAGGTAGAAATAGCACTTGATGAGCATGACACCTTGAAAGCCAAAGTAGCGGAACTAGAAGCAAGCGAAAAGGAATTGATAAGCTTACTGGATAGAGTAGAAGGTTTTCTCGAATATGACAACTTGCCTGCTTATAAACTATTGAAGTTACTGGAAGCTGTTAGTAAAGCCCTCATCAAGCGCAAGGAACAATAAAAGGTGAAGAAGCGATGAAAAAACGAAAAATTGTAAACACTCCAGCGCCGTGGATGTGGGTTGGCATGGGAGATGAAATAGGTTTAGCTCTGGTTGCCAGAGGCGATAGAGTAATATTAGAAACGAAATCAATAGAGGTGAAAGTATGAGTGAAAAATATGATTCTACCGGCGATACGGTTCACCACATAACCAGGGTGCAAAGTTTATTAAATTGTTTTGTATTCATTCTCAATCAGCAATCAAGGCTGCATGATGTATCAAAATTAGTTCCACCAGAAAAAGAGATTTTTGATGAGTTTACACCAAAACTCAGCGGGACTACTTACGGTAGCAAAGAATATAAGGACAATTTCGCAGAAATGTCAGTTGCTACCAAACACCATAACGAAGTCAATAGACACCATCCAGAATTTCACGGCAATGATTTAGGGAAGATGGATTTAATTGATATTGTTGAAATGCTGCTCGATTGGAAAGCTGCCAGTGAGAGACACAAAGACGGCGATGTATTCCGGTCGATTGAACAGCAGCAAGAAAAGCTAGGCTATGATGATACTTTCAAAAATATCTTGATCAATACTGTTAACAGAGTTACGAGCCTTGATGATACAGAGGGGGGTAGAGTTTAAATGGCAATCATTTACTATATTCCGGTTACTTCACGCAAGACTGCTATAGAAGCTCTACCAGAGCATCAAACGCCTAACCTGCCAGGATGGGATCAAATGAATCTGTCACAGCAGAAAGCCACCATTAAATATTTAAGGCGAAAAATTGATAGAATCAATTTACGTGCAAATGGCAATGATCGATTGAATCAACAGATTCAGCGAATTAAAGCAATCATCAGTTATTTGGAGTAGGGAAAATGCAAATACATGATAGCCAAGCGGACAGAATTATTAGCTTGATTTTCCAGACCCTCACGGGGATGGAAGATGATAAGGACATTAAGTGTCCATCTTGCGGCTTAAATCATTATCATGATTATTTACCCAAAGAATGTGCACTACTTGATTCAATGTCGACATTTGGAATTAATCATGACAAGGAAATTGGTGTATAAAAATGGCTGAAAAACGTATTAAAATGGATGCAGATGAATACAGAAAATATCTCTGTTCAGGATGCGGCAAGACAGCAATCAATTGTAAATGCGATAAGACACCTACGGGGG
>Ga0209976_10000501_pt1 | contig 25792 bp, 24 predicted proteins | sample SumtaG_FD_182806 | JGI IMG/M metagenome (GOLD analysis project Ga0209976, IMG submission 182806) | Deep subsurface microbial communities from Indian Ocean to uncover new lineages of life (NeLLi) - Sumatra_00157 metaG (SPAdes) (version 2) | ecosystem: Environmental > Aquatic > Marine > Oceanic >...
CTCTTTTGTTTTAAGCCATATAAAAATGGGGTACTACCTTTAGAAATCTGGTCATAGCCCAAGCCATCTAAACAAACTATCAATTGTTTTTTATTGTTCATATCAATTTCTGTAAAAAGAAAGCAATATAAGCATTAGCGTAATCAATGGAAAGTTCTTCCCAGTTGTCATTCTTGACAGGATATATTTTTCCCAATTCTAACTTTATCTTATCTAAATCTCCATTGTTGATTTTTATTGATAAAAATAAAGGGGCGATGGAAAAAATCTTTAAATCGGGCATAGTGGGATTTAAAAAAATTCTCCAATAAGATTTTTTTGATATTCTTTTTACTCTCAAAAAATATCTATATTTGAAAAATATGTTTAGGGGTAATAAAAGAAAATAGGAAAAAAAATCCATTTTTATTTTAAATTTTCGTTTAATCAATTCGTTTAAATAAGGCCGATGATAATATTTTGACATTTTTTTAATTGCCTGACTTAACTCTTTAGGATTATTAATGCTTTCATTAATAAAATTACCAATAACATAATTTAATACTGCTAAAATATCTTGAACAGAGCGTCGCCAAATTTTCTTAATATCTTTATCGGGTAATATTTGAGGGTTCATTCTCCACTCTATAAACTGATAAATTCTTTTATCTAAATCCGGCAATCTTTTACTTAAAACGATTTCTTGGTAAATCCTCAATAAAACCTTAGCCGAATCAATATATCTTGGTTCGTACTTTCCTAAAGGCAATAAAACAGCTGTTAAACAGCCAGCATAGGCCTGTTGAATAATGTAAAATAAATAATCATCGCAATATTTTAAATCATTATCAGAATAGTATTCAATCAATTGACTGGCTCGATCTAAAATAATCTTTACACTTTCAGAAATTGGGATTTGTTCTAAAGAAAAAGTTGGCGCTAAACTTCTAACATCCTCTCCCCAAAGAATCTGACTATTCTCTTTAAATTTGTAATATCTCAATCGGGGAATTAAATTCTTCCAATCATCAAGAGTATAAACTTTTAAATCGATATAAAAATTTTCTTTTAACTTCTGTTCTTCTTTAGAAAATTTATAAAAATAATTAATTCCTTTCAACCCAAGTTTTTGGGCAATCTCTGTGGCGATATCATCAAATAATTCTTTATTAATCTTAGCAGGGGAAATGACATAAATATCAAAATCATTAAAAGGATAAATTTTATCTTTTTCTATTTTAACCGGTCCCTGGCCATAACCAAAACTACCAGCCAAAATTATTGATATAGTTGAGGGGATTTTTTGTCTGATTGAATTAACAACAACATCTAATTTGTTCCGTATCTTTTTGTCTGTTTCTCCGCCTAAAATCGTATATCTGCCCATAATAAAATTAATTTTTAACAAAGGTCCGAATAGCCCAAAGTCCGCCTCGGTAGATCTGTTGAAGAGCTAATAAATCTCTTTTAAAAATTAACCGTTTCAAATGTCTAAAGATAAATTTAGGAGAAAGAAGAGTTATTCTATAGGCCTTACTTAAATAGCCCCTTATTTCTTCTTCGCTTAAATACTTAGACCTAAAAATTATATTAGGTTTTGTATATAGACTAAAATCAAAATGTTTTAAAATGCCCATATTTTTATATTCCTCAAAAAATGGAGAAGCTGGCTGAGGAATTAAAGGAGAAAAATGAACATAATCTAAATCTAAACTATTAGCTAAGGCAATGGTCTTTTCTATATCTGCCTTGGTTTCTTCGGGATTACCAATAATAAAAGTAGCGCAAGATAAAATTCCCGCTTCTTTCGTCCAATAAATAGCGCTTTTAATCTGTTTAACAGTAACTTTTTTATCGTAATAATCCAATATTCTCTGGGAACCTGACTCTCCACCATAATGAATATAAAAACAACCTGCTTGAGCCATTGCTTTTAATGAATTTCTATCAACTAAATCAACTCTGGTCTGGATAGCCCATTTAATTTTTAAATCTTTAAATCCTTTATTTAATTTAGCTAAACGACTTTTATCTAAAATGAATAAATCATCTAAAATAAAAAAATTACTTAAGCCATATTTTTCTTTGCATCCTTTAACCTCAGCTAAAATATTTTCTGCTGACCTGGAACGGTATTTTTTGCCCCAAAATGCATGCGCGCTGCAAAACTTACAATTATATGGACAACCGCGTGAAGTCAATAAATCAGTAAATTTTCCTGACAGAAAAGGCACGCAGCGATATTGAAAGTTATCAATTAATGAACGGTCTGGAAAGGGAATTTTATCTAAGTCATCAAAAACTTCTCTTTGATTTATTATCACTTTATTGTCTTGACAATAAGCTAAATTTACCACTTCAGGGATTTTTCTTTTTTTATCTAAATATTCAATGAACTGGATGGCTGGCAGTTCTGGTTCGCCTAAAATACAATAATCAAGCTCCGGATAATCAATTAAAAAGGTTTTTGCAAAAATAGTTGCTGCCTCGCCAACAGCAATAATTTTTCCCGGGAAAAACCTTCTTAGATTCTTTAATATACTAAAATCATTTGTAAAAGTAAAAAGTCCTGTCAAGATAAAAATAAGATTGGGTTGAAAATTTTTAGCAATATCCAAAACTTTTATCTCATCAAGTTGCTCAAGTGACGCATCTATTAATTTTGTTCTAAAGCCATACTTTCTAAAAACACCTCCTAAATATAAAAGAGTCATTGGCGGATGAAGTAAGCCGCCTGGAGCATTATTAGTACATCTAGGTCTACGGTCAGTTGTTTTACCAGAAACAGATGGTGGATTAATTAGTAATATTTTACTCATATTAATTTATTTTCTTCAGCTTAAAACTTAAAAAAGCGCCATAAACAGCTGGCAAATAAGCCGTAAAAAACAAAGCGCTAAGCGATAAAGCGACTATACTCTCTATAGAGATATTAAATTGAGAAAATAGCAAAATAAGAGCTGCTTCTCTTGTGCCTAATCCGCTAACAGTAATAGGCGCTAAACTAATAATTGTGGCTATGGGTAAGTAAAATATAAAATGCCAAAAATCAATATTTATATTCAATGCTTTAGCAATTACATAACTTTGGGAATAAATTAAAAACCAGGTAAAAATTGTTAATAAAAATGGAAATAATAATTTTCTTCGGCTTGGCAAATTGTCATAGAAATCGTGAAATACTCGCCTTAAAGATTCTTGAAATTTTAAAGGAATAACTTTTTTAAGAAAAGCAAGTAAAAATTTCGCTCTTGTCTTAGAATAAAAAAATAAAACTATAACAACGAAACAAATACCAAAAATTAAAATCTGAAGAATTAAATTTGGGAACTGGCCAATTAATAAAAAAGCTCCGGCAAAAGCGAAAATAATTAATACTAATGTATCCAAAATTCTATCCACTATTACACTAGGACTAGCTATTCCAAAAGAATTATTTAGATAGCCGATTTTGACAAAATAACCGAGCCGAGAAGGTGTTAATAAGGCGTAATAACTGCTAATAATATGAACTTTAAATAAATACCAAAAATTATAATTTAATCTTTGGATTTTTAACAATTGTTGCCATTTTAATGTTTGAATAAAAAAGATTGCAAAAATAGAAACTGGCAATAAACAAAAAAAGGAATATTTGGTTTGTTGAGCTATTAATAAAAAACTATTTAAATTGGTTTTGGATAAAATAAAAATAAATAAAACAATACCAATTAAGGAAAAATATTTATGCCAATTTTTAAGCGTTTTTTTCATTTTTTCTAAAATAACAATTTGGTTTCTCCAATAAATAAATTAGAGAAAGCCCAAAAGGCATTTTAATTATGCTATCAAGCCAACATAAAAAATTTAATAAAGGACTTAACAAAATCTCTATTCTATTATTTTTATAAATTTTTCCTCTTTTACCATATAGACAAGTTTCATCTCCTATTTTTTGTATTAAATAAAGCAGTGGGAATAATATCCAAACACTATATCTAACTTTTTTTATTTTAAAACCGGTGTTTTTGAAAAAAAGCAGCAGTTTGTTGTTTTTATCATATCTTCTCCAGTGACCCAATTTGATTTGATTTTTAGAATACAAAAAAGAATGAGCCGGAAGCATTAATAATGCATACCCTTTTGGTTTTACGCATCTATAGATTTCTAATAAAGCAGTTCTATCATCCTTTATGTGCTCTAAGACATCGGCGCAAATTATTAAATCAAAAGCATTATCGGCAAAAGGTAAATTTGTTGCATCAAGTACTATCTTATTTTCTGCTTTCATCTTTTCCATTAATTCTAAATCTAAATCACCATACAAAATGTTGTTGCCCAAAGCATTAAAATAATCGCCAAGATATGTGCCTTCGCCACACCCCAGATCAAGAACTTTTTTTCCCTTTAATGATAACATATTACTAACCGCTTTTAGGCGAGAATTTGCCCAAATGTCACCACCAATTCTTTTTTTTACGAATAAAAATTTCATCTTCAACTAAAATCTTTTAAATGGCCTAAAACTGCTTTAAGGCCGCGCAAGTGATATCTAACATCCGACCAATTTTTAATCTTAAAAAGATGAGTCCAAATATAGCGAGGCGAAATAAAAATCTTATAAATCTTATTACAAATTTCAACCACTTCTTTCGGCTCTATATCAGGCGTTTTTAAGACCGGCTCTGACATATCGTAACGCTGGTACTCATCTGGACTAAATCTAAACCAATCTTTTTTCAAGGCATCTCTATACAAACCAGTACCCGGATAAGGCACCATAATAGTTGACTGTAAAATATCGGCCTCTCCGGAAAGCATCAGTTCCTTAGCTAAATTAAAAGTATTCATGGCCTCTTGTTTTGTTTCCCATGGATAACCAACAATCATAGTCAAATGAATCTCTAAACCAGCTCGTTGAGCAATCTGACAGGCCTGTCTAATTTGCTCTACCTTAAATCCTTTATTTAATCGGTCAAGGGTTTTCTGATTAGCTGACTCTAAACCCACTTTTAATAATCGGAAACCAGCTTTTTTCATCAATTTGGCTCTGGTCTCATTAATAAAATCAACCCGCATATTACAAGAAAAAGTAATCTTTTTATGATACCCCCGTTCAATCATACCCTGACAAAACTCTTCCAGCCATTGACCCGGCGGAAAAGTGCCCGTATCATCAAAAACCTCCCTGATTTTATACTGTTCAATCAACAGACCAATTTCATCTAAAACATTCTGATGACTTCTTGTTCTGAATTGAGGAAAAAGAATTGTCCAGGCGCAAAAAGCGCATCTATGCCAGGAGCAGTCACGGCCAGCCATAATATAGGTAAAAGGCCGTCTTTTAATATTATATTCAATATTATACAGATGATTTTTAGTTAATTGGCGGTCAATAAATGGTAATTCGTCTAAATTATGACTTAATTGAAATTGACCGGTATTTTCTATTTTTCCCTGCTGACGATGCCAAAAACCCGACGGCAACTCTCCTTTGCCTTCTAAAAATCTAACTAAATCCAATAACATAAAGTCGTAATCACCGCCAGTCAAAACAAAATCAACTAAACAATTTTTCATTGTTTCTTCAGGCAAGGCGGTAACATGGTCGCCCATAATAACTATTTTCAAATGAGGAAATTTCTTTTTGGCTTGGTTTATCCATTGCCAGTGTTCTTTAACCACCGGAGTTTTGGTCTCAAAAGCAAAAAGAGTTGGTTTTTCCTCTTCTAAAAATCCAAAAAAATCATCTTCAGACAATTTCTCAACAATAGCATCCTTAAAAACCACCTGATATCCTCTGCTTTTTAACAAAGTAGCTGCTGAAGCCGGGATAATCGGATAAAGATAAGAAGGATTGGAAAAGTATTGAAACTGCCTATTTTGTGATAATAAAGGTATCCCCTTGGCTGACTTAAGGGATGGATAACCAATAATAATCTTCATAATCATAATATATCATATCCTTTTTTGACGGTTTTTTCAAGTTAAAAAAAGACAGGACTTTTTGCCCTGCTTCTTTCTTTTCTGACTATGAAATGCTTAAAGTTCGGCTATCGCATAGCCGAAAATTATCTTCTTTTTTTAACCAACCCGTAAAAAAATCCCAAGCCATAACTAAGATGGGTTAGAATTATACCAATAAAAATCAAAGGGCTTAACTTAAAATTAGCCATTAAACTGGTGGCTAAAATAATCAATAGATAGATGCTGATTAAAAACAAAAAGATTTTAGCAGCCAACGAGGAAAATAAAGAGATAATTGCGCCAAAAAATAAAAAAAGAACAAAACTAAAAGGAATAAAATAATAAAACTTGTCCAGAGAAAAATCTTCTTTAATTACCCATGCCTTATCCCGGCCGTAATTCCAGACCTGTTTTAAATGGGGCTTCCATAAATGACGACGCTGATGATAAACCACTGCTTGAGGAACATAAAGTATTCTTTTATCTAATTTCTTTCTAATATTAAAACAAAATTTGGCGTCTTCACCGGTTAATAATGTCTCGTCAAAGCCGTTAATTTTTAAGGCAGCTTCTTTTCTGACTATTAAATTACAGGAAGGCATTTCTTTAACTGGCAAGCCCTGACGGAATTTATAACGCATCTGATAACGCAAAGCGAAAGCGCCGGTAGCCACCGCTGAAGCAAAAATATAGCCGCTAACTTTTTGACCAGTTGAACTATCCGACGGCGTCAGATTAGGACCGCCTACTCCGCCAACTTCTTCTTTTTTAAAATAAGGCAAAGCGATTTTCAGCCAATCCTTGACCGCATAAGCATCTGAATCAATAAAAGCCAAAATTTCTCCCTGGGCTTTTTTAATACCTATATTCCGTTTAACTGATGGCTTAACACTATCTGTTTCTATTACTTTAATTTTATTATTTTCAGGTTCAGTTGTTCTTTGGTCAGGCAGGGCAATTATTTCAAAATCCTGAAAACTCTGCTCTAAACAATGCTTAAAACATTTAGCCGTTTGTTCATTAAATAATTTATAGGGAATAATGATAGAGACCTTCATTGCTTAAGTCAATTATTAAATGGTTTAAGGACCAAAAAAATACCAATGACAATAGCCACAATGCCGATAATCTGAACTGGATGTAAACTTTCTTTGAATAAAAAATAAGAGCCGACTACCGCTAAAGTCAAGGATAAACTATTAGAAATCGGATAAATAATGTTCAGATTAACCCGAGAAAGGATAAACAGCCATAGCATAAAATTAACCCCCATCAAAAATAAGCCGCTCAAAAGATAAAAGTTTTTGAAAACAGTTAAAAACAAGTTCCAGAAATTAGCCAAAGAAAAATCAATTGGCCCTAAAATAAGCATGCCCTTTTTTAGGGCTAATTGAGCCAGAACCAAGGCAATAATATCAATAATGATTAAAAGATATAAAGAAAACATAAATAGCTAAAATTATTTTAGCATAAAAAAACAACTTTTCCAACACATGATTATATTTTGATATGATTCAAAAAGTTGACATTTTTCCATTACCTCCGTAGCCGATGACCTCAAGGTCTGCTTGGAATGGTGGGACGGGCCTAAAGAATTCCAAATCCAAAATCTAGTAATTAGGGAAAAAGTTAAGTCGCGCTTCGTTCGGATGAGGATATTCCTGGGTTGGATTGAGGAAGAGGCAGGAGAATTAGGTCTCTTCTAATCTAATAAAAGAGGGTGAGTATCAAAGCTCACCCTCTCTGCTTTTCTACAAATAGAAAATAGAAAATCACCACCAAAGTAATTGCCAGAGGATTTTAATACCATCTATCAAAGCATTAACCCGCGAATCACTGGCAAAGCGGGCGCGTTCAAAACAAGGAACCTCGCCAATTTTATATCTCTGCTTATGCGCTTTAACCAAAATCTCAATACAAAGAGCAAAGTCCTCTGACTTCAAATCTAAATTCAAAAGCATTTCTTTTTTCATAGCCGCAAAAAGATACAAACTATCAGAAAAATTTGAACCGTGCCTTAAATTAGTAAACCAAGTAAAAATTTTATTGCCAAACCTGCGAATAAAAGTATCATCCTGACTGCCGCCGCCCGGTAAATATCTGGACCCTAAAACTAAATCATATCCTTGATTAATTTTAGCCAATAATTTAGGGATTTCTTGAGGGTTAGGCGAACCGTCAGCATCCATACTAATAATAATATCTCCAATTGCTTTACTAAATCCAAATTTCATAGCATTGCCATAACCCTTATCTGGTTGAAGAATGACCCGGCAGCCAAGTGACTCGGCAATCTCTCTGGTCTTGTCGCTGGAATGGCCATCAACTACCAATATCTCATCAACTGCCTGACGAGGCACCTGTTCAAGAACCCGCGGCAGTGATTCTGCTTCATTTAAGGTGGGGATTTGAAGGGTAACTTTCATTGATAAAAGTCCTTAATTTTTTGACAAATATATTTAATTTGTTGATTAGTTAAAGATGGAGTTGAAGGCAGCCATAAACCAGTTTGGGCAATTCTTTGGCTGACTGGATAGCGACCTTTCTTCTGATAAGCTAACTGGCTGTGTAAAGCCGGATAAATTGGCCGAGAACCAATGCCATTTTCTTTAAGATAATCTATTAACCTTTCTCGCTCTGGCACAAAAATATCTATAAACCAGGGAGCAGTTTGATTTAAATCGGTCTTGATAAATTTAACTTTTTTTAAACCAGCCAGTAATTTTTGATATAACTTGAACATCATTTTTTTCTTAGCTATCCTATTTTTTAATTTTTTTAACTGGGCCAGACCAATGACGGCCTGAACATCAGTAAACTTAAAGTTCCAACCAACGCTTTTGTAAAAATCAACTCCTCCTTGCAGACGACCGAAGTCCTTAATTCGCCTTATCTTCTGATAAAGTTTTTGGTTATTAGTAATTAAAGCGCCGCCCTGACCAGTTGTAATAATTTTAGGCGCGCTAAAGGAAAAACTGCCGATTACGCCATAAGCGCCTAAATGTTTTTCCTGATAAAAAGAACCTAATGATTGGGCAGCGTCTTCAACTAAAAAAATCTTTTTTTTCTGGCAAAGTTTTTTTAATTTAGTTAATTGACCAGCCCGACCATTAAAAGAAACATGAAGAATCGCTTTGGTTTTTTTAGTAATTGCCTGTTCAACTTTCTCAACATCTAAACAAAGATTTTCTTCTTCTATATCAACAAAAACCGGATTGGCCCCGGCTAAAATAACCGCATTAGGAGTAGCCGCCATAGTTATATTCGGGACAATCACTTCATTGCCCTGCCCAATGTCCATCGCTTTCAAGGCAATGAACAAACTAACCGTTCCATTAGTCACCACTGAACAATACTTAGCTCCAGTGAATTTAGCTATCTGTTCTTCCAATTCTCTGGTTTTTTTGAATTCCATTAACCAGCCGCCTGACTTCAAATAATCATTGACTGCCTTAATTTCTTCTTTGCCATAAACTGGCTCAATTTGATTGATAAAATTCATTTCTTTTTTGACTCAATATTTAAACTGATTAAGAGACCATATTTTTTATCCAGATGAGGAATATAGGCCTGTGAATAATCGTCATAATCTTTATGAATTGTTTTCCGCCAATCATATCTTTTAACATTTTTAAAGCCATTTTCTTCTAATATTTTCTTTAAGGATTTAAAATCGTAGACCGTCTTATGATAAATTACTTTTTTTGTCCCGGCAATCTGCCAACGACCATAAAAAGGTCCTAAAATCATCTCTAATTTTTTATATTTTTTATAAACCTTTGCCAATGCCTCAAAATCAGGAACAGCCAATCTTAAAATACCACCCCTTTTCAAAACTCTTCGCCATTCTTTTAGAACTCTTTTAGCTTCCAATCGGTCAAAATATTCAAAAGCATGACTGGCATAAATCAAATCTACTGAACTGTTTTTAAAAATTGACAGGTCGTCAAGCGACCGCTGATAATCAATATGAGGAAATTTAGCCAAATCAATGTTTGAAAAACCTGGAATATTTCTCTTGCCGCAACCCAAGTGCAGCCAAAACGGCGGTTTTTTATTCTTTGGTTGTCTAATCATTTTTCAATAACCTTTTTATCTTTTTCCAAGCCCGGATAAGGACCGTTTTTTATTTCTAAAACCTGGGTTTTGTCCTCTAAAATCTCGTAAGCATGGCCGCCAGCCAGAATAATAGCTGTATCACCTGCCTGTAAAATTGTCTCCTGACATAATTTATCATCATCCGTATAAATCTGGGCTTTGATTTTACCTGTTTTAACATAAATAACCTCTTGAGTCCGATTAGCTATCCGTTCAACTATTTTATGAGCATGAGGAGCTGTCTGTTTGTCTTTCTGATAATGCCAGGTGGAAACCTGAACAAAGTCCTTATTATTGGTATAAAAATTCAAACCTTGGAAAAAATCTCCATTTCTCAAAATTAAAACTAAGACCTGATTTTTATCTTTGATAAGTTCTTTTTTCATTATTTCTCCAAAACTTCTTGATAATAATAATCAATTGTTTTTTTAACGCCTTGTTTTAAATCAGTTGTCGGCAGCCAGTTAAATATTTTTTGACATAGTTCCACTCCCATAATTTTATAAGGCGCCCCATCTGGCTTAGAAGTATCAAAAACTAATTGACCTTGATAGCTGACTTCCTTTTTAATTAATTCAGCTAAATCAGCAATAGAAATTCCTTTGCCAACTCCAATGTTAATTGGCTCAATAAACGGTTTAATGGTCAATGTCTTTAAAATCACTTCTACCGCATCATCAACATAAAGCCATTCTCTAATCGGCTTGCCAGTTCCCCAAATAGTCACTGTCGGCAAATTCTTTTCTCTGGCTTCAACAATTTTTCTAACTAAAGCGCCTAAAGCATGAGACCTGACTTCTTCAAAATGGTCACCCGGCCCATACATATTAGGTAAAATCAAATTAATAAAATTCATCTGATACTGTCTATGATAAGCCCAAGCGTTGACACAACTGGCCTTTCTAACCAAGCCATAAGCTAAAACTGATTCATGTAAAGGACCATCCCACCATTCATCTTCTTTAAAATCCTTGGAAACAACATCAGGATAAGAACAATTAGAAATTGGATTAACATAACGTTCAACTCCGGTTAAGCGAGAGGCCTCAATCAGATTAGTTGACATCAAAGTATTATTAAAAAATATTTCTCCGGTATGTTCCAAGCCGAATTTAATCCCGCCAACAAAAGCCGCGCAATTGATAACTATCTCTGGTTTCTCTTTTTCAAAAAAATTCTTAGTTTGTTCCAAATCCCTAAAATCATTTCCCAAGTTCAAAGAGGCAGCCACATAACTAATGCCTTTTTCTTCCAATTTTTTGACTATCCGTTTGCCTAAAAAACCAGTTGCTCCGGTAACTAATATTTTTTTGTTTTTTAAGGCAGTTAACATTACAAATTGTTTTTTAATTTTTCTTGTTCAAAATCGTATTCAGCCATAATTTTAGCCAATTGTTTAAATTTTACTTTTGGCTTCCAGCCCAAGACCCTTCTGGCTTTGCCAGCATCACCGACTAAAACATTAAGTTCAGCCGGCCTGAAATAGCGTGGACTAATTTCAATAATTACTTTGTTCTTTTTCCGGTCAATTCCTTTTTCTTTTAATACCTTGCCTCGCCAAACTAAATCTATATCTAAACATTTACAGACCTCCTCAATAAACTCGCGAACACTGTGGGTCTGACCGGTAGCAATAACATAATCATCTGGTTTGGACTGCTGAAGCATTAACCACATCGCTCTGACAAAATCTGGTGAATAGCCCCAATCTCTCTTACTATCAATATTGCCCAGCAAAAGTTTATCCTGCAAACCCAGTTTTATCTTAGCCAAACCTTGAGTGATTTTTTTAGTGGCAAAAGTACCCCCTCGTCTTGGCGATTCGTGATTAAACATTAAACCGTTACACACAAAAAGACCGTAGGCCTGACGATAATTAACTGTAATATTGTAAGCAAAAACCTTGGCGCAGCCATAAGGCGAACAAGGCCGAAAGGGAGTATTTTCAATAATGGGAAGTTTATCAACATTACCAAACATCTCGCTGGTTGAGGCCTGATAAAACTTTGTCTTTAAGTCGGTCTCTCTAATAGCGTCAAGCAACCTCAAAGCGCCCAGACCAGTCACATCAGCCGTGTATTCTGGCATTTGGAAGCTTACTCCTACATGACTCTGGGCAGCCAAATTATAAATCTCGTCTGGTTTAATTTTTTCTAAAATCCGATTAAGATTACTGCCGTCAGAAAGGTCGCCGTAAAAGGTGTCAAACTTTCCAAGATAGGGCGGTTTATCATAAAGATGATCAATCCGTTCGGTGTTAAAAGTACTGATTCTTCGCTGAAGACCGTAAACTCTATATCCTTTTTCCAATAAAAATTCGGCAAGATAGGAACCGTCTTGGCCGGTTATTCCAGTAATAAAAGCGATTTTAGTTTTTTTCTTAGGCATATTTTTGATAAGATGTTTTTCTAATATATTTTAGATAAAAAATATAAATTGCATAAGCAACAAAAATAAAAAGAAACGGCTGAAAGGGCAGGCGTAAACGAGCCATTGCTGCCCAACTGGAGACAAAAATAATATAACCAATAATCATTAACATAGTCAAGCCAATTTTAAATAAGTCCTTTCTCAAAAGCATCAAAATTACTCCCAACAAGGCGATTAAGTCAATCAAGAGCCAAAAACCAATACCTAAAATTCTAATCAGAAAAGCAGGATCTTCCCTAAAAGTAACAATTAGAGAACTGTATTTCCCTTGAGCTAATAAATTAGTAATGTTAACTGATGCAGCTTGGTCTGAATCAACTTCCCAAAAAGACAATATTTTCATCCAACCCGAATTAGTCAACACAGGCAATGATTTAATTAAATGCCATTTGAGATAAGTCAAAGGATGCTCTTTAATTAATGAAAAAGTTATTTCCTTTAAAACCGGGATGTATTTATCAACACCTTCTACCTGGCTAAAGTCCTCCACTCCAGCTTTTTCAACAGCCAGACCCTGAAGATAAGCATCTGCCTCGGCCCGCGATATTTCTCTGCTTAAGACCAAAAAATCACGGGCTGCTCCTAAAAAATACAAAAGATGGGTTTGATTGGAAATAGTATAGTCGCCAAATTGAATCTTATTTCTGATACACCAAGGCGCGGTCACTGCTAAAAGGATAATCAAATAAACAATTAAAAATTTAGCCAATCTTGACCAAGTAATCTTCTGCCAAAGTATCACTATAGAGCTAAACAAAATAAGAAGGTAAAAATAGAGAGCCACCTGTCTAACTAAAGCAGCCAAACCCAATAGAATAGCCGAAAAAACAATGTACTTCCATTTTTGCTCTCGCCAAAATAAGGCCAAAAAATAAATAGATACCATAAAAAACAACAAAAAAGGCATCTCTGACATAACAACATTAGGCCAAAAAATACTGAATGGCTCAAAAACCATCAACAGAGCGGCTCCCAAGGAAACAAAATTATTAAAAAACAATCGGGCGAATTTATAGATAAAAACAATAAATATTGAATAGATAATGTTCTGCCAGAAAACAATAAAAAGATATTTAGGAATAATCAACCAGGAAATAGCCAGTAAAATCGGATAACCAGGCGCTGGAAAAGAACGAGGACCAAGAGATACATCCGGATGGCCGGTATAGACGCCGTGAACCAACAAATTCCAACCAGATATTAGATACCTATCCTGGTCCTCAACAAAACGATAGTCGCCCAAAATAAAAAAAGTCGCCAGCATAAAAACAAGTCGTGGTACAAGGGCTAATAAAAATAAAATAACAATTGTTTTATTCTTTCTAAACCATTCTCTCATTTAATCTAATTTATAAAGTTAATGATATTTTTAGCTCTTTTTTGCCAAGTATATTTCTGGACGTCCTGATATGCCTGTTCTGCAATTTTAGCAGAAAAATCGGCTTCTTTCAAGATTGTATTAATGCCCTGAACTAAATGTTCGGAACTATCCGGCTTAACTAAAATAGCATTATTTTCATTAAGAATTTCCCTAAGAGATGGCAAATTAGAAGCAACAATTGGCGCGCCAGAAGCCATATACTCAAACATTTTTATTGGTGAAGTGTATAATTTAGAAATTTTCTCCTTACTGGAATTAGGCAAAATCAAAACATCAGCCGATTTTAACCAATAAGGAATCTCCGCTGGCGGCCGATGTCCGACAAATAAAATATTTTTGGTTTTGAGCTTTGAGCTTTGAGCTTTGAGCTTTTTTATATCGTCTTCCATACCGCCAACAAAGATTATCTGACAATCATCCTCTAAAAATTGACTAGCTTTGGCTAAAACATAGACGCCTTTCCACTTAAACAACTGACCGGTATAAATTATTAACTTCTTATCTAAAGGCAGGTCTAATTCTTGTCGACACTGCTCTTTGGACTTTTCTACATCAAATTGCTCCAGATCAACTCCATCATGAGCAACTAAAATTTTACTTGGTTTAATGCCTAAACCAATAACTAATTCTTTAAGTTTATTATTAATGACAATAATTTTCCTGATTCTTCTAAATAACCATTTATACAAAAAAAACTTTGACCGGGGAAAAGTATGTAATTCTAAAACTAAATTTTTCTTAAAAAAACTTAAAAGAAATAAACTAAATTCATCACGAGAATAAATTATATTTGCCTTTTTGAATAAAAGCTCAAAAAAAGCAGATAGAGCAAAACTGCTATTTTGAACAAATACTAAAAGACCCCTTAAGGGACAGGACCAATCAACTAAATCTAAAAGCCAAAGTCTTTTAATCGGGAATTTAGTTGATATTTTGTAATAATCAAAAACATCCACCCCTTTAAATTGTTGATTAATTCTCTTGGCTGCGACCAGCTCAACTTTAAGACCAGCTCCTTGAAAGGCCTGGCACATCTTCATAATCTGCAACCCATGAGCTTTTTCGGTTGGTATTCTGGCATTGGCTAAATAAATTATTTTCATTTTTTATAACCGAAAATAGTCCAACTGTTCTTATTAATATGACTTATGCCTATATTCTTTAATTTATGCTTTATTAAAAGCTGTTCAGCATCTTCTTTTTTGTAATAATTAGCAATCTTAGGCAGTAACTGGTCAAAGACTATGGAGTGAAGATGATTAAATTTGAATTGAGATATTTGTTTTAAATAAGGAGAACTCTGCGGAATTAGCTGAACAAAAAAATATAAAGGGATGCTAAAACAATAAGACAAGAGATGAAGAACTGAAATAGGCAGCTTACTGGTTAAATGTTTTCTTAAGGGACTAATCCATTTAACAATCTGTTCATTATTCTCATAACCATAAACCCAAATTAAGATTAAACCGCCTGGCTTAGCTGCCCGAATTAAATTTTCAATAGCCAAGAAGGGCTTTTCTAAGTGATGAATCACTCCAATACAAAAAACAACATCAAATTTATCCTGATAATCTATATTATAAATACTTTTAAATTCAAGGTGAGCATTATCAAAAGAAGATAGGTTTTTTTTAGCTGCTTCCAGAGTCCTTTTATCGTAATCAAAACTAACTACTTCTTTAGCTCCGTAATTTAAAACCCAGTAGCTATTGCGACCCATGCCGCAACCGGCGTCTAAAACCTTTTTGTTTTTGAAAATTTCTGGCCCGAATGGTGAAATCCATTTTCTAAACTGAAGTTCATAATTAGGGCTTATCTGATGGTATTTCTGCCACTCGTAGCCAAAACGTTTTTCCGAACCCATATTATTTTCCCCATGAGGGTTCAACCCTAACATAGGGTTGAACCCTCATGTTAAATGCTAATTCCATTTTTCTTGCCACATTTGGAAAACTATTAAAGTCCAAATTTTTTTGCGATGGTCAGCTTTTTTAGTTAAATGGTCTTCCAATAATTTTTTAATTTCCTGATAATTAAAAATACCTTGTTTTTTAATACTCTGCTCGTTTAATAAGTCAAGAGTAAAATCTTTTAATTCCTTGGTAATCCATTTAGCCACTGGCAGACCAAAGCCCTTTTTTGGACGATTAATAATATTAGCTGGCAATTTATCTTTCATTATTTGCTTCAAAATATATTTAGTTGTCCAGCCCCTTAATTTCAAGTTATAGGGCAGGGAATTAATATATTCTACTAAGCGATAATCCAAAAATGGCGCTCTTACTTCCAAAGAAGCAAACATAGAAGCTCGGTCTGCCTTGACTAAAATATCATCTGATAAATATTGTTTTAAATATAAATAGATTAAGCGATTCTCTAATGACTCATTTCTATTTTTGTCCACAAACTGATTTATCTCTGAAAAGCTCTGCTTAAAATTAATCTGCTCGGCTATTTCTGGCAGAAAAAGTTTTTGGTTTTCTTTTGGTGTAAAAGAGCCCAGCCAAATCTGATTCTGAATCTCTGGCGAATAATCATAACCAGAAAGTATTTTTTTAATCTTAAAATCCAAACTAAAATTATCAAAAGAAACCGGCAAACAATTAGCTGTTTTTTGGATTATTTTCCTGATTGCTCTTGGTAAATAACGAAATAATTTAGCGAATTTTAAAGCAAGGAAGGTCGAATAACCGGCTAATAGTTCATCACCGCCATCACCGCCTAAAGCCACGGTTACCTTTTGCCGGGTAAATTTGGACAATAAGTAAGTTGGGACAATGGAAGCGTCAGCCAATGGTTCATCATTAATCTTGGCAATATCATCTATTGAGTTTAATAAATCAGTCGGCGCGCAAGTTTGATGCTCGTGTTCAGTGCCTAAAAATTTAGCCGCTTGTTCAGCATAAGCGGACTCATCAAATGATTTATCAGTAAAGCCAATAGAAAAGGTCTTAATTTTTTGCAAAGAGTTTTTCTGGGCAAAATAAGCAATGGTTGAAGAATCAATGCCGCCGGATAAAAATATCCCTAAAGGAACATCAGCTATTAATCTCTTTGTAACAGCATCCTCTAATAAATTTTCGAACTTGACTAAATAATCTTTCTGACTGAATGATTGATTAAACTGAATATCCCAATAGGCGGATTTTTTCAACTGATTATTTTGATAAACCAAAAAATGACCTGGCTCTAATTTTTTAACCCCTTTAATAATCGTTTGAGGAGTCGGCACATATTCATAAATCAAATATTTATTAAGACCATCAAAATCAATCTCTTTTTTTATTAGAGGATGCTCAAAAAGGGCTTTAAGTTCTGAAGCAAAAATTAAGGTCTGATTGATTAGACAATAATAAAGCGGTTTTTGACCCATTCGGTCACGAGCTAAAATTAGCTTTTTGTTTGATTCGTCCCAAAGAGCTATGGCAAACATGCCATTTAATTCCTTGAGAAAATCCTCGCCCATGTCTTCGTACAAATGAACCATTACTTCAGTATCACTCTCTGTCTGAAATTGATGACCTTTTTTTTCTAAATCCTTTTTCAGTTCTAAAAAATTATAAATTTCACCATTAAAAACAAGCCAAACACTTTTATCTTCATTAGCTAATGGCTGATGGCCAGTTTTTAGGTCAATAATACTTAACCGACGATTACCAAGACCTAATTGCCCCTTAAAATAAAATCCTTCGTCATCAGGACCGCGATGTTTTAAGGAATCAGTCATCCGCCTTAAAATCTCTTCGTTGCCCTGACCAAAATAACCAGTAATGCCGCACATATATCCTTAAAATACCACAAAAAAAGCCCTTTTTCAAGAGCTTCTTCTAATCAACAACAAGTACTATTTAGGTTTCTTAAAAACAAACTCTATTTCTTCAAAACCGCCTACCCAAAACGCCCAAACCCGCGAACAAAAAGCCGGAGAAAGATTAGCAAATAAATCTATGATTTTTCCAATAAATGATAGAGGATAGTATAGAATTGGAAAAGTTTGTTTTTTTAGGTAGGGTTGAGCAGACCATTTTAATCTTTGACTTTCTAAAATTAACTCAATTCCTATGTACCACGGTTTAAACTGCGGAGAAAACCAGTAAGCAAAAGAAATATCAAACCCTCGTTTATGATCAGGACGGGTAAACCCTCTGCTAAAATGAGGTACTCTAATAATCAAGCTTCCGCCCGGCTCTAAAATTCGATGCAGTTCTTTCATTACTTTAACTATATCCTCTAAGTGCTCCAAGACATGATTCGCTTCAATTAAAGAGAAAGAATTGTTCTGAAACGGATAAGGAAACTTTGCCAAATCATGAAACACATCTGTTTTAGTATTAGGGTCTATATCTAAATTAATATACCCCTTTTTATAAAATTGACCGCTGCCCAGATTCAATTTTTTAATTTTCTCCATAATTTTAATGGCAATTTATTTTTTCTTTAATTGAATAAATTTTTTTGTCTTGGGACTCATGATAAGTCCGCATAATCATTTCGGCTAAAAGGCCAATTAAAATTAACAAAACGGCTAAAACGAAGAATAAAACCATAACAACCGGCAGAGGTGTCTCTACATAATCTTTTTGGCCAGCCAATTTATAATAAGTTGCCCAAATAAAAGTCAACAGGCCTAAAATTATGGAAACTAAACCAATTTTGCCGAAAAAGTAAATCGGCTTGGTTGCGTAACCGCTTAAAAATTTTAAAACGATTAAATCAAGCGAAACCTTAACTATTCTTCTGATTAAACCGTATTTTGATTGGCCAAATTGACGCAGCCGATAATTTACTTTTATTTCTTTAATTTTAGCTCCTTGCCAGAAAGCTAAAGCCGGAATAAAACGATGCATTTCACTATATAAATTAATATTTTTAATTACTTCTCCTTGATAGGCCTTTAAGGTACAACCATAATCATGTAATTTTAAGCCAACTATTTTAGAAGCTAACCAATTAGCCATTTGAGAAGTTAAACGTCGTGTTAAAATCTTATCTGCCCATCTTTGTTTTCGCCAACCGGAAACAACATCATAACCTTGGTCTAACTCATTTAAAAGTTTGGGAATATCTTGAGGGTCATTTTCCAAATCAGCATCCATTAAAATAATGACCTCGCCTTTTGCCTGGTCAATACCCGCGGCTAAAGCGGCTGTCTGACCAAAATTTTTTCTAAACCTAATAATTCGCCAATTATCTTTATCAACCACTAATTGCTTTAATATCTCAAAACCATTGTCAAATGAACCATCATCAACCAGAATCACTTCAAATGATTTACCTAATGACGGCAAAACCCGATTAAGCTCTTTAACTAAAAGAGGCAGGTTTTTCTCTTCATTATAAAATGGAATAATTATTGACAAGTAAGTCATCTCAATTGATAAATATTACTCTAAGGTCAGATTCTCAAGGAGGTCTAACTCTTTTACTTTAACTGATAGATATCAACGGTTGGACCTAATCTGGTATCTTTGAGCCGCTGATGGATAAACATAGTATTAATCTGTTCAATTGGATCAAATTTCGCTCCTTCAAATCTTTTAATTAATTTACCTTTTTTAATTAGTTCCTCACCTAAGTAAGCAAATCGCCGACCAGTGAAAGAATCTATCAGATAATATTCATATTCATCTATATTTTCAGGCAAAATCCTGATTAAATCAAGCTGCCAGACACAATAACTATCAGGAAAAATCCGGGAGAACATCACATAATCTCTGCTTCTTAAACTCATATTATCAGTCAATCGCTGCTCTTCTAAACATTGTTGGTTTTTAACTAAATTAAACTCCCAAGAATTGACAATAATTCTTGAGCCGATTGGGATATTCTGCTCCAGCCAGGCCTTGGCTAAATTCCTGGTATCAATCTGACCGAGCATTCTATCAAAAACAATAGCATTCTTTAGAGGCAAAAAGACCACCACTAAACAAATTAAACCAATAACCAAATTTGATTTGATTCCCAAAAATTTAATTGTTTGGTCTAAACCAAAGCCAGCCATGATGGCTAAAATCGGCAAAAATAGCAGGACATATCTTGGTTCAAAATGTAATAGAAAATAGTAAAGAAAAGGACAAAGTAATGGAAGAAAAACTAGAATCCAGAAAAGCCTCCTATTTCGAAAAAATAAAAAGAGATAACCTATTAAGGATAAAATAAAGATAAAGGTTGCTAAATAGTAAAGTGATTTTAAGAATTCAAGAATAACCTTAGAAAATTCCAATAGGTCTTTGGACGAACCAGCTGTTGAATCTTCGCCAAAAGCGAGCCGCTCAAATTCCTGGGGATATGTTAAAATAGTTAACCCAGCTATGGATAAAGAAATAATAACAAACAACCATAATTTTTTACTAAATAGCTTTTCTTTAAATGGTTGATTGAAAAATAAAAAATGAATAAGGACAATAATTACCCCGTAAAGAGCAAAAACATAGTCACTAAAAAAAGCTAAACCAACAACTAAACCAGCCCAAAGATAATTTCTTATTTTGGGATTTTCTAATACAACAAAAGCAAAATACAAAACTAAAAGCCCGAAAAAAGCGCCAAAATTCCAATGTTTGGAAAAATGTCCCTGGTGAATAGGTAGAAAACTTACTCCATATAATAAAGCGGCCATTAAGCCAGCTCTTTTGGTAAATATTTTTTTAGTGACCAAATAGACCAAGAAAACAGCTCCGGTAGCAAAAAAAACATTAATAATCCGAGCCATCAGGAAAAATACCGAAGGGTCCATAATGAAAAAATCTCTTAATTCAGCCATTGAGCCAAAATCACCAGTTAAATAAACAAAAATTGTATAAGGGACAAAAAAGATTAGATAAGTCCAGGGAATCAAAGTAGGATAGTATAAAAGACGGAAAATGTCCGGTTCTAAAACCGGCAAAATATTCTGTTGATAAATCATTTTTAAAGCGCCGCCAACCAATGATTTCTCATCACCAACAAAAAGACCAGGCAGACCATACCAAGAACCCCAGAGCCGCAAAACAAAAGCTAATAACAAAATTACAAAAATCAGCCAATTTTTTTTGAAAAAATTTATCATCATATAATGCGGAGTTTACCAGCCGCTTTTGATAGTCCTGATTATTTTTTCCACGTCTTTATCAGTCAAATGATTGTGCAAAGGAATAGAAGTATAGATTTTCTCCACTTGATTCATTACTGGTAAATCCTGTCGCCTTTTGCCTCCGAAAATCGGGCAGATATCGTTTCGGATATGAATAACATGGGACTCAATTCCCTGACAAGCTAACTTTTTTTGGAAATCATTTAGTTTTTCAACGTGAATAGTAAAACTCCAATTAGCGCTTTGATGCTCTTTTTTTCTTTCCAAAAGAGTAAAGCCAGGAATATTTTTTAATTCCCGAAGATATCGCTTGGCGATTTGTTCTCTTCGAGAATTAATTTGCCGCCACTCATTTAATTGAGCGTCTAAAATAGCAGCGGTCATATCATTCATATGATATTTATAACCAATATCTTTAATTTGATACTTCCAATAGATATCTCCCTTAAATTCTCTATCAATGCCGTACCAACGTAAAAGTTTAGCTTTTTGATAATCCTTTTTATTTGAGACAGCCAGCATGCCTCCATCAACTGAAGTAATTGGCTTAATCGCCTGAAAGGAAAAACAAGTATAATCACTAATTGCTCCAATATATTTACCTTTATACTTAGCTCCCAGAGCTTGAGCCGCATCCTCAATTATTTTTAAATTGTGTTTTTTAGCTATTCTATTGATTTCATCCATATCGCATGGATAACCAGCCCAATGAACGACCATAATTGCCTTGGTCTTGGGAGTAATCTTTTGTTCAATGCTCTTGGGGTCAATATTCATAGTTTCTCTTTGAATATCAGCAAAAACCACTTTACCGCCGCAATAAAGAATAGGAATATTCGTGGCTGTGCAACTCATGGGAGTAGTCACCACTTCATCGCCTGACTTAACCCCAGCTAAAATCAAAGCTAAATGCAAGGCAGCCGTGCCGTTGTTAACGGTCACAGAATAAGGAATTTTAAACATCCGAGAAAATTTTTTCTCCACTTGGTCAACTTTCGGACCCTGACCAATCCAACGACCCTTTAGCACTTGACTAACTTGCTGCCTCGCTTTAGTTGAAATATATGGATGAAATAAATTTATCATAATTTTAACTCCTTTACTAAACTACCCCGCCGTAGAGCCGCCGGGGAAGTATTTTAAAAGCCATACTCTCTTTTATTTTATTATGAGGTCTATCTTACTTAAAGTCAATATCTGATTCTTATTGTTAATCAAATAAAAAAGTCCACCAACTGAATTGCTGGTGGACTATCATGATTTCCTCCCTAAATTAAACTATCCCAGAGACCATCTCTCCGAAGGAACTAACTCCCAAAGCTGCTTAAGTAAGGGTTCGGCCTTGGCAAGATTTTCTTGAATCTTGCTCCAAAACTCATCTACCTTTTCTTTATTGACTCCCATAACCACCGAGGTCTGTTCATCAAAGAGAAAAGGTGATTTACCTAACTCTTCATTAGTCCGCATGTCAATGGCATAACCGCCGGCCTCCTTGAGAATACGATAGCAGGCGCCTAACTCATGACCCCGCTGCCCCTCATCAGAAATACTTGGCAGACCATTATAGAAAATATCTGCCTCGCCTAAGGCAACCAGAATCATATCCATAGCTACTGACCCGCTATTCCATACCTCATGGCATTGCGGCCAGAGAAATCGTGTCAGGCCATTAACCCGTCGCCAAATATCGGTCGTGTGCACTGGTGTATGCTCCTGATACTGAATTTTGACCCTTAACGGATTTTCATCCTGTATCATCCTTATACCGGCTAATCTCGGCATACAGCCCATGACAGCGCCTTTATCTTTGTCGGCAACCCACCATTCTCCATTCCGTAAATCAGTTACTCCCCCAGCAATCACATCGTCAAAAATAAGATTGTCTTTTAAAGGACTAACCGAAATCACTGTGGTAAACGGTTCAGGAATTTCCCGCTGCTGGCGTACATAGTCGCAGGTGCCATCAATTAAATCAATCCTGACAAGAAATTGAGGATTTTCAACTATATCTTGCGGATAATGATCTTCTGCTTCGTATCTGCAAGGCAGATTTATTTCAGAAATCCTCTTTTTGACACCTTCCCAAATCTGTTTTTCGGCCCGGCATTGACGGGCGCCTGTTTCTGTTTTTTCTACTTCTGCGGTTCCATCTTTTTCAAGTTGATGAAAAATGTCTACGGATATGTACAACAAATCCTTCAAAACTATCATCCAATCCATCTTTTACCTCCTTTTTATATTGTTTACTAAAGGTTATTGTCAATCAAATTGTTAAAGAAAAAATCTGTCAAGATATTAACATACATTGACAGATTAGTCAAGATTTTGTTTATTTATTCAACAGTTCCTCAATAATCCCTTTAAACTCCCTGCCCAAAGCTTTAGGAGTTAATTTTTGTTTGAATAATTTATAGCCATTGGTGGCTATTTTTTCTCTTAATTCCGGATTATTTTTTAATTCCAGTATTTTTTTTGCCAAGTCATTTTCATCAGCGATTCTACATAAAAGACAATTTTCTCTATCAGTGAGTGATTCCCTTATGGCTGGTGTATCAGCCGTAATCAATGGTCTTTTCATAGCCAATGCCTCAACTACCTTAAAAAGACCGCATCTTTTGGCTTTGTCCGGAGAGCCAAAACCACCTAAACAAACATCAGCTTGAGCCATATAATCCGCTAATTCCTCGTAAGGCATAAAATCAACAAACTCTACATTTTTGAGATTCAATTCTTTGACTAAATCCATTGCTTGTCCATAGGTCTCTAATTTGCCAATTAGCTTAAATCTAATATTCTCTTTTTCCAGTATTTTAGCCGCTTTAATAATATAAGGGATTCCCTGAATGGCTAAATAAGTGCCGTGAAAATGGATTAAAAATTCTTTATTGGGAAATTTCCTTGGTCGCGGATAAAGAATTGTATCATCACTGCCAACAAAAATTCTTCTGAATTTTTCTTTTTTTATGCCAAAGGTTTTAACAAAATATTCAGCGTATGTGTCAACCTCTGAAATAATTATATCAGCCAATTGACAGGAAAACCAGTCCAAAAACCAATATTTTAAAGCGGCCAAGCTAAAACGGGGATGCGCTTTTCTATCAAGAATCATTGAATCATAAAGCGAAACAAAAACATCAAAAATTATTTTCTTGCCGGTTAATTTAGCTAAAAGCCAAGCCAAAGGCATAATTGGATGGCCCGGAAAACCAACTACTATTAAATCGCATTTTTGACGAATTGTCCAGTATTGTTTAATTAACTGAAAATATTTTTTAAAACTTGGCTCTCTGGTATTACATTCAATAACTTCAACTCCATTTTCTCCTAATCCCTGAATTAAAATGCGATTACGAGTGTAATTCCTGTTATAAATGCCGAAATAACAAACTGTTAATTGCTCTTTCATTATTTAAATTGGCTAATAATTTTTTTAACCAAATTGTCTAAATTATGATTCCGAACCACTTCTTGTCTTAATCGCTGTCCAATTGTTTCTTTTTCTTGTTCAGATAAATTCATTAGATTAATAATCTTATCAGCTAAATCTTTTGGATTTTTTTGCTCAAACATTAATCTTTCGTCTTTCAAAACATCAACAAAGGCCTCATTAGAAGTTAAAACCAAATCTTCACAAGCCATGGCTATTAAAACAGCTTTATCAACACTGCCGGTCTGGCTTTGATTAGTAAACAAATCACATTCTTGGAAATAAGGTAGTAATTGACTATGAGAAATTGGTCCTAAAAATTTGATATAACTTCCTAAATCTTTATCCTTTACCAATTGTTTTAAATTGTCAAAATATTTCTTATCCTTTTCTAAAACTGGTCCGCCAATGATTTGGATTTCTAAATTATTTGCTTTATTCTGATCAGCTAAAATCTCTGTGGTCTTAATCAAAGTTTGATAATCTTTAGCTGGCGAAATTCTTCCAATGGAAATAATTTTAAATTTTCTATGAAATTCTTTTAATTCAATAGTCGGTTTAAAATATTCTATATCAATCCCATGCCCAGTTATTTCAATCTTTTTCCTATTTTTTAACCGACAGCTTTTTTCCGAAGCAGTTAAGATTTTATCAGTCAGCCAATTAACTAATTTTAATCTTAAACTGACTGCGCCGTGAGTATACCAGGTAATTATTTTCTTTCTGAATAATTTTGCCAAAGGCGCGGCCAAAATTGTATATTCTGGATTCTGATGGCAAAAAATTCCCTTAACTTTTGGTAAAATTTTTATCAACTGTCTCCATAAAACAAAAATCTTTTTGAATTTATTCCCAGACAAGGAAATTATCTTAATATTCTCTGGCAAGTCGCCCTTATCACTCTCTTGCCAAGTAATTACATATAAGTTATCCAAATTATCACCCAATTTTTCTACTAAATGATAAGTCGGCGCAGCAGGCGAAGCATCTCGGTAATCAACCTTTCTGGTGAGCATTAGCAATTTCATAGATTAATGGCTGACAATAACCAAGGCCTGGTTAAATAATTAACTAGGGCATAGATGATTAAGATAATGATGATCAGATATTTGTATTTTATCTTTGATAAACCAAAACCAGCTATCAAAGCTAACCAGGGAACTAAAATAAAAGCAATTCTTTGAGTTAGAGCAGGCCAAGCTAAAAAAGCCAGCGAAGCTGGCAAAAGAGCCGCCAAACAAATTATTCTCTGTTTATCATAATTCTTCCATAGCTGATACAATCCCCAGAGAAAAATTGGCCAACCAGCCAAAAAAAGCCAGCCCAAAACCTTAATGAACAGAATCAAGTTATACTCGGCAAATGGGTTTTCTGGATTGTTAATATGCGAGCCAAAACTATGGCCATACCAACTAAAATAAGAATAATCAAATTTAAGGTAAATCAGTAAATGATAAAG
>Ga0209976_10000504_pt1 | contig 25733 bp, 39 predicted proteins | sample SumtaG_FD_182806 | JGI IMG/M metagenome (GOLD analysis project Ga0209976, IMG submission 182806) | Deep subsurface microbial communities from Indian Ocean to uncover new lineages of life (NeLLi) - Sumatra_00157 metaG (SPAdes) (version 2) | ecosystem: Environmental > Aquatic > Marine > Oceanic >...
CGAGCGCCTGCGTCTCGTTCGCGCCGCCGGTTGTCTGCCAGCCCAACGTCGAAAAGTTGAACGACTTGAGATCGCTTATGCGGCGAATGGCCACGACGAAGTCCACCTGGCCCAACAGCGGATCGCCCGACGCATCAATCGCGTGCAGGATGAGGGGAACGGTTTCAGATGATAGGTGTCGGCTCATGTTAGTAGCTCCGCCTCAAGCTGTGCGATTTCCGCTGCGTTCGGAACGCCAAACGCTGTACGCCCAACTTTGCAAACATTGAAAATCCACTCGTCCGGCTCTCCGTCGAAGTCCGGGCCGAGCATCGCGGACACGCGCGCCCTAACCATCGCCTTGATGGGCGCCGGATTCGCTAACACTGTGCGGAGCTGCTGAAGGAACGCCTCAAACGCTACAGTGGTCACCCATACCTGACGCGATGCTGTATCTGCGGCGTTGGATGGACCGAGCAGAATGCTATTGTTTGGTGTCGGCATCAGATGGCCGGGTCCGCGGGGAATGTCGGTGTGTTCACGCCCGTGAAGTCGCGATTGTTAGCAGTGTCGTCCGTTAGGTCGCCGTCGCAACGCAGCGAGCAGTCAAGCCCAGCCGTGGCCGGGTCGATGACAGACAGGTACCTCGCGGCAATTGTTGCCTGCGACAAGACGCCTGTGTGCAAACGGATCTGATCCTGTCGCCCGTCCATGATCTCCGTAGCGCCGCCGACTTCCCAGGAGCCTAACTCAAACGGAGTGGCGACTGACTTCTGGCCGACGGTGCTGCCCGAGATCACGACAGAGCCGTTGCCCCGGCTAACAGAGTTTTGAAACAGCTCAAATCGGCTGTTCTGGTTGCTCACTCCGTCGCACGTTAGCGCTAGATGCACGTACGTTCCCGTTCCCTGATCCCACGTCCACCCAACTTGGATCAGGTTACTGTCCGGCAGACGTGCAATTGCGAGTATGTCCGTTGCGTCAACCATGCCGAAGATAAACGCTGTATCCAACGGGTTCGGTCCCCACTTCGCCAGGAATCCACCGCGCTGAAGTGTCTCCAGTTTGATCCAAGACTCCATCGTCCACGCAGACGTGTAGCGATTCCACGCGGCGTCTGCGATGAAGGCGCGCTGCACGGAGTCGAACTCAAAGTCAACCGCGTTTGTGCTGGTCTCAGGTGCAGCCGCCAGCGGCCCTTTGATGGCGCGGATGATCACGGTAGAAGCTCCGCGCGGAGAGTGGTCGTGGCGCTGCGTTGTGTTCCTGCGCTCATGGATTAGGCCCCACCGAACAGCTCCACGACCTTGTCACGCTCTTCCTGCGTCCAGTCAAAGCCGTGAGTTATCAGCGTGTACTCGAACCAATCATCCGGCTCGTCTTTCCATCTGTCTCCAAGGATGCCCCTGATCGCGTTGCGAACTCCCTGATTGCTATGCGGGTTCGCGTTCAACGCGGCGCGAACAACTGACTCCACCGCGTACCATGTAGCGTTCTCGATAGTCTCTCTACGGGCTGGGTCGTGAGCTATTCCAATGACGATTGGCATTAGGTAAACGCCACATCTGTGGTGAAGGTCGGGGAGTTGATAGGGGATGCCGTGTGACCGTTCGCGCTGTCTACTCCGTCGTTGTTGAACTTGTAGTACCAAGCCATGTTGTCCTCGACGCTTGGGTCTAGCTCGGTCAGTTCACCGGCCGCGATCTCCCCGTCTGTGCGGACGTCGCTGAATCCGGTCCAATCATCGATATCGCCATTGAACTTGTTGGATGGGTTGCCGGCCCCGTCCAACGAAGTACCCGCGCGCAGAGCTGTCGTTGAGTCATGCAGGGCCGTGATTGAGTTATCCTGAATGATTGTTCCGTCACCCTGATCTACGGCATCAATCCACAGCGAAATCTCACCGGGCAGCGCCGCAGAGATGTCAACGGTGAACTCCAGGCGGTACCAGATATTTGCGGACGGCGTCCACGTGTAGCGCACGAAGTCAAATACCCCCGATCCTGTGGAAGCAAGGATGATGTCTATATGCTGAGTGCCCCCTATATTCCTCAGCAGCAACTGCCACGACCTTTGATCAACCCCGACTTGAGCGTCGTACTTGCTGATTGCCGCCATCCCACTTCCAGATATTGGTAGCGACGTAAACCGAACCATCGCACGCTGGGTCATGTCAGCAGTGATCGAGTTGTCGGGGTCGTCCGGCGTGCTCCAATACTGTGTACTGGCTGCGACCAAGTTTGTGGCGTGCGTGTTGTTGGAGACGAATCCACCGCCCGCCAGCAGCAGTAGCTCCCGCTTTGTTGGAGCGACAATCACTAGCCGTCACCCTCCACAGGATACACGTCTTCCGTACCGGCGCAGGCCTTGCTAATGGCCTGCAGCCGCGTCAGAGCGCCGAATTTTAACTTAGAGCAAAAATTCATTTAGTCCTCTGTGTTTAAGGGATTGCGGGGGCAGAAGGGTCTAGCTGAGCAAACTCTTTCTTTTCAAAATCAAGAGCCCACTGTCCCTTCGAAACCTTTTCCAGCTCGTACAAATCAGCAAGCGCTCTACGGGACTCTGCTAACTCCACCTCTACCTTGTTAGCTTCATCTCGCATATTACCGAGCAACTGAACTAAGCGTCCCATCTCTTGGCGATACTTAGAAAGAGCGTCTACTCTAACTTGAATGTCCCTTAGCTTGCCGAAATCTTCGTCTTTAATCTTTACTGGGGTAGAGTCATCCGCAACCTGCACTACGTCCGACGCGATATCAAGATTTGCTTCTCCCATAATCCATTCCTTACTTCTGTTATTTGTAAAACTTATCTAAATACTTGTCATTAAAATTATGTAAATAATTTGACAAGCGGTGTAACACTAACATAAACACAACAAACAAGGGTGGAAATTCCCACCACCTGGGATCAAATAAATAAGCGCAGTAAATTGCCGGAAAAATAGCCACCCACACCGACGTACAATAACCACACTTTATCATGGCGGCTATAAAAGGATGTACAGAAACTAATTTTTCCCTAACCTTAGAGAAGATTAAGGACTTACAGATAAGCTCTGTAGTAGCTTCTATAAAAACTACCAATATAAGTGTGCAAAAAAATATGTACAAAAAACCAGGCATTTTACAACGTTACATTAAGTTGTCTAATTCTTCCTTGTATCAAACGAACCAGCGTAGCCTTACGGTCATCATTCTTACACATAGCCAGCGCGCGGCGAAGTTTGTGAATACTGTTAATCTGCTTAAGAAGTCTCTTAGGATTATCTTTAAGCCTAAGGTTATAAATATCACGAGCTGTCATCTTATCAATAACACGAGGAGTAGCATACTCCATACTCGGGCGCGTATCCTCAACTATAACATGCGCAGCTAACTCCGGAATAGCACCTTCAGACTCAACAACGGTCGGGACCGCAGTTAAGGTTTCCCTGTAAGTGCGCCCACCCATAACAGATGCGTTATCAGAAGCTACGTTTACCTCCCAACCGCTAGGTAGGTATCGCTCCAACCACTCAATAAATTCATCACCTTCTGGCACCTTGTTAGCGACAACCTTGTATACAGCTTCTAGGGATACCTGCTGACCTGGGTACACAGTACGTTTAAAGATGTGTCTAGATTTCCCAGTGTTATTGGTAATATAACCCTTTACCATCATAACACCCTCACTTTCCATACTATATAAATAAGACAAACAGGGGGCGGTGTAAACCGCCCCCTGCCTTTCAATTCAAATTACAGGGAGCGATCGATGACCGCCAGGGACTGCATGCGGGCGTCAAGGACGGCGAAGCCGACCTCTTCCCAACCAAAAATTCCCTGCTGCTGCTTACGAAGCAATGTCGGGTCCTCAAAAGTCTGGAACTCGGCACGAATCGGCATAACCATCGAGTCATTTACCGTAGAGTCAAACCCATAAATCTGCGTCTCACCCGCGGTAGTTACCTGACCGTTACCATCAACGATGTTAGCGTTCGTAAGAGTATAGTCATTAAACGAACCGGCGGTGTCCTTGAAAATACCAAAAGACGACGTCGAATCATTAATGTTAAACTTACCAACAGCACCGAGATGCTTAAGCTCACGAAGCTGAACATTCCAGATACGGCCGAGGCCAGCAGCCTGGAAAATCTCGCGACGGGTAACAGGATCGATGTCCGTGTCAGTCCACTCGCGGATATCAGCGGCGTCCTCTGGGGAAACCCAAAGGTCAGTGAGAGTGCGGTCATTGCGAACCATACCAACCATCATCTTGTTGATAAGCTCTTTCGATAGATAACCAGCACCGGGAGAACCCGCGGGAACCTCATAAATCGGGGCGGAACGCGCGGTAAGTAGACCCTGACCCGAGAAATCAGTCGTAACTGCCGGGACAAGTACCCGCCAAGCGGACTCTTCCTCATACTCGGCAATAGCGCGAGCAACGTTGCGAGCAGCGCGCTCGGCAATATCAACTCGGGCGTCACGAGCATAAGTCAGCTTCCACTGAGCGGAAGCATCGATGGTGAAGGTGGGGACATAAATGTCCTCTCCTACGCCTTCGATGAAGTTCTGCGCAGCATAACCCAGTCCGGGAAGAACCCATACCGGGATATCGAAGTCATCGGCTACCGGGTAGACAGCCTGGGCACCAGGGGCCAAACGCTCCTCCGAGAAAAGCTCTCGGGCGACGGAACGAAGCCTAATCTCCTGGAGAATAGGTACAGTAAGCGCCTGCGCAAAAGCCTGATACGCGAGGGCGCCTTCCTTAGTTTCAAGGCAGGAAGCCGTTGCTCTGAACATCTCCTGCATTTCTGTGCGATTCATATCACTCATCGTGTTTCTCCTTTGCACTCGCAGGGCTGTTTAGACGAGGGCCTTAAATCGAAGCATTTTTCCAGCAGTAGCTTCGGCAGCCGTAAGTCCGGTAATAGCAATCGCTACTAAGTCACCAGAATCAGCATTGGTGTCTTCAATTTTACCGTCATCGTCACAATAAAGAAGAGTACCGGCGGCGATGCCGTCTGCACCATTATCTACATACTGATCGGTCTCATAAACAGCACCCGGTCCCATAGCAACACCAACGGGGTCACCTGAGAAGGCATCCGAAGAGCCCATATCGCTCTTAAACCGGAAGCCGGGGGGCAGCTCACTAGACTCTTCTTTCACCTTCTGCATAAGCCAACCATAAACCTGATCGTTCTCTGCATCATCAACTACGTCCACAAGGGCGCGACCGTCAGAAGTCTCGCCCACAATCTTAACCAGTACCCCGGCAGCGACCGGAAAAGTTTCCGAAGATGTCGCATCGAAGCTAGAGAACTGGTTTTCGACAAGCGGGTGTCTTACCTGAAATGTCATGACATTGTCCTCCTAAAGTTAATTATTCGCAGCTACTGCCTGCAATGTTACGTGCTAAAGCCGCACCAAACTCTGCATACTTAGCGCTGAGTTCCTGAGAAGGAGTCTCCACGTCAAGCGTAGCAGCAGCAGCAGCAGCCTCTTCTTTTCTCACAGTTTCAAGGTCGGGCGCGACTACTTCCTCGCCCTCCTTTACCTTTTCAGAAGCAGCAGCCTCAGCTTGGACCTTAAACGCGGCTTCAAGCTGTGAACGAAGCTCAATACGCTCCTGCTTATACGAAGAAAACTCCTCTTCGCTCAACTCACCGACGCGGCCGGCCTGCGCCGCAAGAGCGTCTTCGCTGGAAGCGGAGACTTTGGCTTCGGTAAGTTCCGCCATACGCACTTCAATAACACGCGCGTTCTCAATGCCAGCCAATACCTTCTCGGCAGCGGTTGCACGAGACTCTCGTTCCTCAGAAACCTTGTCGGCCTCGGCAAGCTTCTCTTCAAGCTCAGTGGTCTTAGTCTCAAGCTCGGCGACCTTGGCAAGAAGCGCTTCGTGCTCCCCGCCCGTGGATGCCGCTTCTTCTTCCTTAGACGCAAGAGCGTCGGTCAACTCATTGATCGTAGTCTCGGCGGTCTGAAGCAATTCCTCAACCTTTGATAGACGATCGGCCTCTTCCTTCTCGGCCAGGGCTTCCCGAACGGCCTCGCGGATTCCACCAACAAAATTATCGTGGTCCTTCTTAGCAGTCATTATATGCTCTCCTTTTATAAAGCATTTACGGCAGAATTACAGCGTAGGATACGGTCAGACCAGGATCGGTTGATCCGGAAATGGTCAAAAATCCGTCGCCGACGTTCCAGTTAATACCTGACTCAGTAGGATAGGGATGCTTGGTAGAAACTAATGCGAACGCACTAGAAACGAAACGAGTTCCACTGACAGTGGCCGTTCCTCCAACAAGAGTCGTAGAGCCATAAACTACTCTAACGTCTCCGCCTTTTTCCAGGGCTTCTAATTCCCCATCACTATTGAGGAGGGCAGCACGCCTTTTAGGAATGCCTTTGTAGTGGTCTCTTGACATCACTTCCTCCTGATTTGGGATAAAAAACAGTAAGTTGTTATTAAAACCTAGCCTAAACCGAGTGACTCTACTACCCTGCAAGTGACAACGTCAGCGCCTCTTCTGACTAACTTACACCTTAACCTTAAAGCACCCTACCGCCTCACCTCTAAAGTTGTAGGATTTACTGCCTAAACTTTTTAGAATCATCAATAAGATCTTGAAGCGCAACCAGACCTACCTGGACGCGGCGACGCCGCAAGACCTCTTCGTGGGTATCAACCTCTTCCCGCACAGTACGGGCGAAAACGTTCCTCCAACAAGTTGGCAAAGTCGCGTCTCCGGGTCTAGCGGCGCAATCAAGATCAAATAAGGCACACCAATGTTCCCGTGTAATTTCTGCGCCGGGAGACTCTACGCCTACTGGACCCGGCGGATTAAGAATAGGGTCCTGCGTAAAATCATCAGTGGATCTATCGGAAAGAGCAGGATCCGGGTACTCGTATATATAACGTTTATAACTTACACAAGTTCCCGGACGAATATGATTAATATCATTCGCCTCTTCTTTCCCTGGATCGCGCTCACTTAGTGCTTTAGCAACTTCATCAATGACACATTCCCTAACGAACTCACTCAGGTCCTCGGGGGGTGCTGTTGTATCCGTTGCCACACTACTTACACCTTCATTTTTAACAGCAGCTGCCGCTGCCTTAATAGTTGAAACATCTGCAAGATTGATGGTCTCCACTTTACCTTCCTTCCGCTTCTCCTCTACGTAATCGTCCACCGCAGCGGCCTCCATAATGATGGAGCGCGGGTTAGCGGGATTCTTAACTATACCAACTCCTGCGAATAAAATATCTCTCAAAACGCGGCCGACAAGGTGAAACCCCATCTCCTTATCCCCGTCGGTGAGGTGAACAACACTACCCACCAACTTATCGAGACCCTTATCCACGGCCTCATCTTTAGGGATGATCATATCACCTACCTTAATATCGTAATCGCGGTAGTAGGCCTCCATGGACACCATCCACTGGCCTTCAGCAATCTCTTCCGCAATCTCAGGGAAGCGAGCCTTATGTATAATGGCAGCTATTCCGATATCCATCTTAAGCTCATCAAGCTGCTCGGTAGAAAGCTTGGTTGCGGCCAACTCGGCATCAAGGGGGGTACGGTCGCGGTTTAAAAATACGCTTCCTGTAATCTGCCCAATGACTGTCCGTTCCTCGTGCTCAAGATCAACGGCTTTGCTATCGATTGATCCGCGTGCTTTAACTAATTCCGAACCAAGGAATACGGCTCCGTTTTTATTTTGCCCAGAGGAAACAAAAATTGCTGTAAGATACTGTAAATCAGGCTGGCGGGAAGACTCGGGTGGAAGCTCAAGGGCCTCAGCAACCTGAGCAAGCGTTGCCACTTCCGTATTAAGGGGGGCAACCACACTTATTTTTTGCATCTCACTCGTCGGGATCATGTGCTTGGCCATCTCTTTCCTTCCCCTTAAATTGGTACCAGGTGCTGCAGCAACTCGGCAGTCGCCGCCACTTACACCGAAGCGATTGCACGCCTTTTCCATAATATCTAGTACCCTATCTACTTCACTCTCTATCAAATCCAACTGAGACTCCATGAGGCACCTCTAGTTAGTATACTGGGTTTCGTTTCTTTCGGCGCTTTTTACGCTTTTTCTTCTTTTTAGCGCCATCTTCATCACCGTCAGTTTCCTCTTCCTCAACCCCTGTACCGTCCCCATCTAAATCAACGGTAACCTTCTTCTTCTTTACTTCAGCAACAAGCTCTTCTAGCTGCTCCAAAGAAAGCGAAGCTAGTATTTCATCTACCGGCTTAACCTCCACTTGAAGACTCGCTTTAACCGTAGGATCATCCTTATCTTTCGGCGTCTTTGCGGGCTTACCGCGGGGCCTGCCTTCAGAAGGTGTACCACTAGGAGTACCTTGATTCGGCTGGACCCCGGATTGCTGAAAGGGAGAGCCCACAAGACCCAGAGTACCGTCCGCAACTAAAGGCCTCTCTAGTTCCATTTGAGCAAGCTCGGTATCGGGATCAAATCCTAACTTTTTCTGACCCGTTCGGTAAGATATGATCCTTCTATCGATCATACCCTGGACGATACTCATCATTTGAATCTCGTCCCTTAATGCCATATCGTCAAAGCGAACTCTTGGGATTCGATCAAACCCCACGACCTCCGCTACCTGCTTATACTCGTTATAAATCCAGCGCGATACTTGCCTGCGAGCGTAGTTTATTTCCTCAATAATAGACTTAACCGCGAGTTCGGAGGCAGCGGGGCTAACTTCACCAAGACCGTCTATTAGGGCCCGTATCATCCCTATCCCGCCGGTAATATCTCCGTTTACCTGGCGGTATTTATCTGGACCTAAAATTTCTCCTATTTCGGGAGAGGTTATTTTATCTACTTCAAGCGTATGGTTCCACACAACCTTGTACGACTTAGACACGGTATCAAAAAGTTCAGACGCCCTCTCAAGGGTTTCTTGTTTCTTTACGGGGTGAGCGTCGTTGCCTACGCGGATGAGTAAAATGTAATTTGTTATGCCATCCAGGGTGCTGTAATCTGCTTTACGTAACTCATCTTTAAACTCTACAGATTCAAATGCTCGGCTTGCACGCGGTAGGGGATACCGCTCGTATGGCATCCTTCGATAATCCACCTCGCCTATTAAATTAGGATCCAGTGGAATATCTTCTCCCTTTAAAACTGCACGTTTAAAATCTGCTGGGAGGTGATCTATTATTTTCTTCTGAAAATCAGAAAGCTCACTGCGCTTCATCTCTAACAGCTCTTTGATTTCTTTTCCCGCCTCTTTTTTAAGAAAAGTAGCAGTCTGCCCAAACATCAAGCTGCCCTTAATAACAATAGCAGTCGGGTTAAGGATAGTATACCTAAGGGGAATAAAAGACTTACTAAACCTATTCTTAGCTATACCAGACTCTTTCCCTGCCTTAGCCTTCCTCGGTATAGACCCAGAAGGCCGCAAAAAATTAACTCCGGGCTTATAGTTACCTAAAACTTTGTACGTACGTACCAAACCAACCCGAAAGAAATCAAAAAACACCTTATCTACAAAATCGTCTAGCCCTACGTCAATTCCCCAATTATCATAGAAATCTTTAATTTTTGGGTCGTCAATATCGTTCTCAAAACCCTTAGAAGCAAAGTTGGTAAGAACATTAATATGTGTCCCGTAAACATCGCGACTTCTATAGTAATCAATAGATCGTTGATATATAGCCTGAGGAGAATCTTGAAGAACAGAGGGCTTTAACAGATCTAAATCAGAGCGTGTTAAAGGGTCTAGCTCCAACAGAGTTCTAGCCTGGGAGTAGTTAGCAGGGAGGATGGGGTTTTCGCCAATTAAATCGGCAGCACTTTCTTGAGACAGTAACTCCGCCTCTGGGGGGAGCTCGGGAGAAACGGGGCCTCCACGCACACCGACAGTCATCTGAAGCTGGCCGCGCTCTTCATCGTAAGAGGCATTTTGTAGATCCAAATTGTCGTACTTAGAAGCTAAATCCGTTAACTCTTTTTCGATACTTTTATCATCAACCATACTACATCCCTGGCTTAAACGTCTTAGTAAAAGCCCAACTATTAAGAGGAACCTGGGAAACTTCTAGGCTTTCAGACAGAGAACTTTTTGGTGTATGGTGGTAAGGTCGCCTGTTCTCGATGATGCCAACCTCCAAAATAGTACCCTCGTCCTCATCTGCTATAGATAAATCATACGCCTTTTTACCAGCAAGAATAAACGCAGTAAACAAATCCTTCTTTTGGGCGGCGTGTCCTCCACCGGAAGGAACGTCAAAATGAGCAACACCGGAACGACTTTCAGAAACTTCAATCAGCCTCATCTGACGAAGCAGTGTCTCCACAGACTCGTACACTCCCTCCAACAAATCTAACTCTTTAAACGCAGAATCGCCCGATCCTTTAGGCTGAGGCCTTTTAGGGATGTGCAACCCCCCCTTTTCCATAAGGTTCAAGCTAGCGTAAACGGCCTCAGCATTAGCCTTAGGGCTAGGATTAAACATATGCAGAATTCGCCTGCCGGCAGCATCCACAAACTCCTCATCCTCAACATCCAGGATACGTTGGGAAACTCCCCAGCGCTCCTCTTCCCCTAATAGATCCTTCATAGCAAGGCCGCCGCCGCCGGCTCCGGCATCTAAATGAACCGCGACAACATTGAAGTCCTTGCAGATATCCATAATAGTTTGCGCCATTTTTGGGAATACATTTTGATAGTATTCCCAGGCAGCAACTATCTTGTTAGGTTGCCCCAACTCAATGACACAAAGGGCGAAGGCATCCGATGCTCGGGCAGGATCAACTCCTAGGACGTATTCCGCACCGGGCGATCCCTTCAAAGCAACAGTATGCGTTGAATCTTTACGGCACTTTTCAATTAAAGACGCCTTAAACACGCCAGCTGAATCTGCCTCCCAAATAGCCTCGTACTCCATCCTAAACTCTAGGCTAGATAAGCGTGCTCTTGAGTTCTTTAAGTTCTCTTCGGAAAGAAAACCTTCTGGCATATCACGGTAAGAAAGGGTATGTGTTGCGTATTGCGTCTCTCCCTTTCTAATTTCCTCTTCGTAAGCCAACTTTGTTTGATACATGTGGTTAAATTGGAAAAAAGCCGATGAAGTCATGATAACTTTGTTATCTAAACGCTTCTTGAAATCATCCTTCGTTGCTTTACCGCTTCTTATCAGCGCGCGCTGGCGAGCTAAACGCTTAACATTATCCATGGGGTCAGCTACAGTAGCTCCCATCGGCAGGATGACTCTATTAAACACCTCTTCGGGTATCTGTACAAACTCATCCGCAATAATAACATAGTAACGAGCGCCGCGAATTTTAGAACCATCTCCCAGAGGGATAGCCTCTATAACGGAACCACGCTTAAACCCAGCTTGCCTAAACTTTAGATAGCAGCGGTCGCTGGCCGTAATTGGTTTCGATAGCGTAGCTTCTTGAAGAAGGGGAGCTTGCCCCCACCTTTGCTCCACTTCAGCAAACATCATCTTCGCCTGGCGAAAAGACGGGGCCAACAATCCAACTTTTTGTCCAGGGTACAACAACGCCCAAAGACAAGCAAAAACAGAGTTAATGTATGTTTTTCCTGTACCACGCCCCGCGGTAACTAATGTAAAGTTTCGGGTCCACATGTCCTCAAGCACGGCTTGTTGAGGAACAGCAAGCTCAACACGCAGAAGGTCTTCCGCGGCAATAACCGGATTATCGCGATAAAATCTAATAAGCTCTAATTCTCGCTCATACTCTCGATTAACGCCCGACCTAATCACCATCTAACACGTACCCGTCATCGTCACGAGCGGGGGGTATATAACCTTTTCGGTTATCTTCTAATTCCAACATCCGTCGCTCGAAGTCGGCCTTATCCTGATCGTCTATCTCGGAAGCAAGGTCAACAATGCTAAACGCTGGTTTATTTTTAACGTCTATCCTGTCAACTCTGCGGTTGGCCAAGTTTGTCTTTATTTTTTCTGAAAACTTCCTAAAACGCTCTATTGTAGCGCTGGACTCTAGCAGCTTAAGGGGGTTCCTAGAACTGAGGGACATGAGCCTAACCTCAATCACCTTATTAATAGCCAACGTGACAATGTCATCTAAGTCGGAGGCTGTAAGTTCCTCTGCATCAAAATCCTGCAGAATTAAAGCGATATAGTTGTAATAAAGTTCTTGCTCTTTGCGGTTTGTTAACACGTCAAGAGCGGGCATAAGCTTTTCTATTGTAGATAGTTTAGGAAACTTTCCCAAAATATCGCTAGGTATAACATCCTCTTCCGATTCAACGAACTTGAGGTTACCTACCATCTTTTCTTTCTGCTCTTTGGTTTTCTTCCGGTACTGAATCAGATTCTTGCGTGATTTTGGGTTGTTGCGCGCCTTTGGACTCTTACTTTCCTCCTGAGACAACTCTTCTTCAGTAGGCATATCCGCAATTTTCCAGTCCTTCTCTACTATTTCCTCGACCCTATCCTTACCGAGCTTTTCTTCAGCGTCCTTAATGTTGACAGACATTTAACCCCTCTCGTTGGCAGCACCCCTCTTTACTATATCCAAATCTTCAGGGCTGAAGGTCACACCGAGGCTTTTCCCGGAACGTTCTAAATCTACCCTAATTGAATTGCTTGTTAGCTGGGATACATAACCTAAATAGCCAACAAAAATACCCCCATTTACTCTAATCTTGTCCCCAACGACAAAATTTCTCACCTCCTCGTTATTCAGTTTCTCCACCTTTTGGAGACTGTCAACGGAAGCAAGATCGTGCGCAGTACAAGGACCGACGTAACGAGTTATAAACGGGTGATTATTAAGTTTATTCCAAGTAACCGGGTTGTCTATGTTGTGTATATACTGTAAAAAAATATAACCAGCATACAGGGGCGTCTTAGACTTCTTTATCCCCTTCTTAGTAACCCGCTCCGAAGTTACCGTCGGGTAAAGAACTTTAACAACTTCGGGTATCTTATCTTCTATATAGCACTTTACTATTTCAAATTTATCCGATCGTACAGACCACACAAACCACTCTTCTTCTAAATCAGAGCTATTCACCGGACGCCGTCGATTGTCGATCAATAAATGTGGCGAGTTCTTCTTCGGTAGCAAATGTATTTGTCTCATTAACACTCGTATATTTTCGGCACCCCGGACATACCCTACCAGCAGTATACTTACTTACAGTCGTTAACTCTGCACAGCAATCGCAAACGTGAAAAATATCTCTTCGAGGGCGTGTACGCTTAGGTGGTTTACTAAATTTAAATGGGAGGTTCTTAAATCGATCTGCGTTCTTACTATCGCGATCAATCATCTCCCTATACTTCTTAGTTCCCTTAATGTGCTTGTTGGGGGCCTCACGGTGTGGGCTGTTTTCGCGGTCTGTCCCGATCTTATCGTGCCAATTACCTAGTTTCATAATCTTAAATCGGTATATCAGGTTTATTTGGTGAAGGCGGATTAACTGGATTTTCTCCAGGGTCGTGACCGTCTTTAAGAGGATCCACTCTGAACCTGCGCTTATTTAAAGGGTTACTGGTTGAGTTCCAGTGTTTCTCGTAGTTTCTATTACCGCCGTGAGGAAAAAACACATTTCTACGGCGCCTTACAATGGGGGAGTCTGACATAAGCCGCTTCTTTCTAAGAACTGGTCAACCTGCTCATACAGAAGGGGCAGGCCTTCCCGATCATTGTTTATTATATCGTTAAATTTTCCCCAATCCTGCATAGAGGTCTCTGAAGCGTGCGTGCGGTCAATATTCGCTACGCTCGTACTGTTAGGACGCTCTAACTTAATCACAGTGCCATTAAGTTTATCTTGGATAAGGTCACCCTCGTTTGGAAAACGTACGTCCGTAACAACGAAGCGGCCTTCGGGGTTGTCCGTAACTGCTTTCACCAAAACATCAACATGATACGTGGGTACTAGCTCTCGGCACACGTCCGTCCCAATAAACTGGAGAATGTGGCGCGGGTTGCTGAGTTCTTTACCGACGAGACTCTTAATTTTAGAAAATGTACTCTTAGAAATATTTGCCGAGGGGTGCGTCCGGGCCATCCAATACATCACAGATCCTAAATTACGATCCGTAAACACTCTAGGAGTATCAAAAAACTTTAACTTTCCTTCTTGGTCGTACACATCGTGGTCGGTTAATAGAAAAACGGCTTTGCACATCTCCTTAAGATTATTAGCAAAAGACAATTTTCCATCCCAATTGTGTTGACTAACCAAATAATCAGCTACGGTATCTTTACCGGAAAGTGCAGCTCCGTGCAAACCAAGTACAAAACCCATCGACGACTCCTAAATCTTAAGTTGGTCCTTCAAAGACCTAAGCTGATCATTTAACCCCGACAGGGCCTTATCCACGCTACGAACCTCTAAGGGCGCAAGATCTAAGGACTTCCGCTTCAACGGGGTGATGCTGACAATAGCCTCTACACAGGGCAACTGAGAACTGACGCGCAGTGCGCACGTTTTCCAAAAGTTTCCGGAGCAGGTGCATATAGAGCCTGTGTCTTTGTCGTAGAAAACAGTTCTTTTTACAGAAACCCGGGTGTCAGACATAAGCATTTCAACCTGTTAGTGAATTAACAACCTAATTATAAGACAAAAAGTCTTATATGTAAACTGTTTAACCGCAAATAGATGCGTGTATTTATGCAAATTCACCTGGTGACGTTGCCAAATACTTTAATGTGAGCCACACGGGGCGGCGATAAGATCGGTGATGGGGTGTCTGTCTTATCGTCCCCCGTGTAACTGATCTTGTTTTCTATTAAGATATTCTTATCTATACATAGATATATACTCTAAAAAGATAATAACATATATGTATAGGATAGTATAAAAGATAGGGTACTACGTTTACTAATTTAAGTCAATATAAAAAAGTAGGCGGCCCCCAAAAGGGGCCACCTATGGTCGTTACTTATTTACCGGTTACAGGCGAAACCTTACCCGGCGTCTTGTTAACGGCACCAGAAGCGTCGTTACCAGGTCCATGCGGGTTATTCTTGCGAATGTCAGGATCCGTCAATCCAGTTGTCGTAACAGCAACTACCGTTCCGTTGAAAAAACGATGATACGCAGCAGCCATGGCTACCTCCTTTTGGGCAGTATGCCCGGTTAGTGGTCACTACTTTACTCGTCGAGTAATTCCGTGTTCCAGAGACATTGGTCTACATTGAGCTCTAACGCATCTCTAGAAGCGCGGAAACCTTTTAACTGTTCGTGTAAACTAAACTGTTGTGGCAGGTCAAGATCAGTACGAACAGATAATCTTTCCATTATGGTTATTTTTTTATCTAATAGTTCTAAGACAGCAATTATATCGTATAACGTACTTCCCTCTAAAAGTGTTACTTCTTCAGTTTGAAGTATACGTTTTTGAAGCGCTTTTTTCTTTTGAAGTAAGTCGTTGCTTTCTTCGAGCAGCTTAACAACGTTTTGGATCGGACAAGTTTGAACACCGGCCAAGTTTACAGCTAACCAACGCTCTACTTGTTCCAAACGAGTTTTAGCTTCCCCTAACTTCATAATTACGACTCTCTTGGAATTTTATTTAGTACTTGTGTATAACTTGTACTTTTAACGACCTCGGACAGTCCCAATGTGTAGCGCCTAACTAGGTCTTGCCGGTTACGTCCCTTAGCGTCTTCGAGAGCGCGCTGTAGTGCGACGTAAGCCCGTTCTGCGTTAATGAAGTACTCGGACCCCCCTGCGATGGAGCGAGCTGCAGCGGTCGCCAGAGAGCAGGAGGAGGCTTGAAAATTAAAACTAGTACCGTAGTGGTTTTTAAGTGTTAGGTAGGCCACACAAAAAGCATCTGTTCCTTCTGTTTTGGATACTGTGTGGTTTGATTTTTTTCCGGTTAGCACTATTTTAAAATCATTTAACTGTATAGTTGTCAGGGACTCGTACTTTTTAGCGTAGTGTTTTTTAATCGCATCAAACATTGCGTCTACAAAACCGATACCGTCTCCAGTTAACTCGCTACCATTTATGTATAAATATACTTTACACTTACCTTGGGTGTCATCATCGATGATAACTTTGTTAACTTTTAATTCAAGGTAGTCTTTTCCCAGCACACCACGAATTAGTTCGTTGGCCGATTCGAGGTTTAAAGTCATCAACCCTCCCACAAGTACAAGTATCCCGTTACCGCAAATAACAAAGCGGTTAACGGGATACCCTATATGTTTAAAGCTTAACCTTCTAAAGAAAGTTTATGAACGTTATGAGCCTGAGGCCCCTTGGGACCATCGATTAGCTCAAACTCAACGTCTTCCCCTTCTTTCAAAGCCTTGTACCCCTCCATTTCAATGGAGGAGTAGTGTACGAAGATATCCCGCGTATCGTTAGTTGCGTTGATAAAACCGAAACCTTTGGCGGCGTTGAACCACTTAACTTTACCTTGTAATGCAGACATTAAAACCACTCCTTATTTAACATAAATATCGAAAAGACCATCAAGGTATTCCTGAACTTCTTGATCAGACCAATCCCCTAGGTTCTCTTTAGTCAAAGCCCCGGTCAATGCTAAATCCTCTGTGGACTCCTCGGCATAACCAAAGCAATTATTGCAGTAGCGAGACGCTTTGTCATTTTTTGATGAACGCTCTTCTACCAGATAGCCTCGTTTACATTTTTTACATAATCCCTGCGGTACCATTAGTCTCCAAAAACCTCCTGGTATTTCCAAGTATCGTGGAGAAGTGCGATAACCTCGTTAACAGGCTTTACGTAATAGTAGCCTTCAAACGGCTGCTTGTACGGGTCGGCAAAAAGGACTACAACAATTGCAGTCATTTTTCCTTCTGCCGTCCAAATACCACCACCAGAACTACCAAAATAAACTTGAGAGGTAACGCGGTGGTAGTACCCATGTTTTTTTAGATTGTACTGTGAGGGGACCGAAAGCGAAGCTAAAGTCCCTTCAGTGATGGATAAGGTAATGTGCTTACTGTTCATAAGCTGTTTCGGGTATCCAGCGGCCCAAACCTTTTCACCAATAAAGGGCCTAAGCTCTATATCTGTTGATACCCCAAGATCTTCTGCCACTGATAAAACCGCGATGTCTCTATCAGAGTCCATCGCAATAATACTTGCGGGTATACGACGCTGCGTAGGGTCAATACTTTTGTCTCTCAGTATGTATACTGTACAGTTAAACCCTAACTTGGCACTCTTACTGTTTAATTCGACGACATGCGCTGCCACAAACAAATAAGATCTGTTACTTTTTGATCTTATAATTGATGCTGATCCCCGACTATCACCGTATTTTTTAGGGTTAGCGATTCCGACAAGGACAACACCTTCTTTTGGGTCACACGCAAACCTCACGTCTACCGTTCTGGCTGTAATAAACTTACTGTGGTCCCTGTTTTGCTCCCGTGTGTCTTTATATTGTGGCATAGACGTTGCGTCTAGCGCTTTAGGGACTGTCACCATAGACGATCCACAACTACAAGCAGCTATTAAAAAGCATACGGAAGCAATAAAAGCTGTTATCCTCTTCATGATATCCCTTTATCTGGTTAGTATTTCGGGGCCCTCTTCAGTAACCAGAATGGTATCTTCTACGTGCGCTACTAGACAACCTGTCTTTGACACTACGGTCCACCCATCAACTTGTAACTCTGCTATGGGGGGCCCATCGAAAATTACCGGCTCTACTGCCAAGCACATCCCCGCTTCAATAAGTGGTCCTCTTCCTGGAGGGCCGTAGTTGGGAACACAGGGAGGGCCGTGCAAGACAGTACCAATCCCGTGACCAACAAATTCCCGACTAACATTAAATCTTTTTCTCTCCACGTGCCTTTGCACAGCGTACGAGATATCACCTATGTTTTTCCCCACCCGAGCAGCGGCAATTCCTAGGTCTAAGGATTGTTTAGCTGCTTTTAATAGCTTACGCGCACGAATAGCCAATTCTCCTACACCCACCGTCCGGCAAGCGTCAGAGAAATGGCCTTTATACTCTACCCCGCAGTCAACGCTGACTAGGTCTCCCGGGTAAAGGACCCTATCTGACCTTGGGATGCCGTGCACCGCTTCTTGGTTTACGGATACACAGGCAGTCTCCTTAAAGCCCCGGTATCCCAAAAAGGCGGGGGTTGCCCCGTCGAAGGAGCGAATAACTTCCTCTGCTTTTTGGGAAACTTCGAGCGTAGTTGCTCCGGGAATGATTACTTCTTCTGTAAGGACACGCAAAGCCTCTTTGAGGACTTTACCAGCGTGGCGCATCGCCTCAATATTAATTTCGGGCACGGGTCTTGTCACTTACTGCAAACATAGATACGCAGTAATTATAAGATAACATTGTGTATTTGTAAACCATACCTTTTATTCTAGCGTCACACTGCCTGCAACTAAAGTTGCGTACCGGTGGTCTATAACTGACTTAAGTTTAGGATAAACACTTGAAATAAAAGAGAAGTTATCTCTTTCTAACGTTTTTTTAAGGGCAATAACCGCCTGCCCCGGCGTCATCCCCGGAACTGTTAGTTTTTCAGAGTTTATAACCCCTACCAGCTCATCTACGTGCCTACGCCGCATAGCTTCTGTCATTTCCCCAAGCAACTGCTCCTCTTGCTGCTCCATAAGCCGCTGTTGAAACAGCTTTTTTTCTACCATCTGCTCATAACTCATGTTTTTAGCAGCAAGAAAAGCCATGAAAGGGTCCCCCGGGGGGCCAGAAGCGGGGTCTGGGGTAAAACCGCGGGCAGGGGGCTTACTATCTATGTCTCCCGAAATAGGAACGTGACGAGATGGTTTATCTCCGCAACCTTTACAACTCATTCTAATTACTCCACTCTATTGTTACTGTTTCCGGACCAAAGACAACGTGCCCAACGGGAAGGGAATCATCGACTTCCGTAATAAATCCCATAAAACGAGAGTTATCTGTCTTAAAGTCCCTAGTTTGTACATGCTTTTCAAACTGGTATAAACTGTTTAGTGTGCCGGAACTTGCCCTGATCCTATAAATGTTAGGATCCTTAGGGTAGCCATACTTTATATAGGTATAGTAAGTATCTAGGATAAGGACTACTATTGTTTGTCCCTTGCGGTTATTTGTCTTTTTTGGTTTCATACTCCATCACCGCTGTGGTGAACCGCACTATACACTGGATGCACTCAATGGTGGGGTTAAGCATCTTTGCTGTTACCGCGCTATCCTTATTGTCTGTACACCATATAACAACATCCCCTTCGGGCCCCACCGCGCTTTTGAGGTGGCAAAGTCCGGATTGTCTCATATACAGCTCATGAGCTGTAACCCCTAGTTTTTCATACTTTTCATTCCAAACTGGAAGCTTTGTTGAACTACTCACTCATTGCCTCTCTAAGAAACTTAACCTGGTAGGCAGGAGGCTGATCTTTTAACCACTCAAAAAAGTATTCGATAACTTCAAAATTAGACAAAGTAGAACCCCCGGCGAGCTCGAACCGTTCAATATATTCGAGTGCCTCAGGGGGGATTAATATTTCGTCTGTTCCAAGAAGTGGCATTTAATTACACTTTTCGAATGCCCGGAACGTGTTCAGGGTCAGTTGGTTTTCTCCTAATTTGCCATCCGCAAAAGGGACCACAAATAGATCAAGCACATGTGCGCAGTACTTTGCCCGCGCAGGGTTAGATGCCTTTAACAGCTGGTTACGAAAGTAACCGGCAATGATCATCCCTATTGCTGGTGCGCCTAAATGCTTACACTCGTCCAAAAGCTTTGCCAAGGCCATCCATTTACAACCGTGACGCCCCAACTCAAAGCAAATCTTTATTACTCCCGGATCGTTCTGGGATTCCCCCTCAAGTAGTCTGAGAACGTCTGGGAGCTCCTTAGAGCCCAGTTGTATAACCTGTTGGAGCATCACCAGGGCATTACGTGGGGAGCCCTCAGCCGCACTTACGATTGCCTCGTAGACCTTAGGTAAAATGTCCTCCCCCTCTAGGGTAGAAACATCTTCTAGTAGAGACCGCATCTCTCCGGGAGGGAGGGATGTAAACTTAAAGCGCTGACAGCGGTTTTTAACTGTTGGTAAAATCTTTTTAGGGTGAGTGCTACAAAGAATGATAAACACATGCTCTGGGGCCTCTTCTAGCTCCTTTAAAAGGGATGTCTGCGCATCGTTCGTGAGTTGGTGGGCCTCGTCGAGGATAAACACCTTACGTTTAAGATGCATAGGCATTAGAGGCATTGTACGACAGAGAGCCCGTACGTCTCCGATTCCGCGGTGGTCCGCGGCGTTAACCTCTTTTATATCAGGGCAACGTGCGGTTAATATTATTTTACAGGATTTACACTCTAAACAAGGCTCGCCGCCTTCATTTCGGTTATCGCAGTTAAGCGAGAGCGCCATAATACGCGCCGTTGTTGTCTTCCCTGTACCGGAATCGCCAATCAATAAAAAAGCCTGGGAGGGATTTTTAGCTGTTAACGCCTTCTTTATACTTGAAATTACTGACCTATGTCCAACTATCTCACCGAACCTGCGTGGGCGGTATTTGTGATACAAGTCACCTGATCCATGGGGTAAAACCATAAAACTACTCCTAACCTAAAAACTACCCACCAATTGTTAAAGTTCCTTTTTTAACGTGGCCGCGGAGAGCGGCCCAGTCAACAAACAATCTAAGAATTTCTTCGACAGTCTCCGTAGAGACGCCGACGATTACGGATACCCCTGAGGTTTTTGTTCTTCGTTCTAAGTAGTTAGAAACTACGTAATAAATTGCTTCATCGGGTAGGGTTAATACCTGCTCACCTGTTGGGGTATTTTTGGCTTTCTTTTTCTTAGGCATACTTCGTCCTTATGCAAATCCATTAATTCTTTGAAAGTCTGCAATCGATTTTTTAATCATCGCTTCTAGAGTAGGCTCATTTATTTTCATTAAGTTAAGGGGCTCAGCTGGTACAACTAGGTACTCCTCAACACTCTCCATCAATTCAGGAACCACGTGCCACCCCCAGTTATTACGTCTAATTCTTCCGCTAGGCATGCACTTTTCATTTAAAGAGGCACCATCGAGGCCCTTAAACTGCCACACCTCTTCGACTAAAATTAATGTTTTGCTACCAAGCATACGATTAATCACCAACCCTTTGGCTGGCGTTATCTGGGGGTTTATAAACTTTTGCGGTAGCATAACAGCACATCTAGACCCAATACTAAATGCGATTATCATGCGGCTCCTTTATGTATTACTGGCAACAGGGATGGACGCATAAAAATCCTCTTGAGTACAGGTATAAGCAGTTAAGCAACCCATTGCCCAAGAAGGAACATCTAATTTACCGCGAGGAAGATCTATCCAGGCATACACAGGTATTTTATGGACATGACAAAAGGTAAGCTCCCCGTAACTTCCTGCCCCTACTAAGACGGAGGCGTCTATCCGTACTGCAACTGCAGCACACTTGAGCAAGGACGCTATATCGTAATCTATTATCTTACGACAATATTTTAAAAATTCGGAGTAATTACTCTCTTTGAGATCAGCTAAACCTTTTGGGCCAATACCGACGTTTAATTCCTCTTTATAGGGATTCCATACAGTGTACCCTAGAGACTCTAAATGCGGAGTAATCTCTTCGCGCCAAATAGATCCGTACTCGCCCGCTTTTTCCATCCCCCCGGCTAAATAAATTGAGGGCTTACTGCTTATCATTTTATCTTTGGTCCCTCTTTGTTAAAGCACTCTGGACAGAGAAACACCTCTTCTTCGCAATCAAATTTTCCGCAGCGCTCGCAGGCAGCCTGCGCGCACTCTTCACAAAACCAATCCCCGGTGTCTTGAATCCATACACAGCAGAAATTACAGGAGTTTCCTGCAGCTTCGTCAAACACCGCCGCCCTCCTCGGGTGGAGTTGGTTTTCTCTTATTGTCCTGTATTAATTTTCTCAAGCGGTGCTGAAATTCATCCGAGTCATACCTGCGTCTTCTAAATACATTTCCAAGATTCCAGCTAATCTCTGTAATCCAGTCGGATACATCAGCGCTATCAAATTCGCCGCTGGATACAAGAGCGCTAAGAGCGTCTAATTCTTTAATACAGTTGGTTACACTTATATGCGTTAATCTGTCCATGATGCCGGCGCCTCGATGATCACCTCTTTGACCTCATAATCCGTACCACCATACGGAAAAACCAGGTAAGTTATGCTATTATCTTCTACACTAAGTTCAATTGGAATACTAAACCATGTTCTTGGGTCAATCTTACCCGCATCGTCCAGGTGTGGTCCTGGATAAATGCAGTTCATCGGGGCATATATAGGGGCGTCTATTTTAAACATCTGTAAGGAGGGAAGTAAGTTCGGCTTTACTGAGGGTACCGCTATCGGAGCGCACTGCGTTTCCTTGCTTAACGTGCACAAAAGTGGGGACGGCTCTAACCTCATACGTTTGAAGGGCTTCTTCCATTCCCTCCCCGTCTACATTGACAGCCACAACTTTAAAATCTGGATGTTGGTTTGCAATTTCTTCAACAACCGAAGCCATAGCTTTGCAAGGCATACACCAATCCGCTTCAAATTTAACAAGAACTCTCTCCGTAGACGCGATTACCTCTGCAAAAGATTGAAAATCATCGATTTTCGTTACCGTCATCCTTGCTCCCCGTTTTTGTGGTCACTAACAGCGAAAAACATACCCTATGTTGCGATGTTTCCCGCATGAGTTCTCTCTTAAGAGTACCGAACTTTGTGTTTAAGAGTTACAGTAACTTTAACTATTTTTGTGGTATTTAGGTCGTTGTAAACTAGTACAGATTTCAGAGAGAAGGACAATATCTTTTGTATGTGTGATAAACTTCTGATCTACGGTATCATACACCAAAGTCCCGCGCCGAAGATACCCCTCGTACTGAGCTAAAAAGTCAATCTTACTCAGACCCGGCCTTCTGTACCTAATTTTCAAGACATCAACATTAATAAGTTTCATCGTATGTTCCTAGTAGGCGGGCTTAAAAACACCCACTACATATTATATACGATGAAAAACCGTGTTTGTAAAGGAATTTAACGCCATCGTCGCTACCTAACTCCTTGTAATGTGATAATAGTGCCTTTAACCACACCGTTGCGTTTGCACCAACCGCCGTTTGCTTCGATCACTACCCTCACCGGTTCATTAGGGGTAATGGGGGTGGTGGTCCTGGGCTTAGCATTTTCGTGAACGTCTACTACAACTTCCCCTTCCCCTACAAATATTATATCTAACGGTATATACACCCCGTCCATCCAAAAAGAATGATATGCTGCTTGATCAAAGACAAACAACATGCCATCGTTTTCCGGTAAAGACATCCGGTATCTCATACCTGTGTAACCCAAAAAGCCCGTACTTTCTAAATTAAGTTCGGGCTTAGGGCGGCCTCCTGTTTCAAAGGTGGCTTTATTAAGGGTCATTTTGGAAGTATAATAGTGTACGTACTTCCGTTAAAATACTGCATTACATACGACCTTTTATCCGCATCGTAGAAAACAGCGCAAGGCTGGTCGCACTGAATTGATGCAAGTTGCGCTTCGGGCGGCGCTTCCATCGTGTGGTGCACAACCTCAACACTGTCTTCAGCAACACAACTCACGGTTAAAAGGGCGCCTGCCAAAAGGGCCAGTATAGACTTAAACATGTTAACTCCTAATAGGGGGTAGGATAAGGACGGTGTTCTATATATTCTCTAATTTTAACAAGCACTTCGTCTGCTTCTTCGATGTCTTCAGCGTCTGCTATTTCGTGAAGAAGAGCAAGCATATTGTCACGCTCACCCTCCATCCGATCCAGCTCGTCCTTCAGCCCCTGGAGGTGCTCATATACTTCAGCGCCGCCCGGGTGACTAGAAATAACATCTTCATTGTATACTACTTTTTCCATTTTCACAGTTCCAATACGTTGTCGATCATTTCAGTAAAGCTTAGATCAAGATTGACATTACCATCTTCAGACAATTGTTCTAAACGAGATAGTTCTGCACTGCAGGAAGAAACTACTTTACCTGTTGCGTCATCAACGTCTTTAGCACGAACAACCCAACGCTTATTAAGCAGTTCACTTGACCCGATATAAACACAAAAAATGTGACGTTCTAAACCCATATTACTTTTTCCATTGTGTTTTTAATTGCTTACAGGAAGACCTAATACTATTACCTACAAGTACTCCCGCTAATAGAACTAACGTTAAGGTTATAAAGGTAAGCGGCCAAACTAACCCAGCAAAGGAGCCTAGAAAAACGCTTGCTTTGCCGTCATGGTCGCTGAGGTCCTCTACAACAAAAGCCCAAGTTTTAAATCCCGTCCAAGTCCAAACTAAACAAGCTAAAACTAATAGGGTAATGTACATAGCTACATTCCTTTCTGCAGCTAAATGACAAACCGGCAAGCGCCACTAAAAACAAACGATTACCGGCGCGGGCTAGGTAATTCTAACATCCTCTAGATCCCCCGACTTTAGCTGTTTCAAAGTTTCGCGTTGTTCCGAGGAGAGGCGTTTAATGAACCTTCCCGGAGTATCCGTATAACAGCTGCCGTGGCTGTAGTACAAATACTGATGTAAAGCCGTTTCGGCTAGTCTAAGTATAAGTCGTCTAGCGGGAGACAAAACTTTAACCACGGTTATGCCCCCGCATCTCGTCGATTGTGTAAATACCGCGGGTCCACAGTATGCCTTGGATAAACCCTAACCAACGACAAGCCTTTTCGATGTCTTGGTGAGCCATACCCTTAATCCGTTCACACATCCATAAAGCATGCGCCGTAGCTTCTACGGGGGCCAACTTGTCCTCGGTTAGGTTTTTAGGGCGGTGCCCGTAATGATTAAGCTGCTGCTCGTACAAATCCGCGACAAAAACTATCTGATTAGGACCCATCTTAACTCCTAAGACGCTGAAAATACTAAAGGGCGGCCCCAGTAAGGAGTCGCCCTCTTATAATAATACAGTTATATTAGTTTGTCAAGTATACTACATGGCTCCAGGAGCAGGCCTCGAACCTGCAATCAAGCGGTTAACAGCCGCCCGGCTTCCCAATTTGCCTATCCTGGAATGGTGGTACGGGCTGGATCTTCCCCAGCACCCCGTCGGGCCGCGGCGAGTTCTTTCAGGCATCCTCACAGACCTACCCAGGACCGTCGTCCTTTTCCGGTCTTGTCAACTTAATGTCAAGATGGCGGTGCCTTTTAACCCTAACAGGTATTACCTGAGGGCGACCGGCGGGTCATGATAAATCACGGGCTTACGCTACTGTACCAAATGGAGCCCCCACCCGGAGTCGAACCGAGATTTACGCCGTACGAAGACGCAGTTCTAGCCATTGAACTATAAGGGCTTGGGGTGAATGAGGAGAATTGAACTCCCATAACCGGGACCACAGCCCAGTGCTTTGCCATTAAGCTACACTCACCATAAAACACGGTACACCTGGAAAGAATCGAACTTTCGTCAGTCGCTTATCGGGCGACCACTTTACCATTAAGCTACAGGTGTGTGGAGCCCCCACTCAGAATTGAACTGAGATTACGTCCTTACCAAGGACGTGTAATGGCCACTATACTATAGGGGCAAAATTATTGGTATTTTGCGTTGCTTAACGATTTTAATACCTCTGTGTAAGACATGGAGGTGAACTCTTTGTCAATTTGGCCGTTTGCTCTAATGTACACTAGCGTACCGGAAGTATACCCATATTGTTCTTTATTAAGCCCAGACCTTGGAACAAGCTTAACAACGTCTTCCACACAGACAGTAAACTCAGGT
>Ga0209976_10000505_pt1 | contig 25709 bp, 22 predicted proteins | sample SumtaG_FD_182806 | JGI IMG/M metagenome (GOLD analysis project Ga0209976, IMG submission 182806) | Deep subsurface microbial communities from Indian Ocean to uncover new lineages of life (NeLLi) - Sumatra_00157 metaG (SPAdes) (version 2) | ecosystem: Environmental > Aquatic > Marine > Oceanic >...
ACTCTCGCCGTCCTTTCTCAGTTCCCGGATCTGTCCTTTTGCCTCCACATGACCGGAAACCAGGTGTCCCCCCAGCCTGGCACCAAAAGCAAGCGCTCTTTCCAGGTTGACCTGATAACCGGCACCGGCATCCCCAAGTGTTGTCCTCTCCAATGTCTCTGGAGAGAGAAACGCGGTGAACACACCACCGGCGACTCTTTCAACCGTAAGACAGACACCGTTGACCGAAATGCTGTCTCCCGGCCTGGTTCCTTCAAGAACAACAGTTGCCCCCACATCCATCCTCAATCCGCCTGACCTGATTTCCGTACGCTGGACTGAGCCAATCTCTTCTACTATCCCTGTAAACATAGATCCCTCACTTTACATCCGCCGTGATCTGAACGTCCTCGCCGACCCTGCGTATCCGGTGAAAGGACAGGCAGGCCGCTTCCTTCAGAGAGATCACTCCCATGTCTCCCACAACGGGGACTCCGGATGCTCCAAGGATTCTGGGGGCCAGAAAAAGTTCCAGCCGGTTGACGGCGCCCTCTTTCAGCATCCATGCGGCCGTTCTTCCACCGCCTTCGGCCAGGACATGCAAAACCCCCATTTCCGTCAGCGACCCGGCAAGTGTGCTCCAGGGAATGATCCCGTTCTCGACCGGGAGCCTGATCAGACGCACCCCTCTGTCCTCGAAGGCTTTGCACCGGTCTTGGGGAACATCCTCGCCGATCACCAGTAAAGTCGAACCGGACGCATTCTCCCTTACGATTATCGAACCCGGGGAAGTTTTCAGGGTAGGATCCAGAACAACCCTCACAGGCTGAACCTTCCTCCCCTCACCCCTCGCGGTCAGCCTGGGGTCATCGGCAATGACTGTTCCCACACCTACCAGGACAGCATCAACCTGTGCTCTGAGCCTGTGCACAGCTTTTCTGGCCTTTTCACCGGTTATCCATTTGGAATCGCCGTCAGGGGCTGCGATACGGCCATCCAGAGTTGAGGCAAGCTTGAGGGTGACATATGGGGTTCCCTCCCTGGAAAAGTGGAAAAAAGCCCTGTTGAGTTCCTCCGCCTCCCGGCTCAGGGTTCCTGTGGTCACCCTGACACATGCCTCGCGCAGGGTATCAAACCCCTTTCCGTCCACGAGGGAGTGTGGGTCAAGGCAGGCGGCAAATACATCGACTATACCGGCATCGATTATGGCTCTGGTGCACGGCGGCGTGCGTCCCGTGTGGTCACAGGGTTCCAGATTGACAAAAAGGGCTCCCCCGCGTGCGGCGGAACCGGCCTCTGCAAGCGCCAGAGCCTCTGCGTGGGGTTCTCCCGGCCTTCGATGCCATCCTTCCCCGACGATCCTGTCGTCAGCCACAACAACAGCGCCGACCATGGGGTTGGGGTGGGTGGTTCCCGCACCCCTGGCCGCCAGGGTCAATGCCCGTTTCATGAACCTGGAGACTTGGGACTGGTTCACCGGCAGCCTCGGAAAAAATATTTGGGATCGATCACTCGTCCCTCCGGCCCATGAGATAAGCCTGGATAAAATCATCCAGGTCCCCATCCAGCACGGCATCAACGTTACCTGTCTCGTGCCCGGTTCTGTGGTCCTTGACCATCCTGTACGGCTGAAGGACGTAGCTGCGGATCTGGCTTCCCCAGGCGATATCCTTCTTCTGTCCCTCGATCTTGTCCATCTCCTCCTTTTTTTCCCTTTTCATCAGCTCGTACATCCTGGCTCTCAGTATCCTCATGGCGGTTGCCTTGTTCTTGTGCTGCGACCTCTCGTTCTGACAGCTGACAACGATACCCGTGGGGATGTGAGTGATCCGCACGGCCGAGTCGGTGACATTGACATGCTGGCCGCCCGCCCCACTCGAGCGAAATGTGTCAATTCGCAGGTCCTTTTCCTCGATATCCACCTCGATTTCATCTTCCACCTCCGGATAGGCGAAAACGGAGGCAAAAGAGGTATGACGCCTGCTACTAGCGTCGTAGGGAGATATACGCACCAGGCGGTGGACGCCGGTTTCTGCTTTCAGGTATCCGTAGGCATAGGAACCCTCGACCGCAACAGTGGCTCCCTTGATCCCGGCCTCCTCACCATACTGATGGTCCAGCACCGCGGCCGTGAAACCGCGCCGCTCAGCCCATCGCAGGTACATACGGAGCAGCATCTGAGCCCAATCCTGGGACTCCGTACCGCCTGCCCCGGGATTGATGCTGATTATGGCGTTCCTTACGTCTTCCTCATCACCCAGGAGAGACTCCAGTTCAAGGGAATCCAGTGATTTCTCAACCTCGCGAAGCTGCGGGATCGATTCCGTGAGCAGTTCTTCTCCCAGTTCAGGATCCTCCTCGATCAGTTCGACCGCAGCCTTAAGGTCTCTCAGTTTTGATTCAATCCTGCTGAGCCGATCCATGCCGTCCTTCAGGAAACTGATCCTCCTGGAGACAGTCTGTGCCTTTTCAGGATTGTTCCAGAAATCCGGCGAGGAGGCACTCTTTTCCAGTTTCGCTATCTCGGCAGACTTACCGGCGGGGTCAAAGATGCCTCCCCAGGGCCTCATATTTTGCATCTGCCCCGACAAGTGCGCTCTTGAATGTATCTATGTGTTCCATCTTCGTGACCTCCATAAATTTAATAATACAAGGAAATACACTACTATCACAGCTGCACTGGGAATGACAATCCAGTCGCCAAAACGAGTGTAAAGGGTCAGTCCCCCTCCCGTTTCGATATCAACAACGATAACGCCTCTTTCTTCCAGTGGTATGCTCCTGACCACCCGGCCGCTGCGATCGATGACCGCCGAGATCCCGGTATTGGCGGCCCTGAGGATTGGGACTCTGTTCTCCATCGCCCGGACAGCCGAGACAGCAAGATGCTGATAGGGACCCCAGGAACGTCCGAACCAGGCATCGTTGGTCACGTTGATGAGCAATAACGAACCATCGCGAACTTCCCGTCGAGCGAGCGAGGGGATGGAAACCTCATAACAGACCAGGGCTCCCGATGGTACGGGGGTGCTGAAGGGACCTTTCCAGGCGCCCCGGGCGAACTCTCCCTCTCCCGGCACCATTCTGTCCACAAAGGGCAGCAGACCGGCCAGGGGAACATATTCCCCGAAGGGTACCAGCATAATCTTATCGTAGAACTCCTCCGTCCCATCCGGATGCAGATGGTAAACACGGTTGTACAGGAGTATTTCCCGCCCTTCTATCTCGTATCCGGGACTTCCAAAGATGAGATGGATGTCCCGGCCTGATGTAAATCGCCTCAGCCTTTCGATCAGTTCGGGTTCAGCCTGGTAGAAGGATGGAACGGCGGTTTCCGGCCAGACCACCAGCTGCGCACCCCTCTGAACCGCTCTGTCGGTAAGCGATAGATATGTTCTGAGCGTCTCATCCCGCAGGCCCTCTTCCCATTTGAGATCCTGCTGGAAGTTTCCCTGAACAACCCCCACCCTGAGTTTCTGACCGGCATTCTGTTTTTGTGCCGGGTACAGGATCAAAGGCAGTAGAAGCACGATTGCAAGCAACATTCCGATCCGGCTTCGTCCGCCCTTCCTGAGCCTGAACGTTGTCCAGATCAGCACATTGACCATGACAATCCAGTAGGACACACCATAAACGCCAGCCAGCGCATATAGAGATCCTAATAACGGTACTTTCCACGTTGCCGATCCCATCAGCAGCCACGGGAAAGGCGCAGGGAACCAGGACCGCACCACCTCCAGCAGTACCCAGGCGGAAGGGAGAACCAGTACGGGGGTAAGGGGGTGACAGAGTATGGGGGTAAGGGGGTAAGGGGGTAAGGGAGTGGTTAGAGATAGTATGGGGGTATGGGGGTATGGGGGTATGGGGGCAGGATCCCGTGAATTTACACCCTTACTCCCATACACCCGTACTCCCTTACCATTGTTTCTTCCTCCGGCTACCATCGGGATCAGGATAGAGAACAGACCCACGTACAGCCCGTGGATGCCTGCCAGAAGAAGGATCACACCTTCGGCAAGGGGCAGCGGTATATTTCCGAAATTAGTCAGTGAATGGGAGACCCAGTTATAAGAAACGAAAAACCAGGCTGTCCCGCCCCCCCATCCGGCAAGGAATGCTTTCCACTTGCCGGTATCGGAAAGACCAAAAAAAAGGGGAACGAGTGCGAAAAGGGACAGTATCCCCATATCGGGACGCGGGAAGGAAAGTATAAGAAGGAGCGAGGATGCGAGTATCCACAGGAAAAGACCCGGCTGCATAGGAGCTCTTTCAGCGTGTCGGAGACCTTTGCCACGCTGCAAAAGTTTGTCGGAAGCCCCGGAATCGCCATGACACTTTAAACTTTGCGATTCCAGGGATGAAAAAACCATAAATAATACTCCAGGAGTGAGTCCATGGTGTCATATCGGCCTTTTCAGACCGAATTTGGCTTCCAATCATGTCGTAAGAGCTTTAGAAAGATCAGCCTTTTTTCCCCCGAAGGGGGACCACCCAAAACCATTCACTGGTTTTGGGTTATAATCTTTTAATTTTGCTATGTTTTTTATGATATCGGTGGAGCACGTTCCGACAAATAATATCCAGGAATCTGCATTGGTTCTCCAACAGATTCCTAGCCTTCCTCTGCAATGCTGACTCTGATGGTGGATACCTTCCTGGCATCAGCTTCTTCGACGGTGAACAGCATTTTCCCGTACCGGCCCTGTTCCCCCTGTACGGGAACATGGCCCAGGAGATAACTTAAGAAGCCACCGAGTGTGTCGTATTCGCCGCGGGGGAGCTGGACATCCAACTCATCTTCAACATCCTCCATGTGGGACCGGGCATCAAAGATATAGCTTCCGTCGTCTAAACGTGACATACCCGACTGCTCAACAGGATCGTGCTCATCCTGGATCTCGCCCACGATCTCCTCAAGGATATCCTCGATGGTGACTATCCCGGAAGTGCCTCCGTACTCATCAACGGCCACAGCCATGTGGACACGTCTCACCTTGAACTCTTTCAGCAGATCGGCTGTAGTTTTCGTCTCAGGTATAAAATAGGCCTTTCGGCATATGGATCTGATACTGATCTCCTCAGGAAGTTTACCCCAGAGTTTGAGCAAGTCCTTCGCATAGAGTATTCCAGCGATATGATCGACGTCCCCTTCATAAACAGGAATCCGGCTGTGACCCGCCTCAATGATAGTTTCCAGGACCTCGGTGATCGGCGTCGCGATCTCCACCGCCACCATCTCTGTCCTGGGAACCAGGATCTCCCTTACCAGGGTATCTCCCAGATCGAGCACAGCGTCGATCATGGCATGCTCATCGCGGTTGATCACCCCCTCTTGCTCACCAACATCGATGATACTGTGAATTTCCTCCTCCGTGACGCTGGGTTTCACCAGTTTTCTGAACAGGTTCTTTATGCCGAAAAATCTATCGTCTGACATGGTTGTTGAGTTACCCCCTGATTAATTCTAATTTCAAATTCAAGATTCAAGATTCAAAATAGATCCAAGATCCATCCACCTTCGCTAACACCTATCGACAAGCTATGGTGGACAAAAAATCTGAGATCCAAGAGAAAATTGTTTCTTAGCTTTTGACCTTATTCTACGTTCACCGTTCACCGTTCACTGTTCACCGTTCACTGCCTTTAAGATACTTCTCCTCCTCTTCCCTCATAGCCCCGGCAGCTTCGTCAGTCGTTTCATGTTCGAACCCGAGGAGGTGGAGGGTTCCATGGACGAGGAGCCTTTTCATCTCTTTCAGCACCGAGTGTTCCAGTTCCAAGGCCTGTCTTTGTGCAGTTTCCCACGAGATGACCACATCCCCCAGCAGTTGTGGGACGGTCATCGGCCCTTTACCCTCAAGTTGGGAAAAGGAAAGGACGTCGGTTGAACGATCTGTAGCACGGTAAGTGCGGTTTAAGGATCGAATTTCCTCATCATCGGTGATGAGGATACTCAGCTCCGCCTCACTCCTGCCCAAGTCGTCTAATATTCTGCCCGCCAGGTCCGTCAGGGACTTCTGATAAGAGTCCGTTTCCGGATTCCGGCTCAGGAACTGGATCATCCTTCTTTTTCTTGTCCTTCCTTCGATCTTCACCGACGCCTTGGATCTGTGGATAATCGATGCGGTGATGGAGGATACCGGTCACGGTTCTTGTAAAACTGCGCGCAATCTGGTGGAGATCTCTCAGGGTGAGGTTCGAATCGTCAAGTTGCCCGTCAATGAAAATGTCGTTGATTATCTTCTGTATAAGCCCTCTGATCCTGGCTGGGGTCGGGTCGGTGAGAACCTTGGACGCGGCTTCAACGGCATCAGCCAGCATGATCAGGGCCGCTTCACGACTCTGAGGTTTCGGACCGGGATACCTGAAGTCCCTCTCATCCACAGTCTGGACCGACGGATCTTCCATTTCCTTGGCCTTGCTGTAAAAGAACGTTATGAGTCTCGTACCATGGTGCTGTTTGATAATGTCCACAACCCGCCTCGGCAGCCGATGGTCTTTCGCGACCTCCGCCCCATCCTTGACATGGGAGGCAAGGATAAGGGCACTCATGCTCGGGCTCAATTTTTCATGACGGTTGTCCCGGCTTTCCTGATTTTCCACGAAATATTCGGGTTTTGTCATCTTGCCGATGTCGTGGTAGGTGGCCGCCACCCTGGCGAGCAGAGGATTGGCGCCGATCTCCTCGGCCGCGGCTTCCGCAAGGGACCCGACAAGGACACCGTGATGGTAACTGCCTGGAGCCTTGAGGATCATTTCCTTCAGCGCCGGCTGGTTAAGGTTGGCCAGTTCCATGAGTTTCATGTCAGAGGCCACATTAAAAACAGATTCCAGTGCAGGGATCGTAACGGAAGCGATAAGAGCGACAAGAATACCGCTTCCCGTTGCCGAAAGCAGCTGCGGTGTGGTTTCACCGGAAAACAGATCTCCACCGATAAGGAGGATAACCGCAGCCATGACCATATTGGCTCCGCTTACCGCAAATCCTGCGCGGAGAATGGAGGACCGCTGGTGACAGCGCACAACACTGAAGGCAGCTACAATACCCCCGATAAAAGCGTAGAGAAAAAGGGTGTGGCTCCAGTCGAAGTAAAATGTGGCGAGGACAGAAAGGAGCGCTGCCATCACAACGGAGACCGTCACCGGGAAGAGAGTGCCCGCGACCATGGCCCCGAGCGCGAAAGGGATCACCAGCCTGAGGGTAATCTCGGACAGGCCGGTGTAGGTCGCTGTCATGGCCGATGACAGGACCAGGACTCCCCGCATTGCGACCACCTGCAGGACTACTATGACCGCCAGGATGGACAGACTTCTAAGATCGGTGGCCGCCGGGGGAAAAACGACCTTCAAGATCATGAAAAAAGAGAACATCGTGATGGCGACCAGGAGAAACATCCCGAGGACGAGCGACGTACGACCCACTTCAGGGGAGAGTCTCTTGAGTTCGCTGATCTTGAGGATATGATCTCCGGTCAGCGGGTCCCCCGCCCGCACAATGACCTCACCCTTACTTACCTGGTGATAAACAGCGCTGGTCTCCTCGACCGCACTATTTTTACGTTCCTCTGTTTCAGAACGGTTGAAGGTCATGTTCGGCCGGACGAGATCCTGGACAAGGGCTTCGATCAGTCTCCTGAGCGAAACCTGTTGCCTTGACCCTCCCAGGTTTACAACTCTTTTTTTGACAAGGTCACGGGCCGTCTGCAGCGAAAGAACTTCTGAGAAATCGTCAAGGACCATCTCCTCGGAGAGTACGTTGAGGGTCCTGAGGGTGACTCCCTTTCCCCGTTCCCTCAAAAGGGTCTCCCGGTTCTGGACGACACCAAGACCTATAATGGTCCGAAAGGAACCCACCAGAATAGTTTCCACCTTTTCACTGAAACCGTCTGTGAGCAAAGGTTGCATCTTTTGGGCATCGATATCTATCGCCAGTTGATCGATGAATCCTTTGATGGATTCTTGTCTCAGCGACGCCGTTTCCTCACGAAACAGGTCCAGTTCCCGCTGGAATGAGGGCCTTTCAGCTTTCTGGCTGGACCTGACCTGCTGTATGAGAAGCTTTTCATCCTCGAGCTGAGACGCAAGCATCTCTCTCATCTGGAGGAAAAAGGCCTGGATCATCTGCAGGATCTCATATTCCTGATCCCTGTCAAAATCGTACACGGCCAATACGGAGGCCTCAGCTTCCAGCTTCCTGGCTCTCGTGGAGGATGGATCTTCCACAAGAAATGATTGAGTGGCCCTAATGTCCTTCAGTGCGATTTCGCCGGGCCTGTAATCTGCTGCTTTAAAGGGCTTTGTCGGAACGAGGAGATAGGTCACCAGGATCACTGTGACCCAGAACAGAAGAGATGTCTTTGTGTCCTTGTTCCAGCGGAGAATCTTCCCGTTGACAGGACGTTCTCCCCTGGATGCCTTCGATTTATCCCCCTGTTTGGCCGCGGTTTTCTTTGTCACTCAGACACCGTTTTTCTCATAGGCCTTGATAATAGCCTGTACCAGAGGATGTCGAACGACATCCTTATCGTTGAACATAACGAAACTGATCCCCTCGATTTCACGCAGGATTTCCATTACCTCGATTAGCCCGGAGGAGCTGCGATGAGGGAGATCTATCTGGGTAATATCTCCCGTTATGACGGCTCTGGAATCGAAACCAAGCCTTGTTAAAAACATCTTCATCTGCTCAGTTGTCGTGTTCTGTGCTTCATCAAGAATAACAAAAGAGTCGTTCAATGTACGGCCCCGCATGAACGCGAGAGGGGCAATCTCGATCACACCTTTTTCCACAAGTTTCAGGGCCTTCTCGGTGCTCAGCATGTCGAAAAGCGCATCATAAAGAGGTCTGAGGTAGGGGGTGACTTTTTCGTACATATCACCCGGCAGGAACCCCAATTTCTCTCCCGCCTCGACGGCGGGACGCGTAAGTATGATCCTGCTGACCTCTTTGGAAACGAGTGCCCTTACTGCCGCGGCCATGGCAAGATAGGTTTTACCGGTACCTGCAGGGCCTACTCCGAAAACAATGTCGTCGGTTCCGATCCGCTCCAGATAGAGTTCCTGGTTCCGGCTCTTCGGAACTACCGATTTTCGTGGGGTTGGCACCACTGTTTCAGAAAAAAGTCCCAAAGGAGCGGACGTTGCTCCGTTGCCTAACTGCCGAAATATGTTCTCGATCTCTTCATTTGTTATGGACTTGCCTTTCCCGAGTTTATCGTTGATATCAACAATCAGACGCTGGACATCCTCGACCTTTTCTTTGGGTCCATCGAAAAAAACCTTTTGACCTCGAACGCCGATAGTTACGCCAGTCAACTGTTCGATCATTTTCAGGTTCCGGTCCATATCCCCGGAGAGAATCCTGGCATATCTTTCGTTCTCCATTTTCAGTGTTTTTTTCACAATTATTCCCCAGGAGGGACGATCGTGGGACCCTTCTCACTCCATACTATCCGATATTGGTCTTCAAAGGGATAGGAGATATCCGACTCGAGGATGAAACCTGTCTGAACCAGATCATCGAGGGAGAGAGGATAGGAGCCCTTCTCCAAACGGTACGTTTCAAGAGCAAGCATCAGTCGTTGTTTTTGAGCATTTACTATTGTTTGCCTGACGGTGATCGCTTTCTCCGATGTCATCTGGGACAGGAGGTTGAGTTTGCCGCCGGAACGCGCGATGGCGCTGAAAATAACGAATATCAGAATACCGGCGAACAGAAGGCCGGACAGCAGGGTCACTACTCCCTTGCGCCTCCTGGTCTCCAGGGCGGTTTCCTCTGTCTTGGGAGTTGATACAGGGATCCTGATCGGTTTTATCAGACCGAACCCGGTCAGTTCGACCAGTGTCTTCGAGGCTTCGAAATCTCCCAGAAGAGACCTGTAAGCGATATCCGAAACGGTGAACTGCCCATTAACCAGATCAAAGACCTTCTCCTGAGCTGCTGACAATACCGTCTGGTCGCTGTCGAAGGATTTTGGCTCCTCCCCCAGCATGTCGAAATTGATATCATCCTCATCCTTTGCTTCCCCACCGAGATGGGAACTCCTGACTATCTTCTCCTCCGCTCCAGAGATTTTGTCAAACAGGATCTCCATGGAAGGTATCTTGACCTGTACACCAGGCCACTCATCGATGATCCTGGCTGCTTCCATGAGGATGTACTCGGCCGGCAAAGGAGAGATGAAATGCCTGTCATACGATATCCTGATCGTGTCGAACTTGTAGGTCCCGCTGCTCCATTGAAAGATCTTGTAAAGGGTTTCCTTTATCTGGAAGGCAAGAGCTGCCCTGAAAAGTTCCTCTGTGAGATAGTTCTTCTCAGTCAGGACCACACCGAGTTTCTTTGCCGTTCTCTTCTGTTCCTGCAGGCACTCCTCAAGCCTTACCATGTCCAAAAGCCCTGATTTTACAAGGATGTCCCCGACGCGCTCCTTCTCATGAGTCTTGGCGGAACCGCTCTCTGCGCCCACAACCTTTCCTTCATCAAATGTGACCGCAACACTTTTTCCCTTGTCATCGAGGTAAAGTATCCCTGTTTTTCTCTGGTGGGAGATGAGCTGGAATATATCGGAGAGACCGAAATCCCTGAGTGTTCCCTTCAGCGCCATAGAATCAATTCTCCTCCAACCTGTCACTCACATTTTTCAGCGCGATCAGATAGAAAGCACCCAGGAGGATCCCGAAGAAAACCCTTGGAAACAGTCCTGCCTGGATATCCAGCAAGGTAGTGTTCCTGAACACCCCGTACCACAGGACCCATTTTGTCCAGAACATCACAGACAAGGTAATAAATACCAGGGACTGCCAACCCACTCCCAGGTAGATGTGCCCCATCCCCGGAAGCAGAACCGTGGCCACTCTGGAAACAAGAGCCCGTGTTTTGGTGAACCTCAGGATCTGCATCATCTTCTTGACACGGCTGGCCGGATCAACACCGCTCCTGACGATGAAGATCTGCCTGCATTGGGCGCATAGGATATCGGAGCTGGACTGGCTGCACTTGTGACAGTGCATTCTGTTGCATCTCCGGCACCTTCTCGACAGGTTCAATCTCCCACTGAGAGGCAGGCCCAGGAACAGGATCGCTGCCGACACCGGGAAAAGGACCCAGGAAACGTTAAAGGGGATATTGGGAACGATCCCTGACCACAGGTCTTCCCGCCATTGTCTGCCTTCCTGATCCAGGGAAAGGGAATCCAGGAGATAGCGACTGGCCTCTCCATAGATATCCACAGTCACACGTTGACCGTCTTCCTGTTGCCGGGCCATCAGAGAACTTGCCAGTCCAGGCGCCCTTTCCTGGGATATGCGGAATTCCCTCTCTCCCTCTTCGAGCTGGAGGTTCTCCCTGAGCGCCTGGCTGAGGTTGTAATGGATACGCGGATCGTCCTCATACCTCAGGGCCTGTCTGTAATGTTCTATAGCGGAATCGATTCGCCCGGTCTGTATCAATACGTTGCCCAGATTGTTAATGATCGCGGGTGAGTCCGGAGATATCTCCATAGCTTGAAAGAGATACGATTCCGCTTCTCTTACCCTACCGGACCTCTTTAGAACAACGCCAAGAGCGGATAGGACCTGACTGTTTTCAGGTTCCTTCACGCGCAACTGATGGAGGTCCTCCAGAGTTCTTGTCCCCTCGCCACCCCTTTCCGCCATGTAGATCGTATAAGGACGGGAATCAGAGTAGTATGCTTCGCTGAGGGCAAGGACGTGGATGAGAAGAGGCAAGGCCGACAGGAAAAGAAGTGCGATGCCGACCGCTATTCTCTCCTGGTTTGTAAGATGCAGCATCATGATCAAAGCTACAAGCAGGACCCAGATGACGACAGGGAGGCCGAAAAAAACCGCGGCAACCAGTATGACGGGGATAGCAGTGAGCCATAGCCATTGAGGGACCTTTATAATATGGGAGAGGTCGTGGGCTATTCGAGGTATTATCCTGGGAGTAAAGAGCAGGATCGTCAAGAGGGATGCGATCGTCATCGCCACCAGGAGCCATAGGACCATCCCTATGCCCCAGGGAAAAAAGGAACGGAAATCTTTAAAGAAGGTCCCCAACCCCTCAAGGAGAGCATCCATGGAAGACAAAGCCCTTAGCTGGTTCTGACTCCAGATAGTGCGAGCTCTTTGAAAATGCGGACCCGGGTCATCCGGGGCGAGTTCCTTTGCAAAAGCGATGATCTTAAGGGCATCCTCGTAGCGGCCCTGTTTCCTCGCCGAAGAAGCCTCCACCAACAAAGCCGCAGCCGGGCCGAAGAGGTTCGGGATCCCCTTTTTTTTCCTGTGTGCGAGAACCTTTTCCAGGCGTTTCTCTGCTTCACTGAAATGACCGCGGAGGATGTTCTGGCGATAGGCATACCAGTCATCCTCCCAGGATGCTCGCCATATCTTGGTGGGTGTACCACCCTGGCTGACCTGGGCCGCTGCAACTGACTCGGGCGCCTTTATAACCAGCACCTCCGAAAGGGGGAAGTCGACGGTCACTTCACTAACCTCTATGGCCAGTGCAGGGTTGATTAGTAGGGCCACGCCTATAAGCAGAGAAAGAACAAGGATCTTGTATTTGGTCATCAGGTTCCGAATCCTAGATTTTCTTTTTAACGGCATCGAGGTATTTCCACTTCAGTTCGGTCGAGACGTTCTCCAGCAGCTTACTCTCTTCATCGGAAAGGTTCCCCTCTGTTTTCTCCCGGAGGATATCAATGATGTCGATAGTCTGTTGAGCGGACATGAGGTTGGGGTCCATGGCTCCCGTTATGGGGTCCGCCATCTCGCCTAACTGAATAAGCGCCGAACTGAACAGGGAAAATATAAACGTTGAAAAGTCAACTTTGAGAGTTTCACCAGGACCGCCTGTTTTTGAAGCTTCCGGACCCATCCCTTCATCGGTACCAGATTCAACTTCAGATTCCGGCGGCTTTTTATCTTCCTCTGCGGCGCCGGTTGATGAGCGGCGGTCCTCCACCTTGAAATTTTTTTCATTCTTCCGATCGTCTGTCATGCATGACTCCTTTACTTGCGAAAAATCGTACAGGACGGCAAACAGACTCTTTTTATCCCAGGGAAATTCCGTTCCCTGAAAAGAACTCAAAAGCCCCGTTCTTTATCCGTATAGTTTTAAATATAACAATTTCATCCAGTAAGTGGCAAGGGGGGGAAAGGGAAGGGTAAAGGTAAAAATGGAAAGTGGAAAGTGGAAAGTGAAAAGTGAAAAGCAGTATATCGAAATTTGGAATTCTTTCTTCTCTCTGTCATACTGACTATTGATGACTTATTGCAAGGTCATCAATCAACAAGGGAGAAAGCCTGTTTTGACTGATGTGAAAAGACCCATTGACGAACTTCTCGATATCATGGCGACGCTCAGAGGGCCGGAAGGCTGCCCTTGGGACAAAGAGCAGACTCACGAGTCACTGAGACCCTATGTCGTAGAGGAAGCCTATGAAGTCGTGGAAGCCGTGGACGGAGGTGAGAACGGTGAGATCAAGGAGGAACTCGGCGACCTTCTGCTCCAGATTATCTTCCACAGTCAGATTGCCGCGGAAACGGGCAGATTTGACTTCGATGACGTCATAAGGGGGATCAATGACAAGCTCTTGCGGCGTCATCCCCATGTTTTCGGAGGCGAAAAGGTCCTGGATGAGCGAGAGGCCCTCTTGAACTGGGAACGCGTAAAGGTTGAAACGGAAGGGAAAAAGAGGACAAAGAGACATCCGGGAACCCCCATCCTCCACCGCGCACTGCGAATGCAGGAAAAAGCCGTCAGTCTGGGTTTCGACTGGGAGGAGACGTCCCAACTTCTTGAAAAGCTCGAGGAGGAGATCAGCGAAATACGCGAGGCCATAGCCAGTGGAGACCGGGGGGAGATAAAGGATGAAATAGGCGACTTGCTCTTTATGGTGGTCAACCTGTCCCGCTTCCATGATATCCATCCGGAGGACGCCCTTGAAAAATCCATGAACAAGTTCAGCAGACGTTTCCGGACCATGGAGGAGATGGCTGCAAAGGAGGGCCTTGCTCTGGAAGAGATGAAACTGGAAGAGATGGAAAGGTATTGGGAAAAGGCGAAAAAAAACGAGAAATGACCGGCGGCCATTTCTCATTTTTCAGTGATAAGTAATCGGTAATCAGTGATCGGTGGGAAATACCGAAAATCGTAATTGGTGTAAGGTAGTGATTAGTGTTTGGTGAAGGCCCATGACTCGTAATTGTTTAGACCTGGAATGCAGAACGTAGGACGCAGGACGCAGAATGAGATAAAAAAAACCACCGAAATCGGAACGTTTTGGATCTTGGTTCTTGAATCCATTTTGAATCTTGAATCTTGGATGTTGAATTGAACCCATGGGAGGAAAAATGAAAAAAACAGCGTTTCTGACTCTGGTACTGATACTTGCTTTTATGGTCGTTCCTCATACTCTGCAGGCCGGCGAGCTTGCCGGCGTTACCATGGATGACACCATCCAGATCGGAGAAAAGGCCGTTGCCCTCACGGGGATGGGGATCAGGACCAAGACTTTTCTCAAAGTAAAAGTCTATGTTGCCGGTCTGTACATGGAAATCCCGTCCAATGACCCCGACAATATTATTGGATCGGATCAGGCCAGGGCCATTGTAATGAGCTTCCTGTACAAGAAGGTGGAGGGTGAGAAACTGCAGGAAGGCTGGCGTGACGGGTTCGAGGCCAACACACCGTCAGCTACGCCGGACCTGAAGAAACGCATGGACCGGTTCGTGTCCCTGTTTTCAGCTACGGCCATGAAGGGTGACAAATACATTTTTGCCTATGAACCCGGAAAGGGAACGTCGGTGACGCTCAAGGGCGATATCAAGGCGACCATCCCGGGAGCGGATTTTGCCGGCGCTCTCATGGGCATATGGTTTGGTGACAAGCTGGGCGACGGGGGACTGAAGAGTCTGAAAAAGAGCCTGCTTAAGGGCATGTAGCAATAGTGTTGTAGCTAGGTTAGTACGTAACTAGGTGTCTACGTACCTGTGTAACGATGTCTCAAGGTATAATCAGTATCTGGATACTTTGAACCCTTGAAACGTAGATACTTAGCTACTTGGATACGTAGATACGTAGATACATAGATACGTGGACACATAGATACCTTTTAATTTCTCAGAGCTGAGAAATTAAAAGCCAAAGGGGGAAAAAATGAAGCGTCTAACCTTTTTGTGTTTTGTCGTATCGATCACTCTGGCCCTGGCGATCTCGCCTGCACTTGCGGCGGACAAGGTCGTCGTGGCATCCAAGATCGACACCGAGGGAGCTCTGCTGGGGAACATGATCATCCTCATGCTGGAGAAAGGCGGCATCCCCACCGTGAACAGGACCGAATTCGGCCCCACGCCCATGGTCCGGAAGGCCATCGCAGCAGGACAGATTGACATCTACCCGGAATACACCGGCAATGGAGCCTTCTTCTTTGGCCTTGCCGACGATCCCCTCTGGAAGGACTCATCCAAAGGCTACCAAAAGGTCAGGGAGCTCGACTTCCAGACCAATAACATCGTTTGGCTGACACCTGCCCCCGCCAACAATACCTGGGCCATAGCCGGACGCAAGGATGTGGCGGACGAAAGCAAGGTGTATACACTGGGAGATTTCGCCAGGTACGTCAACGACGGGGGCAAGGTCAAACTCGCCGGCAGCGAAGAGTTTGTGAACAGCGCTGCCGCCCTGCCGGCGTTCCAGGAAGCATACGGATTTACCCTGCGTAAGGACCAGCTCCTCACCCTGTCGGGAGGCAATACGGCCCAAACGGAAAAAGCGGCCGCCCGAGGCGTGAACGGTGTGAACTTCGCCATGGCATACGGAACTGATGGACAGCTGGCGGCCCTCGGCCTTTTCATTCTGGAAGATACCAAGGCTGTTCAGCCAGTCTACGAACCGGCTCCCATTGTGAGGAAGGAGATCCTGGATAAATATCCGAAAATCGAGACTATCCTGAAACCGGTTTTCGAGTCCCTCGATCTAGTGACCCTCCAGACCCTCAACGCCAGGATTCAGGTTGAGGGATTCGACGCAAAGGAAGTGGCGAAAGACTATTTGAAAGAAAAAGGGTTTTTGAAATAGATCGGAAGCCAGAATCCAGAATCCAGTAGACAGAAGATTTGATCGTAATCCCTCCTGGATTCTGGATTCTGACTTCTGGATTCTGTTGTTTCCCATGCGTCGCCTTTTTTCCATCAACAAGGTCCCCTTCAGCGCAGCAGCGCTGGGGCTGGCAGCCGTCATATTTTCCGGATTCGTCACCTTCCGGCCTAACCGCATCGCTGCAGGCAAGGTGGTGTTTCTAAACCAGACCCAGGGTAATCTATGGATTGTGGTGCTGATTTTCTGGGCTGCCCTTATCATCATTTCCACGTTGCGGATTTCCGGTCGATGGCATCTCCTTTCCATTGGGATTCTGTCGTCGATCCTTCTCCTTTTACTGATAGTCACAGCCGGCAGACACGCCGCGCTAACAGCTGAGGAAGCGAGCTCCGTGGCCCGGACCTCTCTTGGGCCCGCCTTCTGGACATCCCTCTTTGCACTCATCGTCATCCTGACAGATACGTGGCAAAAGTCGGTAAAAGAGAAGACCTTCATAAGTCTCATAGCAATTGTCACAGGCGGGATCGTTATATGGATGCTTGTTTCCGGCAAACTGGATATGCTTTCCATAATGCGTGAGTTCACCAACCGGAAGGAGCGTTTCTTCGATGAGATGTTCACCCATCTTGCACTCGTTGGCTCATCCGTGGGCCTTGCTCTCGCACTGGGTATACCACTTGGTCTCCTTGCCCACAGGAAAAGGCGCCTGCATAACCCGACCTTCTTCACCCTCAATACACTTCAGACCATTCCAAGCCTCGCACTTTTCGGCATTCTCATACCGGTCCTCTCCGCCGCCATACTAAAATTTCCCGCCCTTACCTATCTGGGGATAAAAGGCATTGGCGCCGCCCCTGCCATTATTGCCCTGACTGTTTATTCCCTCCTTCCGGTGGCCAGAAACACCTATATCGGTTTTGCAATGGTCGATCCCGCGGCAATCGAAGCCGGAACCGGCATGGGTATGACCAGTTCTCAGCTCCTTTTCAGTGTAGAGATCCCCATTGCTTCTCCAATTATCCTGAACGGAATACGAGTGGCCCTGGTTCAGGCCATCGGCCTGACCGTTGTTGCGGCCCTCATTGGCGCCGGAGGATTGGGAGTATTCATCTTCCAAGGTCTTGGTCAGGCAGCCAACGATCTCATCCTGCTCGGAGCGATCCCGACGATCTTCATCGCGGTAGTCGTTGATTCCATGATGAGCGGTATTATTCTGTTACTGCAGCCGAAAGGGCTCCGATGATAAATCTCGACCGGGTAACAAAGGATTACCCAGGAAAAACTGCCGTGGATGAGCTCACTTTCAATGTTGAGGAGGGTGAGTTCTGTGTACTCATCGGTCCATCCGGGTGCGGTAAATCAACGACCCTCAGAATGATCAACCGGCTGATCCCGGTTTCCGGAGGAGCCATCACCATCAACGGTGAGGACATAAACATGTACCGACCAGAGGAATTGCGCCGCCGAATAGGGTACGTCATTCAAAGTGTGGGGCTCTTTCCTCACATGACGGTAGCCCGGAACATCGGGGTTGTACCGCGGCTCATGAATTGGGACAACGTGAGGACCAGGCGGCGAACAGATCAGCTCCTTGATCTGCTTAACCTCGATCCTGGTATCTACCGCGACAAATTCCCCCGTCAACTTTCCGGAGGTGAAGCACAGCGGGTCGGAGTTGCACGGGCTCTGGCCGCTGATCCTGATATCCTCCTCATGGATGAACCGTTCGGAGCCATTGATCCCATCACGCGGGAATCGCTTCAGACAGAATTCGCCAGGATCCAGAAGGATCTGAAAAAAACCATTGTTTTTGTTACCCACGACATCGATGAGGCGATCCGCCTTGCCACGCGCATCGTGGTCCTCAAGGATGGGAAGCTGGTTCAGCACGACACACCGGAGAACATCATGACCAACCCGGCCGGGCGCTTTGTGACAAAGTTCATCGGCACCGATAGAGCTCTGAAAAGATTGTCCAGGCTTCCTGCGGGCAACTACATGAAAAAAGCCCCCAATGTCAGAGAGTCCGACCCCCTTCAATCAGCGGCCGGACTGGTTGCTGAACATCGCTACCTGTGGGTTGTCCGCAGTGACGGCACGGTTCTTGGCTGGCTCGATGAGAGCAGTTTGAATAGCGGGGAACCGACAGCTGGTCTTGCCATGACCGGTCTGGATTTCCGGATGTCAGCCGTCGTTATCGATTCTACCCTCAAGGAAGCACTTTCCCGAATGGTGCAGCAGGGTATCCGCAGCGCTCCCGTCGTGGATCCGAACGGAGCGCTTCTGGGTGAGATCAGGATGGGAGATATATTGGAAGCATGAGAAACGGTGAACAGTGAACGGTGAACCGTGAATAGATTGGATTAGAATGCACCCTTCGGCTGGGCTCAGGGCAGGGAACACAGAGCGCAGGAGGAGGTCCCGACTGGACGACTGAGCGACTTGGCGAAAGGGCGAAAGGACGGAAAAGACATGGCAAGGGAGTGCGTGGGAGTATGGGGGCATGGGGGGAAGGCGAACCATACCCACTACGCCGTCATTCCGGACCGAGTGAAACGAGGAGCCGGAATCCAGCATCTAAAAGCGGTGAACGGTAAACGGCAGGAATAATTTTTCTGTTCACGTTTCACGGTTCACGATTCACTCTGTTTTTTATTTTGAGATTTGAGATTAAAACCATGACATCTTCTACGCAAAGACAAATCATTACTCTCGGTTCCCTGACAGGGGTATTCCTCTTCCTCACCCTATCAGTGAACGTCTGGCGTATATCTATGTCATGGTTTTTCCCTTCCCTCGACAAGGTTATTTACGGTATGGCGCCCTTCACCCAGCTCGTCTTGGAGCATGGGATCCTGGTACTGGTGTCGAGCAGCCTCGCCACCCTGCTGGGACTCACCGCCGGGATCGCAGTGACTCGTCCCTGGGGTCGGGATTACCTACCCGCGGTCAGCGCCCTGGCCTCCATCGGCCAGACTTTTCCACCAATGGCCGTTCTTGCCATCGCCGTACCGGTCGTCGGCTTTGGATTCAAGCCGACAATAATAGCCCTCTTTCTGTACGGTCTCCTTCCCATCGTCCGGAATACGATAGCCGGAATCGATTCGGTGGCTTCCGACGTTCTGGAAGCAGCTGGCGGGATGGGGATGACCCCCTCTCAAGTGCTCATGTCGGTGGAGATCCCACTGGCCATGCCGGTTATCGTTGCAGGTATTCGTATTTCAACCGTGATAAATATCGGAACAGCCACCCTGGGCGCCACCATAGGCGCCGGCGGCCTGGGAAAACCCATTATCGCCGGGCTTATCGTAGATAACCCGGCCTTTATTCTGGAGGGCGCCATACTCGTGGGGTTGCTCGCCATTATCGTGGATACCGGTTTGGGGATGATTGGAAAGGGAAATGAATTGAGAATTACGAATTGAGCATTGAGGATGAAAAGCCATGATAAGGGTTCAAAATTTCTATTTTCAATTCGCTATCCACAATTGAATCATCCCAACCTGAAACTTGGAACATGGAACCTGGAACTCCAGCCGAAGGCTGGCCTGTGCCCCATCCGCACCACCACATGTGGCATAATTGCCACACTTTTCCCCTGACCACAGCCAATTGCCGGCATGAAGGCACGGTTGCCCGATAATAAATACCTTGCCGTAGAACATTGCACACACTGCACAAGTAAACGCCCCCATCTTATTAAGGCAACTTTCCCTGCAATTTCATCATGTTACATTACATTATCCATATTTTAATTCCTGGCTAAAATCCGTTACCACCTGATTGACCGATCGACAAATTCACCTGCGTCAAAGCAGCTCACTCGGCACGGTTGTTGCTCAACAACACGGTTAAGATATCTACAACTTTGCAAAGGGACTCTTACATGAAAAACTGCGAAACACTGGAAAGAATGCTCAAAATGTCTGCCGGCGACCGTGCTAAAACGGGAAAGGTCGTGGCCCGTTCCTTCTACAAGATCCTTCGTCAGAACGGATTTACACACGCTGATATCATGGCTGTGACAGGGCATATGCTGGACGATGTGATCAAAGACATCAAGGTCAATGGGAAGGACAGGGAGAGTCCGGTCGACATCAAGGATCATAATATACGACCGCATTCGAAAGAAGTGGCATAACTCGGATTTCAACCCAGAATTCTGAATCCAGAATCCAGAATCCAGAACTAAAAAAGCGCCTTCAAAACAAACTGTTATTGTCTGGCTCACCGCAATTCACTGCCCTTTCCACCCCAAGATTCATTATCCGATTGAGAAAAGGTCGGACGGAAGGCCTGCCGAGGCGTAGCTCGCAGAGTGTAGACTGACCCCACCGGGGTGCCTTAATGTTGAGAAAAAAACAGCGGCCCCTGGAACGGGGCCGCAACTATAGTTTGTTTTTAGTGACTGATCGATTACTTGAAATAGACCGAGTAGGTAATTCCGAGGTCAGTCATATCGAAATCGTTCCCATCGACATCACCCTGTCCAATGGTCAGGTAGAAATCTACCGAGAAATATTCCTTAAGCATTAAATTGTATCCACCAGTTACAAAAATGATGTCTCCATCTGCACCGGCAAAATCGAAGGTCTCAAAACCACCCCCAGCGTAAAGGTAGTTATCACCCATGGGAAAGTAGTATTTGCCTGCCAGACCAAGACCATCAATTTCAATACCAGACCCCAAATCCACATTGGAGAACTCGAAGGCCACTTCTACGGTATCGGTAAGAAAATATCCGAGCCCAAACGCAAATACATCGAAGTCGTCGCTACCGCCGCCATCGAAATCAAGGGACGTACTTGAAAAACCTGTCCCGGTACTTAGTAAACCTGTCCCGGTACCGAGCCTGATCGTCCCCTTCTCGAACGCCATGGCCGGAGCCGCCATTGCCACCGCCAAAACAAGAATCCCTACAACAATAAATTTTCTCATGCCCCCGCTCCTTTCAGAAAAAGTGTTACCGTTAAGTTATGGTTACGTTTTTTAACAATAATGGCTCAATCGGGGAATGACAAGCTGCAAATGAGATCTGATTTTCCACATCCGATCACAGCTACTCCAAATTCCAAAAGACTAATCCACCACAGAGTTCACAGTAGTAAATCAAATAATAACTTTAAATGGGTTCAATTCTTTTTCACCACCCGCTCGTCACCACGTCCACCTTCGCTAAAGCTAGGGAATGATTGGTGTCTACCATTGGATTTTAGATTATCCATCCCCTGAATAAGGATATTACCCTTTCCGATTAGTCGTTGGCAAAGTTGTTATCGCTCTGAAATGCTGGATTCCGGGTCATCGCTCCCGCTCTGCCCGGAATGACGAACGTTATATATATTCTCCGCCTTTCACAGTGGTGAAAAGCATCGATTTTGTGGCAACTGCGCCTTCCCCAGCTTCATGTCTTCCTCCGCCTTACTCCGTGCCTCCAGTGAGTCACATTCCCGTAGTGAGTAACGAACGGGTGGTGAAAAATATCGCCTTTATAATAACCGTGTTTCCCCAGGAGTCCGGTTTAACAGCGGCCCTTTGCGGTGCAGCCCGTGGATGCCCTGCGACCCTCTGCCTGCCCTGAGCAAGTGAAACACGTCGAAGGGCGTTAAAGCTTTGATCTTTTTCATTTGAATACCACTGGATTCCGGATCACAACTTCGTCGTGTCCGGAATGACGTAGGTGGAAGATTTTCCCAAGACTTGGCTTTACTCAGTGTTCTCACTTTCTTCAGTGGTGAAAAACATCGCCTTTATGGTAACTGTGTTTTCTCGAAGTTGCGATTTTCCCTGTGAACCCTGCGAGAGACCGTACTTGTTGCTTTTGCAGAAACCGGGATTGCCGCGTCGCTCCATGAACCCCAACGATATCATTCACCCCCACCTCGGTCCTCCCCCCTCCACAGGGGGAGGAAGGATTTGGAGATTTCACTATTTTAGGCTCGCAATGACAATAGGAGCATTCCGGGAATTTTCACATCCCGTTTATCCCTTTCATCCCTGTTAAATTCAGCCCTTATCGCTTTTATGGCAACTGCGCCTTCCTCAGGGTCAGATTTACCCTGTGTAACCCTGTGGAGCGACCTGCGAAAGGTCGTACTGTGTTAAATTAGCTTTAAACGCCTTTAAAGGAACCGGAATCGCTTCCCACCGACGACGGCTCGCGATGACCATCCTTCGCCAAGGCTTCGGCAGGCAGGCAAACAAGGCTGGATTCCGGGTCGGGGCCCGGAATGACGTCAAAGGCTAAATCCGGGGTCGGGGTCGGGCTTCCTCCTTCGCATGAAGCTTCGGCGGACAAGCGGGTGCGGGGTCGGGCAGAAATGCCGCTCTTCAATGGAATGCGCTTACCGGCCGTCAAGAGTATGCCAGATACGAGGCGCGACTGAGGAGGCAACCGCAGTCCCGCCAATGGCGGGATGAGGATTGCCGATGCCGCACTTGAATAGGCCACTCTCATCGACCCTCAAGAGTGCGTTAGATGCAAGGCCCGAAGGAGAGTGGGACCGGAGACGTACGTAGCTGGGTACTTCGAGGATCACGCGCGACTGAGAACGCGGCAGATGACGTGCTATTGAGGGTCGCCCCCCTCCCAAAAAAAACCGCCAAGGGGATGTTCCCCCTGGCGGTCTCAAATGCCGGATAGCGTTTATTGACAATCCGGTGACGAAATTAGTCACCAGCGTATGATCGTTCCTCCCCACGTCAGGCCCGCACCGAACCCCGAGAGAGCCACAATGTCACCTTTCTTGATCCTCCCGTCCCGGTTCGCCTCATCCAGGGCGATGGGTATGGTTCCGGCTGAGGTGTTGCCGTATTTTTCCAGGTTGACGATGAACTTCTCTCTGGGTATATCCAACGACTTCGCTGCTGCATCGATAATCCTGAGGTTTGCCTGGTGAGGAATAATCCAATCGATGTCCTTGAGTGTGAGGCCTTCCGACTTTGCCAGTGCTCCCAGCACGGCATCGGGCAACGCCCTGACCCCGAATTTGAACACTTCCTTCCCTTCCATGGTGATAGCCATATTCTTGCTGACCCTGTCCCCAAGCGGGGAAATGTCAGCTACCCCAGGATCCACCGCCAGCCACGGCGGAGGTGCGGAGCCATCGGACTTCATATAGGTCGACAAAATCCCGTGGTCGCCTCCCTCATGGCGCATGATGGCGGCTCCCCCTCCATCCGCGAAGAGAACACATGTGTTACGGTCGGTCCAATCCAGAACACGGGACAGAGTCTCGGCCCCAACAACAAGGGCTGTTTTTACCCCCTGATCCGGCATCATCCCGTTGGCCACGGCCAATCCATATACGAAACCCGAGCATGCGGCTTCCAGATCGAAACAGAACGCGTTCTTCGCGTCGATCTTGCCCTGGACCAGACATGCGGTGGAAGGAAGAAGCCTGTCCGGGGTTAAGGTAGCCACGATTATAAGATCTATCTCCTCCGGCTGAACATCGGCCATCTTCATGGCCTCTATGGCTGCCCAGGCACTGAAATCGGAAGTTGCCTCGTTATCTGCCGCAATGCGCCTTTCCCTGATACCGGTCCTGGAGACGATCCACTCGTCCGTGGTGTCAACGATCTTGGACAGATCGTCGTTGGTAAGAATACGGGAAGGTACACCTGTTCCTGTCCCGATAATGCGGTTGCCCTTCATCCTCATCTCCTTAATCCCCCTGGTTTTATTGCCGTTACTATAACTCTTTTGTTCATGAACCCGTAATCCCCTTCCTCACTGTGAGGACTGAAATCCCGGTAAACTTTCACATCCACAAAACCCTCACCGGCGACGAGTTCCTCCAGTTCGTGGGGTCTGTACACCCTGATGGCGTAGGACTGATCCCGTACCAAACCTCTTGATCTGGAGAGTACCATCTCTCTGGCCTTGATCCTGCTGCCATTGAGTTCCCTGTGCCTGCACACGATAAGATCCTCGTCCACCTCGTGCCAGACGTTGGGATTAAGTTCTTTCAGTACCTTGTTCCCATCTGTGACATCTACCATGATGGCCGAATCCGGCTTAAGAAGACGGTAGGCCTCAGCCAGGATCCTCCCGTCGTCATCTTCATCCGGCAGGTAGCCAAGAGAGTTGCCGAGGATGAGGACATGATCGAAACTGTTCGATGGCAAGCCGGTATCCCTGGCATCAGCCTGCATGAACTGAACGCAACTGTTTCTCTCACTGGCTGTTCTTTTTCCCAGATCGAGCAGATGATGTGAATAATCCACAACTGTGCAGTCTGTATATCCCCTCTCCCAAAGCTCCAGACTATGTCGCCCCTGTCCTCCACACATGTCCAGAATCCGGTGCCCGGGTTCCGGAGACAGAAGGCTGCAGATGAGGTCCACCTCCCGTATCGAGATCTCCCGATTGCAAACCGACCGGGCATCGGTCTTGAGGTAGATATCATCAAAGAGGGTCTTCCACCAGTCTGGATCGACCTTGATGGCCATGGACTGCTTAATCCTCCTTTGGGTGAGCGCCAAAGGAAAAGAGACCGTCGGAGGCAAAGACTGCGGGGCCTCCCTTCCACGGCTGCATAGCGGCTATGGCAAGTTCCTCCTCTTCAATGCTGATGTATTCGTCCAGGGCGCCTTCCAGCCACATTCTTTCGAGGGTCTGGCTGTCGGTCCACACTGCCCGACAATACCTTCCCAGCGCCGCCAGGTGACCTTCGGTAACAATGCGCGGCCTGATGGCCATCCGTATCGGTCCCAGAAGGTAGGTGAACCTCTCCTCCAGGGCCATTTTCTCCTGGTCGAGGACTATCTGCATGAGGTCGCCGTACCCGATATCCATTACCGCAGAGTTGATCCTCTCGACCGCCTGCCTCACTGTCATTTCCGATCTTAATACCGCGAGGGGCTGGACCCCGCCACCGCTTCCGACGTTAGTAGGCACACCCCCGAAGCGCACCAGGAACCCGAACATTCCGTCAGGCCCCATGAGACACCTGAAATCTGTCTGGTAGCGTTTAAGGACAACACTACTGGATTCGGGATCCAGTGCAGGATTGTCTTCGGCCCAGAGGTTTAGAGGAATCTTCTCCTGCAGGATATAACTACCCTTAGAAATAGCCAGGTCAATGGCTTCGCCTGCATCTGGATTAACACCTCCAACACGCACTCCCATACCAGAATATCCTCTCTCGGGCTTAAGGACCAGGTTGTCCCAGTTTCCGTAAGCCCACTGGATGATATCCTTTATCACCTCACCGTCCGGCCCCGAGGCCGGGCCTTCCCGAAACCTTCTCGTCCAGGGTGTCCTGCGGACGGTTTCTTCACTGAAATGCTTGCCCAGAGGTCCGGTGAAAACCTCGAACATACTCTTAACGTTGATGGGCTCCGTTCCCCTGGGGTTTATAACCCGCCCCTCCCTGACCGCCTGGAGTACCGGAGTGAGATCATGTTTACGGTGCAAGTTCAGGAGAACATCTGAATTAAAATCCATGAATATGGTAGAAACCGGTTGTCCCCTGTAGGAAACTTTGCCGCTTAACAGTTCCAGTTCATGGGGAGCCATCAAGGCCCCGGCAATACCCTCCACGGCAGACAAGTGGTCGGCCAGGTTGATGTTCTCGGTGACATCCTCCAGAGTCTCTTCTTCAGCGACCACAGCGATAAG
>Ga0209976_10000506_pt1 | contig 25659 bp, 28 predicted proteins | sample SumtaG_FD_182806 | JGI IMG/M metagenome (GOLD analysis project Ga0209976, IMG submission 182806) | Deep subsurface microbial communities from Indian Ocean to uncover new lineages of life (NeLLi) - Sumatra_00157 metaG (SPAdes) (version 2) | ecosystem: Environmental > Aquatic > Marine > Oceanic >...
CCTTTGCCTTCGCACTTGGTACACTCCTCATCCTCTTCGACCATCATTTCACGTATCGAAACGAGATTGGCTTTCTTAGTTGACCAACCTCCATTCGTCTTGTTGACTTCCTTGCTTTCAATGGCTAGGACTTCAATCTCATCCAACATCTCTTCCATGTACTCCCGCACTTTGGTTGGGGTATTAGTGTTGATGGGAGAGTCATCAACCTTAGCCTGAGCTTTCTCCCGCAGGCCAACCATACCTTCCGTGTCAATCTTGAAGCCACGCCAGCGCACCACAGGAACCATGGTTGCCAGAATCGAATCATCGTCGCCGATCTCTGGGAACTTGAAATGTCCATCCAGGGCTCGGGTGTAGACGATATCGTCATTAGCATACTCACGAGCAGGTTCATTGTATGCCCAGTGGTCGATGAACTTCTGGATGCAAGCAGGCCATGCTTTACCCATGAGCTTCGGCTCACCCTTCTTGTCCTTACTCCAGACTTCCCAGTTCTTTTCAACTGACGAGATTGCATTGGCAAAAGGTGCGTAGCCCAGTTCTAGTGGATACCAATCCTTGGGTGGCTCCACATCCTTGTAGTGATACTTGGGCTCGAATCCCATGGCGTGCTCAGCAAGGAACTTCAGGCCACCCGCTGGGCTGAACCTCAACACTACATCCTTGAAGTCTGTATCAAATTCACCATCAATCTCTCGGTCGAATACGGACCAACGTGCGGCTTCAGGGTCAGCTTTACGCGCGAAATAGATTCCATCGATCTCTACCCGGCTCTCAAGCTCCTCAGAAAGCGCGTACGCTAAGGCAGTTGGCACTTTCCGAATGCGAACATCCGAACGTGCCATAAGGGCTTGGTACTCTCCCTTGCGGGAGTGGAGCATGAGATCGAGAGCGCTTGCGAATTTGATGGCTGGCCCGTCGCGGCCATACATCTCCTTTGCTGCAATCTCGTTTATGTGCTCTTGAGGAATCCAGTCACGTGGACACAGTCGGAAGATCGTGTACAGTTTGACCAGTTGGAAAACATCGAAAGATAGGTTGAAGCCGACAATGCAATAGTCCAACCAACTCTCAATGAGTCGGAGGGTTTTGTGTATCGGCTCTTTCCAGATGTTGTAGAGGGAGATGGGACCATCCTCAATTGCATACTGCAAGAGGACGGGCATCGAATGGAGGCCGCATGTTTCACTGTCGAGGTAGAGTTTGAGCATCAAGAGTCTTTCAATGAGTCTATAGAATCAAGTCGTTGATGAAGTTTGTCTCTTGCTTCGTCAATGGTGCATCCGCCTTCAATCAGACATTCGCGGTATACCTTGTGACCATTGATGCGAACCCATCCCTTGGTGCCATCTGGTCGTTTTGGTAAATCCCGATATGCCTGCGCGTAGTATCCTCCGTAGTTCGGGTTGAACCCGAGCGACCAAGACCATCCACGCTTTTCGTAATCGTACCATTTCATAAGAGCCACCAGTAGGACTCGAACCTACGACCTGATGATTACAAATCAACTGCTCTGCCAACTGAGCTATGGTGGCTAAGCGAAAGGTGGGTACATCGCATGACGATGCTTTGCCCGCCACGGCAAAGACACTACCACTCTGGCATACCCCAGTCTCCACCTCATGCGGTATATGGGTTCAGCGGTGTTGACCGCACACCCACCCTTCGCTCAAAACACATCGAAATTCCACCCGTCTCCCTTTACTGTTGCCCCATTGACTCGCCTGCTGAACAGAGTCGTTTCGTCCACGACCATTCGGATACAATTACCCCAACTAATGGGAGTGTTGATACAGACGAGTTGCTTGTCTTCAAAGCGATCGTCATTTGTGTTGACCTCAACAATGCATTGATCGGGTATGGACACAGTGAATTCGTAGATGGCATCTTCAGTCTCGACGAAAATGATTACCCCTTTTTCAAGATTGGCAATCTGGATCGAAGCCGAATGGATCTGGTCCGCCGCAGTCGAAACGATATCCTTGGGCTCGTTCATGGATGTCATCCTTAATGTCCTGGTCAGTAATGTAGCCTGCTGCCCACGTTAGAAGCCGAAGTGGTAATCCTTCAATTTCGGCATCCATCAGTAAGGCTACCATCTGGCTGATCTGTGCTTTTGATTTTCTCGGTCGAATCCTACGTCGGAGCTTGGCAGGTAAGCGAGATGTCTTCCCTCTCACACGCTTGGCTTTCACGATCTCTTCCGCCGCCTTGACTCGATCGCCTTTCGGCAGTTTGCAAAGGGCTTCAATGTTCATTGCTGAGAGCAGACCAGCCGCTGCTTTTTTCTGAATTGCTTCCGGTAGCTCCAACAGACGCAGGCGGACGTGAATCCAGTGTGTCGATCGTTTCAGTTCCTTTGCTGCTGTCCTCAGCGATACACCATCTGGGTAGAGATGTTGAATCGCCTGTGCCTCTTCCAACATGTTCAGATCTTTGCGCTCAAGATTCTCCGTGAGGTTCAGGATACGGGCTTGGTGTTCTGTTAGGTTGTGTCGAATTGTCGCTGGAACTGTCTCCCATTTCAAGAAGATTGTAACAGCTTTGAACCGCCTGTGGCCAGCAAGTAAGCGATAAGAGCCTCCCCATGGTTGGACAACGATGGGGAATTGAAGTCCGTTCTCTTTGATCGATTCCGCCAAGTCGACGACGGATTGAGGCGTAAACGCACCCCGGCAATTGAAGCTGGAATCATACTGAATGTCCGTGGCCGGTATGGCAAATGTATCATACTGTTCAAGTCGTTCCATGTCCGAACACCCACAAACGATCAAAGTTCTCGCAGGCTATCTCTGGTGAATCACCGTGAGCAACTACACCAGAATGCTCACAAGCCCATTGATCGTTATGCTCCTCAAAGAATATGTCAGGCCAGAGTGCTCGCGATGGTCGCTGTTGTTCTTTCCTCAGTCTCTTCTCTTCCTCAAGATTTTGGGAATCCTGTGAACGACCTGAACGGTTGTGCTCCAGTTGTTCCTCCTGATCCGTGGCACCAACCTGGGATCGGTACGCTTCCAGTTCCGCTTCCGTTTTCCTTGCCCTCTCAGTCTGCAAACGAGCCTTCATAATCTTCAGGCTGAGTATCTTGGCTTTGCTCATGTCATGTCCACATGTAAGGGAAGATAGCTATCATCCGATGAAGACGCTCTTCACGGGCCTTGTGCATTATGCGTTCGAGTTTGTTGACGGCACCCACGCACTTGTGCCAAAGTTCTCCATCCTCGGTCTCTCGGAACTGAGGGTCCCAAAATGACATCTGGTCCTCATCCTCCTTGGTCCATGTGGTCTCTGGATCATGCTTGTTGGCCTCAGCCCAAAGGATATCATTGACCTCTTCCCACTCTCCATTCCAGACAGTGTCCCACCAGGCGACAAGATCCTTCATCTCGTCCAACACATATTTCTTTTCACCATTGACAATGATCTTGTGGCCGCCCTCGCCATACCACTCGACATGCCCTGGCGAACATTCATCGTCGATGAACTGTGCAAGAATCTCGAACATCATGTGAGGCATCAGTTCGCATCGGTCACACCAGGTGTGATGGAGATAGCGAGGCTTCACCGTCGTGTATCGCTTCCAGAAGAAGCACTTCAGCCTGTACCAGATCTGACCGGGCCGCCAGTCATGTGGAATGATCTTCCAGTAGGCGTATCTGATCTTGTCAATCGTGGAGTCCATCGTATTTCTCTTGGAGTGTGATTCCGTGGGCGATGTTGCGAGCCAGGGCGTCGAGATCAATGAAGTCGTAGTCAGGGCTCGGAGTGTCAAATCGTGACACAAACACCATTTGATGATTGCCCTTCTTCGGAACATTCCATGCCTGGATGGTGGGACATTCGTCGAAAGACTTCCTCATTAGAGCTTGCAACTTGCGACAGCTTGTATAGAAGTACTCGTCCAAATCCGATATGGCATAGGCCATTTCTTCGATTGCTTTGCCCAGATTATTGGGAGTGGGATACGGTGTCTGTCGAACAGCACAACATGCCAACTGTCCAAGCACTGTATTCCTGGAAGTCATGAAATCGGCATCGTCCCAGATGTCGGGCATCTTTTGAATCATCTTCATAGCGTTCTCCTTGTTAGCTGTGGCGGCAGGACTTGAACCTGCATAAACGGATTAACAGCCCGCCGTGTTACCAATTACACTACGCCGACGTTCTAGGCCAAAACTTATAACGAATGATCCAACACAAACAGACAAGATTGACGATGTAGTTGGTCAGCAGCCATGGCACCCATCCGAACTCTTGCAGGGTCGCCACGACATAACAGATCTCGCCACCGAGCCAAAGGAACAGGAACAGTGGTGCCAGTCCATCAGCGTTTCCATGATGGATGCATTTGAGCACTTGTGGGACGCCACATAAGCTAAAGCAAACTGTCCCTATCCAACCTAGCATGTGTCCATCCTGTTGTAGAGCGAATCCATATCTTCTGGGAAGACCATCTTCTGCAAATCTCTCAGGTGTGCCTGAGTGGCCGCCAGAGCACCGGCACTCCCGCTGCCCTCAGTTGGACGGAGACCCGCAGACCACAGTCGATCCATCAATGCCTGGGCCTCCAAATCACTGAGACTCATTGCAATTGGAGCCATCTCACCATCGGGCTTCGTCGCAAACGTCATCCCATAGGCCCAGGCTCCATCGTGCTTGATGATGAGATCAATCCGATTTGCTTCCGGTATCCGATGCAGGAAAATCTGGGGACTGTGTTCCATTTTTCAGGCTCTCCAAAAAGGCTCGACCGCTTCGTGATTTCAAATGGGGTTCCACTTCACGCTCCTCTTCAGGAACGGGGTTGGGTTGACCATACAACTTCTCAAACAGATCGTTCATCAATCAACCTCAATCTCATATCGCTGAGGGCCAATGATTTCCCGTTCGACATCCTTCAGTCGAACATCGAGTCTCCAGGTGATTCCGTACTTCGTATTGCAGCCATGCAACCACTGGAATGGATCTGAGTAGGCGCTGAGCGAGTTGTAGGCGTACGCATCGGTGCCGAGCCAGGGACCATTCATGATCATCTCGGTATCGAGCGAGCCAATCATCCCCTTCTGGTGGAAGTGGCCAACAGCGTAGTACCTGATTCTCGGACCATCCATCAAAGGGGCCAACGCTTGGAGCCTGCTCTGGCGACGTTGCAAGCCGTAGTATGGGATACCAAGTGAGCTACGAATGTCATCACCGTGGGCGATGTTGAAACCGACGCCGTTGATGTCGAGATTGATCGAGAAGCAATCCGGGATCAGGAAACTGACGTTCTCGATGTCCGCACAGTACGTCTCGGCCAACTTGGCTAACAAGTAGTCCCAGTTATCGTGTGCGCCATGGTAATTCTTTTTCTGGCTGCGACGACCGTGGTTCCCGGGCACGTAGACGACATTCACTTGCTCGAAATACGGAGCCAGATCGCGGTACATCAGGGCATGCAGTTTGCCAATCGCGAGGCAGTTCTTCATCATCCGGCGGTAATAGCTTCGGTCAGCAGCCCCATGGATTTCTCCACTGGTGAAGTCACCATAGGCCAACACGTTCAGCACAGGGAAGTAGTGACTCGATTCCAGCGTCTGCTGAGTCCACTGAATCGTTGAATCAACCAACCGTTCCGCCCTACAGCAGGAGATCGGAAAGTCGTATGTCTCCAGCCCACCACACTCCTCGGGAGTGACAACTTGGTCATGATGGCCATCGCTGAGATGGAGGACAGCATGTTCCTCGATCCGACCCTTCTTGCTGGGCTTCTGACGCGCAGTCGGTAATGGTTTGATTGGGATGATACGGTCGTCCAGGACGGAGCCCATCGCTTTGAAGAGACCTTCGATCTTGGCACCAGCCTTGACCTTTCGCCGTTCGCGGTTCCGCTCGTCCGTCAGATGGTGAATCTCGGCCTCCAGTTCCAAGACACGGCGGTCGGTGGGGTCGTGATCAGGGATGGGTTTATGCTGGCCAGCAGCACGCTTGGGCGCAGGCTTGTCGCCGGGCCAAGGAACATCCTTGTGGACTCGATCGTTTGCAATGTCGCTGACGAGAGACCGGCTGATTTTGTATTTCTTCGCGATGTCGGTTTGCTTCATACGAGATTTGATATCGAATTTGATCAAAGCGGCTGTCTCTTTCGTGATCTTCTTTCGTGGCATAGCATGTCCTTAAATATGAGAAAGACAACCCCGCAGGGTCGCCTGCGGGGTTGTAGAGAAAATCACGGATCAACGTCCGTCGTCGAGAGGAATCGCCTTCAGGTCGGTCGCGCTTGGCATGGGAACCGTGGCATCCATGGCCCATTCCAGATTCATCGACTGTGCCCAGTCAAGCTGCCGTCGTACAGGGACGTACCATGCGAACCCTTGGGCATCACGAATGCCAGCCGTGAGCATGCCAATGTACTGGCCAGTCTCTTGGTTGAACACGCCGCCACCAGACGAGCCGGGGAACGATACGGCGGATGTCTGATCATAGACGGCTTCTGAATACATTGGTGCCAGAGCCAGCAGACGCCCCACCTGGGACGTAACGCCTGTGGTGAATGAACATGAGCCAATGTCACCAAGGAAACTCCCCATGTGTATCAACTCAGTACCGATACCGGGAATCGTTTCGCCGAGATAGAATGTCGTTGTCTCTTGCGTATAATTGCGAAGGCGTACTTCCAGTAATCCTTGATCATCACCAGTCTCAGAGTTGCTGAAGCAAACCACTCGACAATCAAGATATCGCTGCTCGACCTTCCGGCCGTCTTGGATCGTCTCCTTGTAGATCTGGCAATCCTTGAAGCCAACGACGATCTTCTTAGTGCCGGACTCCTTGTCGATCACCTTTCGCTCGTATCTCAGGTCGGCAATGACGTGGCCAGCCGTCCAAACGTAGGACTTGAAAACGCCGGGTTCGACCTCACGGGTGAACAACGTGCCGGACCCGCGACCCCGTCCATCGACGCTGACGGTAACGCTGACGCTTTGAAGATTGTCAATAACATCTTGGTTGGTGACGGGAGCAGCGCTCACCGTCGTGGCCAACAACAGAATTACACAGAACAGAAGCTGTCTCATGGTGAATCTCCGAATGTTGATTGAACGCCCCTAATTGTCAAAATCAATTCCATCTCCGATAGTCTCACCGAAATCAATTTCGATGTCGATCGCAGACTCGTGAAGATCGGGGAAACGTTCTAGCAAACTCTCGAACACAATGTCTTCGACGACTTCGCTATCCCGATCTTCGCAGTGCGTTTCCATGACAATGATACCATCATCGTCATACCGGAACGTGCTAAGTTCCTCTCCGTAGGATCGTAGACCATCTTCGATGGCTTCCAGGAAATCTTTCCCAGGATCATCCAATTGGTTCAACCAATCCATGTCGATTGAGATGTAGAGACGTGTCCTATTCATGCTTCAACAACCTCCATCCCTTCCCCGGCATTCTCCCAGTCGATGTCATCGACCAGTTCACCGAGTGTCAGCAGTTCAAGTTTCCTGTTTTCACGAATGATTTTGAGGACACGTTCGTCAGTCGGGAGATGTATCAAATCGACAATGATACATCCAAGATTCTCATCCATGCCCTTACGATGAATTCGATCTTCGCTCTGGCCACGATATTCGGGCTTGAACGAATTGGACCAGTAGACTGCCATCCTGGATTCTACCAGCGTGAGTGACATCCCACCCGATTCTGGATGGGCAACAAAGGCAACTTCGGGGTTATTTTCCAAGTCCGCCCAGAAGTCCAACGCCTCCGTCTCAGTGAGTATGTTACCATCCTTGTCTGTCACTTGGAAGCCACGCCCATCACACCGGACGACGGCCCAACCCTCCTTGTGGCAGATGTTGACGCAACGGTCAACGCTGCCGGTGAAGCCTGCAAAGATCAAGATCCGTCCAGTTTCTACACATTCTTCAAGAAGACCCCGGAGAGCTTTCTCTTTTGGGCAGGCGATCTCGCGAGCGATACGCTTGATCTTTTTCATCTCTCCCTTGCCCTTACACTTCGGACAGGGGACTCTTCGTTTCTCCAGTTGGACAACACGGTCATCCAGGAGCATGCTGATGTCTTGATAGACCTTCAACTCGTCATTTGGATCAAACCATTCATCCACCTCACCGCAAGCGTTCTCACAATGATTGCACTTTCGCATGCCATCGGCAATGTCACGATATTGGAAGCCGTCCGACAACTCTCGGAGCAGGGTCCCACCAGTCATTGCATTCGGAGCCGACTCGGCTATTACCTTGGCCACCCGCAACAGAGAGGCTGAAGGTTTACAGATGACCTTTCGGTAACGTTTGTCAGGTAGGTCGAGACAATCCTTTTTGTGCTTGACGACTACGAGTCCTTTGAGCCGTTCAAACATGTAGCCGACTTCATTCTTGGAAGCCTCATACGGATGGTAGTCCTCGCTGTCCCCATAGGGATCAATCTCGTGGACGCCCTCTTCATGTGCTAAACCGCACTTGTTGCACTTGAGTTCATTGTCTTTCCACCCAGTGGTCTTCCAGAAGGTCCCAGAGTCAAACGTCTGCTGTTCCTGGAAAGCCAAGCGAGACTTCAACGCCTTCACACTACCTTCACGAAGGAAGCCGGGCCAGGCAATTTCGCAATTATGTGCCAGAAGACCATTGGCTGGGAAACAGTGTTGACCAGGAACTTCTATGTCATATGTTGCCTCAACCTCAGCCTCGTCGAGACTCTTGACAGTCGCCCACGTGGGGGTTGGGTGGTGATGTCTCGCACGAATCCGTCGTGCCAATGTCTCAACCTTGTCGGGATGGGAAAACCCAATCCTTTCTGAAAACGCTTCGGCATTGTTGCCGGTAATGTGCAAGATATAAGTCCACTCTGGTGCCTGAATCAACCTATCTTCAATGTAGGACTCGTTGCCGTTGCCCTTCTTGGTCTGGAGTTGGGACCGGATCCCAAAGTAACTCAGCATTCGTTGCACGACGAGCACACGTTCTTTGTCCACTTGGCTCAGAGTAACACGTAAACGGTTGTAGTCAATAGACCCGTCCGTGTCAAAGAGGCCCCTCAAAAACCCCCGCATACATTCGCTCGAAATGGAACTTTCAAACTGGGCTGGAATATCTTTACATGGCTGGAACCCAAATCGTCGAGCAAGGCGAGACATATACTTATGATGTATTCGGAGGGGTTCCTCCCCTGTAGGTACATAAGGCTCGGGCAGGTAACTGACAAGAAGATTCGCAAGTTCTTTCTTGCGTCCATATAATGGCAGTGTGGCATGTAATCCACCAGACTTATAATACAAGGACCCATCACCAAACAATACCCCTAACAAATGCCCATCCCCAAATGTACAGTCGCCCTCCCAATTTGCATCACCGTGGTTTGCCAATTCAATCTGATCACCTGTCTGTAGCTGGCGTAATTCACACCAACTCCCATCCTTTTTCAGAAAACGATGATTCCCAGTGGCTTTGACAGAATATCCCTCGTAGGTGTCGAGAGTGTACAGAATTTTGTTGCCGGTGCAATAGAAACCGCTGGTATGGCACAAGGTATCCCTGACCCGCACGGTCAGGGGTTGGTCTCCTAACTGAGATATTTGACGTGGGCCATTCTCAGTCAAAGTCCATGTCTCTGCAGAGAGGCACTGGCTCCACCAGTCGGTCGGCTTCTTTGGGCTAGGTGTACCCGACATGAGAATCACATAGCCTTCCCAGCCGTATTCGTCGCGGATCATGTCCGCCAACTTCTGCATACCTTTCGATCGTTGGCTGGTGTCCGTTTTACATTTGGATGATTCGTCAGCGATGACGCCCTGTGGGATTGGATTCCCTGGCACCCAGTCGTCAATGGTACGAACGAGACGTTCGTAGGTCATGTGTTCGATCGTAGCCGTCGTCTCGTCGAATCCCCACTTGCGGAACTCACGTTGGATATTCGGCAGTGAAGTCTTTGGGCCAATCCAATACCAGTGTTGGACGCCGGAATTTTCGATCACCATCTGGGCGGACAAAGTTTTGCCAACGCCCATCTCAGCACCCCAGATCTGGTAGTGGTACGTGAGACCCGAGTTCGCCATATCGAATTGATGAGGCATCGGCGATGTTAGCTTACCATCCAGGAAGTAGTCTCGGTACTCATGGAGGATCAGATCACGATCGAACCACTTGTAGACATCCTCCCCCATCAGATAGTTGAGTTGAAACTGATTGCGGAAGCAATCCTCAACGGACCAAATCTTCCGAGGATTTTCCTCCTGGAAGCCATGCCACTTGGAGCCCTTCATGGCTTTGATCTCGTCCTTCAGCGCGAACGCACTCTTCAGAAAGAAGATGCGACCATCCGTGACTTCGATCGTCGCTGGGGAGCGTACGAGTGTGCCACTGGCTGTCCTGAACTGGAGTTTGATGTCTTGTACGCTCACCGCATATCCTCCAAGAGGAGTGTATTGTCTAGGGATTGCTTGCGTCCGCAGTCGTTCCAGACTTTCAGATTGGCTGACTCAAAGATTCCCAGGATTTTGTTGAAGAGAATTCGTACTGTAGGTTCGACTTCCGGCTGGCACCCGGAGATGACTGCATCACGCCATTGTGCAAGTGTTCCGGTTACCACTGCTGCCTGGATGCCACGAGCTACTGTATCAGCGGCTACAAACGGCATGCCTGCACAGTATTCCAAGACATCCAATAGATCACGTTCACTGGCTGCCAACAAGACCGAGAACGATACATGTGTAAGTAAGTGGGGTGGCAAGCTAACTGGTGCTTGATCGTCTTTCAGGGCTGCCAGACAACTCAGGAAACGTTCCGAGTCACTCAATTGTTTACGGCTGGCATCAGCGGATCGGGCCGGACTGTAGCCAAACATCTTGTGGCTCAGTCCGAGGAACTTTGCGAAGTCGATTGACGGTTGTTGAATCAGAACGGCATCAGCTTGCATGATTTGTCTTCCATGGAAAGCGACAGAGAGTTGAACTCTGAGTGTTGTACACCACCCACCAGGCACGTTCCATGGAAGGAGTTGTGGCGGCAGGATTTGAACCTGCGTAGGCGGGCTTATGAGACCCGCGAGAAACCAAACTTCTCAACGCCACAATGAAAGACCGACAGCGCAGAGGAGACGGCACTGTCGGCCTTATCGGGTTGTTTACACGCTACGTGCCAAGAAGTGACTGGATCATCTCACTGAGTTGATCCGAGTACACCCCACCACTGGCAAGAGCGACAAGAGCAAGTACGATGACAATCACCCACTTGTTCTTCAGCAGAGATTTGAGGGTTTGCATTTGTACCTCGTTTGTTAAATACCTGTTCACTATATTATACAGGCAGACTTGCGTCGATTGACGGAATTATCGGGCTCGTCCCGAATTTGCTCCACTTTCGTTGACTTTTTCCACTTCCTGGACCGGCGGGTTCAGGAAACGCTCCATCTCGAAGACGATCTTCTTCATGGGGATGGCATCGAAGGGTGTGGAACACGGAACCACGACAGGTGCGTGCCACTTGAAATCCCGCTTCTCGACCAGCTTGTTGTTCAACGTGAACGGCAACGCACCATGGGGCTCGACGCCGTTGATACCACGTTTCTCAATATCCTCAGCAGTGAGGGCGAGATACGGATAGACCTTCTTGGCTTCGCTCCGGGTGCTCTTCGAGCCACAGAACCACTCCAGGAAGCGACAGGACGACCGCTCGTACACAAGGAAGCTGGGACCATACATGCATTTGCTGTTCTGCTGCATGCTCTTGGCCGCGATTCTCTTGAATTCGTCCGACTCCATGTCGTAGACAGTGATGATCGCATCTTTGTCGTTCAGGTCAACGGCCTTCGGGCGGCGAGCGAACGGGACAACATCGATCGATTTGCCTAGGTCCACGATCGATTCCGCACTCTCCGGGATACCCCAATGACCGGGCCCAATCATGCCACCAATGACGTACTTGTCCTTGGAGCAGAGTTGCAGGCGGGCGAGAAAGTCGCCACCTTTTGCCAGTTCATCGAAGGCGTCATCACTACCGATTTGGGTAGAGGGAAGCTGGGTGAAATCAACGGGGACCAGAGCTTGGGCATCAGACATAGTAGTGTTCTCCAAAGGTAGGAAATGAAAGTGTTGAGTTTCGAGTCGTGAGTTCTATGCCATCTATTCTCCTTGTTCTTTGACCCACCGCTTCCGAACTTTCGCTCGTGTGGCAGTCTCTTGCTCAGCTACGCTCTTTTCATCGAGATGCATCATCCATTGCAGGGCTGCATTCCAACCATCCAGGGGTGTCTTGCAGTTGGCGGCAGTGATTAACAACGGTGCTTCTGCTGGTGTCCGTGCTTCCGTCTCGATATCCTTCAGTGAGCGAAGATAAGCATGTGGTGTAAAATCTTCCGTAAAGAAAGCATCAAGTTTTCCTTGCCGAACGGCTTCCTTGAATTGTTTGACGACGCTGGCGACAATGGATCCGAACTTTGTGACTGGGAGTGATTTGGCTTGATTGATGTAATCGACTCTCAGCTTGGGTGGTATCTTCGCCAGCATGTAAGCATTGGCCAGAGGTATCTCCCCACGATCAATTGCTTTTTGGGATCGGTAGTCTAATTTGAGAAGTCCCAGTTGCTTGCTCACCCATCCTGGACGTTTGTTGACCAAGCTCGCGAGTTGAGTCAGGGTAATTCCCGGGCGTGCTTTTTGGATCCGATGCAACTGCCGGGCATACTCGATCGGTTTCGTTTCAGGGCGAATGGCTTGTGCTTGGACTTGAAGCGTAAGGACATCATCGTCGGTGATGTTGTATTTGATGATGCATGGCACTGTCTCGAAGTGCAGTTCCTTTGCGCACGTGGTTCTCCACATCCCGTCGATGATCTCGAAGAATCCTGGCTGCCGGATGCTTGGCCGTACCGAGATCGAGTTGAGGAATCCCTTCTCGTGGAGCGATTCCCGCATTTCCAGATACTCGACCGAATCAGTAGAGACCGGCCTGAGGAGCACCCAGGGCTCTGTGAGCTTCTCTGTGGGTATGCTTTGGACTTGATCATTCATTTCGCCAGTTGTGTTCGAGGCTGTTCCCTAGTATCTTTCACTAGACTCAGATTTGGGTGAAACGTGACGAAAATCTGGAAAATTTCTCAAAAGGGTCGAAGAACCAAATACTCCTACCTCCTTAACCCCTATAGAGCCTTTCTATCTTTTATTCTTTAGTTCTTTAAGTCTCTCCCTTTATTACTTAATTGGTTACTTTCCGTCCCCAAATGCTGGAATTCACGTGGTTTGCAGAAATTTTGGATGGCAATCTCTGAGAAATTTGATTACTTTCCCAGATTTTCGTCACCTTTCCACAGAATTTGAGTCTAGTGAAAGATACTAGGGAACAGGCTCACGCCATGCGACCCATGCAATCTGTTTACACGTTCTGGAGGAGACCCATGTCACAAAAGTTCATCAGTCAGGCCATCGTCGATTTTCTCAAGGCCCGACGCCCCGAGCATCCCGGTCAGGATTTGCTCAATCACTATCTGCAATTTGGTACTGCGCTCGAAACACAAGTCAATGTCGCCGCCGGGAACGGTGAGCCCGTCCATGGGAAGCGAGCCACTTGGACCGATGGTGTCGATCAATGGTGGAACATCAGGATTCCGAAGAATGCCATGGATGAGCCCACCTTCAAGGATTACAAGCTCTCCTGGCCCTTAGAGGAACATGTTGAGGGCATTGGCACCACGGGTTGGGACTGGCAGAACAAAGTCAGCCGGTGGCTGGGTTTCGACTTCGATGCACTCACTGGTCACGCTGTTGGTGTCGGTATCGAAGATGACCAACTGAAAAAGGTTCAGAAGGCAGCCGAAGCATTGCCCTATGTCGAGGTGCGGAAGAGCACCGGCGGTAAAGGTATCCATCTCTACGTCTACCTGAACGAAATCCCAACTCAGAATCACACCGAGCACGCCGCTCTGGCGAGATGTGTATTGGGGTTGATGTCCTCGGAGACCGGCTTTGACTTTGCGAGCCAGATTGATTGTTGTGGCGGTGTCATGTGGATATATCACCGGAAGCTGACGGTGGAGAACCAAGGGCTCGCGCTTCTGAAATCTGCGGAAAAGCTTCTCGGTCTCGATGATCTACCAGCCAATTGGAAGGATCACATCGAAGTCATCAGAGGCAAGCGATCCAAGGTTCGCATCGAAGGCATCAAGGATAAGTACATCGATCCGTTCGATCAACTCGCCTCAGCCCGGCGAAACGTCCCATTGGATGAGGACCACAAAGCCATCATTGACGAGCTTGCCAGGAGTGGGTACTCCACGGTTTGGGTCTCCGATCATCATCTGCTTCAGACACACACGTGTGCTCTTCAGAGGCTCCTGGATGACCCTGACCTCAGGGCGGAACTCAACTTGAAGGGCTTCTACTCAACCACGTCACCAGGAGCCAACAAGGCCAGCCCTAACTGCTTCATGTTCCCATTACCTGATGGTGCATTCAAGGCATACCGATTCAGTCCCGGAGTCTCCGAAGCTAATACCTGGCAACAGGATGGCGAAGGTTGGACCACCTGCTTCTACAACCATGAGCCCGATCTGAAGACGGCCTCTCGTGCCCTTGGTGGTGCCGAACTTGCTGACAACAAGGGGTTCCAATTCGATGGTGCCAAACAAGCCATTGAAGTGGCCGAAGCTCTCGGAGAGAAGATCGACGTTGAAGATAGATTCCTCTATCGTGAATCTATTCTCCGGCCTAACAAGGATGGCCGTTTGATTATGCGTGTCAAGAAGGAAAAGGACGAAGCCAAGCCTGCCGATGGTTGGGCCAAGATCCGTGGTGACTGGTGGGAGAAGGTCTTTGGAGTGAAAACTGATCCTACTGAAGATCAACTAGGTGTGGCCGAATTTGATGATCGACTACGAACACTCGTGACGCCACAAGCTGAATCTGCTGGATGGTTTGTACAAGCCAGCAATCACAAATGGCAACGACGCGCACTTGGTGAATGTAAAAACTGGCTTCAACATCACGGTATGGGCAAAACAGAAGCCGAAGAAATTATTGGAGGTTGTGTCAACAAGCCGTGGGAGTTGGTTAATTTACCCTTCCAAGGTGAGTACCCTGGTGGGCGTCGATGGAACTATAAATCACCACAGTTCAGATATAAACCAGCGAAACTCAAAGATGGTGAAATTCCTCACCACCCCAACTGGGACAGAATACTACAACATTGTTTCTGTGATCTCGACTCCGAGATTAAGAAACTGAATTGGGCAGAAAAAGAAAACATCTGTAACGGCCATCAATTTGGTTTAGCGTGGATTGCTTGTTGTTTTCGTGATCCGTTTGAACCATTACCATTTCTATTCTTCTTTGGCAATCAGAACTCAGGGAAATCAATTCTTCATGAGGCACTGAGTCTCCTGGTTACTGGCGGAGTCGTTAGGGCAGACCAAGCTCTTGTAGCTAACAACAACTTCAATGGTGAACTTGCCACGGGTGTCCTGGCAGTCATTGAAGAGAGAGATATTTCAGGCAGCAAGCAAGCGTATGCCAGGATTAAGGAATGGGTTACCAGTAGAGAATTGATGATACGCAGGATGCGAACAGACGCCTACTTGCAACCTAATACTCTTCATTTTATGATGATGGCTAATCACCAAGAAAATTGCCCAGTTGACTATGGTGATACACGAATCATGGTAATTGAAGTGCCTGATTTGCTTGACGAACAAGAGATTCCAAAAAAACTTCTCCTTCAAAAATTGGAGGATGAAGCACCTCATTTCATGCAAACTCTCATGAGTTTTGAACTTCCGCAAGTGTCCACCCGGTATCGACTACCATTGGTTGATACTGAGAAGCGACAGAGGTCTCAAGAGATGCAACGTTCACCTCTAGAGACATTCATCGCTGAGCAATGTCACCACGCTCCAGGTGAAAAGATTCTGTTTGCAGACTTCTTCGAGCGATTCATCAAGTGGATCGATCCAGCCGAACGCTTTGAATGGAGTAAGTCCAAGGCGTCAAGGAGTTTACCTTCCGACACTCCGTCTGGTGCCAGCGGAGGCGGCAACCAGCGTTATGTTGGAAATGTCTCTTGGGAACCCTGCAAAGATATAGATGCAACACCCTACATTTGTGCTAACAGCCGTCTCAGACTAAAGGAAGACTGAATATGAGTGATTTCTACGCCGAAGGTGATGTCAACAGTAATTCAAAAGGTTCGGGTGCCCGTGCCAATGCTGGCAAAGTGAGTTTCTCATTGATCCCATTCCATCTCATGGCGGGTGTGGCCCGTGTGTTCATGGGTGGGAAGTTGAAGTATGCACCCTTCAATTGGGCCAAAGGGATGCGATTTAGCGTTTGTTTTGACTGTACACTTCGCCACTTGTTCAAGTGGTGGTTCCTCGGTGAGGAGTGCGACAAGGAATCAGGTGAAACTCATCTATCACATGCGCTCGCCAACATTCTCATGTTGATACACTACTCCAAGGTTTACCCTGAAGGCGACGATCGCCCTCAAGAGTACACGATGTTTGCAGAGTGGTTGGACGATTTTAACGTCCCCTTTGATGAAGAAGCCTACCTTGAACGGAATCCCGAGATTGCCAAGATGGTAAAGGAGAAAGCTGATGCAGCCAAGGAGACTCCCTGAACTTCACATTGAAACAGAAGGAGAATATCATGAGAACCTATAATTCTCTCGTCCATCTGAATGGCAATCTCATGGTTGCCATTGATTTCGAGACGACGGGTTTCCAACCTGGATATGCAGAGATCATTCAGATCGGGATAGTCCCACTGAATGCCGATTTCCGTCCCAACACTGAGTTGCGTCCGTTCTATCACAACCTCGCGCCCAAGTTTCCCGAACGTGCCCAGGCGGGAGCCGGGAGGGTGCATGGATTGAACCTGGAAGATCTGATGCTTCATGCACCTTCCAGTGAACGGGTTGCCGATCTTTTGGTGGATTGGTGGTATGGTCTCGATCTTCCGGAGGGGAAGACGCTGGTTCCTCTCGGTTTCAATTGGGAGTTTGAAGCGGGCCATGGGCGACACTGGTTGGGCTACGATCTGTTCAACCAGCTTTTCCATGGACACGGTCGTGACGGGATGCGGCTCGCCATTTCTCTGAATGATCGAGCCGCCTTCGCTGGTGAACCTATACCGTTCTCAAGTGTTAGCCTCAAATCACTCTGCAAGTATTTTGGGGTAGTTAATGAAAATCCGCACGATGCTCTCAGCGATGCTTTCACAGAAGCAGCAGTGTATCGAGCCCTCTTACACCATGGACTTTTCGAATGAGCTACTATGACCTTAGTCGACCCTATTCCATCAGTGATTGGAATGGTCTTCTTCAAGCTGTGAATGATAAGCTTCAAAATCCACCGGAGGGTGATGAAGCTTGTGAACCAATTGATCCCATCGACGAAGTCAGTGATCCACATATCTGGTCTGTTGGTGATGTCCAAGCAGTGCGCAACAAACTGATTGCAACTTGTCCCGACATCAGCTTCAGTGAGGAGTTGGATATGTGGAAACCAGCGATCATTGACGAGATCGCAACTGCCTTAGGTGAGGTTTGGTGTGACTGTTGTGATGAGGAATATCTTCATGAGGAACACGGGACAGAGATTGAACTCTTTACGTATGAGGCCACAGTATATACTTACCCTGCATGTTTTGGGTATGGCCCATCACCACCTAGTGTACCATTAAGCAGTGTCATTGACGGTATGCAAGTTGGCAAATCTGGGATCGAACACCGGAGATGGACAGTTTGGCAGTTGCCAGTTGAAAATTACACCCCAGATGATTTTTTCTACCCATGGCTTCGTGCGAGTGGAGAGATTAGTTGCGAAGGGCAAATCGAATATGATGGGTCTTTATTGATGCCTGGTGGTTGGGGAATCGGCGTATCTTGCTCTTCTGGTTGTAATGAATTATGCCAGAACGCTATTACTGTAGCGGAAGCCACGATTGCTGATCGGGGACCTCTTGTATGGTATATCCAGATTACCACATCCAGTGCGGAGTGTGCAGACTGCGATGAATAGCATCAACATTCTACCATGCAAAGCTCGTTTGGAAGGGGCCAAGGATGGCCAGTTGCTGTTCTTCATCTGCAACTGCAAGGATAGCATCGAATACAAGCAGCGTGTCACTGAAGATACCTGTGGAAAATGCTCCCACCGTGAGGGAGCCAATCAACCGGAGGATCGAATCGTGGCCAGCAAACCATTCAATTTGCGACCTCGCTTTATGTCGGATGGCGTCATTGCGTACCCAAAGCGTGGCTGGGAGCCTCCTCCCGTCCCGCCAGGTTATCGGCGGAAGTCCGAAGATCTCAAATCCTCCGATGCTTGGATCCTCATCCCAACGCTCCCAGCGTGTCAACAGCGGACCCACGAGGTCGAGTATGGCCACTGCGGAGCTTGCAAGATTACCTACTTCTGCCAACGCGACAAAGGAGCCAGGATTCATGACCTCACGACCTGTAACAAATGCCTCGGAGTGTGAAGGCTGCCCAGGGCCGCGTCCAACTCCCTCTGATGGGGGAGTAGCGCCAGAGGCCCCAGGACGCCCTCTAAGAGCTTCTGGGCAAGGATGGGTAATCTGGACGGGTGGACCTCCCGAGGCCCACCTTGCCGCCCTTGCGTTCGTCCTGCCCCATGGTCTGCTCCACATCCGCGTTCATCCTGATGGATCTATCGAATACATAGGAAAAAGGCTCGACGACTGGGAGCCGCCGAGCCCAATTGATGGGTACGAGCGTGACGCGGCAAACCAGAGGCTCTACCGGCCACTATGGAAATCATGTCAGTGTCGATACTTCAGCGTGAAGGTGAAGGAGAAGTGTCAGTGTCTGGACGTGATCGCCAAATGTGGGAATCCACAGGCGAAGGTTGTTGATGAATTTGTCAAATGCGTAGATTGTGACCAGTGTGAAGATCGGGTGGCCATCTCCGAACCCTTTGTGCCAAAGCGGAAGACACTTCACTCCAAGTCTCGTTGATCTGGGTGGAGGAGCCCTCGCTCTCGCATGTCTTCCCAGTGCTCATCAATGAGGTGTCGATAGATCTTGGAATACCAAACGCCCCATGTTTCACCATGATCCTTTTTTGGACTGTCATCAGTCCAGACGGCTGACCACTCCATAGCATGCGCCCACTCATGCATAAGAGCATCATGTTTGAGTTTCCAATTCTGTCTTGGATCAATGTGAATGACAATCTTGGCCATCCGTCCAAGTTTCATCACTGGGCCACATTCGGCCGAGATCCCCTTGAGTAGTTTCGTTCTGACTTCAACAGGCACTCCAGGTGAAAAGTGCTTCTTCAACTGGTTGATTGTATATTGCCAAAGTCTCCGCTGTCGTTTGCTAAGCTTCATAGACACCTCCTGAACGGAAACACCCCACCCGGCATTTTGTCGGGTGGGGTGTTTGTTTGCGCTACGATTTCAACCAAGCAGTGCCAGTTCCGAATACGCCTCCGTCTCCATCGAACTTGAAGTCAAAGGCTTCTCCGTCTGGATTTGCAGAATCACCGAACTTGGCATTGTCACAGTCAACAACGAGTTTCTCATCATCGTTGACTTTCATGAAGAAGCTGTTGAGTTTTGCTTCCTTACCATTGTTCTGGGAATCCAAAATGACCGTCTCGTGGAGATCAATCACAAATGTTCCAGTAGGCATCTCTTGCAATTGAGGTAAATTGATCGGCTCTCGATAATTGAGCGTCAAATCAGGCTGTGGATTTGCGATCCCTGTCAGTTCAGCATAGGTCTCCGTTTGGATTACCTCTTGAGCCACGAAGTCTACATCAGTCGGAGTGTTGTCACCATGGTCAGCCTGCCCTCTGAAGACGACATTCGGGCCACCAACCCAGACAACACCACTCCCCCAGTCTTCAAGATTCGTGAAGCCAATAGGTAATTCCCCACTTGCCCCAGCACCGATGCCATCGCCACCTGCAAAGCCCGCAGCCTCTTCCTCGGGCGTCGGGAACGTGTCATCAACAGAAACCTGAGATGGCCAGAAGAATTTGTACTCTACCATCTCGCCAGATCTGACAGGTGCCAGGCAAACGAAGTCGATCGTTTGGTCATCCGAATTGTAGGTCGCTTCCTCAACAATCGCCTTGATTGATGTATCGGCCACGTAGTTCTTGCCGAAGTTCAATGTGACTGTATCAAAAGTTTCCAAATTCAACATCTGAAGGAATGTCTTGAACCGGACTCTCTTCCAGGTATTCGATTTTCGGATCAACCAGAACGTTGCTGCTTTGAGAACGATGTCTGGCTGATTGAAACAGTAGAAATCGAACGTCGCCTGCTGAGTCCCATACTTCTTCACGTTGTGACGCAGTATGAGTTTGCTTGGATCCTCGGCCCAACTGATTCGCCACTCCACGATCATCTTGGTGATCAAGTCCTCGGTGGAAGTGAGTTCAACCTCAATACCTGTGTCAGCATCAAGATCACTCAGAGTGATCGTATCATCCGCTGTGGGCTCCTCAGGCAGATACTTGATGTAGAACACACCGTTGGACAACCACAAAGCACATCTCGCTTGGAAAGCAATTTCTTGGAGAGTTTCCAGGGCATTCTTCCGATCGAGAATCGGGAAGTTCATCGGAAACGGATCGAGCTTGGATCGAATCGAAGTGAAGCTCGATGAATCGTAAGTCAGATCCGTGTAGTTGTCGATGATGTATGCCAGGATGTCACATGTATGGGGGCCGACAGTTGATTCAAACGTGACGAAAAGATCATCTTCCCAACCCTGATCCGTGATGGTATTCAACGGTTTGCTGACAACTACTTGAACCGCTGTGATGGGTCCGTAGTTCTTTGTCTCCACGGTCCAGAGATCAGTGGGGACATTCACCAACTTTCGTGTATTATCAAAAGTCTTGTATGCCTTAACAGCCAGCACAGTGCCAGGGATGATTGACACCACGTAGGTAATCGGCTCATCAGAAGCAACGTTGACTCGCGAACCAGCCTCGGCCCAAAAATGCTGGGCGACTTGTGTGGCCGAAGGACGAGCCTCTTGGTCAACCGTACCAATAGACCAACCGTGTGTGCGAATCAGATCATGAACGATTGTGCCGATCATGTCATCTTCCACATAGGCGTATCCGTATCCGGGTGGAACATTGGTCTGATAGTCCCATTCAGCATAGGGAGGATCAGGGCGACACAATGAATTCTCTTGCTTGTTGTAGATCGCTTCGGCTTTCTCTTCGCCTGTTTCGTACAGCCTTTCGCTGATGTAGAACTGGTCGTCTACAAAATGACCTGAGAAGATCCCACCATTGATGTTGAGTTGCATGCCGATGTTTTGTGGGAAGTCTTCACCACCAAGGATACGGACAGGATTACACCCTTCATCATTTGGATCATCGACTGTTGCTGCCCGATTGGTGGTAGCACATAGCTCCTGCTTATACCGCTGAAGAACCATGTTGTAGCGTTGAGCCATGATCGAATTGATCTGGTCCAAACATTGCTCAGCTTTCGCATCATACTCAGAGTAGTTGCCATCACTATAGGCGTCGTCATACGCATCCTTAACAGCCCACAGATGGCCGATCTGTGCCGACATCTGGTTCAATTGGACACCCATTGATTGGTCGTTCCCACCATACGCCATAGCGTTGTGGAAATCTTTGCCAGCCACGATTCCGATGCCGCACATCGTTGTCCCAGAGACAGCTTTGTTGAACTGCAAACAGGGAACATCTTGGACCTTACCGAATACCATCGGCCAAGTTTTTCCAATCAAGTCCTTGGGAATCCACTCGAAGTCACCTTCCTCTGCTGAGAAGCCTACTTCATGGTCCTCAAGCTGTGAGACGATTGTGAAGCTAATGCTTCGATCTCTTTCATTCCAGATGATTGGCGAACTGATTTTGCCTGCGAAGAGCAAGAACCGATCATCAAGGTCCATCCCTTCAAACCACTGGTACACACGGGCGCTCCGTTTGTGGATGTCGTTTACATTGATGATCTCTTTGATTGTTCCATCGGTGTCATCCAGAGTTATGGAAAGTTCCTGTGAAGAATTGTTGTCGGTGACGTTGATCACATTGTCCAAGCTGCCGAACTCTAAGATGCGGCCAGGGATTGTCCCTACGTCACGATCGGCATAGAGCTTCGCCGCATTGTCTTCTACCCAATCGATCTCAATGATTGCAATTGGCTCATTGCCATGTTGGGTGGCAATCTGAGCCAGAGCGTTCGCTGATAGGTTTCGCATTGCATATCTCCCTCAAGAAAGACAGCAGGGGTGGAACGTCCACCCCTGCTAGTCAAATCAACTGCTAGTTGTTGATATAGGAGCGGTCATTCACGACTGTGTCGTAGGAATGCTCGGAAGCATCATAGTCTGATGTCAACGAGAGACTTGTCACATTGATGTATCCACCGTATGACACACCGAAAGCCCAGCCTGTGGGATAGATGATCTCCACAGACGGAGCATCGATCACACCCCTGTGTTGGGCATCGAGGATGTAGCCATCGGAAGTTTCATCACCACTAGGATCTGACTCTCCCGAACAGCAGACGAACATCGCACCATCTGCCGCTACATGGCCTATCTGAGTGAGAAGGGTTGAATCCTTCACCCCAGAGAATACCGCACCACGTACACTGACCGTCGAACCACGAACAGCTTGTATTCCACAGTTATTGATCTTACTGAAATAGGCGTAGTCCGCGAACACTGTGGCGTTGTTGTCGGCCCACACACCTTCGGGCCAATCGGCAACCCCACAGCGAGATCCTAGTAAGATGGAGGCATGATTCTGGATATCGAATGCCGTAACTTGACCTTCGTAAAAGCAGAGGTGGTTCCAGTTGCCACCATGATAAGGCCCCTCCATTCTGACTGCGTAGCTGTCCTCCGTGAAACTCAGATTGGTTCTGATGACGGATAGATCGCAGGTGATGTTTCCACTTGGCAAAGGATGCGATTCGCTCGATTCAACTTCATCATACGAGCAAACAAACACACGAACCTTCGCCTGGTCCAATGTCGTATTGTGAGACACGATCTGATGACAACCACGAAGCGTTTTGGGGTTGGTACCACCACTCGCGGAGCGAACCATAATGTGGTCGTTCAGTGCGAGATGGTCAAGCACGGGCGACGGAAATTGAAACCACACTTCGTAGAAATACCATCCCGATGTTGCATCATATGACAGCGATCCGTCAATCGATGCTACCGAGATACTTGAGTGATCTTCACTCACGCCATTGATGTAGAGTTGAGATCCTTGGGGATGTTGAAAACGGAAGCTTGTCTCCGGAAATACACCTTCACCAACATCAATGGTGAGCGTATAGTCACCAAACCACATCGTTTTGATGCGTTCGATCGCTCGCCCTACGGTCGCATAAGGGTCACCCGACGTACCATCTCCGGTATCGTCGTCTCCTGTGCCTCGCACATAGAGGGTAGTGTTTACTGACAATTCTTCGATACTCATATATGTCTCCTGATTCGTTGAGGTAAACGTTGACCAGATCGAAATCAGTTCTGGATATACGAGTTGTCGTTGCCAACGGTGTTGTAGGTGGGACTTGATACCGGTGTGCCACATCCAGTTGTGACAGCCGACGCCGTAATGATGTAACCTCCCCTGTCTGCCATGAAAGCGCCACCATTGGCAGAAAGAATCGTTGACCCGGCAGCATTGACGATTGCTCCCGTATCGACATAAAGGGCATTCCCGCCACTGCTGAACGTTTGCATATAGATGGCATCGACAGTTGCGCCAATGTAGGCCCAGATCACTGAGTTGCGTGGCCCCGACAGAAGAGCATATCGCACGCTTATGACACCTGAATTGCTACATACAATCGCAGAGCCATGGGACTTGGACAGGCAAGTGTAGTCGGCAAAGATGGTTCCGTTATTCTGAGCCTGTAAGGCTTGCTGGAAACCGGAGACACCACAACGGCTGCCCAGTAAAACTAAGGATGCATTCAAAGCCCAGAAAGCCGAAGTGCTACCACTATTGTTGCCAGCCATCACAAGATGATCCCAGTTGCCAGCATAGAATGGTCCCTGGACCTTCAACCCATTCTGTGAACTGAAACTCAAAACCGTCTTCGTTAGCGTGATGTCACACGTAACCCCACCACTGGGTAAAGTCGGAGAAACGACGTTTCTGATATAGACCTTCACAGTGGCTACACGAGTGCCGGAAACCCAACCGGTGACTTCATGACAACCAAGGACGTGTTTCGGATTGGTGCCTCCCGAGGCCGATCTTACCAGGATGAAGTCTCCAACGGAGACCGATTTCCCTACTGGAAGCGTGAAGCTGACTTGATACCAGCAGAGGCCCGTAGGAGCCCCCGAAGTACTCTTGGTGCCATCGATCGCACTGACCGACACGCTACTCAGATCCTCGTCCACCCCTTGGAAGGTCACTTGCTTCCCAAAAGGATGCTCAAACGTAATCGTGTTTTCAGGGAAGATCCCTGCGCCAATGTTGACAGTGACCGTGTAGTCACCCATCCAGAGCCCACCAATGTGTTCAATCGCCTTAGTCACGGTGGCGTAAGGAGTGCCAGAGCTTCCATCCCCCGTAGTGTCATTACCAGTCGTTCGGACATAGATAGTAGCGTTAGCAGTCAATTCAGTAAGAGCCATAAAAGCCTTCCATAAAGAATGTTCAAATAGTAACAAACGCAATTCTCTCCCTACATCTCCACTCCCTCGAATTCCAGTGTTATTACCTGCGTTTCTCCACGAGGCATCGGAGCAATTGCTGGCCCCGCCCGAGACGGAGTGTCGAACTCGAATGGACTGTTGATGAACTTTCCAATCCACACACGATTGTTGTGATCGATCACTTTGATCGTGGATGCAAAATATGATTGGATGAAGGCCCGAAGTTCGAGACCTTTGTTTCTCGTAAGACGGAACGTCCATTGAAGTTTTCGGCCTCCCTTCCGATTCACGTATGTGAATCGCGTGCCATCCATGGCACGTTTCCGGATTACCTCAACCTTCAGAGATTCACTGTTGCTAAACTTCGGGCTCGGCAACACTGAGATCGTTTGGATACCAGGGTATGGGGCTTGAAATTGCAACATGTCTTTTCTCCTTTAAGACACAAGGGTGTCATCCACCAGGATCGAATCCCTCGCTACCGTGATAGCTGTACTTGCCTCCCAACGATGGACGGCATTTTTGATCCACCGAATGATAGCTTCTTTCATCCACTCATCATCGGTAAATTCAGGGATATGTGGGGCCGCTCCCTCACCAACAAAATCCGGGTCCGGAATCAGCGGAATCTTATACAGACCCTTCATTGCGGCTTTGATCCGATCTCGCTTATCTCCAGGAATATCAATTTGCATGATTTTCTCTTTCAGGTTATGGGGTAATTCCAGTCACATACCAGGCACCACCATGCGCGGTGAGCGTCACCGAGTCATATCGGTCGTTTACACCGCCATAGGTATTGTTCCCGTCGATTGTCTCACTGCTGTAACCGTAAATAATCACATCATTGGCTGCGGAGTCTATTTTTTTGATAGTAAACCGCTTGCCATCCAATCCAACCGCAGTGGGTAAATTGGCCGCTCGATCGGACGTTCCCGTGCTGAATAACACAAGACTGTCGTAGCTTATCAGTGTGTAATCCGAATCCGTCACCAGGCGGGTGGCATACTCATGT